>Ga0105048_10007279_pt1 | contig 17794 bp, 18 predicted proteins | sample MAT05_FD_78382 | JGI IMG/M metagenome (GOLD analysis project Ga0105048, IMG submission 78382) | Freshwater microbial communities from Lake Fryxell liftoff mats and glacier meltwater in Antarctica - MAT-05 | ecosystem: Environmental > Aquatic > Freshwater > Ice > Liftoff microbial mat | place...
CCTCATCGACGCCGATAAAAGCTACTGGCGCGACCAAAACAAAGAGCCCGGCCGATGGCCGAGCTCTTCATAAATATCAACGATGTCCCGACTCATCTATCAACGATGTCTCGACTCATCACAACGGTGGCAAGTGAGGGATTCGAACCCCCGAAGTTGAAAACGTCTGATTTACAGTCAGATCCCTTTGGCCGCTTGGGTAACTTGCCGGGGCGCTTCCGACCGGTGTGCTCACCAAGCGAACGCGCTGATCAAGGATACAAGGTCAGAGCACCCTCTGTGACCAGCTTTGCGCGGGTAGTATCGGCGTGCACCCTAGGAAGGCCGCGGAATGCCGGGAATCAACGATGTTGCCCAGCTCGCCGGCGTCTCCACAGCGACAGTTTCCCGCGCACTCAGCGGCAACGGACACGTCTCCGAAGCGACGCGGCAGCGAGTGCACGCCGCCGCGCTCGAGCTCGAATACGTCGTCTCCTCCAACGCGTCGAGCCTGGCCACCGGTCGCACCAAGAACGTGGGAATCGTCATCCCGTTTCTCAACCGGTGGTATTACGGGGCCGTTATTGAGGGGGCCGAGAGCGCACTGCTCAGCCACGGCTACGACCTCACCCTGTACAACCTCGGCGGCGGGGCCGACGAGCGCCGCAGTGTCTTCGAGCATTTCTTGCTGCGTAAACGGGTGGATGCCGTGGTGGCGATAGCGCTAGAGCTCACAGAACGCGAGGCCGGCCGACTCACAGACATCAACAAGCCGATCGTCGGCATCGGCGGCCCACTTCCCGGCGTGCGCACCCTCAGCCTCGACGACATCGCGGTTGCGCGGCTCGCCACCGAGCACCTCCTGTCGCTGGGTCACCAGGTGATCGGCCACATCGGCGGGGATAGCGCGTCGGAGATGGACTTCCACGTACCGTCCAAACGGCGGGTGGGCTACGAGGCCGCGCTACAGGATGCGGGCATAACCCCCGACCCGGAGCTCTTTCAGGCCGCGGACTTCACGCTGCAAGGCGGTTACGCTGCCGCAAAGCAACTGTTCGGCAACCCGCGCAAGCGACCTACTGCGGTATTCGCGGCATCCGATGAGATGGCGATCGGCACGATACTCGCCGCGCGCGACCTCGGATTGAACGTGCCGCGCGACGTGTCGGTTATCGGCGTGGACGACCACGAGCTGTCGGACTTTTTCGGGCTTTCGACTATCGCGCAGTTTCCCGCGCTGCAAGGGCGGTTGGCTGTCGACATTCTGATGGGCCAGCTGCACCCCGGCCACCAGGGGTACACACAGACCGACACCCCACTGCCGTTCGAGCTGATCGTGCGGTCGAGCACGGCGCGGCCCGGGGTCTAGAGCGGGGTACTCGCAGGTGAGGTCTCGACACGCTCGACCACCGGGGCGCTAGCGGGTTAGGTCTCGACACGCTCGACCACCGGGGTGCTAGCGGGTGAGCGGCGCGCGCGGCGAGTACGACCAGCGCGGCTGCCCCGCCGCGGCCGCGTACTCATTGGCTGCGGCCGCGACATCCGCGATGTAAATGTCAGAGGCGTTGTACGACGACACCGCCGACCGCCACACGTCGCGATCGTTCTGGTCACCGTCGCCCGCGATGCACAGGTAGCGAGCCGCGGCGATCACGGCATCGTCGATGTTTTGCGGGTCGAACACGCCGTCTTGGTTGCCGTCGCTGCGATAGGTCGACCAGGTCGACGGCAAGAACTGCATCGGACCCACCGCGCGGTCGCCCACCGTGTCACCGTCGAGCTCGCCGCCGTCGGTGTCGTCTTGCGGGTTGAATCCCTCACCGACCAGTTCGGGCCCCACAATCGGCACGGTCGCGTCGCCATTGTCGTCGATGCTGCTGCCATTGGCGGCGCCGTGACGCGATTCGATGCGGCCGACACCGGCAAGGGTGATCCAGCTGAGGTTGCAGTACGGATGCTCCGTGACCATGGCGATCGAAGCGCCGCCGTATGCCGCCAAAACCCGGGGCGGAATCCCGGTCGCGGACGAGGTTTCGGCGAGCCACGTCGGATCAGGCGAGTTCGCTATCACCCCGTTTCCCGCATTGGCGGAGATGGGCACGGGTGCCACGGGGATGGCGTACGAAAGTTTCGACTGGGGCTCGGGAGCAGGCCTCAACTGGGGTGCAAGCACAACGACAATGACCAGTATGAGCAGAACAAAGCCCGCCGCGACGGCAGCAATGATGACGGCAAGTCGTGAGCGGGGCACACTGACGTTCTAGCATGGGCACATGGCAGATTCCACATTCGACATCGTTAGCAAGGTCGACAAGATGGAGGCGGACAACGCCGTCAACCAAGCCCAGAAGGAAATCGCCACGCGATACGACTTCAAGGGCGTCGGCGCATCCGTGGAGTGGAGCGGCGAAAAGCTGCTGCTCAAGGCGAGCGCGGAAGAGCGCGTGAAGGCCGTGCTGGAGGTGCTCGAGCAAAAGTTCATCAAGCGGGGCATCTCGCTGCGCAGCCTCGACACGGGCGATCCGTACGCCAGCGGCAAGGAGTACCGCATTGAAGTGAACCTCAAAAATGGCATTTCGTCGGAGGACGCCAAGAAGGTCGCCAAGATTATCCGTGACGAAGGCCCCAAGTCGATCAAGTCGCAAATTCAGGGCGACGAGTTGCGCGTCTCGTCGAAGAGCCGCGATGACCTGCAGGCGACCATGGCGCTACTGAAGGCCAAAGACCTCGACGTTGACCTGCAGTTCGTCAACTTCAGGTAACCGTCCGCGATGAAAGACGAGGGGGCGGTCTTCAACATTGATCTGACTTTCGCCATACTCATCGTCATCGGCGACGTTGTGATCAGGGTTTTTGCCCTGATCTACATCCCGAGAAATCGCCGCCCGCAGACGGCGATGGCGTGGCTCATCGCGATCTTCTTCCAGCCGTACATCGGCATTGTGCTGTTCCTGTTGCTCGGATCACGTCGCCTGCCGCGCAAGCGCCGCGAACGTCAGCTCGAGATCAACAAGTACATCCTCGACACCACCGACGGCATTGACAAAGTCAGCCGTGAGAACCCCTGGCCGTTGTGGCTCGAGCCCATAGTCGAACTCAATCGCAAGCTCGGCGCCATGCCACTGGTCGGCGGAAACAGCGCCCAGTTGCACTCCACCTATCTGGAGTCGATCGCCGCCATGACCGAGGCCGTGACAACGGCGAAGAAGTTCGTGCACGTGGAGTTCTACATCCTTGCTCTGGATGACACGACCGCCAACTTCTTCGCAGCCCTCGAGACCGCGGTCGCACGCGGGGTCACGGTGCGCGTACTTCTGGACCACATCGCGTCACTGCGATCGCCCGGATACCGGCGCACCATTCGTCGCCTGAAGAAGATCGGCGTGCAGTGGCACCTTATGCTTCCCGTGCAGCCGCTGCGCGGTAAGTGGCAGCGCCCCGACCTGCGCAACCACCGCAAGTTGCTCGTAATCGATGGTCTCGTCGCCTTCACGGGCTCGCAGAACATGGTCGACTCGACCTACAACAAGCCGTCGAACAAGCGTCGCGGCCTGCACTGGAAAGACCTCATGGTGCGCTTCGAGGGCCCCATCGTCGCCGGAATCAACGCGCTGTTCGTCACCGACTGGTACAGCGAGACAGATGAACTGCTCATCCGCGAGACCGAAGACGCAACCCCGGTCTTCAGCCGCGAACCCCTCGATGCGCAGGTGGTTCCGAGCGGGCCGGGGTTTGTCGGCGAGAACAACCTGAGGCTCTTCAACTCTCTGCTGTATGCGGCGCAGCAGAAGGTGATCATCACGTCGCCCTACTTTGTTCCGGATGATTCGATGCTGTACGCCATCACAACGGCGGCACAGAGCGGGCTCGACGTGCAACTCTTTGTGTCGGAGATCGGCGACCAGTTCATGGTCTATCACGCGCAGCGCAGCTACTACGAGACGCTGCTGCGTGCGGGGGTGCGCATCTGGCTCTACCCCGCACCCACCGTGTTGCATGCCAAGCACTTTACGATCGACGATGAGGTCGCGGTGGTCGGCTCAAGCAACATGGACATGCGTTCGTTCAGCCTTAACCTCGAGATCTCTGTCATGGTGCGAAGCAAAGATTTCGTGAACGACATGCGCGAACTGGAGCAGAGCTACCGGGAGCTCAGCCGCGAGTTGACTCTGGACGAGTGGATGAAACGGTCGCGCATTTCGGCGACGCTCGACAACGTCATGCGGCTCACGTCGGCTGTGCAGTAGCCACAACGCGCGGCTGGGGCGCGGAACGCCCCAGCCACCCGCCTACTTCACGGCGACGCTGGGGGCATCTTCGCGCGACATCTCCAGCAGCGCGAATGCCGGGTCATCTTCGCGAGACTTGAGCCTCGCGACGTAGAAGATGATCAGGCCGTACACCGCTTTCGCCAGGATGTCAGCGACCGAGTAACCGACCTGCTTGAACACCCACGCGTCGGAGCCGGCGATGTTCAGCAGTGGCAGCAGGTAGGCGATCGGGTACACGCCCCAGCTCAGCAGCAGCAGGTAGCGCAACTGGCCGAGGGTGCGTCGCACCGCCGGAGGCTGGTTGTTGAGCGATTTCGTCAGCTGCGCAAACAGCACGAACAGGATGTAGGCGAAGGGAATCGTCGAGAGCAGTCCGAAGATTCCGCGCACCGTGTTGTCTCCGCTGATCTCGCCCGGGTAGCCGAGAATGATCATGAGCGCGGCGGCCGGGATCAGGCGAATGATGAGACCCGTCTGCACCTTGCGGGCCAGGGCCAGCACGGCGATGAGCTCGAACAGCAGCAGCGGAACAGTCAACAGCCAGTCGACGTAGCGGTAACCCTCGTTGAACGACTCCCCCACCGCCTGGGTGTAGCCACCGGTGGCTCCCACCGAGTCGGAGACGAACGCAGCCTTGAAAGAGTCGAAGATTCGGAAGTAGTGATATGCGGCAATGCCGCAGACGACGATTGCGACCGTGATCGCCTGGCGATAGCGCGGCAGGATGCGCGGCAGGGCTATCAGCAGAAATACCGCGGTGAATAGCTGCGCTGCAATCACCAGCGAAAGGAAGTTGTATACGGTGTCGTACTGGCCCTGCGTGAGGGTGTCAGGAATCACAATGTGCTCCAAATGTGGGATGGGATATACATAACTGAGATACTACGTTACTTAGTAAGTAACTTAGTAAGTCATTGTGTCATAGGTTAAAGTCGAGGGCAATGAATAATCCACATGAGACACATTCGCTTCACGGCTTCCCTGCGGCCGCGATCCGGTTCGTGCGCGCGCTCGAACGCAATCGCGAGAAGATCGCCACCGACCATGGGCTGTCTGCCAGCGATCTGCGCGCGCTATTTTGGATAGCGGAGCACGCAAGCGTCACCCCGAAGGCCCTTGCAGAGCACATGGAGATGACCACGGGCGGGATCACTGTGATCACCAACCGACTCGTCAACCAGAACCTGTTGCACCGCAGCGCGCACCCCAACGACCGCCGCAGCCTCTATCTCGAGCTGACGCCCGAAGGCCACGTGATCATGCGCACAATCCACACCGACTTCAGGAGCATGATTGCGGCGTCGACCACGGGGCTCACCCCGCCTCAGCTCGACGCATTCGAACTCGCCCTCGACACGGTCGCTGACGAAGTGGCACATCGCACCGCGCAATGACTCAGTCGGTGAGCGCGGAGTTCCCCGGCGCGGCGGCTACGCCGACGGCAGGTCTCCTGTGCTGATCTCGACCATCTCGTCTCGCGCGACGACCTTCACGCGCGTGCGACCCACGGCCTCCCCCAGCCCCAGCTCGTGCGTGTCGAGGTTGTGCCAGCCGTCCAGGTTGGTGAACTGAACGCCGCGTGAAGCAAGCAAGTCGGTCACCGCCTGCTCGCTGGGGTGAGTCGGCGACCACCACGACGCCTGGTCGTTCACGAGGTGACGCACGGTCTCCATCGCGTCGCTCTTCGTGTGGCCGATGAGACCCACCGGCCCACGCTTGATCCAACCGGTCGCGTAGACGCCGTTCAGCTGCTCGTCGTTATCGTCAAGCACCTGGCCTTCACGGTTCGGGATGACGCCGCGACGCTCGTCGAACGGAATCCCATCCACCGGCGACCCGAAGTACCCGACCGCGCGGTAGACGCTCTGAACAGCCACTTCGCGAAGTTCGCCCGTGCCGCGAACGCCGCCCTCGCCGTCGGGGGCGGTGCGCTCGTATCGAAAGCCTTCGACGGCATCCGTACCGAGCACCTCGACCGGCCCTGCAAAGAAGTGCAGGTGCAGGCGACGCGAAGCACCAGTCTGCGGCTCATCGCGCCACTTGCGGAAAATCTTGTCGATCACCATGACTTGCTTGTTGGTCTCGATCGCCAGCTTCGACGCGTCGTCGTAGTCGAAGTCCTCCTCGTAAACCACCATGTCGACATCGTTTAACTCGCCAAGCTCCCGCAGCTCGAGCGGGGTGAACTTCACCTGCATAGGTCCGCGGCGGCCGAAAACGTGAACGTCGGTGATCGGCGAAACGCCCAGCCCCTCATACACATTCGCGGGGATCTCGGTCGGCAACAGGTCGTCGGCGCGCTTCGCGAGAATGCGGGCGACGTCGAGCGCCACGTTGCCGTTACCGATGACCGCGGCGGAGGTCGCCGTGAGCGGCCACTCCCGCGGGAAATCGGGGTGACCGTCGTACCAGCTCACGAAGTCGGCGGCACCGTAACTGCCGGGCAGATCGATTCCGGGGATGTCGAGCGCGGCATCCCGAATCGCCCCGGTCGAGAAAATCACCGCGTGGTAGTGCTGCTTCAAGTCGTCGAGCGTGATGTCACGGCCGAAATACACGTTTCCGAAAAGCCTGATATCGCCCGTGTCGAGCACGTCTTTGAGAGCCGTGATGATGCCCTTGATGCGCGGATGATCCGGGGCGACGCCATAACGCACCAGTCCGTACGGCGCCGGGAGCTGCTCGAACAGGTCAATCGACACGTCGAACTTCTTCTCCGTCTTGAGCAGGATGTCGGCAGCGTAAATTCCGGCCGGCCCAGCACCCACAATGGCCAGCCTGAGTTTGTTGGTCACTAGTTGGAACGCTCCACAATCGTCTCGGCGAATCGGGTGAGGGCCTTCTTTACGGGGCCGTCAGGCAAGGGGGCGAGTGCTTCAACCGCTTCACGCGACCACCGGTGCGCTTCTTCGAGAGTCTGAGCCGTGACCGGGTGATCGCGCAGTTCCGCGATCGCCGCCGTGATGTCGGCCTCGTCGGCCGCGCCGTAGAACGCAGTCGTAACGTCGCGCTCGATGCGGCGCAGAAGGTCGTCCGCGTCTTGGTCAGTGAGAGCCAGGCGGCGCAGGTAGAGCAGCGGAAGGGTCGCGACGCCCGCCCGCAGGTCGGTGCCCGGGGTCTTGCCGGTGTCATCCATCTCAGAAGCGAGGTCAATCACATCGTCGATCAGCTGGAACGCGACACCGATCTTCTCGCCGAACTCGGCAACCGGCTCACGGTACTCCTGCGGAGCGTTCGAGAAAATGACGCCGACCTGCGCGGCCGCCGAGATCAACGAGCCGGTCTTGTCTTTGAGCACCTGGATGTAGTGCTCGATCGGGTCTTCGTCTTCGCGCGGGCCGATCGTTTCGTGCAGCTGACCGAGGCACAACCGCTCAAAGGTCTCGGCCTGCAGCACCAGAATTCGTTCGCCGAGGCGCGCACCGATCTTGCTCGCGCGCGCAAACAGCAGGTCGCCCGTCAGAATGGCGACCGAGTTGCCCCACACGTTGTGTGCGCTCGGCACCCCGCGGCGGCTGGGTGCGTCGTCCATAACATCGTCGTGGTACAGGGATGCCACGTGCGTGATCTCGATGGCCTGAGCCGCGGAAATCACCTCGGGGATGTTGCCATCACCAAGCTGGGCCGTGAGCAGTGTGAGCACGGGGCGCACGCGCTTGCCGCCCGCTTCGAGAAGGTAGCGGCTCGTGACATCCGCGATCTCATCGGCATAGACCATCTGCGAGAGCAGCTCGGCCTCAACGGTTTCGAGACCCTTCTCGAGCGCGGCGACGAAACGTCGTTCGTCGCTCGAAGCGAAGAGCTTCTCACCGAGACCGAGTGAAGAACTCAGGGTGTTGCTCCTGCGAGCAGGGGGAACGCTCGGATTCACGTCTCGATCGACTTTCTGGTAACGAAGCTAAGGCTTCGGGTTATTCGGTTTGATCGTGCGGATCGGTTGGGTCGCGTTGCTCTTACGCTTCGCGACGGACGCAAGCACGGTTGCCTCGACGGGCTTGCGGCCCCGGTGCAACGCGACAACGCCGGCGGTGAGGTTGCGATACGCGACGCGGATGAACCCCGCCCCACGAATCCACTGGCTCAGTTCACCCTGGTCGGGCCATGCCTGAATCGACTCGGCCAGGTAGGAGTAGGCGGCGGGGTTGGAGCTTACCCGGTCGGTGACGGTCGGCATCACGTACTTGAGGTACGCCCAGTACCCGGCGCGGAAGATTGCCACGGGGGGCTTCGAGAACTCGCAGATCACGAGGCGACCTCCGGGCTTGAGCACCCGGTACATCTCGCTCAGGGCAGCTTTCGGGTCATGGATGTTGCGCAACCCAAAACTGATCGCGACCGCGTCGAACTCGTTGTCGCCAAAGGGGAGAGTCGTGGCATCCGCCTCAACAAACTCGATCTTCTTGTGCTTGCGGCGACCCTCTTCGATCATGCCCTTCGAGAAGTCGACGGCAACAACCCGCGCACCACTTCGGGCGAGGGCCGCGGAGCTCGTGCCGGTTCCGGCGGCGACATCCAGGATGCGCTCGCCCGCGACGGGAGCAACCGCCCGCACCATGGCCGCTCGCCACAGCACTGCGTTTCCTGCGGAGAGCACGTTGTTGGTGCGGTCGTAATGCCTGGCGACGTCGTCAAACATGCCGGCAACCTCTTCGGGGCGCTTTTCCATGTCCGCTTTACTCACGGTGCAAGTCTAGGCTGGATGCGTGAGACGCACGGCGGGTTCGCTGCCCCCATTGCACACCCACACCCAATTGCTGCAAGATGACTCACCGCTGCTCGAATGGGCCTCGGCGCGGCGTCCCCTCGCTTTTCTTCGCAACGGTGAAGGGCTGGTCGGTTTCGGCGAGGCGCACACCCTGGCCGCGCACTCGATTCCCGAGCTGGCCGCAATCTTCTCGGATGCCACAGCAGACGCCACAGTCATCGACGACGTCGAGCTGCCCGGCACCGGGCTTGTGGCGTTCGGCAGTTTCGCGTTCTCGCCGCGGGGCCCGAGCATGCTCGTGATTCCGTCGGTGATCGTGGGGCGGCGCGGCGGGGTGACGTTCGTGACTACGACGATCTCGACTCCGCTCGATCACCGCTCGACTCCGCTCGATCACCCCTCGACTCCGCTCGATCACCGCTCGGACATAGGCGCCGCGACATCCGCGAGCTTCTCCCCCGGCTCGATGTCTCCGAAACGCTACGAGAACGCGGTCGGCGAGGTCGTGCGTCGAATCGCGGCGGGCGAAGCCTCAAAGGTTGTTCTCGCCCGTGACCTGGTGGGCAGCTTCTCGAACGGGTCCGATCTGCGCGCCGTGCTCGCCCGGCTCGCGGACGCCTACCCCGACACGTTCACCTTCGCCGTCGACGGGCTGATGGGCTCGAGCCCCGAAACCCTGGTCACCGTGCGCGCCGGCACCGTGAGCGCGCGCGTGCTCGCGGGCACGGCCGCACGGGGGGCGGATGCCACCGCCGACGCCCGCGCTCAACGGGCAATCGCGGCATCCGCCAAAGACCTCGCCGAACACGACTTCGCGGTGCAGAGCGTGCTGTCGACCCTGGGGCGGCACACGTCGCGGCTCGACAGCGGCGCGGGCCCGTACCCCTTGCCTCTTCCGAACCTGTGGCACCTGGCCTCGGACATCTCGGGCGCCCTCACCGACGGCTCGACCGCTCTCGATCTGGTCGCCGCGCTGCATCCCACGGCGGCGGTCGCCGGGTCGCCGACTTCAGCGGCGCTCGCCATGATCGCCGAACTGGAACCCTTCGACCGCGGCCGCTACGCGGGTCCGGTCGGTTGGGTTGACGCGAATGGCGACGGCGAGTGGGCGATCGCGCTGCGATGCGCGCGGTTCGACAACGACACCGTTACGGCGTACGCGGGCGCGGGAATCGTCGCCGAGTCTGACCCGCAGCGCGAACTCGCGGAGACCGAGCTGAAGTTCCGGCCGATTGTGGAGGCGCTGCGATAAGGCGGGTTCGCCCTACGTGGCCGCGAGGCGCCTCTTCTGCTCCTCCACGTCGTAGTCGGCGGCCGGCCACTGCGGGTCTAGCCCGCGTAGCGCGTTAAGCAGCAGGTGCTGAACGGCCCAGCGCGCGTACCACTTGTGGTCTGCGGGAACGGCGTACCACGGTGCATCCGCGGTCGACGTTCGGGTAAGGGCGATCTGGTAGGCCTCCTGATAGGCGGCCCAGTGTTCACGTTCGTCGATGTCGCCGGGGTTGAATTTCCAGTTTTTCTCGGGCCGGTCGAGACGTTCCTGCAGCCGCGCCTTCTGCTCGTCCGAACTGATGTGCAGCATCACTTTGACGATTGTCGTGCCGCTCGCGGCAACCTCTTTCTCGAATTCGCTGATAATGCCGTAGCGCTCTTCGATGTCTTCGGGCGTCGAAAATCCGCGCACCCGGTGGATGAGCACGTCTTCGTAGTGCGAGCGGTCGAAGACCCCGATCGTTCCTGCCGGCGGTAGTTCGCGACGCACCCGCCACAGAAAGTCGTGCGATTTTTCTTCGTCGGTGGGCGCCTTGAAGGCGTGAATGTGCACCCCCTGCGGGTCAACGTCGCCGACCACGTGACGGATGATTCCGCCCTTACCCGCCGTGTCCATCGCCTGCAGCACCAGAAGCACACTCTCGGTGCTGCCGAATTTACTCTCGGCGAAGAGTCTTTCCTGCAACTCGGCGAGCTCCGTCTGGTTGCCTGTCAGCTGCTCTTCGGCGTCCTTTTTGCCGCCTATTCCGGGCGTGGATGACGTGTCCACATCGGCAAGCACAAAGTCGGCGGTGACGCGGGCAAGTTCGTTCATGCGCTCACGCTACTCGTTGGGCGGGCCACAGCGCAGCCCACCTCAGCGCGGCAGCGGAACTTCGATGAGCGTTGGTGCGGCGGAGGCAGTCAGGGCCTGGTCGAGCTGGCCGCGGTTGTCGACGCGAAGGTAGTTCCACCCGTATGCCAGTGCGAGTTGCTCGATAGACACCTGCTGTGGTGTCAGCAGCACGCGGTCGAAGGCGAGCCCGGCATCCCGACCCACCTCGAGGCCGTCGAAGATCGTGCCACCGTTGTCATTGCCAACGATCACCTGGATGCGCGGCCGCGCCTCACCGAGGCCGAATAGCAGCGCGCCCACATCGTGAAGCAGCGCGAGGTCGCCGAGTAGCACGCGCGTGGTGCCGCGGCCGCCATCCGCTTGGCTGGCGAGGGCGATGCCCAACGCCGTCGAAATCGTTCCGTCGATGCCGGCCAGCCCGCGGTTGGCGTGCACCGGGACTCGTTTGCCGGTAACGAATTTGTCGGCCTCGCGAATAAGCCGGGACGCCCCCAACACCAGCCGATCGTGCGGCCAGGTTGAGCGCCATACGGCCTCGACCAGGGTGCGGCGGGTGACGGGTGCGCGCACTGCGGCGAGCTCCGCTTTGGCGTGAGTGCCGGCATCCGCGTCGATGTCAGGTGCGATGTCTGAGCGTTCGATGCCTGAGGGTTCGATGAGTTGGCGGGATGCCGCGACCCAGCGCCCCGGCCAGGCGGGATCGCCCGGCTCACCCACAACCACCACCGCATCGGCAAACGTGTCGACGCGATGTCCGGGGTTGTAGTCGTCTGCCGACGCCCCCCTCACCACGATCGTCTCCACGCCGTGCCGCTGGATCAGCGCCGGCACCTCGCGGCTCAGCGTCGGATGCCCGAAGACGATCACCCGATTCACCCGATCACCAAAATTCGCCGTGTTCAACAGCTCGCGGTAGGCCACGACGAGGTTTGGGCCGAAGTGGGCGCCGCTGGCGACCTCCGCGAGCAGCGGTGCACCGAGCTGTCGCGCGACCTCCTCGGCGCGCGCGCCAGAGCCGGTGCCGGCGACGACAACGGTGCCGGGGCCCGCCGAAATCCGCGGATCGATCTTGTCGAGATCTCCCGACCGCAATTCTTGCGGCAGCGTGTCCGCGATGGAGGTCTCGACTAGCTCGACCACCGGTGGCGCGTCCGGCAACCGGAACGGCGACGACAGGGGCTCCGCGAAGCTGAGGTTGAGGTGCACGGGGCCGGATGCCGCGGCGAAGGCATCACGTGCGAGCTGGGCCGCGGCATCCGTCTCGCCCGGCTCACCGACGGGCGCGCCAACATCCCAGGTGCGTTGAACGGCGGAGCCGAAGATGCCCGGCTGATCGGTGGTCTGGTTCGACCCGACGCCTCGGAGCGCTTCGGGTCGGTCGCCGCTAACCACGATGAGGGGCACACCGGAGTGGTGCGCCTCCAGCACGGCGGGGTGCAGGTTGGCCACCGCGGTGCCCGAGGTGGTGATGATGAGCACGGGGGTGTGGGTCTCCACGGCGAGGCCGAGGGCGAGGAATCCGGCCACCCGTTCGTCGATGCGCACCCGCAGTCGCACGAGTCCGGCGCGCTCGAATTCGGCGGCAGCGAGGGCGAGAGCCTGCGACCGGGAGCCGGGCGCGAGCACGATGTCGCGCACGCCGAGACCCACGAATTCATGCAGCAGCGCCACGGAGAAGACCGTGGCTGGGGAGTCAGTCTTTGGGGGGGTCATCGTCGAGATCGGCGAGTTCCTGCTCGAGGCGGCGGATGCGTTCGTCTTGCTCCTCGTCGCGGCGCAGGTTGCGCAGGAACGCCGGATCGTCGTCCGGCGCGACCGTGCGGCGTTCATCGGCGCGGCTGCCCCAGTCACGACCAACGAGAAACCACAGCAGAGCGCCAACGAATGGCACAACCAGAATAATGATCACCCAGAAGACTTTGGGGAACGCTCGCACGCGGCCCCGATCGATCAGCACCAGGTCGACGACGGCGAACACGTCAAGCACGAGTGCCGCAACGATGAAAATCAACAATCGTCCCATGCCGCAATTCTACGGCGTGCAAGCTGTCGACATCCCGCGCTCGGGTCAGGGCTTGACTCAGGCGCGGCAACGCACAGCACGCGTGCCTACACTGGCATGGTGAAACCCTGGGTCGCGTACAGCCTCGTTCGTGTTGCGGTGTTCGCTGTCGCGTTCACCATCCTGCTGGTGATCGGGCTGCCCTGGTACTTTGCGGCGCTCATCGCCGCGGTCATCGGCCTCTGTGTGTCGTACATCTTTTTCGGCACACTTCGGGATGCCGTCGCCCTCGACATCGTTGCGCGCCGCGGCAGCGCCGACAAAGACGCCGACCAGCTGGCGGAAGACGTCGAGCGGTAGCGGGGTTGCTGACGGCGCGGCGCGACCCACCGCCGCGAGAGTGCAGTTATGCCAAACCGCCCGGGCCGGGCAGCGGCACGAGTGCACTCTCACCAACGCGGGCGAATGGTTTGCTCGTGGCACGTGGACGCCGATCCGACTCTAGAACGCGATCGCCCACCCGAGCCCCAGTCCGTAGACGAGGGCCGCGAGGCTCGTGAGCCGCAGCGCAACGACCAACTCGGGTGCTGTCTTGGCAGACATCCCGATGCCGACCGCAGGGATCGCGGCGAGAAGCGCGAAGTAGACGAGATAGGCGTTCTCGTAGAACAGCGTGAAGAACGCGAGAATTCCGAACGGAGCAAGCACGAGCACGCCGAAGACGATGCGCGCGGGCAGGTCGCCGATCAGCACGGCGAGCGTGCGCTTGCCTGACAGCTTGTCTTGTTCGCGGTCGCGGATGTTGTTGACCATCAGCACCGCGCAGGCGAACAGGCCCGCCGCGACACCGCCGAGCCACGCCTCGATCGTGACCGTGCCCGCCAGCACAAAAGTGGTGCCGGCGGTAGCGACAAGCCCGAAGAACAGGAAGACGAACACTTCGCCGAGCCCGTAATATCCGTAGGGTCGCTTGCCACCGGTGTAGAACCAGGCCGCCAGAATTGCGACCGCGCCGACCGCGATGAGCCACCAGTGCTGGGTGCGGAAGACGATCACGAGCCCCGCCAGCGCGGCGAGCCCAAAGAAGACGAGGGCCACGATCAGCACAGTGCGCGGCCTGGCGGCGCCCGACGCGGTCAGGCGCTTAGGTCCGACACGAAACTTGTCGGTGCCTCGCACGCCGTCCGAGTAGTCGTTGGCGAAGTTGACGCCGATCTGCAGCCCCACGGCCACGGCAAGGCACAGCAGTGCCCGCAGCCAGTGCCAGCCTCCGCCCGCGTCATCCGTGTGGGGAAGCACGTATGCGGCGGCGGTGCCGAGAGCGACCGGGGCGATCGCGAGCGAGAGCGTTTGCAGGCGCGCACCGGCAACCCAGTCGCCGAAGGTCGCCTTGCGCACCGTGACAACGCCGGGCGGGAGGCCCGGACGGCCGCTCTTCTTTTTGTTGCTCGCGCTGGGCTTCTTCGCCTGGCTCGCCTTCAGCTGTGCCGCGGCACTCGGTGCGGGAACTGACTTCGGGTCGATGCGCTGCTGTCTGGGGTTGGCCATTCGGCGATTCTAGCGAAGCGCCAGGGCGGTCATCGTGACGCGGTCCGGCTTGCCGCCCGGCAGCAACGGGATGCTGTCGACCAGCACGATCTGTGCCGGTGCGGCGGCCCGGCCCAGGGTTCGGCCAACGGCATCCCGAATCACGTCGAGATCGACCTGCACGGCCGAGACGACCACGGGCGCTTCGCCCCACTCCGGATGCGGTGCCGACACCACTACCGCCTCGGCGAGACCCGGGATGAGGCGCACCGCCGTCTGCACCTCGGCAAGGGACACCTTCACCCCGCCGGAGATGATCAGGTCGTCGAGCCGGCCGGTGACCGTCAGCACACCGTCGACCAGGGTGCCCGTATCATCCGTTCGATACCAGCCGTCGCGGAACGCGAATGCGGTGCGCCGCTCGTCATCGAGATACCCCTCGGCGAGCACGCTGCCAGACAGTTCCACCCGGCCGTCGACGATGCGCACGCGGGTGTCACCGATCGGCACGCCGTCGTATACACAGCCGCCGGATGTCTCGCTCGAACCGTACGTGCGGGTGAGATTGATGCCCAGCTCAAGCGCGCGGGCCGCAAGCTCAACGGGCAGGGCCTGGCCGCCGACCAGGACGCGGTCGAACCGCCGCAGCACCTCGATCGCCGCATCGTCGTCGATGAGCCGCCCGAGCTGCACCGGAACGAGTGAGGTGTAGCGCACGCGGTCGCGCAGTTCGGAGGCGGCAGCGACAAAGCGCTCCGCGGTGAAATTGGCTGGGTCCATGGCGACCAGCTCGGTCCCGGCGGCGAGCGAACGCACGATCACGTTGATGCCGGCGATGTAGTGCGCGGGCAGCGCGAGCAGCCATTGGCCCGGTCCGCCAAGCTGGGCATCGGATGCCGCGGCGCTAGCCAGCAGCGCGTCGGCACTGAGCGCGACCCGTTTCGGGTGACCGGTGGAGCCGCTGGTCTCGACGACGACGGCGACGCGTTGGGGTACCCGGTGATCGAGCGAAGTCGAGATCCCGGGCGAAGTCGAGATCCCGAGCGAAGTCGAGATCCCGAGCGCCACCAGGATCGCCGGACCGTCGGCGGTCAGCGCGTCGCGCAGCCCCGCAATCACGGCGTCGACGTCGTGCGCGTCGACCATCCGCAGCGGGCGGGTCACGTCAGTACTGCCAGGGGTACGGCGCCCAGTCGGGTTCGCGCTTCTGAAGGAACGCGTCGCGCCCCTCGACCGCCTCATCGGTTCCGTAGGCCAGGCGCGTGGCTTCGCCGGCGAACACCTGCTGGCCGACCATGCCGTCGTCCACCGCGTTGAACGCGAACTTGAGCATGCGGATGGCGGTAGGCGACTTGCCGAGAATCTCCTCGGCCCACTCGTACGCCACCCGCTCGAGGTCAGCGTGCGGAACCGCGGCGTTGATCGCACCCGCCTCCAGAGCCCGAGTCGCGTCGTACTCCCGAGCGAGGAAGAAGACCTCGCGGGCGAACTTCTGGCCGACCTGCCGGGCGAAGTAGGCGCTGCCGTAGCCTCCGTCGAACGAACCGACGTCGGCATCCGTCTGCTTAAATTTGCCGTGTTCGAGGGATGCGATCGAGAGATCGCAGACCACATGCAGGGAGTGGCCGCCGCCCGCCGCCCAGCCCGGAATGACCGCGAGGACGACTTTGGGCATGAAGCGGATGAGGCGCTGTACCTCGAGGATGTGGAGGCGACCGGATCTCGACTGCGCTCGATCACCGGGCGACTGCGCTCGATCACCGGGCGACTGCGCTCGATCACCGGGCGACTGCGCTCGATCACCGTCGTGATACTCATACCCGTCGCGCCCGCGAATGCGCTGGTCGCCACCCGAGCAGAACGCCCAGCCGCCATCCTTCTCGCTGGGCCCGTTGCCGGTGAGCAGCACCACACCGACCCGCGGGTTTTGGCGCGCATCGTCGAGCGCACGGTACAGCTCGTCCACCGTGTGCGGGCGGAACGCATTGCGCACCTCGGGCCGGTCGAAGGCAACGCGCGCAACCCGGCCGGTGACATCCAGGTGGTAGGTGATGTCGGTCAGTTCGGTGAAGCCAGGCACCTCGCGCCACAGCTCGGCATCGAACAAAGGTGAGATTGTGGCCATACGTTTAGCCTAACGACGCTCAGCCGCGCGGCTCGGGCTTGAGCAGGCCCGGCGATGGGGAGCCGGGGCATCCGGTCTCCCAATGCCGCCAGTCAGACGAGCCTGCGTCTCTTCGAGAGACTCGGTGTTGCTCATCAGGGTTACGCGCCGGCGAACAGGCGCAGAATCTCCAGCAGCACCCACGGGTTCGCGAGTACACCCATGACGATCGCGATGATACCGAGGCGTCGCCCGCGGTTCAGGATGATCGCCGCAATTCCACCCAGCACTGCCAACACCGACAGGCCGATCGCAACGTAGCCCAACACGGTGCCCGTCGACCACGCGCTTGCCGACGCCGTCGCTACCGCCACCGCGTGAGCCACGATCGTGAGCAGCGCGGCACCAAACGCGATCTGGCCGATGAGCGGGCGCACGACAGTCGGCTCGGGTTGTGACTCGACCACCTCCGGCTCGGGGTCGACGTATTCCTCGAGCATGGGCTCGATGTAGATGGGCACGACCTTGATCGGCACCTTCTCGAGCTCCCCGGGGTTTGTCACGGATTCACCATAACCGACGCGTAACTTGCCAGACTGGAGCGATGCACCCTCCGTTAGATGACCTGCTGACCACCGCACGCGTCGTGAGCCTGCCCCTCGTGTCCCGTTTTCGCGGAATCGAGCGGCGCGAAGCCCTGCTACTCGAGGGGCCCAACGGCTGGACGGAGTTCTCGCCATTCACCGAATACACCGACGAAGAGGCATCCGCGTGGCTCGCCGCCGCGATCGATTTCGGCTGGGCGCCGCCGCCCGCCCTGCTGCGCGACACCGTGCGGATCAACGCGACACTGCCCGCGGTAGGTTCCAGCGACGTCGCCGCGATCCTTGATCGTTTTCCCGGATGCCGCACAGTAAAGATCAAAGTCGCCGACCCGTCGCAGACCCTCGCGGACGACGCTGCACGGGTGGCCGCAGTGCGCGACTACCTCGGCCCCACTGGGCGCATCCGCGTCGACGCCAACGGCGGGTGGAACGTGGACGAGGCGGAGCGCGCCATCCACGCCTTCGCGGAGTACGACCTCGAGTACGTAGAACAG
>Ga0105048_10007282_pt1 | contig 17788 bp, 17 predicted proteins | sample MAT05_FD_78382 | JGI IMG/M metagenome (GOLD analysis project Ga0105048, IMG submission 78382) | Freshwater microbial communities from Lake Fryxell liftoff mats and glacier meltwater in Antarctica - MAT-05 | ecosystem: Environmental > Aquatic > Freshwater > Ice > Liftoff microbial mat | place...
CACCACTGCCCGAGCCGCCTTCGCCGGTGCCATCGGGGTATGCGCCGCTCTCGCTGACAACCCCTTCGAGCACTACCTCGTCGGTGCGGACTTCGCCGGAGACGCAGCCACCCAGCAGCCAGTCATCGCTCGAACATATAGCGTCGTTGGCAACGGCTCCAGCCGTGGTCGTGAGCAGCAGGGCGGCAAGCAGGACTTGCTTTAACATTCCCCGCCATTCCAAACTTCACGACCAGAAATCAATAAATGGTCTGAATTCACAAGGTCAAAAGTGGCTTGAAACAAAGTCCGATTCTGCCGACCAGCAGCAACGACGGAAGCGCCACTCGCGTCCACAACATCGACCCCTGATGCATCGTCGCAAACATAGATGGTTACGATTCCTAAGGCGCTGCTCGGGTCGTACACCTGAAGGATTGGGGAGTCGAAAGAGGTAGCACCGACCTGCCGGTAGCGGTGCTCCTCAAATGATTCTGCTCCCTGGATCGAGACATCCAAGAACAACCCCGTTGCTACTGCAGCTAATCTTGCCGGACCTTTTCCACCTTCGGAAAGTACAAGTTCAGACATCTCGGAGTAGGCGCGGTACGCAACCTCTGCCGCGGCGAGCGCCTCCTCTTCCGACTCGAAGACGGGCTGCCACGAGCTGCTGGCGGGTGGTGGCGCGGGTGGAAGTTGCTGCACACATCCGGTGAGCATGAGAGCGAGCATGACGACGACCAATTTCCGCATCCCGCGAGGATAGAGGTGAGTCCAAGGTCGGCGCTCTCGGTTTCCACAGCCCGCGAGTGTTCCACTTGTGGTAGTGCGCGCCCCATGTGCACCCCTCAAAGCGGAACACTCGGCGCAACGCGAGGTCGCCACCGACCCGGGTAGGCTCACTGCGATGAACGGTTCCTGGCAACGGGCGGCCCGCGGCGCGATGCTGCTGGGCGATGACGGCGAGTTGCGGCCCACAATTTTCGCCGAGATGTCGGCGCTCGCGGCATCCACTGGGGCGATCAATCTGGGGCAGGGTTTTCCTGACGAGGATGGCCCACCCGAGGTCATTGAGGCCGCACGTAAAGCGATCAGCGATGGCCTCAACCAGTATCCGCCCGGCATCGGGATGCCGGTGCTGCGGGAGGCGATCGCCGAGCACCAGGAGCGGTTCTACGGACTCACGATCGACCCCGATCGGCACGTGCTCGTCACCGCTGGCGCCACCGAAGCCCTCGCCGCGACGCTGCTCGCATTGACCGACGAGGGTGACGAGGTGGTCACGCTCGAGCCGTTCTACGATGCCTACGCCGCGCTGATTGGCCTGTCCCGCGCACGCCACATCACCGTGCCGCTTCGGGCGCGGCTGTTCCAGCCCGACCACGACGACCTGCGCGCAGCGGTCACGGATCGCACCCGCATCATCCTGATCAACTCGCCCCACAATCCGACCGGCGCCGTGCTCCCCCGCGAAACGCTCGAGCTGATTGTCCAACTCGCTCACAAGCACGACGCCATCATCGTCACTGACGAGGTCTACGAGCACCTCACTTTTGACGCCCCGCACATTCCGATCGCGAGCCTGCCGGGGGCGTTCGAGCGCACTGTCACCATTTCCAGTGGCGGAAAGACGTTCAGCACGACGGGCTGGAAGATCGGCTGGGTTGTGGCGCAGCCAAGCCTGATCGCCCCGATCCTGGCGGTGAAGCAGTATCTGACCTTCGTCAACGGCGCACCATTCCAGCCCGCCATCGCGGTCGGTCTGCGTCTACCCGACGACTACTTCATCACGGCCGCCGCGACCCTGAAGGCCAAGCGCGACATCCTGAGCCAGGGTCTGCTGCGCGCCGGTTTCGAGATCGGCACACCCGAGGCGGGCTATTTCGTGACCGCGGATGCCGCGCCACTGGGCATCACGAATGCGGCAGAGTTTTGTCGAGCTCTTCCCGCCCTGGCCGGGGTTGTGGCGGTGCCGGTCACCGCGTTCGTGAGGCCGGAGGGTCGTGACGACTACCGCAGCCTGCTGCGCTTCGCGTTCTGTAAGAAGGTGGACCTGCTCGAGCGAGCCGCGGCGCAGCTGTCGGGATTGAAAACCGCCTAGGTCCGGTGCGCGACAGGGGCAGGATCATGCGGAAAGTGGCTCCCCCTTGCTTCGGTTCACTGGAGAGCCGGGTGGTCCCCCACACCTGGTGTTACTGCAGGGGATGCGTGCCGAAGCGCCTCAGCGCGAGGGCGGGGTTCACCACTCTGGTCTGCGCGACACGCTGGGCAGTGATGGTGGCGACCGCGACATCCGTTGTCTCACCGATCGTCACGAGCTCAACACCCATGGGATCGACAACCATGCTGTTGCCCACACCGACCGGCGGTGCGTGGTCGGCCGCCGCGATGTAAATCGTGTTCTCGATGGCGCGCGCGGTGACCAGCGTGCGCCAGTGATGTTCCTTTAACGGGCCGCGCACCCACTCCGCCGGCACGAGCACGAGGTCGGCCCCCGCATCGACGAGAGAGCGCGTGACCTCGGGAAAACGAATGTCGTAGCAGGTCTGCAAGCCAACGGTGAAGCCTCCCCACGCGAAGGTCTGCGGCGCAACGAGCGCACCGGGTTTCACCCATCGCGACTCCTGGGCACCGAACGCGTCATAGAGGTGAAGCTTGCGGTATTTGGCTACAACCACTGCGTGCGGCGAGACCGCGACGAGGGTGTTGCTGACGCGATCTTCGGTGGTGGTCTCGATGAGACCGGCGACGATGTGGATATCGAGAGCCACTGCGATCTCGCCGAGCCCGGCAACGAACGGCCCGTCGACCGATTGTGCCGCATCGAGCCACTCCGGCCCCATCTCGGCCGCGAACCACGATGAGTACTCAGGGAATACGACGAGAGACGCCCCGCGGCGCACCGCCTCTTCGGCGAGAGCGCGGATTGCGACGAGGTTCGCGGCAGCGTCATCATTCGGAGCAAACTGCGCGACAGCGATCTGGGCCATATTGCTAGCCTACGGTTGGGCCGCCGCAAACTCCGCGATGCGTTGGCGATAGGGCAGAAGGGCGGCTTTGAGCCCGACGCCGACGACACCGACGAGCCGGTCATCGCGAAAGTAACCCATAGCCACCTCCGCGTGGAGATCTCCTTCGAGAATGCGAGCCTCGTCGCCGAGACCCGGAAGGCCGTAGGCCTGCAGCTTGATGTCGAATTGGTTCGACCAGAATGACGGCATCGGCGCGAAGGGGGTCGCCGCGGCAGACTCGACGTCCCCTGCAAGGTAGGCGGCTAGCACGGCGCCCGCGCGCTTTCCGGTATCGGTCGGGATGTTCCAGTGTTCGACCCGACGCGGCACGGCGTCGAACATCGGGTTCGGGAACCGGGCAATGTCGCCAACGACGTATACGTCGTCGCGAGTCGTGCCGTCGACAGCGACGGCACGCAGAGCGTTGTCGGCAAGCACCCCGTCGCTGAGGTCGAGACCGCTCTCTGCCAGCCAGTGAGAGTTGCAGTCCGAACCGATCGCCTCGATTATCACATCGGCAGGGATGACGGTGCCCTCGCCCACGGACACGCCACCGTCCACCATGGCAACCGTCGCACCTAGCACGAACGTGACACCCTCGGCTTCGAGTCGGCCGCGCAGCTGGCGGGCGAGCACCTCGCCCAGGGGCCGGATCATGGGCTCGAGACTCGGCGTCACGACCGTCACGACGCACCCCAGCTTGGTCGCTGTCGCCGCCAGTTCGCAGCCGAGAAACCCCGACCCGACCACAACGACACGCGCTGCCGGCACGAGTTCGTCGCGCAGGGCCATCGCGTCGTCGAGCGACCGCACGGCATGCGTGTTCGAGCCAGGCTCGGCGTCCAGTCGGCGCGGGCGCAGTCCGGTCGCGACCACCAGCGCTCGGTAGGCGTGTTCACTGCCGTCGGCGGTGTGCACGGTGCGGTGGTTCAGGTTTGCCCGGGTTACCGAGTGGCCGAGCATCCATTCGACATCGGCGGTTTCGGCTCGAGAGGGGAAGGCGACCGCCTCGTGGCTGACGCCCGCGGAGAGAACATCTTTCGAGAGAGGTGGACGGTTATAGGGCGCGTGCACCTCGTCACCGATGAGCTGCAACTGGCCCGTGTAGCCGGCACGGCGCAGCGACTCGGCGGTGCGCAGCCCACCCATCGCGGCGCCCACGATGATGACGGGCTCGGGCATCACTCGACGATTCGTATGGCCTGCATCGGGCAGACGTCCACCGCAGCTTCGACATTGAGGCGCTCGGAGTCGTCGGCCTCGGCCAGGTACTCGAGCTTGTCATCGTCGTTGAGGTGGAAGATGTTCGGGGCCTCAAAAACGCACTGTCCGTAGTGCTGGCACTGGAACATGTCGACATCGATCTTGATCACTTCTGCTCCTGCACAGTTGACGGGCCTGTCACGGTTGACGGGTAGAGGTCTTTCGAGGGGGTGCGGATGCCGCGGAACTCCCAGTCGCCGCCCAACGCTGTCGAGACTACCTCTTCGCTCTCGGTGGGCTGTGCGCCCACGTCGGTGCGGATGGGAACGGGGCCGGCTACCACGTGGTTGCGGAGCGTACCGAGTCCCTCGACCTCGACCTCGACGACATCGCCGGGCTCGACGGGACGCGAGAACGCGGGCGTGCCCGTAAACAACAGGTCGCCGGGCACGAGCGTGATTGTGCGCGCGATGTCTGCAACGAGGTAGTTCATGTCCCATTCCATGTTGTCCGTCGAGTCGTCTTGCCGAACCTCGCCGTTGACGATCGTGCGCAGTCGCTTACCGCGGAAGTCCCATCCGGTCACGAGACCGGGCCCGACCGGGGCGAGCGTGTCGCTTCCCTTGACTCGCAGCATCGAGCCCGCGTCGGTATCCCGGAAGTCGTGCAGGCCGAAGTCATTGCCGACGGTGTACCCCGCGATGTAATCACCAGCAGCCGCTGGGCTCACGTTGCGGCAGGTGCGTCCGATCACGATCACGATCTCGCCCTCGAAGTTGAGCCACTTGCAGCCCTCCGGTCGCACGACCGCTCCCCCGTGGCTATTGAGCGCAGTGATCGGCTTGTGGAAGTAGGTCGGCGCGGCCGGGAGCTTGGTCATGAACTCCTCGGTGCGGCTCGCGTAGTTGAGGTGCACGGCGATGATCTTCGTGGGCTCGCTCGGCGGCAGGTGGTGCGCGTCGTCAACACCCACCTCGCGGCCGTCGGCCGCGACGAGCGTGTCGCCGTGGCGAATGACCTGCACGGCAGACCCGTCGAGCAAGATGCGGCGGTATTCCACCGGGGTGCGCTCAGTCACGCGAGAGTACGAGGTCTTTGGCGGCCGGGAAGCCTTCCGCGGGTTTCGGGAACCACACGTGCACCTGGCCGGTACCGATGGAGTTCTCGTACTCGCTGTACATGACGCCGGGAGCGGTGCATAGCTCCTCGCCGATCGCACCGATCGTGAGCAGCCAGTGGCCGAACATCGCCTCGGGGCGAAACTTGTGGAAATCCCCCATCGTCTCGAGAACCCGCGCATGGTCGCCAGCCTTAAACCAATCGAGGCGCTCGTAGTCCGCGGCCAGGGCACCCGCCGAGTAGATGTGGCTTGGGTCAGCCATCTCGTGCTTACGCAGGTCGCGTAGCTTGTAGAAGGTGTGGGACAGCGCGCCAGAGGCGAGCAGGATGACTCGGCGATCGCTCTTGGCGATCGCCTCGCCGATCGCTCGACCGGCCCGCAAGAAATCCTCGTCGGTGGCGGTCTGGCACACGCTGACGCTGATCCACTTCTTGTCGGGCAGTCCCTCCCCAAGAAACTTCCAGAGGTTGATCGTGGCGTACATCACGGGCAGGTCCGGATCATCGATGGGTGTGATCCACGTGCCGTTCTTCTCGTCCTGCTCACCGATCAGGTTCGCCAGCTCGGGATCACCGCGGTAGTCGAACGGCACCCCATGCATCCCGCGTGGCAGCTCTTCAGAGGTGAAGAGGCCGTGCCTGCGCTCGTGAGAGGTGACAATGAACTCGACCGTCGATGCCCAGTGGCTGTCGAGAACGATCACGGTGTCGTAGTCGTCGTTCTCGAAGTAATCCTTGCGCAGTCGCTCGAGGCCCTCGACGAGGGTGGTGTCCTTGCCCTCGTTAAGTTCCATGCGCGTCTCTTTCGGCAGCATGATCGTGGGAACGTGGGCGATGAGGCCCACCCCGACAACTTCACCCATGGTCTATTCCTTCCATCCGTGCGGCGAGACGACCGTGTTCTTCACGTCCGCGTAAAAATCAAATGACCAGGTGCCGCCCTCGCGACCGACTCCCGACTTGCGGCTTCCGCCGAACGGCGCGCGCAGGTCGCGCACAAAAAAGCAGTTAACCCAGATGGTGCCGGCGACGAGTTGCTTCGTGATGGTGTTCGCGTGGTCGCGGTTGCCCGAAACGACGACCGCCGCAAGTCCGAACTCGGTGCCATTGGCGAGCGCTACGACGTCGTCGTCGGTCGCGAAGGTCTGCATCGTTAGCACGGGGCCGAAGACCTCCTGTGTGACGATCTCGCTGTCGACGGCGGGCTGCTTGACGAGCGTCGGCCTGAAGTACAACCCGCCTAGCTCGGCGTTAGGCTCGCCGCCCATCACGATGTCAGCTCCTTCGGCTGCCGCGCGGTCGACGAAACCCTTGATGCGGTCAAAGTGAGTCTGGTGCACCTGCGGGCCGATGTCGGTCTGCAGGTCGCGGGGATCACCTTGGCGCAGCTCGCCGGCTTTCTTCGCGAAGGCGGCGGCGAAGGCATCCGCGATGCTCTCGTGCACGAGAATTCGGGTTCCCGACAGGCAGACCTGGCCGGCGTTGTCGTACTGTTCGACCGCGAGGGATGCCGCAAGCTCAAGGTCCGCGTCACCGAGCACGATGAACGGGCTCTTGCCGCCCAACTCGAAGCTGCACGGGGTGAGGTTATCGGCGGCGGCTCTAGCGATCGACTTCGCCGTCGGCACCGACCCCGTGAACGAAATACGGCTAAGTCCTGGGTGGGCCACGAGCGCGGCACCGGCCTGGTTGCCGTAGCCGTTGACGACGTTGAAGACGCCAGCGGGAAGCCCAGCCTCAACCGTCAGTTCGGCGAACAGCGAGGCGGTGAGCGGAGTCCATTCGGCAGGCTTGAGCACGACGGTGTCCCCCGCGGCGAGCGCGGGCGCGATCTTCCAGGTCGCGAGCATGAGCGGCGCGTTCCACGGGGTGATCAGGGCGGCGACCCCGGACGGATCCCATGTGACGTGGTTGTTGTGGCCGCGCGTCTCGAAGTCGGGATGGCCGAGATCGTTGATCGCGTAGTCGGCGAAGAATCTCAGATTGTGTGCGACGCGCGGCATGACCCCGCGCAGGTGGCTGCGCAGCAGTGCGCCGTTGTCCATGGTCTCGACGATCGCGAACTGCTCGATGCGCACCTCAACGAGGTCGGCGATGCGGTGCAGAATCGCGCCGCGCTGCGCCGGGGTCAGCGCAGCCCAAGCGGGAAAGGCATCCCGGGCTGCCTGCACCGCGAGGTCAACCTCGGCCTGGCCGCCACGGGAAATGTCACCGAGAAAGCTGCCGTCGACGGGGCTGGTGTTGCGGAAGGTGTCGCTGGATGCCACGCGCAGTCCGTCGATGAAATGGCGCGTGTCGACGCGCACTCCCGCGACCTCGACGCCTGTCGCTTCGATCGTCGTCATACTCCACCTCGGCTCGCCATTAAGTCATTCGGATGCTAATGACTTACGCTAGCCGATCGGGTCCGGGGCGACAAGTAGCGCACCCTTTAAGCCTGGCCCTCGACGTTCGCAGTAATCAAGCGCAGCATCTCGGCGAATTCTTCGCGCCGATCGGCATCGATCGGTGCCGCGATGTGCTGCTCCTGCGTGTTGAAAGCGGGAAAAAGATGCGACATGAGTTCGCGACCACCGTCGGTCAGCATCACGACGACGAGCCGGCCGTCGGCCGCGCTCTTCTGCCGAACAAGCCAGCCGCGACCTTCGAGCGTCGACAGCACGCCCGTGAGCGTGGCCTTAGAAAATCCGCCCTCGAGAGCGATCTGGCGGGTCTCAATCGGCTCCCAGATCCAGGTCACCCAGAGCACCACGAACGCGGTCCACGACAGGTTGTGCTCAGACAGCACCGTGCGCTCAAAATGGTTGCGCACTGCATTGGCCGCCCTGAACAGGTTGGACGCCACAGCCATCGCCGCGTAGTCCAGTGGCAGCGATCCCAGCGTGGCCTCGACCTGACGCTCGGTTTCGGCGAGCGTGTGCGGTCCAGCCATTACTGTCCCCTCGATGTGACTATCGGATTAGCACAGCCTAAGTGACTTCCGCGTGGGTCGGGGTATCATTTGTTCGCATCCTAACGACGGGAGTTTCCAGTTGGTTTCAACGACGAATATCAGCCTGGCCGACCTTGACCTTTTCGAGTTCGGCGACCCATTTCGCGCCTTTGACGAGTTGCGCGCCTCGACCCCCATCCACTGGGATGACGAGGAAGCTCCCAACCATGGGTTCTGGTCGCTCACTCGGTATCACGACATCGTGAGCGTGCTGCGCGACACCGAGAGCTTCTCCAGCGAACGCGGCACCGTGAACCTCGAAGAGCTCGACGACGAGCAAATCGAAGCGCGCAAATCGATGCTCGAGACCGACGGCATCCGCCACCGTTCGCTGCGGCGGCTCATGCAGGGCGAGTTCACGCCGCGCGCCGTTGCGGGCTACGAAACCTTCCTGCGTGGCCTCACCGCCTCGACGCTCGATGCTGCTTTCGCGAAAGGCGAGTTCGACTTTGTGAAAGAGGTCGCAGCCGACTTCCCGATCCGTGTCCTCGCCAAGATGCTGGACGTGCCCGATGCCGATATCTACAAGCTCATCGACTGGGGTAACCGCATGGTCGGAAACGACGACCCCGAACACTCCGACGTGCTCGCCTCTAGCGAGGAGAGCGAGAAGTACCGGCTGCTGCCGTTCCGCTCACCGGCAGCACTCGAGGTGTTCGCCTATGGCCGCGCGCTGGCCGACGAGCGCCGCGGGAGCGACCGAACCGACCTCGTGTCGCGACTGGCCAATCAGGTGCCCGAAGACGGCATCCCCCTCTCTGACCGCGACTTTAACAGCTACTTTCTGCTGCTGGTCGTGGCGGGCAACGAGACGACGCGCCACACGATCACCCACTCGATGAACTACCTCATGCAGAACCCTGACCAACTTGCGCTACTGCAGGAACGCCCCGAACTGATCCCGTGGGCGGTCGAGGAATTTCTTCGCCTGGCAAGCCCCGTGTACCACTTCCGGCGCACAGCAACCCGCGACACCGAGGTCAATGGCCAGGCGATTCGGCAGGGCGACAAGGTGGTCACGTGGTTTGCCGCGGGCAACCGCGACCCCGAAGTGTTCACTAACCCCTATGAAATGGATGTCACCCGCTCCCCCAACGAGCACATGAGCTTTGGGCGTGGTGGGCCGCACATGTGCCTGGGAAACTCGCTGGCGCGGCTCGAAATCCGCATCATGTTCGAAAGCCTCCTGCCGCGAATCACTCGAATGACGGCCACCGGTGAGGCAGACAAGCTGCGCAGCAATTTCGTCAACGGCATCAAGCGTTTTCCCGTGCGCGTCGAACTGGCATGACGGTTCAGGACGACCCGCACGCGGTCTGGGGGGACGAGTCTGAGGTAGTGCAACGGGCTCTCGACTGGACGGCTCGCCGAGTGGTCAGGCACACCGACCCGCTGTCAACCGCGCGCAGTTCGTCGGCACTCGCCGCCGACGCGGGCCCCACCGTGGTGCCCGCGGGCATCGGCGGGGCCGAGGCGCTTCGCATCTTTGCCGAGGTGCTTGAGCCGGCAACCAGGTCGCAGGACGATCCGCTCAACCTCGCCTACATCGCGGCGGCACCGACTCGCGCGGCCGTGGCGTTCGACCTCGTGACAAGCGCATCCAACATCTTCGGCGGCATGTGGGAGGCCGGTGCGGGCGCCATCTACGCCGAAAACGAGGCTCTGGCCTGGATCACCGGGATGCTCGGCTGGCCGTCGACGTCGGGAGGTTGTTTCGTCTCCGGCGGCACGTCGGGCAACCTGTCAGCGCTCATGACGGCCCGCGAGACAGCGCGCACCAGGCGCGGTGGGCGACCAGCAGGAGGATGGAAACTCGCCTGCACCGCAAACGCGCACTCTTCAATCGCCTCGGCGGCGAGAGCTCTCGATGTCGACGTGGTGGAGGTGCCCGTCGACGGTCGCGGGCACCTGACTGGCGATGCCCTGCGCGCGGCGATCGATGCTAACCCCGACATTTTCGCGGTCGTCGCCTCTGCCGGGACCACCAACGAGGGGCTCATCGATGACCTCGCCGACATTGCCGACGTCTGCCACGAAACCGGGGTCTGGATGCATGTCGATGGGGCCTACGGAGGGGCAGGGCTCGCCGCCCCCAGCGTGCGACACCTGTTCGCGGGGGTGGAGCGCGCAGATAGCTTCATCGTCGATCCGCACAAGTGGCTGTTCGCGCCCTATGACTGTTGCGCGCTGGTCTACCGCGAACCAGAGTTGGCGAGGGCCGTGCATGCCCAGCACGCGAGCTACCTCGACCACGTCGACCGCGACGCCTGGAACCCGAGCGAGTTGGCCCTGCACCTGTCGCGGCGAGTGCGCGGACTGCCGCTCTGGTTTAGTCTCGCGACCCACGGCACCGATAAGTATCGGGATGCCATCGAGAGCTGCCTGACCACCTCCCGCGAGGTCGCAGAGGCCATCCGCGCGTCGGGCTATTTGCACCTCACGCGAGAACCAGAACTGTCGGTAGTACTCTTCGAGCGTCACGGGTTTAGTGACGCCGATTACGACGCGTGGTCGAGCGCGCAAGCCGCCGCAGGCACCATCCTGTGCGTACCGACGCGGTGGCACGGGCGCAGTGTCCTGCGCCTGGCGTTCGTGAACCCCAACACCTCGAGCGACGCGGTCATGGGTGCTCTCGAGACGCTGCGTTAGAGCTTCGCCACCCGCTCGAGATATGAGTCGATGAGGGCTACCGTGCGCTCGTGCGCCGCGGGCTCTTCGGCGCGAGTATGGGCAAGCATTGCGTCGGGATTTTGTCCATCGGCAACGACCTGCGCAGCTCCACCCTCCCGCAGCCAGCCTTCTAGCGCAGTGGGTGTGAGTTCGGGGTGAAACTGCAGCGCGAGACTGCGGCCGACGGTGAACGCCTGCGACGCCACGGCGTTACGGGCGATTTCTGTTGCCGCGCTCGGCACGGTCCACGAGTCGTAGTGGAAGTGAAACCAGGGCCCGGCAGAAACGAGGGTCGGGTCATCCGTGTGAATTGCGGTCCAGCCGATCTCGGCCTTGGGCGCACGCGACACGGTGCCGCCGAGCGCGCGCGCGATGAGCTGTCCGCCAAAACAAATTCCGAGCACCGGGATGTCGCGCTCAATGGCACCGCGCACCCACTCGATCTCGGGCAGCAGCCACCGGCCTATGCACGCGTCATCCCAGGCACCCCACGGAGCCCCCATGGGCACAATCAGGTCGTATTGCCCCGCGTCGGGGAACTCGAACGAGACGTTGGGGGTGGCGAAGTTGTTCTCATCGACCACGACGATTTCATCGACCTCGAATCCCCGATCTCTCAGGTGCTGGGAAACCGGACCTGTGGGACTCACATGATCGTGCTGGACAAAGAGCGCTCGCATCGGGTTAGTATCTCACTGATCGTTCAGTGCCGAACGATTTTTTCACGCGTGACCGCGGAGGACTTCATGACCATCGACATTGCCGCCCTCAAGGCCGACCTCGACGCGCGCGGCATCGATGTGCTGAGGCTCATCTTCCCCGACATCCTGGGCACGACTCGGTCAAAAGACCTGTTGGTGAGTCAACTCGAACGGGCCAAGAGCCCGGCATTTTGCCAGGGCGTCTGGGTGACTACTACCCGCGGCGGCGTGCTCGACGGCAACGACATCATGTCTACCGGACTGCCGGACCTCATCACCCGACTCGACCCGGCGACCCTCACGATGATGCCGTGGGAGCCGGGGGTAGCCCTCATGATCGCCGACGCCTTCAACGCCGACGAGTCGGCAAGCGCGATCGCGCCACGGTCGGTGCTTCGTCGCGTGATCGAGCGGTACGAGGCGATCGGCCTCACCCCCGTTGTCGGCCCTGAGCTTGAGTTCTATATCGCCCAACACGATGACGAGTCGGGCTGGCGACGCGCCATCAGCGGCACGGGGCGGGTCTACACGACGGGCTCGTGGGTTGACCCCGACGGCACCTTCCTGCACCTCATGCGCATGCTCGACCAAATGCAGATCGGCGTGTTCGCTGGCAACCATGAGTTCAGCCCATCGCAGTACGAGATCAATCTGTGGCACAGCGAGGCGATGGATGCCGCCGACCGCACGTTCCTTTTCAAAACCGCCGTGCGCGATATCGTGGCCCGCTCGGGCAAGCACGCGACGTTTCTCGGCAAACCATGGACCGACGAGGGTGGCAGCGGCTTCCACCTGCACTTCTCCGTCGTCGACTCGGCATCCGGCCACAACCTCATGGCCGACGGCGGTGACCTGTCGACCAGGGCCAACCAGATGATCGCGGGCGTGCTGCACAACGCTCCGGCCCTCGCTGCCTTCACCAACCCGACCGTCAACGCCTACAAGCGCCTCGGACCGGACACTCTCGCGCCCTACCGCGCCAACTGGGGCCACGACAATCGCAGCGCGATGCTGCGCGTGCCTCCGGAGCGCGGAGCGGGCACGCGGCTGGAGGTGCGGATCGGTGACGGGGCGGCGAACCCGTACCTGCTCATCGCGGCGGTGCTTGCGGCTGCACTTGACGGCATCACGCGCGAGCTCGAGGTGCCCGCGGAAGCGCAGGGGTGGGCCTACGAGAACGAGGCGGCGGGCATCCTGCCGATGACACTTACCGAGGCTCTCGACGCCCTCGACGCCGACACGGTGATGCGCTCGACCCTTGGAGCACCGCTCGTCGACGTGTTCGCGCTCATGAAGCGCGACGAAGTTGAGCGCTACGAATCAGAGACCGACGATCCCGCCACGCGCGATGTCACCGCGTGGGAAGTCGAGGAGTACCTGGCGGATTACTAGAGACTGCGGTCGAGGGCAGCCGAAACCGCTCGCTCGGATCTCGGCTTCGCTCGATCACCGGTCGCTCGGATCTCGGCTTCGCTCGATCACCGGTCGTTAGACCGCGCGGGAGCGATCGGCGATCAGGTCGCCGCCCGCGAACGTGACGCCGAGTTCGCGATAGTACCCGCCGAGGATCTCCACCACCGGCAGGATCGAGTGCAGTTCATCCCACTGGGAATCACCGAGCACCAGCTCCGCGTCACCTCGCCATGCGGGTCCGAGGTCAGCGTCGATGCCGCCCATCGCGACGAGCTGATCGAGTGAGAGGCCCTGCCCCTGGCTGATCGAGGGCATGAACCGGTTGTGTAGCATCCGGTGGCCGTTGACGAACCCATTGGTCTCTGAGGGCTCGCGCAGGGTGACGATCGCGGATGCCAGCCGGTGGTCGTACGCGGCAAGGGTCGCTCCTAGCTGCGCGGCGGCTTGCAACCGCGGCGAAGCCTTGCCGTAGCCGAAGATCCGCGTCACGTTCACGGATCCGAGCTTCTTCGGATACCCCTGGAACCACCCCCGCCCGATCGCAAAGTCTTTCGTGACCCAGATGGCGACGCAGCGGCTATAGACCGTGCCCTCATACGAGCAGCGCACGACCACGAATGCCTCGAGGTACTGCGAGCGCACGGGATCGAGCAGTTCGAGACCACCCTCGCTGCACGACTGCCAGTCTGCCCAGATGATCGCGACGGCGCCAGGCTCTTCGGGGGCGAGATCGATGTCGGGCGGCAGCACAGCGCGCACATTAGCGGGATCGGTGAGGTACTCCACCGTCAGCAGGGTGCCGGAGTAATACCAGGGCATCTTGGGCACGAGTGAGCTCGAGCCGCGCGGCGTGAGTGGCGGGAGGAACCCGTTGAGTTCGGTCATGGGCGTGAGTGTAGCAAGAGACTGTTCGTGACCAAATGAGCGCAACCCTTGACTCGCACCCACTCGATTGGCCAAGGTGTACTCAGATCGTGCGTATCCGAACGATCATTGCCGTATGAGCTCAACGAGGAGTATCAGCATGTCGCGTACCGCACCCGAATCCGACACTGCCACCGGAGGCCTGCGCAAGGGCAGGCTTGGGGTGATCGGCATTGTCTTCTTCGTCGTCGCCGCGGCGGCACCCCTCGTCGGCATGACCGGGGCCGTTCCCGTGGCTATCGTGCTGGGCAATGGCGCGGCTGTTCCCGGCGCTTACCTCGTCGTCGGAATCACCCTGCTGTTCTTCAGCGTCGGTTACGCCACGATGAGCCAGCGCGTGACCAACGCCGGCGCCTTCTTCGCCTATGTCGGGCGGGGTCTCGGAAAGCACGCGGGGATCGCCTCGGCCTTCGTGTCGATCCTCGCCTACCTTGCAATCCAGCTGGCGATCTACGGCTTCCTTGGCGTCGTAGCTGCGGGCCAGATCGGTGTCTTGTCGTGGTGGGGCTGGGCGCTGATCGCCTGGGCACTGGTCACCGCGCTCTCCCTTCTCAGTGTGGATGTCGGCGCCAAAGTTCTTGGCGTGCTCATGTTGCTCGAGCTCGCCTCGCTCGTGATCGTGTCAATCGCGATCCTGGCTGATGGCGGCCCCGAGGGCTTCAATTTCGCGGCATCCTTCGCCCCCGATCAGATCCTTGCTGGCGGGCTCAGCGGATCCGCAGGCATCGCGTTCGCCTTCGCGTTCGCGTCGTTCATCGGTTTTGAGGCCACCGCGATTTACGGCGAAGAGTCGAAAGACCCCAAGCGCGCGGTTCCGCGGGCTACCTACACTGCCGTCATTGTGATCACGGTGCTCTTCGCGCTCACGGCATTCGCCATGGTGACGGGAATGGGTTCGTCCGTGGTGATCGACAAAACCCTCGAGCTGTCCGGCGGGCTGGCAGACCCGGCCGCCGTGCTGTTCTCGCTCGCTACCCAGTATGTGGGTCCCTGGCTCGCTACGGTCATGAGCATCCTCGTTCTCTCGAGTCTCTTCGCCGGGCTGCTGGCCTTCCAGAATGCGGCATCCCGCTACTTCTTCGCTCTGGGGCGTGGCGGCGTACTCCCGTCGGGTCTCGCGAAGACCAATTCACGCGGCGCCCCCAGCAACGCCTCACTGCTGACGACGATTATCGCCGGCGTCGTGATCGTCATCTTCGCTATCGCCCAGCTCGACCCATTCCTGGCTCTGTTCAGCTGGTTCAGCGGACTCGCCGTGCTCGCGATCGTGCTCATCGAGATCCTCGTGTGCATGGCCGTGATCACCTACTTCGCCCGCAATAAGGGCGAGGCAAACGTGTTCCAGGCCTGGATCGCACCGATCATCGCGATCATCGGTCTGGGACTTGGCGAGTACCTGCTCATGTCGCGCTTCGCGATCCTTGCGGGAACGTCGGCGGAAGGCGTCGACCCGACCGTGACGCCCTGGTCGATGAGCACCATCGGTTGGGTGCTCGTGCTGCTGCCGTTCGTGCTGCTCGTGGTCGGCTTCGTGGTATCCCGGGTGCGCAGTCGCACGGTCAACGACGATTTGCTGCGCGACGTCATCTCGTAGCGCCCGTCGTTGTTTTGTGTCGCGACGCTGAGCGCCGCGACCCACGCTGATGTTTGGTGGCAGCGCTCAGGTTTATACGTGCGCGCGCCCGCCAAACCTCGGCGCCGCGCTCAACCGGTTTGCCCATCCCGAGGAACGACCCATCATCCGAGGCTCGGCGGTCGCACCGTCGATCACGAGCGCATCAGGCCAATGGATGCCGTCGGCGCACGATTGCCACGCAGCGAAGGTATGCCGTGACGTGGTTGTCAGGGCACCTGACGCTGGGTCATTAGCCCCTCAACGGGTTAGGCCCGCCACCAGTCGTCGAATATCGAGACAGGTACATGACGCTTGTGCTGGGTATTGATATACCGGCTCTCGATCGCGTTCGAGACGGTCTCGTCAACATCCTCGCCTTCGAGGTAGTCGTCGATCTGCGTGTAGCTCAGGCCCAGGTTGGCCTCGTCGGTCTGGCCCGGCATGTCGTCTAGAAGGTCGGCAGTCGGCGCTTTCAGGTACAGGCGCTCGGGCGCCTCAAGCTCTTCGAGCAACGAACGCCCCTGACGCTTGGTGAGCCCGGTGAGCGGCAGCACATCGGCACCGCCGTCGCCGTACTTCGTGAAGAACCCGGTCACTGCCTCCGCCGCGTGATCGGTGCCGACCACGAGCAGACTCGACTGGCCGGCGAGCGCGTACTGCGCGACCATGCGAGCACGCGCCTTCACGTTGCCCTTGGTGAAGTCGAGCATCTCAGCTCCCGTCGCGTCCAGATACTCCGCCTCGAATCCGTCGACGGCGCGGTGGATGTTGAAGGTGACCTGGTTATCGGGCTTGATGAACGTGAGGGCGAGCTGGGCATCCGCCTCATCAGCCTGAATGTTGTAGGGCAGGCGCACCGCGGTGAACTCGGCCGCGTGCCCGTCGGCGCGAAGCTCCTCGACAGCCAGCTGGCACAAGCGTCCCGCAAGGGATGAGTCCTGCCCCCCACTGATGCCAAGCACGAACCCCTTCTGCGCGGTGGAGCGCAGGTAGTCCTTGAGGAAGTTAATTCGCAAGCGCACCTGCTCGGCCGGGTCGACCGAGGGGACTACACCCAGGTCATAGATGATTCGCGCCTGCAAGGGGTTCATGTAACGACCCTACCCGCGTTCAGACCGAGGCCTCGATGAGAGGCTTGAGTGCGGGCTCAGGCGGCCTTCGCGACTACCCGACGACCCTCGACGCGCGAGTCACGCTCGACACGCACCCCGTCGCCCACCTGCACGAGAGGCGCAACCTTGGAGTAGCTTCCGACACGGGCTCCGCGCCCGATCTGAGCGCCCTCGCCGATGTGAACGTTACTGCCGATAAACGCGCCCGCGCCCACAAAAGCGTCCGCATCGATCCAGCTGCCGGCACCGATCCAGGCGTTCGCGGCCACCTCGGCGCCCGGCTCTACGTAGGCGGTCGCCTCTATGAAAGCCGTCGCGTGGGCGGTCGCCTTAAGCGATACGAGCCCGCGCCCGTTGTCATGCCGGCGGTACCGGGTGACGGTTCCGGACTCGTCTTCGAACTCCTCGAATACCCTCTTCATCTCATCTCCTTAGGGCCACTGCGTGCCCTCATTCGCTTAAACACGCGAACACGCGGAAATAGTCCCGAACTGCGGAAGGGAGATGAACGAACGAACGAACTAGCCCTTGAGAATCTTGCTGAGCGGCACCTTCGCACCGTCTTTGATCTGCTCGATCACGGCATCCGGAATGTTCTTGATCAGCGGTAGGTCGAGATCTTTGGCCCACTTGCCGATGTTGTCGAGAATGTCGTCGGTAGGCAGGCCCGCGAGAGTCGGTCGGATGCCCTCCCAGATCGGTTCAAGCTGCTTGACGTCGAGCTTGCCACCCTTAACAAGGCCTCCGACGACGTCGCCGATGTCACCCAGGTCGAATCCAGCCATGATCTATCCCCTTTACTGCCCGCACCCCCGCGGCGCGCACGGGTCAATCGTATTGGTCGGGGACCGAGTAGGTAAGGGGCGAAGTTCCACTCGAAAAAAATCTCCGCAACGATAAAGGCCCCACCGAAGTGAGGCCTTTATTGAGTCCTGAACGAGGACACGTTGAGTCCTGAACTAGAACACATGGTTGCGGGGACAGGATTTGAACCTGCGACCTCTGGGTTATGAGCCCAGCGAGCTACCGAACTGCTCCACCCCGCGGCG
>Ga0105048_10007285_pt1 | contig 17783 bp, 17 predicted proteins | sample MAT05_FD_78382 | JGI IMG/M metagenome (GOLD analysis project Ga0105048, IMG submission 78382) | Freshwater microbial communities from Lake Fryxell liftoff mats and glacier meltwater in Antarctica - MAT-05 | ecosystem: Environmental > Aquatic > Freshwater > Ice > Liftoff microbial mat | place...
GATGACCATCGGAGCGCAGCGATCGATGACAACGGCTGCCACTGCACGCTGCATTTCCCCCAGGTGCTTTCTTTGCCTACTTTCTTTGCACCAGCAAAGAAAGTAGGTCGGCCGCCGGGCCGAACCCCCGGCCAACGGTGCCCGCAACCCAAGAGCCCGCCGACAGCGCCCAAACAGCCTACAAAGCCCACACAGCCCAAAGCGACCAATGCGCCCAATGCGCCCAATGCGCCCAAAGCCCCAGATCCAAGCCTAAAGCTCAAAGTACCACCGCACCGAATGAAAAAACACCGGCGCCGCAAAACACAACGGCGCCACGCGATCGAGCAGCCCCACTGCCCCAGTCACGCTGGCCGTGTTGCCCCAGTACCGCACCCCCGCGTCCTTCTTCAAAGCCTTCATCACGAGATCGCCCAAGGTTCCGGCGCCACCGGCAATGAAGCCCATCGCCAGCGCCTGCCCGGCCTGGAATGGCGTCGTCCAAAACAACAGCGCCCCCATCGCGCCCGCCGCCAGCGCGCCCGCGAACCATGCCCGGTAGCTGAAGGAACGGTCGATGTGCCGCGCCACCGGCCGGCGCCGCAGCCAGCGGCTGAAGGCCTCTTGCGCCAACTGCGCCACCACCGCCACCACCACCAGGAAAAACAGCAGGAATGCGCCACGACCTTCGTAACCCGGAAAGTTCAGCAGCAGCAGCGCCGGCGCATGGCTCAGGCCATAGACGCAGACCATGATGCCCCACTGGATCTTCGCGTTGCGCTCCAGAAAGCGCTGCGGGTCGCCCGCCAGTGCACTGGCCACCGGAATGGCCAGAAATACATACACCGGAATGAACACCGTGAAGAGGTCGAAGAAGCGGCCGCCGGCCATCACGTACTGCAACGGCAGCACCGCAAAGAATGCCAGCAGCAGGCTGCGGTGGTCGGCCCGGCGCGTGTGCATCAAGGTGATGAATTCGCGCAGCGCGAAGAAACTGAACAGCGCAAACAACAGTGTCGCGCCCACCGGCGCGGACACCCACGCCAGCCAGAACACCAGCGCACCCACCCACAGCGCACGCAGGTCGCGCAGCACGCGCAGGCGGCGGTCGCTGGCCTCGTCTTCGCGGCGCAGCATCAGCATCACCGCCACCGAGCCCAGCGCCAGCAGGCCGAACAGCACCACGAACAGCAGGCCCACCTGCTGGTCGACAGGCAGGTCGCGCAGCGCCGTCATGCCGTGCACCTGTGCGAACTCATCCTGCGCGAACTCATCCTGTGCGCTTGCATGCTGCGCGCGTGCATCCCGTGCGCGTTCATGAACCCACGGGCCGCAAAGCCACCACTGCCGCACGCGCCCGCGCCAGGAATTCGCGCTTGTCTTCGCCCTCGGCCAGCAACAGCGGCGCGCCGAAGGTCACCGTGCACAGAATGGGCACCGGCACCACTTCGCCCTTGGGCATGACGCGCTGCACGTTGTCTATCCAGGCCGGGATCAATTGCACGCCCGGGAACTGCTGCGCCAGGTGGTAGAGCCCGCTCTTGAACGCCTGCGGCTCGCTCTTGTTGCTACGGGTGCCCTCAGGAAAGATCACCAGCGAATCGCCATTGCCCAGGGCCTGCAACAGCGGGTCGAGCGGGTCTTGATCGTCGGTGCGCGCGCGGTTCACATAGACGGCGTGGAAGACCTCGGTGGTGATCCACTGCTTCAGCGGCGTCGAAGTCCAGTAGTCCTTGGCCGCGATGGGCCGCGTGACGGCGCGCAGTTCGTGCGGCAGCGCGGCCCAGATCAGCACCCAGTCGAGATGGCTCTGGTGGTTGGCAAAGTAGATGCGCTGCTCGGCCTTCGGCGGGCAGCCCTTCCAGTGCCCCTGCGCACCGGTGATCAGGCGGGCAATGAAGGCCAGCAGCCCGCCCGCAAGATCAGCTCGTGTCATGCGCCGAAGCCTGGCTCAACCCGAAGCTTCCCGGCACGGAACCGGCTCTGCCGGGCCGTTGGCGGACACGGCCCTCTTCGGGCCCATTCGGGGGTAGCGAGCGCCAGCGAGCTTGGGGGCACCATGTCAATGGCGAAAATGCCGCGTGCCGGTGAAGACCATCGCGATGCCGCGTTCGTCAGCCGCGGCAATGACCTCGTCGTCGCGCATGCTGCCGCCGGGCTGTATGACGCAGGTGGCGCCTTCGTCGATCACCACGTCCAGGCCGTCACGGAAAGGAAAGAAGGCGTCGCTGGCCACGGCTGATCCAGCCAGGCTCAGGCCGGCGGCATTGGCTTTCACGCGAGCGATGCGCGCGCTGTCCAGCCGGCTCATCTGGCCTGCACCCACGCCCAGAGTGGCACCGCCGGCGCAGAAGACGATGGCGTTGCTCTTCACGAACTTGGCCACCTTCCAGGCAAACAGCAGGTCGCTCATCTGCGCGGCCGTGGGCGCGCTCTTGGTGACGACACGCAGCTCCCCTGGCGCCACGTTCTTGGTGTCGGGCGTCTGCAGCAGCATGCCGCCGCCCACACGCTTGAAGTCCAGCGCATTGCCTTCGCTGCCCAGCGGCACCTCCAGCAGGCGCACGTTCTGCTTGGCGGCGAAGAGTGCGCGCGCCTCGACCGTGATCGCCGGCGCGATGAGCACCTCGACGAATTGCTTGTACTCACCGATCTGCCGTGCGGTCGCAGCGTCGAGCGGGCGGTTGAAGGCCAGGATGCCGCCGAAAGCCGACGTGGGGTCGGTGGTCCAGGCCTTGACATAGGCCTGCAGCAGCGTGCTGTCTACCGCCACACCGCAAGGATTGGCGTGCTTGACGATGACGCACGCGGGCGCGTCGAAGGTCTTCACGCATTCCCACGCGGCGTCGGCGTCGGCGATGTTGTTGTAGCTGAGTTCCTTGCCCTGCAGTTGCGTCCAGCCTGCCAGCTGGCCGGGCACCACCTTCGCATCGCGGTAGAAGGCTGCCGCCTGGTGCGGGTTCTCGCCGTAGCGCATGGCCTGCGTCTTGGCCAATTGCAGCGTGTAGGTGGCCGGAAAGGGCTCACGCGCGGGAATGCCGGCCACGTCGTCTTCAGCACCTGCCTGCAGCGCGCTGAGGTAGTTGCTGATCATGCCGTCGTAGGCGGCCGTGTGGGCGTACACCTTCTTGGCCAGCATGAACTTGGTGCTGCGTTGCACACCGCCCGCCGCCAGTTCGCTGATGACGCGGGCGTAGTCCACGGGGTCGATCAGCACCGCCACATCGGCCCAGTTCTTGGCCGCCGCGCGCAGCATGGCCGGGCCGCCGATGTCGATGTTCTCGATGGCGTCTTCCAGCGTGCAGTCGGGCCGCGCGGTGGCCATCGCGAAGGGGTAGAGATTGACCACCAGCAGGTCGATGGTGGTGATGCCGTGGGCGGCCAGCGCGGCCATGTGTTCGGGCAAATCACGCCGCGCCAGCAGGCCGCCGTGGATGCGCGGGTGCAGCGTCTTCACGCGCCCGTCCAGCATCTCTGGGAAGCCGGTTACCTCGGCCACTTCGGTGACGGCCAGGCCGGCATCGGCCAGCAGGCGCGCGGTGCCGCCCGTGGAGAGCAGACGCACGCCCTGTGCAGCCAGGCTCTGGGCCAGATCGACGACCCCGGTCTTGTCGGATACGGAGATCAGCGCGGTCAGTGGTGTTGCAGCCAAGTGGCGGTCCTCTGTAGCCCGGTGGGCACGATCCACGTTCATTTCAGCAGTTTGTGGTCGAGCAGCTTGCGCCGCAGCGTGTTGCGGTTGATGCCCAGCCATTCGGCGGCCTTGCTCTGGTTGCCCTCGGCGTGGCGCAGCACCACTTCGAGCAGCGGCTTTTCAGCCGCGCTCAGGAACAGTTCGTGCAGTGCATCCGGCTCGGCGCCGCGCAGGTCTTTCAGGTACTGCTCCACGCTCGTGCGTATGCAGGCGTCGATGTCTTTTTTCGTCATGCGGCGAGCGCCGTGAGGGGGTTTCTCTGTGCTTGATGCACTTCGCTGCTGCCTTCGTCGTTGGCCGCAACGGCTGCCCCAAGGTCCACCTGCGGCAGCAAGGGGTGGGCCTCTGCCAGCGCCTCGAAGTAAGTCTGCACGGCGCGCAGCTGCGCGGTGGTTTCATCGATGAGGTTCATTTCCGCGCGGAAGGCCTCGCCGCCGGGCAGCGCTCGCACGGCCCAGCCGATGTGCTTGCGCGCGCTGCGTACGCCGATGTGTTCGCCATACAGGCCGTAGTGCTGGTGCAGATGTTCGGTCAGCCAGCCTTGTACCTCGTGCGTGGCGGGCGGCGGCAGGTGCAGGCCCGTGGCCAGGAAGTGAGCGATCTCGCGGAATATCCACGGCCGGCCTTGCGCCGCACGGCCGACCATCAACGCATCGGCGCCAGTCGCGCGCAGCACCTCGCGCGCTTTTTCGGGGCTGTGGATGTCGCCATTGGCCACCACCGGAATGCGCAAAGCGGCCTTCACTGCGGCCACGGTGTCGTATTCCGCCGCACCCTTGTAGCCTTGCTCGCGCGTGCGGCCATGTACGGTGACCATGGCCACGCCGGCACTTTCGGCCATGCGCGCCAGCCGCACGGCGTTGCGCTCGGCTTCGCACCAGCCGGTGCGCATCTTCAAGGTGACGGGCACGTTCAGCGGCGCGCAGGCCGCCACCACCGCGGCGACGATGGCCACGGCCAGCGGCTCGTCCTGCATCAGCGCCGAGCCCGCCCACTTGTTGCACACCTTCTTGGCCGGGCAGCCCATGTTGATGTCGATGATCTGCGCACCACGGTCGATGTTGTAGCGCGCGGCGTCGGCCATCTCGGCGGGATCGACACCCGCGATCTGCACCGCAATCGGCGCTGGTTCGCCTTCGTGGTCGGCGCGGCGAGAAGTTTTCAGACTGCCCCAGAGTTCGCGTTTGCTGGTGACCATTTCGCTGACCGCGTAACCCGCCCCCAGGCTGCGGCACAGCATGCGGAAGGGGCGGTCTGTGACACCGGCCATCGGTGCGACGAACAAGGTGTTCGGCAGTTCGATGGAGCCGATGCGCATGGAGATGGTGCCAGAGGGGGTGCTGAAAAATGAGGCGCGAGTATAGCCAGCGCCCAGACGGTGCAGATAATGCGCCCACTCATGGAAGCTTGGCTGTTGTCTCTGCTGCAGACCCTGTCGGTGCCCGAATACGGCCTGCTGGCGGTGTTCTTGGTGGCGGCGCTGTCGGCCACGCTGCTGCCCATGGGCAGCGAGTTCGCGGTCATCGGTCTGATCAAGCTCAACCCCGATCTCTTCTGGCCCGCGGTGCTGGTGGCCACGGCCGGCAACACGCTGGGCGGGGCCGTGAGCTGGTGGATGGGCTACGGTGCCGAGACGCTGTATGAAAAAGTGAAGCACAAGCGCCTGCAGCTGAGGGCGCTGAACTGGCTGGAGCGTCTCGGCCCCAAGGCCTGTCTGTTCAGCTGGCTGCCTGCCGTGGGCGACCCGCTGTGCGCCTTGGCCGGCTGGCTGAAGCTGCCGTTCTGGCCTTGCGTGGGCTACATGGCCATCGGCAAGTTCGCGCGCTATCTCGTGATGACGGTGCTGCTGCTGTGGGTCTTCCCCGGGCCGCTGTCGGCGTAGGCACTGCAGGCCAGGTGCCCTTGCCGCGACAATGCGCGCCTTCCCGCATGCCGCCTTCAACGCACCCATGAACACCGCCACCCCCGCCTACGAACAGCTGGCCTCGACCTGGACGCGCCTGCACCATCTGGAACATCTGCAGTCCATCGCCGGCTGGGACCATGCGGCGAACATGCCGCCCAAGGGCAACGAAGCGCGCGCATCGGCCATGGCCGAGATGGCCGCACTGCTGCACCGCATGCGCACCGACGCCGCCGTGGGTACAGAGTTGCAGCGCGCCGAGCAGGAACCGCTGGACGAACTGCAGCGCGCCAACCTGCGCGAAATGCAACGCCAGTGGCAAGCCGCCACGGCCGTGCCCGAGGCCGTGGTGCAACAGCAGCAGATGGCCGCCTCGCGCTGCGAACATGCCTGGCGCGAACAGCGCCCGGCCAATGACTGGGCCGGCTTCGTCAGCAACCTGAAACCCGTGCTGGCGCTGGCGCGCCAGGAAGCCGCGCTGTTGGCCGAAAAGACCGGCGCACGCAAGTACGACGCGCTGATGGACCGCTTCGAGCCCGGCATGACCTGCGCCAAGGTCGACCGTGTTTTCGGCGAAGTGCGGCAGTGGTTGCCCGGCCTCATCCAGCAGGTGCTGGCCCGGCAGGCGCAGGAACCCGTGCACCTGCCGGTGGGCCCCTTCGCGCAAGCCAGCCAGCGCGCGCTGTGCGAGCAAGTGGTGCGCCTGCTGGGCTTTGATTTCGAGGCCGGCCGGCTGGACGTCAGCACCCACCCTTTCTGCGGCGGCGTGCCTGAAGACGTGCGCCTGACCACGCGTTTTCGCGACGACGAGTTCCTCACCGGCCTGATGGGCACCATCCACGAAACCGGCCACGGCCGCTACGAGCAGAACCTGCCGCGCGCGCTGCTGGGGCAGCCGGTGGCGCAGGCGCGCAGCATGGCGCTGCACGAAAGCCAGAGCCTCAGCTTCGAGATGCAGCTCGGCAGCCACCCGGGTTTCGTGGCCCGGCTGGCACCGCTGGTCACGCAGGCCTTCGGTGAACAACCGGCCTTCACGGCGCAGAACCTGCACCGCCTGATCACGCGCGTGAAGCCCGGCTTCATCCGTGTCGACGCCGACGAGGTCACCTACCCGGCACACGTCATCCTGCGCTACGAGATCGAGCGCCCGCTCATCGAAGGCGAGATCGAGCCCGAAGACGTGCCGGCCCTGTGGGACGCCAAGATGATGGAACTGCTGGGCGTGGACACACGCGGCAATTTCAAGGACGGACCGATGCAGGACGTGCACTGGCCCGCAGGCATGTTCGGCTATTTCCCCTGCTATTCACTCGGCGCCATGTATGCCGCGCAGTGGTTCGCCACCATGCGCCGCGCCATGCCTGACATGGATGCGCGCATCTGCTCGGGCGACCTGGCCCCGGTGTTCGGCTGGCTGAACGACAACATCTGGAGCCAGGCCAGCCGCTGGCCCACCGACGAGCTGGCGCAGCGTGCCAGCGGCGAGCCGCTGAACGCGGCGCACTTCAAGGCGCACCTGGAAGCGCGCTACCTGGGCTGAATCAGCTGCAGGGGGGTCACCGCAAGGGTCCCCCGAGCACATCGCCGCACGGGTCTGCGTGGCAATTACCGAGGCAACGGCAAGCCGTCGAGCGAGCGTCCGTCATCGCGCTCGGTGGGCGCCTCGGCGCGTGTCAAGGTCATGAAGTCGGTGTGACTCATTTCTTCGATGACGACCGTGCGCTCCATGTCAAAGGGCACGTTGTCCAGCGTCGAATGCTGTGCCTCCAGCAGGTCCATCACGCGCTGCAGCAGGTCTTGCAGCGGCGCGTCGTCCTCGGGCAGCGGCAGGCTGCCCAACTGCGAGGCAATGCGGCGCAACCAGTGCGGCTGCACCTTGTCGAACGCCGCCATGCCGTCGGACAACAAACCCTTCTCCAGCGCCGTCAGGTGGGGCAGCACCTCGCGCGAACCTCGCACGCGGTCCAGCAGGCGGGTCAGCGACGCCGCCATCAGGCGGCTGCGCAGGCGGTCGGCCGGAAGCTCTGCGGCGCGGGTGGGCGGGTGCGTGCTTGCGTTCATGGCGGCGGGGCTCTGGCTGCAGCGTGGTGTTGCCCGTTACCGGGCGCTTGGGCGTTGATGGTGCCGCAAGCCGGGCCGCCGCGCCTGCCAGCGCAGGTGGCCAGGTCGTGAAACTTCCTCACACTGGCCGCGCCAGCGCCTGTTCCAGGTCGTTCAGCACCTCGTCCAGGCGCTGCAAGGCCAGGCCGGCGCGGGTGGTCGGCCTGGGCCGCTGGCGCCGGCGCGGGTGCAACAACTTCCGATGCGCGTCGTCCAGCACCGCTTCGTCCAGCACCAGGCCATGCCGGGCCAGCGTGGTGCGCAGCGTGCTGCGGCGTGAACGCAAGTCGGCACGGGTGTGCTGATAGGCGTGCTCGGCCAGGAGGCGGCGCTGTGAATAACCGAAGGTGTTGGCCAGGAACATCTCGGGGTCGCGATGGTCGGGCTCGAAGAGCAGGATCGACGTGCCGGGGTGGCTGGCCTCGTAGCCCTTCAGGCCCAGTTCGAGTCGGGAATGAATCAGCGAGCGAAAGGTCTGGCTCAGCACCACCGGCAGGCCGCCATCGACCAATGCGGGTATACGTTGCTGCCCGCCCAGCACGCGGTGCGGGCGTGCGCCACTGGATGCCGCGCTGGCATCGAAGGGCACCAGCGGGTTCAGGCACAGCATCAGGTCGAGGCCAGCGTCCAGCAGCACGCGGGCGTGCAAGGTCTTCTTCAACGCGCCGTCCGCATACCAGCGGCCGTTGATGGGTTCTGGCGGAAACAGGCCCGGCAGCGCGGCGCTGGCGGCCACGGCCTGCGAAATGGGCACGTGGTCCCAGCCGGGCAGGCCGAAGGGCGCGGCTTCGCCGCTGTCGAGGTCGGTGGCCACCAGCACCAGCCTGCGCTTCAAGCGCCTGAAGTCGTTCGTGCGGCCAGGCGCGGAAAACACCAGCGCCAGCTGCCGTTGCAAGGCCGCACTGCTGAAGAGGCCCGCGGGCAGAGCGCGGCCCAGACATTCGGCCGCAGACAAGAGGCTGCGGCGCTGCACCGCCACGCCGTAGCCTGCCTGCAGCAGCAGGCCCGGCACCGCCGCCAGACGCCGGGCATATTCACCCAACGCAGGACGGAAAAACAGACTCGGGCGGATGAGGTCGCTGGCCGGGCCGGCGTTTTCGACGAAAGAGGTGCACAGCTGGCGCGGCGACATGCCGTTGGCCAGGCCCGCCGCGATGAAGCTGCCGGCCGAGACACCGACATAACCATCCAGCCCTGTGAAGTCGACGCCGGGCAGCGCCTCAGACAGCGCGCACAGCGCCCCAATCTCGTAGATGGCGCCCAGCGGCCCGCCCCCGGCCAGGGCCAGGCCTATGCGCGGGGGAGACAAGGGCACGGTCGGGTGCTAGCGCGATCAGTAAGCGGTCTTCGCCGCCGTCTTGCGAGCGCGCTTCACGGGGGCCTTGGCGGCTGGCTTGGCTGCCCTGGCCGCTTTGGCAGGCGCAGCAGCCTTGGCCGTCCTCACCGACTTGGTGGCCTTAATGGCATTCGTGGCCTTCGCCGTCGCCTTGCTGGCGCTGCCCCGGCCGAGCCTGGCCACGGCGGCGGCCAGCGCGTCCACGCGCTGCACCAGCGCGTCCACATCCTTGGCCGTCGGCACGCCCAGCTTGTTCAGCGCCTTGGCGGTGCGGGCCTCGAAGATGGTCTCGAGCTTGTCCCAGTTCTGGCCGGCCTTGGTGCTGACGGTGTCGGCCATCGCGCTCATCTTGCCTGTGACTTCGCTGATCTTGTCTTCGGCCATGCCCTGCGTCTTCTTCTGCAGGCTCATGCCTTCCTTGACTAGCGCATCGAAGACCTTGCCGCCCTCTTCCTGGGCCTTGCTGAAGGCACCCATGCCGGCCAGCCAGATCTGCTGGGCCGAGTCTTTCACGGCACCGGCCAGTTGGCTGTGCCTGGCGTTGTCAGGGGTGCTGCTGGCAGCGGATTTCGTCTTCTTGACCATGGGAGGCTCCTTCTCGTTTGGGGCGTGATGCCGTGCCGGGAATATAGGGTTCCCCCCTGGGGCGCGCAGCCTAAAGTTCTAGTGAGACGGCTCTATGCTTTGCGCCCATCGGGCCACCCCCGGGGACCCAGCCCCCAAGGCCCCAGGCCCACAACGACAGGAGAGCTGCATGCATTATTTCGTGACCGGCGCCACCGGCTTCATCGGCAAACGTCTGGTCAGGGCGCTGCTGGCGCGCAAAGGCGCCAAGGTGCATTTCCTGGTGCGGCCGGGCAGCGAGGGCAAGCTCGCCGCGCTGTACGAGTTCTGGGGCTTGAGCGGTGCCGGCAAGGCCCGTGCGCAGCCGGTGACGGGCGACCTCACGGCGAAGAAGCTGGGTGTGGCGGCTGACACGATGAAGGCGCTCAAGGGCCACATCGACGCCGTCTATCACCTGGCTGCCGTCTATGACTTGGGCGCCGACGCCGAAAGCCAGACGCAGGTGAACATCGAGGGTACGCGAAACCTGGTGGAATTTGCGAAGGCGGTGGATGCGGGGCATCTGCACCACGTCAGCAGCATTGCGGCCGCGGGCCTGTATGAAGGTGTGTTCCGCGAAGACATGTTCGAAGAAGCGGAAGGCCTGGACCACCCGTACTTCATGACCAAGCACGAGAGCGAGAAGATCGTGCGCAAGGAATGCAAGGTGCCGTGGACGGTGTACCGCCCGGCGCTGGTGGTGGGCGACAGCAAGACCGGCGAGATGGACAAGATCGACGGGCCCTACTACTTCTTCAAGCTGATCCAGCGCATGCGGCAGATCTTGCCGCCGTGGCTGCCCAGCGTGGGCATCGAGGGTGGACGCATCAACATCGTGCCGGTCGATTTCGTGGTGGCCTGCATCGACCACATCAGCCACACCAAGACCGACCACACCGGCAAGTGCTACCACCTCGTCGACCCCAAGGGCTACCGCGTGGGGGACGTGCTCGACATCTTCAGCAAGGCCGCGCATGCGCCCAAGATGAACCTCTTCGTCAACGCCGCCTTGCTGGGCTTCGTGCCCAAGAGCGTGAAGAAGGGAATGATGGCGCTGGCCCCGGTGCGCCGCATCCGCGCTGCGGTGCTGAAGGATCTGGGGCTGCCAGACGACATGTTCACCTTCATCAACTTCCCCACGCGCTACGACCGGCGCGAGCTGGACGCGGTGCTCAAGGGCAGCGGCATCGAGTGCCCGAACCTGCACGACTACGCCTGGGTGCTGTGGGACTATTGGGAACGCCACCTCGACCCCGACCTCTTCATCGACCGCAGCTTGAAGGGCAATGTCTCCGGCAAAGTGGTGCTGGTGACGGGCGGCAGCAGCGGCATCGGCCTGGCCGCAGCGCACAAGTTCGCCGAAGCCGGCGCCACCACCCTCATCTGCGGGCGTGACCAGGACAAGCTGGACGAAGCCTGCGCCGAAGCAAAGACCAGGGGCCACAGCTTCGTGGCGTATTCGGTGGACATCGCCGACATGGCCGACTGCGACAGGTTTGTTCAGCAACTCATCACCGACCACGGCGGCGTCGACTTCCTCATCAACAACGCCGGCCGCAGCATCCGCCGCGCCATCGAGAGCAGCTACGACCGTTTCCACGACTTCGAACGCACGATGCAGCTGAACTACTTCGGCTGCCTGCGCGTGACCATGGGCCTGCTGCCCGGCATGGTGGCGAAGAAAAAGGGCCACGTCGTCAACATCAGCAGCATCGGCGTGCTGACGAACGCACCGCGCTTCAGTGCCTACGTGGCCAGCAAGGCCGCGCTCGACGCGTGGACGCGCTGCGCGAGCAGCGAGTTTGCCGACCAGGGCGTGAGCTTCACCACCATCAACATGCCGCTGGTGCGCACGCCGATGATCGCGCCCACCAACATCTACAACAACGTGCCCACGCTGAGCCCGGAAGAGGCCGCCGACATGGTGGCGCAGGCCTGCATCAGCAAGCCGGTGCGCATCGCCACGCGACTGGGCGTTTTCGGCGAGGTGCTGCACGCGCTGATGCCGCGGGTGGCGCAGATCGGCATGAACACCACTTTCCGCATGTTCCCGGATTCGTCGGCATCCAAGGGCGACAAGAGCGCCAAGCAGCCGCTCAGCGCCGAGGCGGTGGCGGTGCAGCAACTGATGCGCGGCATTCACTTTTGAGACCGACATCGGACAGCCCGCCCCGCCGGCTTGCAGGCTGGCTGCAGCAAGCGGCCGTTCGTCGCAGGCACACGCATGCAGCCGCGCGGGCATGCAGAATGCGCGGCATCGCACAAGGAGCACGAAATCCATGGCCTCAACACCCTCCGGCGCCGGCCCGAACCGGCGTGCCCTGCTGACCCTGCCGCTGCTGCCGCTGCTGGCGATGGCCGGCCTGCCAGCGCACGCCGCGCCTCAGAACATCCGCAAGCTGGGCGTGTTTTCCCTGCTCGGTGATGGCCTGCAACTCGTTTTTGCGGCGCCTGTGACCGACACGCGGCTCGACCGCAACCTGCGCGAGTCGCTGCCCACGCGCGAAATCGGCTTCGACCAGTCCGCGTTGCGCGCCGTCACGAAGGTGATGAACGCCCGCCACCCGAATGCGCAGTTGCAGATGTTCCGCGCCACCACGCCGGTGCCACTGGAAGACCAGCGCACGGTGGCCGACGGCGCCGCGCGCGCCGAACTGCCGGGCTGGGTCATCGAGGCCATCAACCGCAACGGGCTCACGCACATCCTGCTCGTCACGCGCAACCGCGGCGACGCGCGTTTCCCAGTGTCAGACGGCTTCAGTGTCGGCCGCGGCACGGTGGAAGGCATCGGCTACTACCTCGACAACACCACCGAGATCAAAAACACCGACACCGGGCTGCCGTCCACGGGCTTCCTCGGCGCCTTCATGATGGTGCGGGTGCAGCTGATGAACGTGAGCACGGGCGACATCGTCGGCAGCGAGACCATCCGCGTCGGCCGCATCTATGCAGGTCGCAAGGACATCGAAGCCGAGAACATCTGGAACGCGCTGGGCCCGGTCGAGAAAGTGGAAGTGCTGCGCGACCTGGTGCAGAACAACATGGAGCGCGTGCTCCCCGCCGTGCTGGGCGGCTGAGTTTTCAGCCGAACGGCGGGGCGCTCAGCCGTGGCAGTGAGCCGTCAGCCGTCAGCCCGCGGCCACCTGCAGCACCAGCTTGCCGAAGTTGCCACCGTTGAACAGCAGCGGCAAAGCGTCTGGGAAGGCGGCGACACCGCCTTCGACCACGTCTTCCCTGCTCTTCATGCGGCCGTCTTTCAGATAACCGGCCATCTCGGCCACCGCGAGGTGGTAGCGGTCGGCGTAGTCGAAGACGACGATGCCTTCCATGCGCGCGCGGTTCACCAGCAGGCTGAGGTAGTTCTTCGGGCCCTCGACGGGCGTGGTGTTGTTGTACTGGCTGATGGCACCGCAGATGATGATGCGGGCCTTGCGGTTGATGCGGGTCAGCACGGCATCGAGAATTTCGCCGCCGACGTTGTCGAAGTAGATGTCGACGCCCGAAGGACAGTGCTGTTTCAGGCCGTCTTTCACGCTGCCCGACTTGTAGTCGATGCAAGCGTCGAAGCCGAGCTCCTTCACCACCCATTCGCACTTGGCCGGGCCGCCGGCAATGCCCACCACGCGGCAGCCCTTCAGCTTGGCGATCTGGCCCACGGTCTGGCCCACGGCGCCGGCGGCGCCTGAAACCACCACGGTCTCGCCGGCCTGGGGCCGGCCCACCTCCATCAGGCCGAAGTAGCCCGTCATGCCGGGCATGCCCAGCACGTTGAGCCACTGCGTCAGCGTGCCGGCGCGCAGGTCGATCTTGGCCAGGCCGCTGCGCTTGAGCTGGTCGGCCGCCACAGCCCAGTATTCCTGCACGCCGGGGCCGCCGGTGACGTGGTCGCCGACGGCGAATGCCGGGCTGCTGGATGCCACGACCACGCCGACACCGCCGGCACGCATGACCTCGCCGATGCCCACCGGCGGTATGTAGCTCTTGCCCTCGTTCATCCAGCCGCGCATGGCCGGGTCCAGGCTCAGCGCGAGTACTTTCACCACGACGCCGCCCTCGGCGGGCTCGGGCACAGGCTCTTCGGTGAATTGCCAGCATTCGGGCCCGGGCAGGCCCACGGGCCGCGCGGCCAGGCGCACCTGGTGGTTGACGAGCTTGGCGAGGACGGGGCTGTTCATGGCGGTCTCCGAGGACTGGGGGCGCCGCATGCTAGCCCCGCACCGGGGCCCGAAGGCGTCGCCAGCGCGACGCCAGCGCCAAGCTCAAGCGCTCAGGGCGCTTTGGCCAGCGCCGTCACCGTGTACTGGCCGTCCAGCTTCTCGGCCGTGAAACGCACGCGGTCACCCACAACCACGCCGTCCAGCAGACCAGCGTCGCGCACGCGAAAGTTCATGGTCATCGGAGGCATGTCCAGACCCTTGAGCTCGCCGTGTTTCAGCGTGATGCGGCCACCGGCCTTGTCGAGCTTGGTGACCTCACCGCCAGCAGTGGCGGCCTGCGCCGAAGCGGCGATGCTCACCACCGCAACGGCCAGACCCAACAAACCCACGAGCAAGCGCTTCATGTCATCTCCTCATTGCCGCATGCGTTGCGGCCCTGGTTTCGAGTGTGCCGCAGTTGAATGGTTCCTTGGCGGGCACTCCGGCGCCGGTAGCAGCGACGGCAGCGCGCCTTCCTACAATGCCGCGAGCGCCCTGCCAGACCAGAGAAAGTGCACGCGATGAGCAGCCCCGAACCCGACCTGTCCCACATCACCCCTCGCGACCAGGCCGAGATCCTGGCCCAGGCCCTGCCGTACATCCGCAAGTTCCACGGCAAGACAATCGTCATCAAGTACGGCGGCAACGCCATGACCGACCCGGCGCTGCAGGCCGACTTCGCCGAAGACGTGGTGCTGCTCAAGCTCGTGGGCATGAACCCCATCGTCGTGCACGGCGGCGGGCCGCAGATCGACGACGCGCTGGCCAAGCTCGGGAAGAAGGGCACCTTCATCCAGGGCATGCGCGTCACCGACGAAGAGACCATGGAGGTTGTGGAGTGGGTGCTGGGCGGCCAGGTGCAGCAGGACATCGTCGGACTGATCAACGCCGCTGGCGGCAAGGCGGTGGGACTGACGGGCTGGGACGGCGGGCTCATTCGTGCGCGCAAGCTGAAGATGGCCGACAAGGACGACCCCACGATCGAACACGACATCGGCCTGGTGGGCGAGATCACCGCCATCGACCCGGCCGTGGTGAAGGCGCTGCAGGACGACCAGTTCATCCCCGTCATCAGCCCCATCGGCTTCGGAGAGAACAACGAGAGCTTCAACATCAACGCCGACATGGTGGCCTCGAAGCTGGCGACGGTGCTGAAGGCCGAGAAGCTGGTGATGCTGACCAACATCAGGGGCGTGCTGAACAAGGCCGGCGAATTGCTGACCGAGCTGACGGCGCGGCAGATCGACGAGTTGATCGCCGACGGCACCATCAGCGGCGGCATGCTGCCCAAACTGGCCGGCGCCATCGACGCGGCCAAGAGCGGCGTCAATGCCGTGCATGTGGTGGACGGGCGCGTGCCACACGCGATGCTGCTGGAGATCCTGACCGACCAGGCCTACGGCACCATGATCCGTTCGCACTGACTGATTGACTGATTGACTGAGTGACCGACCGGTGCTTCGGCTCGGAACGAAGCGATGTCTTGCATCAAGAACGTGAGTTTTCGCGCGCTGTGAAGCAAGCGGCCAGAGCTGTCTTGAACCCTGCCCGCACGGTCTGGCTCTTCGACCTGGACGACACCTTGCACGACGCCCACACGGCGTCGATGGCGCAGATACGCGACGCGATGGGTGACTACATCGAGCAGCGCCTGGGCTACCCGCGTGCAGAAGCCGAGGCGCTGCGCAACCGCCACTGGCACCGCTACGGCGCCACGCTGCTGGGCCTGGTGAAACACCAGGGCGTGGACGCCGCACATTTTTTGCACCACACTCACTTGCTGCCGGGGTTGGAGATGCGGGTGCGCGGCCACGGCCCCGACCTCGCTGCGCTGGCCCGACTGCCCGGGCGGCGCTACCTGCTGACCAACGCGCCTGCGGTTTACGCCGCCCGGGTGCTGGGCGCGTTGGGCATCGCCCACCTGTTCGACGGCGTCATTGCCATCGAAGCGATGCGGATGTTCAGCCAGCTGCGCCCCAAGCCCGACGCCCGCATGTTTCGCGCCCTGGCCGCGCGCCTGGGCGTACCGCCTTCACACTGCGTGCTGGTGGAAGACACGCTGGTGCACCAGAAAGCCGCGCGCAGCGTGGGCATGCGCACGGTGTGGATGCAGCGCTGGCTGGCATGGCCCGGTGCACGACCCCATCGCAAGCCCGCGTATGTGGACCGGCGTGTGCACAAGTTGAACGATCTGCTGCGCCGACCGCCTTGAGAGCCTGCAACCCGGCTCAAGACCCGAGGCCAATTTCTCGTGCGCGGACCACCGCCTCGGTGCGGTTGCGGGCGTGCAAGGCACGCAACACCGCGGCGATGTGCAGCTTCACCGTGCCTTCGCCGATACCCAGTTCACGCGCGATCTGCTTGTTGGGCTGGCCCTGCATCAGACAGCGCAGCACATCGTGCTGGCGTGGCGTCAGCGAGGCGGGGCTCGCACGCGCGGTCTGCTGGATGCCCGCAAGCGCCTGCGCTGGCACATAACACCCGCCGTCGAGCACCAGGCGCAGCACCTGCTGCGTGACAGCCACCGTTTCGGCCTTGGGAAGAAAGCCGACCGCGCCTGCCGCCAGCACGGCACGCGCGGCGGCCGGGTCGTCGTCACCCGATACCACGAGCAGGCGCACGGCCGGAAACCGCAGGCGCAGCGCCGCCACGCCGGCCGCGCCCTGCATGCCGGGCATGTGCAGATCCAGCAGCGCCAGCGCAGGCATGTGCGCCTGCAGCAGCGCCTCGGCGGCCGGGCGATCGCCGGCCTCCAGCACTTCGGCATGCGGCAGCAGACCGCGCAGTGCGCGCACGAGGGCATCGCGCACGAGCGGGTGGTCGTCGGCGATCAGGACCTTCATGGCCGCACGTTCATGGCCGCAAATTCATGTCGGCACTTTGATGGCCCGCCCGATGCGTCATCTGTGCGTGGCGCGCTGCGGCCACGCGCTGTGGCTCGGGCGCGGCCAGCGGCAAGCCTTCGACAAAGAAAACCGAGCCGCGGCCAGGGCGCGAGTGCAGCGCCAGCCGCAACTGCAGTTGCTGCACGAGATCACGCACGAGCGCCAGACCGAGGCCGACGCCGGGCATCGGCGAGGCGTCGTGAACATGCGACGGCAAACGCTGGAAATCCTGAAACACGCGCTCCTGGTCAAGCTCCGAGATGCCCGGGCCGGTGTCCCAGACCTCCAGGCGCAGCGTGGCCGACCCGTGCGCAGAACGGCGGCGCAGGGCGAGCAGAACGCCGCCCTGCTGCGTGTACTTCACGGCGTTGTCCAGCAGGTTGCGCAGCACGCGTTCCAGCAGCAGCGCGTCGGTGACGGTGGCTGCGTCCTCGTCGTGCACGCGCAGCGCCACGCGCAGGCCCCGCGCCTCGGCCAGCGCTGCGGTTTCGTCCGCCAGGCGGCGCAGCAGCGGGGCCATCGGCAGCACGTCCCAGCGCGGCAGCACGGTGCCGGCGTTGATGCGCGACACATCCAGCAGCGTGCCCGCCATGGCCTGCAGCGCCACCACTGCCGCGGCCAGACGCTGCACGGTGGCCTGCTCTTCGGCGCCCAGCGGCGCGGTGCGCAACGTTTCCAGCTGAAGCGCCAGCACATGCACGGGCTGGCGCAGTTCATGGCTGGCGGCGGCCAGGAAACGGGTCTTGGCCTGATCGGCCTCGTCGGCCATGCGCTGCTGCGCCTGCAGGCGGGAATCGGCGGCTTCAGCGGCTTCGCGGGCGGCTGCCTGCTGCGCCTGGGCGGCCAACCGCAGCGCCTGGGCATGTGCATGCAGGCGCGTGTGGCGGCCGGCCAGCAGCCAAACCGCCAGCGCCACGGCCACCATCACGACCCAGGACAGCGCAGCGGGTGCCGGCTGCCAGACCATCAGCGCCGCCGCGCCCATCAGCACTGCGGCGAGCCCGGCCTGGCCCGGCCGGCGGCGTTGCAGCGCAGAAGAAAGCAAGGCCAGCGCGAGCAAACCCAGACCCACGGCAGCGGCCAGCGC
>Ga0105048_10007288_pt1 | contig 17780 bp, 12 predicted proteins | sample MAT05_FD_78382 | JGI IMG/M metagenome (GOLD analysis project Ga0105048, IMG submission 78382) | Freshwater microbial communities from Lake Fryxell liftoff mats and glacier meltwater in Antarctica - MAT-05 | ecosystem: Environmental > Aquatic > Freshwater > Ice > Liftoff microbial mat | place...
CCATCCGCGTGGCTTCGTATAACATTCGGTATAACACCGCTCAAGATGGTGTGAATGCATGGCCTAATCGGAAAGAGATGGTGAAGGCACTGGTTCGTTACCACGGATTCGACCTGTTTGGGGTGCAGGAAGCCCTGCGTGGCCAGTTGAACGACCTGGCCGACATGAATGAATTCGCGTTTCTGGGCAAGGGCCGCGACGATGGTAAAGAAGCCGGCGAGCACTCCGCTATTTTCTACAAAAAAGACCGCTTCAACGTAATAGACTCGGGTGATTTCTGGCTCAGTGAAACGCCCGAAAAACCGGGTAAAGGCTGGGACGCCACCTGCTGCAATCGAATCTGCTCGTGGGCAAAATTTAAAGACCTTTCTACGAAGAAAGATTTCTATTTTTTTAGCGTTCACTTCGACCATCAGGGTGTGCTGGCGCGCAAAGAGTCGGGTAAGTTGATGGTACAGAAGATGAAGGAGATCGCAAAAAATGCGTCAATCATCTGCGTAGGCGACCTCAACTCAACGCCCGATACCGAACAGGTGCAAACGATACAGACATTACTAAACGACACCTATCGCGTTACAGCCGTGCCGCCTTATGGCCCGGTCGGTACGTTCAACGGCTTTAAATTCGATGCGGCTATGAAAGACCGGATCGACTATGTATTTGTCAGCAAAGACATTAACGTACTCAACTACGCCGTGCTGACCGATGCCAAGGAGCAGCGCTACCCTTCCGACCATCAGCCCGTTGTGACAACTTTAGTACTCAGGTAGTTATAGACCTTGAGCCATAGGGTAAAATGGTTACAGTACAGGCTTACTAACAAACCTCACCGGGAACGCAGACAGGGCCATCGGCGGTCAGGTGAGCGACTGCTGGGTTCGCTTTCTCCCATTCGGGCCAGGCAGTCTGGAGCGCACCAAGAAATGTTTCGGGTTGCTGTGCGCCGGAGATAGCAAACTTGCGGTTTACTACAAAAAATGGCACACCACGGACCCCCACTTGACGAGCTTCGTAAATGTCTTGCTGAACGGCATCAGCAAACTGATGACTTTGCAAAAGTTGTTTTACGTCGGCTGCTTCGAGACCGATTTCTGTTCCTATTTCAAACAGCGTTTCGTAGTCCGATATATCATGGCCTTCGGTAAAGTAGGCGCGGAACAAGTGTTCTTCGGCAGCATCACCTAAGCCGTGCTGCTTGGCTAGTTGAATCAGCCGGTGCGCATCCCACGAGTTTGCCACTACCGCTTTGTCGAAGTCATAGGTCAGTCCAACTTCACTCGCCATCGCCTTAACGCGGTCGCTCATTTGTTTCGATTCGGCCAGGCTCCAGCCCTTCACTTCAGCCAGATGTTGAACCGTTGATTTTCCCGGTTCCGATTTCATGTCTGGATTCAACTGAAAGCTTTTCCAGATAATATTGATCTGGTCTTTGTGCTCAAATTGATTGAGTGCAGCCTCAAATTTCCGCTTGCCGATATAGCAAAACGGGCACATGATATCACTCCAGATTTCTACATTCATGTTGTTAATTATTTTGAGCTAATTGAGTTTATGATACTGCGTAGGTTAGTATTGCCAACCTGCCGTCATCCATTGCACACCACCAGCCGTGGTGATTGAGTAACAGAAATGGATCGGTTATATTGACCGAAGCCGTAGGCAGGGTGCAGTACGTGACCAGTTCGCCAATAGGTGCGTTCTGCGCCTTGTGTATCTTTTTTACGCGTAACATGGGTTCGCTTTTGTGTATGCTTTCCCAATTGCATAGGCTGCCTGACAGCCGGAAAGCAATCTTGTTTACTCAACAAAACAGGGGAAGAACAAGTTGTTTTCTGTACACAATTAACATAACCTTTATGAAAGCAGCCATTATTAACCAGTACGGTAGCCCTCGTGAATTGCACACTGGCGATGTTCCCCGCCCCGAAGTTGATACGCATGATGTACGGATCCGGGTTCATGCTGCCGGAATCAATCCTTTCGAGACCAAAGTACGTGAAGGCATGATGAAACTGATGCAGTCGAGCGATTTCCCGAAAGTCCTGGGCGGTGAATGCGCGGGCGTGGTCGAATCCGTCGGCTTGATGATCAACGACTTACAACCGGGCGACCGCGTTGTAGCCTCATTGGGATTAGATGGTGGTGCTTATGCTGAGTACGCCGTGGCAAAAGACAAAAACGTAGTGAAATTGCCCGACGAGATTGACTTTGTACAGGCGGCAGCAATGCCTATTGGGGCAGGAACAGCCTTACAAGGTATGCGCGATAAAGGTCATCTGCGCCCCAACGACCGGGTACTTATCAATGGGGCGGCTGGGGGCGTAGGCACGTTTGCGGTACAGATTGCCAAAATTATAGGAGCAACCGTCACTGCGGTTTGCAGCACCGATAATATCGCTCTTGTTCGCCAACTCGGTGCCGATCAGGTTGTCGATTACAAAGTCACTGATTTTACTAAACTGCCCGAAAAATTCGAGGTAATTTTCGACGCGGTGGGTAAAAGTTCGTTCGACGATTGCAAAAATATCCTGACGGAATCGGGCACCTATGTTACGACGAAAGTATCTGGCAAACAGGTGCTGGAACAGGTTTTGACGACGTTTACGAAGCAAAAATCGGAGTCTATTCTGTTTACGTTCACACAAACAGACATGAACTGGTTACTGAAACAGGTAACAGAAGGGCGTTTGCAAGCTATAATCGACCGGACCTACTCGTTAGACGAACTGGCTCAAGCCCACGAGTACAGCGAGACCGGCCACGTAAAAGGAAAGTTGGTGGTAACAGTTTAAATTCACTGGTCAATAAAAATCCCGGTACCGTTCGAAAAACGGTACCGGGATTTTTATTGACCAGTACTATTGGTTTCTTAAGCCAACTTCGCCTGCAAGGCTAAATCCAGTTCTTCCAGGAAGTCTTCGGTATTCAGGTAATGCTCACCAGCAGTCAGCTTAGTACCAGCCGGGTAAGCCGACAAAGCAAGATCTTTAGTCATTTTTCCGCTTTCGACAACGGCTACACAAACGGCTTCGAGCGCGTTAGCGAAGTCGATCAGCGGTTGGTTATCATCAAGTTTACCCCGGAAGGCCAAACCGCGAGTCCAGGCGTAGATCGACGCAATCGGGTTGGTCGAGGTCTTGTTGCCTTTCTGGTATTCGCGGTAGTGGCGCGTTACGGTGCCGTGGGCCGCTTCGGCCTCCATTGTCAGGCCATCGGGTGTAAGCAACACGGAGGTCATCAGACCCAATGAGCCAAAGCCCTGCGCTACGGTATCCGACTGCACGTCGCCATCATAGTTTTTGCAGGCCCATACAAAGTTACCGTTCCACTTGAGAGCCGAAGCCACCATGTCGTCGATCAGGCGATGTTCGTACTGGACCTTTCCGGCAAACTCAGCGTCATAAATCTCCTGGAAAATATCTTTGAACCGGCCGTCGTATTTTTTCAGGATGGTGTTTTTGGTCGAGAGGTAGAGCGGCCAGCCTTTTTGCTGAGCTACGTTGAAGCACGAGCGGGCAAATCCCCGAATCGAGGCATCCACGTTATACATACCCATTGCTACGCCCGGTCCTTTGAAGTCATACACTTCGTATTCCATCACGGTTCCGTCTTCGCCTTCAAACTTCATAGTCAGTTTCCCTTTGCCAGGCACCAGAAAATCAGTAGCCTTATATTGATCACCGAATGCGTGGCGACCCACAATGATAGGAGCAGTCCAGTTGGTAACTAAACGGGGTACGTTGTTCATCACGATTGGCTCGCGGAAAACAGTACCGTCCAGAATGTTGCGGATTGTGCCGTTTGGCGACTTCCACATCTGCTTCAGATTGAATTCTTTTACACGATCTTCATCCGGCGTGATGGTAGCACATTTGATACCTACACCGTGTTCTTTAATGGCGTTGGCCGCGTCGACCGTTACCTGATCGTTGGTTTCGTCGCGGTATTCGATACCAAGGTCATAATATTTAATGTGAACATCAACGTAAGGCAGAATCAGTTTGTCTTTGATAAACTTCCAAATAATGCGTGTCATTTCGTCGCCATCCAGTTCGACAACCGGATTTGCCACTTTTATTTTTTCCATGCGAATTATTTATAATTAATTGGGAACGAAGCAGAAATTGGCAGGGCCGCTTATGCGGTGCAAAAGTACGGAATGAGGGGCAAGGGAGAAAGTGCAACTATAAACCAAATTCCAGAACAACTACTTGTCTACTTAATTCTGGCCTTACTATATAGCTTGCAATCACCCTGTTTACAGCGTCAGCGTCCAGTTGACTCCGTGGTGAATAAGCAAAAACAAAAACAGGGCAACCCACAGCACATCTACGAAGTGCCAGTAGAGCGAAATGAGTTTTAGTTTGAGTTGGTTGGGGGGGTTCACACTATACACAAATGAGTCGATGTAGTGCCGCCGACGCATGGCTTCGGCCAGGGCAATAACCAGGAATATGAGACCAATCAAAATGTGAAGCAGATGCAGCCCAGACAGAATATAGACGAAGCCGCCAGCCGGGTTACCTTCTAAACCTACGCCCGCCAGTACCATTTGCCGCCAACCCCAGGCCTGTAACAAGATAAACAGAAGGCCGAGTACAAGCGTCATACTCATATTGGTTCGGTAAATGGCAAAGCGTTCGGTGCGGAAAGCCTGAGTCGCATTGCGGAGTGTTAGGCTACTCAGCATAATGACAACGGTACTGATCAGGAAAACATTAGGCAAGCGGATCGTAGCCCAGTCGGGACCAGTGCTTCGGATAATGTATGTTGCCAGCAAGATCGTGAACAGCAATACGCTGCTCCCGATACCCAACCAAAGCATAAAACGGAACGGCTCCCGCCGTTTGGAGAACATGTTACTCATTTATGAATAGAGATGTCATCTTTCTAAACAAGATGACATCTCATTGATTTTCTACAATTTTCCTTGCCAGACCGTATAACGCGTAAAAGACCTGTTGCTGTTCGGTTCTCCCGAAAAAAGGCCAAATACAGTGGAACCAGAACCCGTCATGGCTGCATAAACGGCGCCCAGCTTGTATAATTGAGCTTTTATTTCGGCCAGCAGCGGGTAACGCGGAAACAAACTACCCTCAAAATCATTACTAACCGTATCACGCCACTGCTCAATAGGAGCCTCCAGCAATTCTCGAAGCGGCACCTCCGGCTGTTGTGGGCGAATACCCGCATAAGCTTCGGCGGTAGAGATGGCTACGTTCGGATATACTAATACGATCTGGTAACCGCTCAAATCAAGGTTAATTTCTTCAAATACATCACCTTTCTGGATGCAGTACATCGGGCGGTTCTGAACAAAAAAAGCACAGTCGGCGCCCAGCGGACGGGCATAGCTTTCTAACTGAGCCAAACTCAATCCCAATCCGAACATACCATTGAGCTGCTTCAGGGTAAGGGCCGCGTCAGCCGAGCCACCACCTAAGCCTGCACCAATCGGCACCAGTTTATGCAGATGTATCCGCACCCTGGGCAGGTCAAAATCAGCCCGGAGTGCTTCGTAGGCTTCAATACAAAGATTACTCTGACCCGGAATGGGGATGCCGGTTGCCGTAAACTGAACGGGAACAGTCAGCGACTCGTCCGGAATTATTTCCAGCACATCGGACCAGCCGACGGGATAAAAACAGGATAACAGATTATGGTAACCGTCGGGTCGGCGGTCGGTAATTTGGAGCCCAATATTGATTTTGCAGTTCGGAAAGCCTAACATGGCCGCAAAGGTAGTGGGAAGCATTGGCAGTATTCATGCGTCAGCAACTGCTTACTACCGCTGCATACGGCTTATTTCACTGCCACGACTTTAAATTCTGTCCGGCGGTTGCGCTGATGTTCTTCTTCCGTACAAATTACGCCGTCGGTACAGCTGTTGAGCGGTATCGACTCGCCCATTCCCCGCGAGCTAATGCGGCTGCGGCTAATGCCCTTAGAGATTAAATAATTAGCCACCGATTTGGCCCGACGTGACGAGAGTTCGCGGTTGTAACCTGCATCGCCCCGACTATCGGTATGCGAACGTACCTCAATAATCAGCGACGATTCCCGGCGTAGGGTTGCCACGAGTTTGTCTAGCTCGCGGGCAGCATCAGCCCGAATGGTAAACTTGTCGAGATCGTAATAAATGTTATCCAGCTTTATCACATCGCCCACGCTGAACATCCGAACGTCGGCAGCCAGCAGTTTGGGTTTCGACTTTTTAGGTCGCTTTTTGATTGTTCGGGTGCTGGTGCCGTAGGTAGGCTTAAAAGTCATTAAAGTATAATCGCATCCTTCGTCCAGTTCAAACGTGTAGCGCCCATCAGCAGTTGTTACCACCGACTGGGTCGTTTTGTTACATTCGTTGCGCAGGCTCACTGTTACCCCTTCAATAGGGCGCTGGTCGCTTTCGCCCAGAATAATTCCCCGAATCCGGGAGCGCGTAAGTGTAGCCAGTTCGGCGGGTGAACCGGGCGCAGCGGTATAAACCGTATCCATTACAATAGTCGGTTTGGTCAGGCCCATTTCAAGGCGGCTGGGCTGATCGTCGGTGAGGGCGCGGGTCGAGAAACCAACGGTGCTGTTGATGTATCCGTCGCGGGAGGCAATCAGTTTAAAATCGCTGTCGCCCTGCAAACAAAGCCGAATGAGGCCATTACGATCAGTAACGAGTTGTTGTTCAGGCACTGCTTCTGTCCGCCCCTTCACATCGACCACAACACTGTCTAATGCCTGATCCGTTTCGGCGTCGTAAACCCGAACCGTCAGGTCGCGGCAGCCATAAAGCGAACTTTGCCGAACAAACCGCACAATATCATCACTACCATCGCGACGATTGGTGCTGAGGTAGCCCGCTTGTCGGTTGGCGTCAGTAATCAACGCAAAATCATCCTGGGGCGAGTTTATCGGAGCATCCAAATGCTCGACCGATTGCGGGATTGTTCCGGCCATTGTAGCCATAAAAATATCCAGACCGCCGAGACCCCGGCGCCCATCCGATGCGAAATAAACATTCCCGACCTCGTCAACAAAGGGGAACACTTCGCTCCCTTTTGTATTTACACTTGGGCCCAAATTAACGGGTTTCAACCATTTGCCGTTCTGTTGCTGCGTCACATAAATATCACTGCCACCCAACCCGCCTGGCATATCCGATGCAAAGTAGAGCGTTCGTCCGTCGCGACTCAGGGTAGGGTGTCCCACCGAATACTCATCGTCGTTAAACGGCAATTCTTCTACATTAATCCAGGTTCCGTCTTGCTGAATAGCGGTGTACAGCTTCAGTTTATTGACTCCTTCGGCACTTTTTTTGGAACGACCGTCATTGAAATTATTCCGGGTGAAAATAATGCGCGTCCCGTCGACCGAAAAAGTCGCTGGTCCTTCGTGATAGCGGGTGTTGAGCGACTTGCTGAACCGCTGTGCTAGACTGCCCGCCCGCGAGTCGTAGCCTAATCCTTCCGATACCAGGATACCAGCATCGAAGCTTGGCACCGTACGCGAATCATTGGAGGTAGGACGTGTTTGCTCGTCGTTACCCAAATTGTTCTTTCGTCGGCTACGGCTATTGTCGGGTTTCCCTTCGGTACCGTCGGGGTTGATAACTGTGCTGATCTGAATGTCGTTGCGGTTGGGAAGGTAAAACAAATCCAAATAACCCGATCCGCCCCCACTGCCTTTTGTTTCTATAGTTGAGCCACCTTTGCTACCGGCCACATACACTAGTCCATCCCGAAAATACATGGGACTAAACTCTTCATTTTTCGTGTTTAGAGCCAAGTATTCTAATCGGTACTGCACCGGCTGATTACTCCTTGACCGCTGCCCGGCTTCTGTTTCGCCTTCGGCTGCCCGGCGGACCTTTTGGTCGGCCAGCAGTTGGTTGTATAATTCAAACTGCTCGTCGGCCTCTTTAAATTTCCCATTGGCAGCAAGTGTCTGGGCAAATTGGAGTACAGGCTGTGGTCGACGCTCCAGAATGGGTACTAAAGCGAGCCATTCACGGTAATGCTTTTCGGCTTTGTCATTATCGCCAACAAGCCGGTAAGTATTAGCCAGCCCAAGCGTTGCGGCAACCCGTTGTGTATTGCTGATTGGCCGGTATGGGTTCGAAAGTAGTTGCGTATAAATATCAATTGCCCGTCCAAACGCTTTCCAGCTAACCATCCGATCGGCCTGACGAAGTAGTGAGTCGGGGGTTACCAGCGGTGTTTTCGGTTTCGGGGCCTTTGCTCGGGAAAGAGATATAACCAAACGCCCATTGACTGTTTCTTTCAGACGCGCTTTAGCAGCCGCACGGCGGCTTGATGGCTCTTCAGCCATCACCCCAGCCATCCAAAAAAGAGCCAGTAGTACGCTCAGCACTGTTTTATAGCGAATCATTGTTGTCGCTTATCGTCAATAGAGAATTATCTCTTAGGTTATAGGCGAAAAAAAGGTTTAGAGAATGCCCCTATTTTTCGCTATTAATTTTACTGGTAAGTCTCAATAACTTACCTATTCAGCGTCATAAACCGACTGTACTCGCGGCCATCGCTAAGGGTCAGCACATAAAAATACGTGCCTTCGGGTAACCCCTGCCGGTTAATCCCCGACACAACGCCCACGTTTGCCGCACCGTTCCAGTCATTCTGGTACTTCTCACTCTCAAAAACGGTTTGTCCCCACCGGTTAAATACCCGCAATTGCATTGTTGTATTCGATGGTACCCGGCTTACAATGAACTGATCATTTATACCATCGCCATTGGGCGAAAAACCTTCTGGAATAAATACCTCACCTTCAGTAGCGACCGAATGCAGGGTTATCCCCGTTGGCTCGTTGTTGTCGGCGGGGTTCCCATTTTTGTCAGGGTCGGGGTCATTTCCACTGGTCGACCAATCGCGACAGATGGTTCCGTTTACATCAAGAGCCTGCACATGTGCCTGGTTGTCAAATGTCAGCGTGTTAGCCTGACCAATATTCAGCCGGACCACCATCCGCACCACCCGCTGAGCACCCGATGGCAAACTGGCCCCGGCCAGCAACATGGTTGTATCGGAACCGCGTCCGTTATAGGTCGGATTTGCCACCCAGCCACTGTCGGCCCGAACGCTTACTGACTGAATCCGGGCACCCGAAGCTGCAAAAGCCCGGTCGAGATCATCTACTACCTGTACATTGGCCAATGGGTGTTTGCCCATATTGGCAATGGTCAGTTGATACACCAATTCAACCTCCCCGTTGGGTAACCAGGTTGGTTCGAAAACTTTCTTCCCCAGACCGACTACCTCGGTTCCGGTTTGACTATCAGGTAATGGAACCGTTACTGTCAGGCTCGCCAACGCACCTGCGCACGGCCCGGAACCATCGGGGTCGGGAGTGGTTAGCGCAAACACAATGGCTCCCCGTTGGCGGTCGGCCTCAGAAAATAAATAACGTGTTGTCGAAGCATTGGCAGAAGTCAGCAAACCCGTTCCATTGCTACTCCACTGTGGGTTCATGGCAGATCCGCGCAACTGAGCATGTAAAACAACCGATCCACGCGGCCCATTGAGCGAGTCGGCCCAAACTAGTACACGGGCGGGGTTACTTATACAAGGAGCAATGCCATGTTGACAAGGTGCGATTTTGGCCGAAAGCATTACTGGTTCACTATAGCAACCATCATTGGTTCGCAAAAATAAATAATACGCACCTGACTCTACCGCCATTGGCGACTGAACAGCGGGAGAGCCAGGATTTGGTTCCGTTCGAAATAACCAGATTCCAGCGGGATTAAGTGACTTGTCGGCCGGAATAGCTTGTGTAAGGTCGGCCGTCTGATAAGGGCAACCATTGGTGAAGGTTGTGTTGGTTAGGCTTGGGCGAAGGTTGCTGGCATTAACCGTAACGGGCAATACCTCAGAACTGTCGCTCTGGCAACTTCCTACCTGGCATACAGCGCGGTAAAAGCGGCTTTGAGCGGGCAAAACCGTTCGACTTATGCCCGTACCACCATCGGACCAACGAACCATGCCTGCGCAATTTCCGGCCATGATGCTAATGGCCTGACCAGCACAGATACTGGTTTGATCAGCTGAAAGAATGGGTTTCGTTGGCAGGGCAACGGCAACCTCAACCGCCACTGACGGGGCACTTGGGCATGCTTTTTCAATACAGATAATCCCGGCAAACGTAGTTGTTTGCATGATCTGAACCGCTAATGAATTGCTTGTACTACCATCTGGCCAGGTTAGCGTTCCTGCACATCCGGTTGCTGTTAGCGTAACCTGATCGCCACGACAAACGGGCGTCATCGATGGAGAAATTACTGGTGGTGCCGGTGTATTGACGGTTACTTTCCAGGCTTCCGCAAAGCAGCTGAAGCACCCCTGGGGAGCGCGGCAAAGAGCCGTGTAGCGGGTTGTTTGTTGGGGCTCTACGCTTATCTGATTTCCGGTTTCGCCCGTACTCCAGATTATAGTACCGGCGCATCCGGTTGCCGAAAGCCGCGCTGATTCACCCCTGCATAGTGACGAAGTACCATTGATAACAGGCGGAGTGGGTGTAGTACAGGGGTCAGTAGATTGTGCATAGGAACTTACCCGGATTGCCAAAACGACGCCCATTAGTAGGATTATTGTTATCCATTTGCTACTTAATTTTTGTATAACTACAATCATATAACGTCAACTTTTTACCTAAGTAAAACCAGACCAACTCACGTTGGCCACCATTCTCTATCACTGACGAATATCATGCCAAGCGAATCAAAAGCCGAACACGGCCTATTTTGCTCCTGTTTTCAGGATGCTTACGCTTTATTATAGAGACTTCTTAAAAACTTGGCCGATCAACACAAATCATGCCATGTTTCTTGGTTACCAGTATCCACTTCTGACTTATCATGAACACATCTGTCACTTCTATCTTAGTTAAACTAGATCATATTTTTACCAACAATCAGTCTAACCAATGAACATGGACGCTGGCAGTCTCACCGTAAAAACTTTAGCGGAACCCCCACACTAGAATAGGCCCCGGCTACCGGGTGTTGTTCGGTAACAACCATTTGGCGGGCTATCAATTGCGGATCGTTTTGAAGGTCAACAAGATCATTTACAGGGGTAATCAACAGATCGTTTTCGGTGCCGAAAGCGACCCATTCTGCCTGAGTCCGTTCAAGGAACAGCGTTTGGATCTGTTTTTTATAGTCGACCAATTCCTCTGGCGTTTGGGGCAGCATGAACTTAAGCCAGTCAGGTTTCTGGATAAGGTTGCAGAATTTTTGCCAAAATTTTGGTTCGAGCGTTCCTAACACAATATGCCTATTCCGGCCATCTCCCTGATTTTTAGACAGATACACGCCATAATTGGGCTGCCCTCCCGACAAAGGCATCTGCCCACGTACCGAATCCATGCCTCCCGCAAACAGCCCGTAAGCTACCGTGAGCAATGGCATTACCGCATCAGTCATCGACACATCCACATGTTGACCTTCTCCAGTGCGTTCGCGGGCGTACAAGGCTGCGAGCGTTCCCATCACGCATCCGTAAGAGCCGCCTGCAATATCAGCTATTTGCACACCTGGCACTGTAGGCGCATCGGCGGGGTCGCCAGTCAGGCCCAACACGCCTGCAACACCAAGGTAGTTCAGGTCGTGGCCAGCGAGGTGAGCGTAGGGACCCGTTTGTCCATAACCCGTCACTGATACATAAATGATACGTGGGTTTATCTGGCGGGCTACCCCGTATCCTATGCCCAATCGGTTGAGGTAGCCAGGGCGGAACTGCTCCACGACTACATCGGCAGTTTTAATCATCTCCAGAAATTCGGCCCGGCCTTCGTCGGTCTGGTAGTTAAGTAACAGGGTTGTCTTGGAGCGGTTGTACATCAGGAAATGTACTGATTCGCCGTTCAGATGGGGCGGAAACATACGGACGTAATCGGGACTTTCGGGGTTTTCGATTTTGATAACCTCGGCTCCCATATCAGCCATGAGCATGGTGCCCAGCGGGCCGGGCAACAAACGAGAGAGGTCGAGAATACGAAGACCAGCCAGCGGGCCATTTGTAGGTTTGTAGGGAAGCATTTGGGTTTATTATTCATGATTTTGGTTCTAGGCAAATCGGATATAGCTGCAAAGATTGTACGTTCGCAGCTAATAAATTTCCAATCTTTGTGTCTCCGTGTCTCTAAACCTGTCTTCGTGATTCAACACAATCCAGCAGATGGAGCACACTGAAACGAGGAAACCTAAAACTAATGAAACATACAACGGGTTGATTCTTACAGTTAACCCTTTTTTTATGGATTCAATTCGCCTTGCTCTCGACTGGACACCCAATACCAACCACACTGGCTTTTATGTGGCCATGGCCAACGGGTATTATCGCGATGCCGGGTTAACAGTAGATATTACCACTCCAGAAGCCGACAAATACAAGTCGACTCCGGCCCGGCGGCTAGCCCATGGCGAAGTCGATATGGCCATCATGCCCTCGGAGAGTGTGGTAAGTTTTCATACTACTACCCCCACAGTGCCATTGGTGGCTGTTGCAGCTGTGTTAGCTCGCGATGCCAGTGCGATTGTAACACTTCAACAAAGCGGTATCGAACGGCCCGCCCAACTCGATGGTAAAGTATATGGGTCTTATGGAGCCCGATTCGAAGACGACCTGATACGGCAGATTATTCGTAACGACGGAGGCAGGGGTGTAATAGCTACCCACAAACCTACCCGACTCAATTTATGGCAATCATTGCTAACCAACGAAATTGACGCCACCTGGATTTTTCTGCCTTGGGAAGGTCTACAAGCCGATTTGAACGATGTCAAACTGAATCGATTTCTGCTCGACGACTACGAAGTTCCCTACGGCTACAGCCCAGTATTAGCTACCCGGCAAGACCTTATCGACCAAAAGCCTGACGTACTGCAACGGTTTATTGAAGCAACGGGAACCGGGTTTCGCTTTGCAGTGAAGCAACCCGACGAAGCTGCCCAGCTCCTGATCGAAATGACCAATCACCCTACATTGTCTGATCATGGGTTTGTAGAACTAAGCCAGCAGACGGTTGCGGGTTATTATTTAGACACAGCTGGTCATTGGGGCAAAATGCGACGGGAAGTATGGGTGCAGTTTGTTAATTACCTTATCCGCCATCGCATGATCGTAAACAGCGAGGGCGAAATTGTTATGCAACTAGACATCAATAAGCTGTTCACCAATCAGTTTGTCCAGAACCTGCCATCGGTGCGGATTTAACCGTTCATTTTCTTCGCTTCATTCAATTCGAATAGATAGCCTTAACGTACTTAGACCAACCAGCGACGGTTGTGGTAAGAATATTCTGTTTGGACATTTTACTAAATGGCACTAAATTTGTAATCTGTAGTTAAAAAACATGAAGCGTCAGCGCGTCGTATTGGTCCATTCGGTTAGTCTCGTTTTAGCGAGTTTGCTGCTGTTTTTGGCTGGTTGGGGAAATACCCCGATTGGGGTAGAAACGGCTGCCAAAGCTCCTGTGCAGAAAACGACCACCGCACAGAAAGGAGGTACGACCACACCGGGGGTGGTGCAGCATTCCGACCGCACCGATACACCCACCGAAACACAGATTAATACGGCGGCATTTGAAGCTGTCGTTACTCCAGCTACGTCCTTCGATTTTGGCGAAACGGTCTGGCTGTTGCCTCCGCCTGTTATGGCGGTATTGCTTTTGCTGGCAGCCGTTACCGTTCGCCTGATTGTTTCGGAACCGTATTTTTACTTCTCCTTTTTCCGAAATGTCTTCGGCCATTTCATCGCGCCCAACGCCCCATAGGGTAGCCCATAAGCAGTTGCTGTGGTCGGCAACTTGTTATGTTATTGTCTATTTCTTCTTTCGTATTCATTTTTCAGTATCGGACAAGCCGGGGAGGTATCGTTTTACGCGCACAAGTCTAGCCGTACTGGCAGATCGTGTTAAACATCCACAAACCAATGTCCTCATAATAAATCATGCAAAACAAAACCGGAATACTAATCCTGACGGGGGTGATTGCTCTGTTGAGCATCTATTATCTGTCGTTTACGTTCGTCTCGCGTAGCATCAAAGACGACGCAACTGCTTTTGCCACTAAAAACGGGCAACTCGATCTTAAGAAAAAGCAGCGCTACACCGATTCGCTCTGGAAAGAGCCGGTGTTTCTGGGCAATACACTCCAGGAGGTAACCGAGCGCGAACTCGGCCTGGGTCTTGATTTACAAGGTGGTATGCACGTAGTACTCGAAGTAGCTCCGGCTGACATTCTTCGGGGTTTGGCTGGTAACACTCGTGACCCAAAGTTCAACGAGGCCGTTGCTAAAGCCAAAGAAGCGCAGAAATCGAGCCGTGCTAACTTTGTGGATTTGTTTGCCAGTGCTTACAAAGACGTGGCACCGGGCAGCAAACTCTCCAGTTTGTTTGCCACCAGTGCTAACCGGGGAAAAATCAGCTACCAATCGACCGACACCGAAGTGAAGCGTGTGCTCAACGACGAGGTTGAAGGCTCTATTGGCCGGGCTTTCCAGATCATTCAGGCTCGGGTTGACAAGTTTGGGGTATCGAACGCCAATATTCAGCGTTTAACGGGTACGGGCCGCGTACTTATCGAGCTACCGGGTGTTGACAATCCAGAACGCGTTCGCCGGTTGTTAACAGGAGCGGCCAAGTTAGAGTTTACGGAGGTATACCAATTGGGCGAAATCTCAACGGGTATTGAAGGATTAGGCACTTATTTGCTGCGTGAAGAAGCAGCCCGCAAAGCAGCTACCAAAACAACGCCAACAGCATCAGGTACAGCTGCCAAAGGCGATTTGGCTTCTCAGTTGGCCGGTGCTAAAGGCGACTCAGCCAAAGCCGACACGGCCGCTGCCGGTGCTGCCCTCACGCAATTGTTTGTCCCAATCTCGCAAAACCAATTGGGTGTTTACCTGAAAGATACAGCCCGCGCCAACGCCGTCCTGACCAATCCTGAAGTACGGTCTTTGTTCCCTGCCGATATGGTCTATGCTTGGGAGCGTAAGGGCTTCACAACTACCGACAATCGCGAGGTATTACCAATTTATTTCATCAAAAAACCCGGTGGGCAGGCTCCACTGGAAGGTGACGTAATCACCGATGCAGCCAATGATTATGATGAAACGGGTCGCCCCGAGGTAACCATGAACATGAACCCGTCTGGAGCGCGCAAGTGGGCTGCCCTGACAGCAGCAAACGTAGGTCGTCCGGTGGCTATTTTGCTGGATAACCTCGTTTATACGGCTCCAAACGTGCAGAATGAAATTACGGGAGGCCGCTCAAGCATTACGGGTCAGTTTACGGTAGATGATACCAAAGACATGGCCAACATTCTAAAAGCCGGTAAGCTCCCCGCTCCACCTTCTATTGTGGAAGAAAGCGTTGTTGGATCAACCTTAGGTTCAGAAGCCATCAGTGCCGGTATTATCTCGTCGATTGTTGGTTTATTAATTGTACTAGCCTTTGTAGTATTCTACTACGGACGCGCCGGTCTGATTGTCGACATCGCCCTGTTTGTCAACATGTTCTTCCTGGTGGGCGTTATGGCAGCCGTGCCAGGTACGGTGCTCACCATGCCAGGCATTGCCGGAATCGTGTTGACAATTGGTATGTCGGTAGATGCCAACGTACTGATTTTTGAGCGTATTAAAGAAGAGCTGGCACTGGGCAAGTCGTTTAAACTAGCCATTGCCGACGGGTTCAAAAACGCCTACTCGTCCATCTTCGACTCGAACATTACCACTCTGTTGACGGGCTTTATCCTATTGTTGTTTGGCACCGGCTTGATTAAGGGATTCGCCGTGACGCTAGTGATTGGTATTTTCACCTCCTTGTTCGCGGCTATTCTAATCACCCGGATGATTCTGGAAGCGTACACGGATGGGGGTAGGACACTCTCTTTTTCGGCCCCCTGGTCGAAAAACCTGTTTAAAGACTCAAACTTCGACTTTGTATCGCACCGTCGTATTTACTACATCATTTCCTCTACCATCATTGCCTTGGGTATTATTTCGGTAGTATGGAAGGGTTTTGGCTTAGGTGTTGACTTCAAAGGTGGCCGGTCTTACGTAGTTCGTTTTGAGCAGCCTGTTGCTACCACCGATGTTCGGGCGGCCCTGGAAGCTCCGCTGGGTGGTGCACCCGAAGTAAAAACCTACGGTGGTACGGGCGTGAATTCCGATCAGGTGAAAATTACGACCAGCTACCTGATCGACAATGATTCACCGGGATCAGATAAGCAGGTTGAAGCCGCCGTGAAAAACGGGCTAGCTAAGGTTGGCGGGAATACGGCCAGCATTCAAAGTTCACAGAAGGTTGGCCCAACCATAGCGTATGATCTGATTATGTCGGCGTTCTGGTCTATTCTGCTGGCAGTTGCCGTCGTGTTTGTTTATATCCTGATTCGGTTCAAGAAACTGGCCTTCGGTTATGGTGCCGTTGTGGCTCTCTTCCACGACGTACTTATAATTCTGGCTATCTTCTCGATCTTCAACGGTATCCTACCATTCTCACTCGACATCGATCAGGCATTCATTGGTGCTTTGCTCACCATCATGGGTTACTCGATGAACGATACCGTAGTTGTATTTGATCGCGTTCGGGAATACCTGAACGAGAGCAAAGGCAAAAAAGAAAGCATACCAACTATTATCAACAATGCCCTGAACGCTACCTTGAGCCGCACTGCCGTAACCGGTTTATCGACCATGCTGGTACTGATCGTGTTATTTGTTTTCGGTGGCGCAACCATCCGGGGCTTTGCCTTTGCCATGTTGATTGGTGTAATCGTCGGTACGTACTCGTCCTTGTTCGTTGCAACTCCGATTGTGGTTGATACACTCACAAAGGATCAGGATAAGCCTGCAACACCCGGCTCGACACCAACTACCCGCATTGATGTAATTCCATCTGACTTTACAGATGGTAACGTGCAGGTTCCTGGTGAGTTTAGTTCGACAAAAAAAGAAAAGAAAACTAAAACGCCGTTGATTCGTCCTTCGCAGGCGTAATTTTTAGATCGTTTTGACAGCACTGCCGAATGGTTTCGTAAATCATTTGGCAGTGCTGTTTTTATACACATGATACCTAAACCTGATTCTAACTTGATACCGTTTAGTTCTCTTTATATAATTGTGACTTGCTACTCAAGTCCCATCCCGCCGTGAAAAAGGAACTCAAACGCCGACCGTATACCGAGTATGCCTTTCGTTTCCGTAAATTGCGCGAACGCTCCGGCCACACCCAAACGAGTTTGTCGGATGCCTTAGACACGCATCAGGCAGTGGTGTGCCGGATTGAAAACAACAAGAAGAAGATCGACATGGAGATGATAAACGAGGTGGCCAAAGCCCTTGACAAACCCGCCGAGGAGATTTTCAAGGAGTTGAATGGGGAGAGGAGCGCAATTCAGACTAACACAGTTGATGCCTGTAATGCCACTTGGACCAATGTCCAACAAGCCGACATAGAAACGCTCAAAAGTCTTTACGAGCAGCTCCAGACAAAAACGGAACAGGTTGTCTCTGAGAAAGAGCGAGTTATTGAACAGCAGGCGAAAGTGATTGACGAAAAGGAACGCTACATCAAGCTGTTGGAGAAGCAATCAAGCATGAATGGTTAATTTTTCACTCGTCATCCCTTGGTAATTTCTCTCATCCATTCTTTAAAACCATCTTCATCTCTCAGGGCCTCTATAAGGAAAGTTTTTGCCTCGTTAAGTATATACTCCCATTGACTAAATGTAATAGAAGTGGTAACGTCAGTCGGATAGATAGTAAATA
>Ga0105048_10007289_pt1 | contig 17780 bp, 20 predicted proteins | sample MAT05_FD_78382 | JGI IMG/M metagenome (GOLD analysis project Ga0105048, IMG submission 78382) | Freshwater microbial communities from Lake Fryxell liftoff mats and glacier meltwater in Antarctica - MAT-05 | ecosystem: Environmental > Aquatic > Freshwater > Ice > Liftoff microbial mat | place...
GTTCACCGGCGGCCTATTGGCGGGCGGCTTGCAGGGCGCCATCAGTGGCGCATTCTCAGCCGCGATGTTCATCCCGATTGGCGCACACTTCCAACGCGCCGCAGCCGGTGGCATGAGCCACGCGCTGCAAGCGCAAAAAATCCTGGCACACGGCATCGCCGGCGGGGTATTGAGCAGCCTGCAAGGCCAATTTGGCCACGGCTTCGCCAGCGCCGGCCTAACCGAACTCTTCGCCCCCGGCATCGCTCAAATCGAAAACGGTGCAGCACAAAGCTTTGTCGCTGCTATCGTGGGCGGGACAATCTCGGAACTCAGTGGTGGGAAGTTTGCAAATGGTGCAGCGACAGGGGCGTTTAGTTATGCGTTCGCCAGCGTTGCTCAAGGCAAAGGCAGCGGCGGTCGAATGTCCAGCGCAGAGATGGATGCCGTAATTGATGCGGAGTATGCGCATCCGCTTCAGACTGAAGGCTTGATTGCTTTTCAGCCCCCGTCGTTACCGCAAGGCTTGGTTGACTTTGCCGCCGGCTAGGGATGCCTTGTCAATGAACCTAACGGGATATATTCGAGATCAATGGGATATTGGGTCTGTAGATACTGGCTCTAATGAGTATAGGTACGGCGAATAGGGTGGCATGGCCAACGGTGTGGTTGGCATGGGTGGAATGTTCACAGGTGCAGTGCGCTTCGGAAGCGCGGTGACGGTCACTCGTTGGGGCGCTACAGGACCATGGTACATGGTCGGCGGCCGAAGTACGTCGAGTTGGTGGCTCTCAGGCACAAGGGCGACGTACCGTTACGAAACTGCAAATACAATTCAGGTCTCTGCAAATCGCTTGAGTTACCCATGTGGATGGCAAGCCTGGAAGGGACTTATCGGGCAGAGGGTGTTGACGCCATGATTACACTCATTATTGGTTGGCTTCTGATTTTCCTCGCCTTTTCGCTGCAGATATTGAATATTATTTGGGCGGTCGGAAAGATTCGTGGGTCACAAGTTGTTTTGGTTCCAGTCGTCTTTTGGTATGTCGCCATCTTGATACGAGGTGAGCCTTATCTTCTTGGGTCAACAGGGCTGGAGCTTGGAATGGTTGTGATTGCGCATCTGGTGCTTACAGTTATGGCGCATATCGGTGGGCGGTTTATTGATCGAGCGAGTTAAAGCCTTCCTGATTAGCGTCGAACCTCAGCTGAGAAATTGGTTGCCTTGCGCACGAGCGGCTCTGGACACGGCAAGCAGGTTGTCATGGCGCGGAGAAGGCGTGGCAGCATCTCGCGAAGCTTGAAGCGGCGGTTGAACCGATAGGCGGCCTCGCCGAAGTAGCGGCGAGCGTACTTGGATTGCCGGACCGAATGGTAGGTGCCACTGATGCTTCGTTTGACGTTTGCGAGGACGACGTTGGCCCATTTTGCACCGTCGATCGCAGTGGCTGCGCGGCCTCCGCTGGTCTCGAGAACCGTGTGCGCGTGACCGGCATCGGCGAAGCGCCGAAACACCATCAGCCCGTCGGTGTGGAATTATTTATGGACAGTCAAAGTCCCAAGTAATCTTTGTTCCCTGTTTGCTTTGGTACATAGGCTTGATGCTGCGCGATGATGCCTTTTTCCTATCATCGAAAGGATTAGAGATTGCTTTGGTGGTGGGTGCGCATCTCGCGTTGTCGGGCGGAATGGCGCTTGCTCAACGTCTGGGAGTTAAACAGTAAATGGACGCCCAGTGGCGCGCCGGGCTTACTTGTCCACGGCTGACGTCACATTACCCTCCCGCCTTCTGCTTGATCTGTCCCGCCGTCACAATGCATCAATGAACGCGACGATCTGCTGTCGGGGTTTGCTGCCTAAGCGTTCGATCTGGCGGAGCCCCCGGCATCGCCCAAATCGAAAACGGCACAGCACAAACCTTTGTCGCTGCTTTGGTGGGCGGGACAAGCTCGGAACTCAGTGGTGGGAAGTTTGCAAATGGGGCAATGACGGCGGCGTTCAGTTATGCGTTCAGCCGAGTTGGCGCTGGAGGCCAGGAAACTGGTGAACACCAAGAGGGCGCAAACGCTGCGATGAACGGGCGGGATGTGGACGTGCTCACTAAGCAAGTGCGGAGGAGTTTCCCTTTAGGTCAACATCACCGGCGATTTCGATGGCCTTACCAGATCACTGGCGCAATCAGGTAGTTCGACCTGAAGATGGACGAGACGTTCAGCCGCGCAAAAAAGCTCAAAAAAGGCGCACAAGTGAACAATAAACTGCGATTAATTGAATTTATTCGCTACTGCCGCTATGTTCCGCCGCATGACCGTTTCGCGCGTGTCGCTAAGTTTTTGATTTTTCAGGAATTGCAATGAGCTCGCAGCTAGAAACCTTGAACGCCTGGGTCGCAGAAGTCGCCCTTTTGACGCAAGCAGACCAAATTCGCTGGTGCGATGGCGGCGAACATGAACGACGCGACCTGGAGGCCTTGATGGTCAGTCGCGGCGATCTTTTGCCGCTCAATCCGCAAACCCATCCCGACTCTTTCCTGCATCGATCGCATCCTAGCGATGTCGCGCGGGTTGAGCACCTTACATACGTTTGCACACGCGACGCCGACGCTGCCGGCCCCAACAACAACTGGATGGCGCCGGCCGCTGCACACGCCAAAATGGACGCGCTGTTTGCCGGTTGTATGCGCGGACGCACGCTGTATGTGGTCCCCTATTGCATGGGTCCGATCGATTCGCCGTATTCGCGCTGTGGTGTGGAAATCACCGACAGTCCGTACGTGGTCGCCAATATGCGCATCATGACGCGCATGGGAACGGCCGCGTTGGCGCGCATTGAGCGCGAGGAACGCTTCGTACGCGGCCTGCATTCAATCGGCGAATTAGACCCCGAGCGCCGTTTCATCGTGCATTTCCCTGAAGAATTGCTGATTCAGAGCTTTGGCTCAGGCTACGGCGGCAACGCCCTGCTTGGCAAGAAGTGCCACGCGCTGCGCATTGCCAGTTGGCAGGCGCGCGAAGAAGGCTGGCTGGCCGAGCACATGCTGATCGTCGGCATCGAAAATCCAGCCGGCGAGATTTATTACATCGCTGCGGCGTTTCCATCGGCGTGCGGTAAGACCAATCTAGCAATGCTGATCCCGCCAGAAACTCACCCGGGCTGGAAGGTATGGACCATCGGCGACGACATCTGCTGGCTGCATCCGGGTCCCGATGGGCGGCTGTATGCCATCAATCCGGAGTCTGGCTTCTTTGGCGTGGCGCCGGGTACTAGCCGCAAGACCAATCGCAATGCGGTCGAGACCTTAGGTCACGACGCCATCTTTACCAATGTCGCGCTGACGGCAGACAACCAACCCTGGTGGGAAGGCCTCTCCGATGCCCAACCTGCCCAGGACTGGCAGGGTCGCCCGTTTGACCCGGCGAATGGCCCGGCCGCGCACCCGAATTCGCGCTTCACGGTGTCCATGCGCCAGTGCCCGAGTTTCACCGCACAGGCCGACAATCCAGCCGGCGTGCCCATCTCGGCAATCATTTTCGGCGGTCGCCGTGAGTCACTGATACCGCTGGTGTTTGAAGCCCGCGACTGGAATCACGGGGTGTTGGTCGGCGCTTCGATGGCCTCCGAGACGACGGCAGCCGCGACGGGCGCAGTCGGCGTTGTGCGTCGTGATTCGATGGCAATGAAGCCCTTTTGCGGCTACAACTTCGCTGACTATTTTGGGCATTGGCTGTCGTTCAACGAGCGCTTGACCCACCTACCGCGCGTCTTCCACGTCAATTGGTTCCGCAAAGGCAGCGATGGCAAGTTCCTGTGGCCGGGTTTTGGCGAGAATTTGCGCGTGCTGCAATGGATTACCGAGCGTTGCGCAGGCCGGGCGGGTGCCGTCGATACGCCGATCGGCCACTTGCCGCGACCATCAGACCTGGATTTGCACGGACTGGAGGACGTTGTTGCAGTGCAGACGATGTTGGCCGTTGACACCGAAGGCTGGCGCCGCGAAATTGCGGAAATTGGCAACTATCTGGACAGTTATGGCGATCGGATCCCCGCAGCCTTGCGCGAAGAGCACGCCAAATTGACTGGGTTGCTGGCCTAATTTACGCTCCAAGCCCAGGATTTTACGTCGTTGATCAGCACCGCCCCAGCTTCTACCGCTCAAGTAGCCGATGAGCGTGCGATTGGTCGATGGTTAATGTTGTGTTGCGTGGTGCTGCTGGCCTTAGTGATGTTAGGCGGCGCCACGCGACTCACCGAGTCGGGTCTATCGATCGTTGATTGGCGCCCAGTGACCGGCACGCTACCGCCGCTAAACGATGCAGCTTGGGCGACCGAGTTCGCCAAATACAAGGAAAGTCCGCAATACACCAAGGTCAATCACGGCATGAGCATGTCGGAATTCAAGCTCATTTTTGGCTTTGAATACGGACATCGATTACTGGCGCGCGTGTTGGGTCTGGTATTCGCATTGCCCTTGTTGTGGTTTTGGTTGCGCGGCGCAATACCCGCGCGATTGCGTTGGCCCTTGCTAGGCATTTTGTTTCTCGGCGCTGCGCAAGCTTATATGGGCTGGTTTATGGTGAAAAGCGGGTTGGTGGATATCCCGCGTGTCAGTCATTATCGACTCGCTGCACACTTGTCCTTGGCATTCATAATCTATGCCTCCATGTTCGTACTAGCGCTGCGTTTGTTGTGGCCACCGGCTACTAACGCTCGGCCACTGGGGCGCATTTACGCGGCGTTAGTGACGCTGCTGGCGTGCACCATTGTTTTTGGCGCTTTTGTGGCCGGACTTCGCGCCGGACTGATCTACAATACTTTTCCGCTCATGGGCGGGCACTGGCTGCCGCCCGGCATGGGCGCTTTCAGCCCCTGGTGGCTGAACGCGTTGGAAAACCCGGTGACCGTGCAATTCATTCATCGCTATTTGGCGCTGACGACCACTGCACTCACGCTCATTTTGTGGTGGCAACTGCGAAATGCGAATCTCGAGCGCACCCAAAAACTTGCGCTAAACGCCGTGCTGTTGATGGTGCTAATCCAAGCCAGCCTAGGCATCGCGACACTATTAATGCGGGTTCCAGTTTTGCTCGGCACGCTACACCAAGGTGGCGCGGTCCTGTTACTGAGCGCGGTGCTGATATTGGGTCATTGCAGCCGCGGGAAAATTGTTCAACTCGCACGCTGACTTTCGATGCGTGAAACAGCCGAAACTCGCGATCACTAGCAGCCTGTCGGGCTTGCCTCGCGAGTGCGCCGGAAATCCTTTTGGCAGAATGTAGACCTTCGGGGAATTCGGCGCACGCCGAAGCGTCCTTCTTGTACCATGCGAAAAGGTGTTGCCCTGGCAAAGGACTATCTGATGAGAGCGTTGCGGGCATTACTGGCAAGTTCGGCTCTGTTTGCGCCCACCTTGCTCACTGCGGGGGCTTTTTTGGTGGGCAACGCCTCCGGCTCTGCCGCTAGCAATGTGACGATTCCGGTGAGCTTTGCAGGGGATGGCGTGACTATTACCAGTCAAGTTACGGTGACCGTGCTCGCACCTTTAACGGTTGTCAGCGCCACACCGTTACTCGGTCAAGCCGCTTGCTCGGTAGATGGCAATAGTGTGACCTTGTTGCTGTTTTCTTTTTCACCGTTACCGACGAACCAAACAACCTACTGCGATATTGTGTTCACTGTTGCGCCCACAGCGCCGCCGAGCCCGCCCGCGCTGCCGGTGACCGCCAGCGGCCAGCTCTGCTCGACCGCGGGAGGCACGGCGCCGTCCTGCACGGCCACGTCCGGTGCGGTGACGGTTGCTGGGGCCACCGCCGCGCCGGTAATCGCCTACGAACCGACCGCTGCGAGCACCGTTTTTTACAGCGGAGTAGGCGCTGCAAATGCCATTTGGGCCATGCCTAGTAGCGGAGCAGGCACAGGCGCGGCCGCGACAACCACGGTGGGAACCTGCGCGATCAGCGGCGCTGGCGCGGCGTTTCCCGTCACCACCATAGGCCAATTGGTTTTTGTCGGTGCGTCAACCGTCGCACAGAATTTGGTGCTGCCCAATTGCGTACCTGCCGGTCAGATCGTCACCGACGCCACCTTGACTTGTCCAGAAAGCCGGGCTGGGGTTGTGGCCAATCGAAGCTGGATCCTGCGCTGTCCCGCTGGTGACAATGTGTTTGCGAACGGCTTCGAATAGTTCAACCTAGTCTTAGGGGCCGCCAGGATGCGAGACTCCACGTTCTTCTGCCGTTGGATTACCGTTGAAACCTATGCTTGATGTTCTGCGCCGCTGGTTGAAAGGCGACACCCAAAGTCTGCCGCAGAGTGCGCCGGCAAAGCCCGAAGTTGCGGCTGTAGCTGCTGTCGGCTCAGCGATTGTCCACGTCGAAGTTCCTCCGCAAACCGAACTTGCGCCTACCATCGAATTGGAGTCGGTTAGCGTCGACGCGGCTGCGGCCATCGCCGAGCTTGCGCCCGACGTCGAATTGGCGGCGGTTAGCGTCGATGCAGCGTCGGCCATCGTCGAACTTGCGCCTGCTGTCGAATTGGAAGCAACCAGCGTCGATGCAGCTTCAGTCATCGCGGAGCTTGCGCCTACCATCGAATTGGCAGCGGCTAGCGTCGACGTAGCCTCTGCCATCGCCGAGCTTGCGCCTGAATTGGACGTGATTAGCGCCGATGGTGCGCCTTCGCCAATCGCTGAGGTTTCTAGCGACGAGGAACTCGCAGAATTGGCAGAGCCGGAGTCCGCCGAAGCCATCTACGAGGCGCGAATCGCGGCGGAAATTAAAACCTTTGCCGATCAGATCAATGTGCATGCCTTGCCGGACATCTTTCATTATTGGTCGAACACCTATCTGCGGCCGATGATGGAGAGCCTGGGTTATTCCTACCCGGAAGACTTTTACGCCACCGAGATTGCGCGCGCGCGTGCCGAGCGCGGTCGGCCTATCCAGGTGATCAGCTTGGGTGCGGGCAACGGCGATACCGAAGTGCGAGTAGCTACGTTACTGCGCGAGCGCGGCGTCGACGGCGTCACCATTGAGTGTATGGATATCAACCCGGCCATGCTGAAACGCTGCGCCGATCACGCTACGGATGCCGGTTTGGCGGACGTGGTGCTGCCCGTGCAGGGCGATTTCAATCGATGGACGCCGTCGGAACCATACGATGTGGTGATGGCCAATCAGTCCTTGCACCACGTATTGGAACTCGAACATCTGTTCGATTCTGCGCATCAAGCCATCGGCCCGGAAGGAGTCTTTCTGACCTGCGACATGATTGGCCGCAATGGCCATATGCGCTGGCCTGAGGCCCTTATCGAAGTACAAAGCTTCTGGCAGGAATTACCCGAACGCAAACGCTACAACGTGCAGTTAAAGCGACTGGAAAAGATATTCATGGATTGGGATTGTTCGGTGGAGGGTTTCGAGGGCGTGCGCGCGCAAGACATTCTGCCGTTAATGGTGCAGCGTTTTGCTTTTGATACCTTCCTGGCCTGGGGTAATGTGCTCGATATCTTTATCGACCGAAGTTTTGGCCATCACCTGGATGTCAACGATCCACTGGATCGCGATTTTATCGATCGCATCCAAGCCCGTGACGAAGAAGGGTTGCTCAGTGGCCAATGGAAACCCACCCACATCATGGCGGTGTTACGGCGTGAATTGCGGGCGCCCACACGGCAGTGGCAGCATTTGTCGCCGCAATATTGTGTGCGCGCTGTGGATTGACTCATCGCAGCGCGGATCGACTGGTTCAGACCTTCCTTTGATTGGAGTGCGACATGGCAGAAATGCAGGGCAAGGATTACCGCAAGGCGCTCGAACCCTTGCAGGCGGAGCTCAATTCAATGCATCGATGGCTGCAACATACGGGCCAACGCGTGGTGGTGCTGTTTGAAGGCAGGGACACCGCCGGCAAGGGCGGGGCGATTGGTGCCATTGCCGATTGTTTGAACCCGCGTTCGTGTCGGGTGGTGGCCTTGTCTAAGCCCAGCGAACGCGAGCGCTCACAATGGTATTTCCAACGCTATGTGGAACACTTGCCCAGCGCTGGCGAGATCGTGTTGTTTGACCGCAGTTGGTACAACCGTGCTGGTGTCGAGCGCGTCATGGGATTTTGCAGTGACGCTGAGTACGTAAACTTTTTAGAAGACTGCCCAAAGTTCGAACTGATGTTGATTAATAGCGGCGTCTTGCTATTTAAATATTGGTTCGCCTGCGATCAGAAAATGCAAGAAGAGCGGTTCGCCGAGCGTCTGTTAGATCCGGTCAAACGCTGGAAAATATCACCCATTGATTTGGCCGCACGCGAACGCTATTCCGAATACACGCGCGCCCGCGACCAAATGCTCGACGCCACCGATCTTGAACAAGCGCGCTGGGCTTTGGTCGATATGAATGATCAAAAACGCGGTCGTTTGAATATGATTCGCCATCTGCTGGATAATCTGCCCGACCACGATATTGCTTTGGAGGCTATCGATTTGCCGGAACTGACTAAACGTCCGCTTAAAGAGAGCTACCCGAAAGGCGTGGCTAAAGCCAAGGCGGTATTTTGAAAAGGGCATGGGGCCGATACAGCGCAAGCCCCTCGCTGCCAGGGGCGCGTTTCAAACCCGCCCCATCTTGGCGCCGAGGTCTAAATCACCTCCTAGCCGATCGTAAATCCAAGCGGCACTAGAGCGTCTGTTTCTTCTGATTCAACGCTGGTGACACGCGCGAATGATGGGCCTTGCCACAGGAAGTTTTCCAACTGCTCCATGGCTGCCGGCGCGCCGCCGGCCAGCACTTCAACGCGGCCATCGGGCAAATTTCGCGCGTAACCTTGTACACCTAACTCGCGCGCGCGCTGGCGGGTTGCGGAGCGAAAGTTCACGCCTTGCACACGACCGCTGATCAAGTAGCGACGCTGAGTCATTGAACCTTAATGGACGCTGAGCTAGCTTCGTCAATGGCGCGTTCCAGGTCAGCGCGGGTGATTGGGCCGATAAAACTCTTGCGCAAAGTGCCGTCGGGACCGAGCAGGTGCGTGGTTGGCAGGCCTTTGGGCACGCTGAAAGCCGCAGGTGGCGCATACACGTCGATGGCGGCAATGGGATAACGCACCGGGCGCTTGCTGAGGAAGCGCAATAGGTCCTCAGTTGTGGTTTCTTCGAATGCCAAACCGAGTACGGTCACATCGTCACGCGCGTGGTCCAACTCGTCCAACTCGGGCATTTCTTTGATGCACGGTCCACACCAAGTAGCCCAGTAGTTGACTACCACCCATTGACCACGCTGCTCAGCGATATCGAAAGTTTTGCCGTCCAAGGTGGTAACAGCCAATTCGATGGGATTGGCGATCGCGGCGGCGCTGCACAATAGGCTCACCGCGAGCAAGGATTTACGGAAAGTCAGCTGCATGTTGATTGCCCTTGTTGGATAGGATAAGTATGCACGGGACCGGCAAACGCGCGTGTTAATGACATCTCGTGCGGCGCACAGGCACTATGCTGTTCAGCAGGACAATGGACCGATCACCCCCATGCGGAAGAAGAAAAATCCCAAGTCTTTTGCCGTGATGGCCTGCCTGCTGCTGCCATGGTTAAGTAGCTGCGCGGGTAGCAGCCGTATAGGCACGGAGCCAGATGCCGCGCAACAGTTTCTGACCGCGCTGAACGCGCATTGTGGCAAGGCCTATGCCGGTCGCATCGTTGCCAATGAACCCGCTAGCGATGATGACCCCTTCGCGGACAAAGCACTGATCATGCATGTGCGCGATTGCGGCAGCGATGAAATGCGCGTGCCGTTTCATGTAGGCGATGACCACTCGCGGACTTGGGTGTTAAGTCGTTTGGCGACCGGTTTGCAGTTGAAACACGATCACCGTCATCAAGATGGTAGTCAAGACGTGCTGACTTGGTACGGCGGCACCAGCACCACCCCCGGCAGCGCACAACGGCAGGCCTTTCCCGCTGATCAGGAATCGCGCGCGCTGTTTGAGCGCGAGAAGATTCCCGTATCGGTGGACAATGTGTGGGCGATGGAAATCAACGAGCGGACCTTCATTTACGAGTTGGCGCGCCCGAATCGCTTGTTTAGGGTTGAGTTTGATCTGGGCCAAGCGGTGGCGCTGCCTCCGCCAACGTGGTGATTGCGGGCCCAGTTAATAACGCGACCGTTTCTGGCGGCGTAGTAGCGGCTTCCAGCGCTTTTGCCCCCGACTTGCGGAAAAGTTCTGCGAGCGCTTGATCGAAGCAGCGTTCGGCGGCCTGCGCGGCGTTTTCGCACAACTGATTGATGCGCGCGTCGAGCGTGGTCGCGGGGACATGGGTGTGTTTATTGTCCGCCAACGGTAGCAAAAATGCGTCGCCCCGATACAAGGTGCGCACTCGAATCAATTCGGGGTCGCGCGACAGGATCCAACTGCCAATATCGGTGCGTTGCGCGATTCGTTCGCGCTCCAGCAAAGCGAGCAACTCAGCGATGGTCGCCTCTGGCACGTCCAAAAGGCGCCGCGCCAAATCCCCGACCGACAACCCGACACCCAGCGCTTGTGCTTCCCGCAGGCGGCCAAGCAATCGCAACATGGCCGGGAAACGTTTGCGCTCCGGCAACTTGAGTTTGCTGGCCTCATGCGAAAAAGCGCCGAGCGCCGCAGTAAGCGAGGCGCCCAAGAGCACGACAACCCAAGAAATATAAATCCACAGCAAAAATACCGGAATAAAGGCGACTGCACCGTAGATTTGCTGATAGCTGGCAAATTGTCCGACAAAGTCAGTAAAAGCGCGTTTGGCGATCTCAAAGGCCATCGACGTGAACAAAGCGCCAATGCCTGCGTGATGTAGGCGTACCGGGCAATTCGGAATAATAAAATAAGCTAGCGTAGCGGCCGAGAAAGTCACCATAAACGGCATTGCGCGCAGCGCCAGCGTCTCCAAGTCGTAATTGGTGGCAATCCCGGCCAAATAAGGGCTGGCCAATAGTGCAGAACTAATCGCCAGCCCGGCGCCAACCAACAGCGGGCCCAGCGTTAGCGCAGTCCAAAACACTATAAAACGTGGCAGCGCCTTGCGGGGCGCGACCACGCGCCATATTCGATTGAACGAGTGTTCAATTGACGTCATTAGCAACAAGCCGCTGATAAACAAAGCGATCGTGCCTACTGCCGTCAAGTGCGAAGCTTTGTCGATAAATTCACGCAAATAAGCTTCGATTTCGACACCCGATGTGGGTACAAAATGGCGAAACACAAAACTGGTGACGGCTTCGCTGAAGCGACTGAATTCAGGGAATGACGCAAACACGCTCAGCGCAACGGTCAACAGCGGCACCATCGCGAACACCGTGGTAAACGACAATGCGCCAGCCGCCTCGAAACACTGATCGTCGTTAAAACGACGACCAATAAAATGCGAAAACGCCATCAATCGCTGCGATTTTTTCTTCAGCATTTCGGCAGGGGTGAATCGCGGCATCGGCTATGCAGGCAGTGTGTTTGCTTGAGTCTAACAGCGTGTGGAAGTTGGAGAATGGGAGGCGCTACAAGCGATGCTGGGTAGAGCGGAGTTTGGGCAGGGAACGACGCGCTTGGGACAAAGCTTGCTCCGCTGCTGTTGATCTGGAACTGCGCAGCCGGTCCGGCAGCGACGCGTTGTTGTAAAGCGTAGCGAACTGCGCTCTAGGGCGCGTCCGCCGTGCTCAATCGTCGTCATTCACTTGATCGTCTGTGCCGTAGACTGCGGCTCATCTAATGCCACGGACGAGTGCCCCATGAGCTATGCCAACCTGTTGATTGAAGATGTAAACACGGTACGTACGATCACCATCAATCGACCCGAAAAGCTCAATGCCTTGAACCACGCGACCATTTTGGAGCTGCGTCAGGCTTTCGCGGCGGCGCGTTGTGATGCGGCGGTGCGGGTGGTGGTACTGACGGGCGCGGGGCCTAAGGCTTTTGTGGCTGGCGCGGACATTTCTGAATTGGTCACGCAAACCCCGGTGGTCGCCCGCGAGTTCTCGCGCATTGGCCAACAAATGATGCGCGAGGTCGAGACCTTGGGTAAGCCGGTGGTGGCCCGACTGAATGGATTTACCTTCGGCGGTGGTATGGAACTGGCGATGTGCTGTCATCTGCGCATAGCGGCCGACACCGTGAAACTTGGGCAGCCGGAGATTAACCTTGGCATCACGCCAGGTTTTGGTGGCACGCAGCGGTTGACGCGTTTGACCGGGCGCGCTGCTGCCCTGGAGTTATGTCTGCTCGGCGCGCCGATCAGCGCGGAACGCGCCTTGCAACTGGGCATCGTCAATCGCGTGGTGGCGCTGGCAGATTTGGATACCGAAGTCGCCAAAATCGCGAATCAATTGGCGCGTTCAGCGCCGCAAGCCTTGCGTGGCATCTTGGATGCGGTGATTCAAGGCGGCGACATGGCGCTCGAGCAGGGTCTGGAATTTGAAACGCAGTGTTTTGCGATTACGGTATCCACCGACGATATGCATGAAGGCACCCGTGCATTCCTCGAAAAGCGCGCCGCAGTGTTCAAGGGCAGCTGAGAAACATGGCCTGCGACTAAAGTAGCACGCGCCAGCAGGCTGCCTCCATGGTGTTTTTCTTCGCGTATTGACGATTGTCAAGATTTCGTTCTGTGACTGCGGCAGAGTGAACTCACTCAATTTGCAACTGGAGTTCACCATGAACAAAACGCTTTTTGCCATCGCACTTTCCGCGGCTGCTTTGCTGGCCTATTCGCCTGCTGCATCGGCGTATCAAACTGGCGATTGGGTCGCTCGAATTGGCGTGGGTAGTGTCAACCCCAAGTCTGACAACGGCACGCTGGCGGGCACCTTGGATTTGGAAGTTGACAGTGATGTGAAGCCCGCGTTGGCGCTCAGTTATTTCTTTACAGATCATGTCGCCGCTCAAGTACTAGTTGTGTGGCCTTTTGAGCATGATTATGATTTGAATGGCGCCAAATCAGGTTCGTTCAAACATTTGCCACCGACGGTGACGGTGCAGTATCACTTCAACCCGACCGGCCCGATGAACTTCTACTTGGGCGCGGGTTTCAACTACACCTATGTGTATGACGAAAATATTGCGATCCCCGGTGCAAAGCTGAGGTTGGATAATTCTTTTGGCTTGGCTGCGGAACTGGGAGTTGAATATTTCTTGACTGACAATTGGAGTTTGGGCGCGCAAGTTTGGTGGGTCGACATCGACAGCGACGCCCGCCTTAATGGGGCCGATATCGGCACCGCAAACGTAGACCCGATCGTGTTCGGCATTGATCTCGCATACAAGTTCTAGGGCTGTTCGCCGAGTAGGCGTTTGCTGCTTTCCACCCGGCGCCGATGGCGCCGGTCTTTTTATGGTGGACGCCGACTTTTTTCGGGCAATCGGGGCAGGGGCCAAGCCCAATGTGCGTCAATGGCATCCCGAGGTCGGCGTGCCCGCGTGTATGCTTGAGGGCTAATTGAACGGAGTCTATCGATGCCGCAGTTGGCGCAACGCATGAGCTGGGCTGTCCCAAGCGCGATCATGGCCGTAGCCGAGAAGGCCAAGCGCCTGAAGGCCAGCGGCCGAGACATCATTAGTTTTTCCATCGGCGTGCCAAATTTTCTGCCGGGTGAGCATGTCTACCAAGCCGCGCGCGATTCGCTTTCGAAGGATTCTGGACAATACGGATCCAATCGTGGCCCGGATGCCTTACTTGATGCCTATCTGGCGCATTTGAAGCGCAACGGATTGGAGGGCTATGAACGCGCGAATGTCTGTGTAGGGATTGGCGCCAAACATGTGATTTTCAATGTGATGTACGCATTGATCAGCGAAGGCGACGAGATCATTCTGCCGGCGCCCTATTGGACCAGTCATATCGACATCGCCCGAATTCTCGGCGCCGAAGTCAAAATTGCCCAGTGCGGGGCTGATCAGGACTACAAGTTACGTCCACAGCAGTTGCGTGAGCTGATCAGCCCGAGGACCCGCTTGTTGGTTTTCAATAATCCCAATAACCCCACCGGCATGGTTTACAGCGAGGCCGAAATTCGGGCGCTCGGTGATGTATTGGTTGAACAGGATGTCTGGATCATGTCCGATGACATCTACAACCAGATGATCTTTGATGGACTCGGTTGGCACCATTTGCTCAAAACGCACCCCGCCTTGCGCAGTCGATTGATTTTGCTGGATTCCCTGTCGAAGACCTACGGTATGCCGGGATGGCGAGTGGGGTTTGCCGCAGCACCCGTGGAAGTTGCGCAAGCACTGGTCACGTTGAATTCCAACCACATCACCAATTTGCCCGAAGTGGTGTGTGCAGCGGCGGTAGCGGCGTTAACCGGCCCGCAGGATATTCCGGAGCGCATGTGTGGGGAGTTTGCCGCCAAGCGCGATGAGGTCATGGCCAGTTTTGCACGGATCGCCGGCCTGAGCTGCCCACGTCCGCAAGGCGCTTTCTATGCGTTCCCCGATGTTTCTTTTGCGTTTGGCAAACGCCATGGCGATCAATTGATCAAAAACGATGTCGACTTTTGCGATGTGCTGTTGGAAGCGCACGGCGTGGCTTGTGTGCCGGGCAGCGCATTCGGCGAACCCAAAGGTCTGCGCATCTCCTACACCTGCAAGGCCGCCGAATTGACCGAAGGCTTGCGTCGTTTTGAGGCATTCTGCAGCGAGTTAGTGTGATGTCGGTGCCGAAAATACTGGTGGTGATTGCAATGTTGGCCGCGGGCCTGCACCTGTACGCCACCAGCGGCCCATCCCCACACGACCCACGCAACAACAGCGGCGCTGATGCGATTGTGATGTTGTCGGCGCAATGGTGCGGATACTGCAAGGCGCTGCGCAGTGATCTCGATAAGATGGGCGTGGCCTACACGGAACTCGATATTGACGTAGACGAAGGCGGAATGGCGGCGTTTCGGGCGGTGAATGCTCGCGGCGTGCCGGTATTGGTGGTTGGGCAGGAGGTTGTTTATGGTTACGACCCTGGCCGTTCGCGTGCATTGATTGAGGCTGCTGGCCATCCCTTGGCGAGCCGCTAAACGTTCACATTGACTCAACTGATTGACTAACCGATTGTCTAAAGGAAGCTGACCTATGAAAGCCCCCGTTCGTGTCGTAGTCACTGGTGCAGCAGGACAGATTGGCTATGCCTTGCTGTTTCGCATAGCCGCCGGCGACATGCTCGGCAAAGATCAGCCGGTGATCCTGCACTTACTCGAAATCACGCCCGCCTTGCCGGCGCTGTCGGGCGTGGTGATGGAGCTTAACGACTGCGCGTTCCCGTTATTGCATGGCGTGGTCGGCACCGACGATGCCAGCGTGGCCTTTAAAGATGCCGACTACGCGCTGTTGGTCGGCGCGCGACCGCGCAGCAAGGACATGGAGCGCAAAGACCTGTTGGAAGCGAACGCCGCGATTTTCTCCGTGCAAGGCAAGGCCATCGATGCGCACGCCAGTCGTAACATCAAGGTATTGGTCGTCGGCAATCCGGCCAACACCAACGCGTTGATCGCCCAGCAAAATGCGCCCAGCATCAACGCCGGTCAATTCACCGCGATGATGCGTTTGGATCACAATCGTGCGATCAGTCAACTGGCCGAAAAAACCGGCGCGCTGACCACGGATATCTCCCGGATGATCGTCTGGGGCAATCACTCAGCAACCCAATATCCGGATATTCATCACACCACGATCAAGGGCCAATCGGCAACCGCGCAGGTTGATTCGGGCTGGTATCGCGAAAGCTTTATCCCAACCGTGCAGCAACGTGGCGCCGCCATCATCAAAGCGCGTGGCGCGTCGTCGGCCGCATCCGCAGCAGGCGCCGCGATTGACCATATGCGCAGTTGGGCACTGGGCACCGCCGAAGGCGACTGGGTCACCATGGCAATTCCATCGGATGGCAGTTATGGCGTGGCGCCTGGCGTCATCTACGGCTACCCGGTGACCTGTCAGGATGGCAGTTACAGCATCGTTCAAGGCCTATCGATCGACGAGTTTTCGCAGGCGCGGATGAACGCAACTGAGAAAGAACTGCGCGAAGAGCGCGCCGCGGTTGAACATTTGTTCCCGGCAAAAGCCTAGGTCCGGCGCCGCTGATCCGATCAATAGGGCGCACTTATTCATCGGATCCTATTGACTACCACTTTCCACATACCACATACCACTTACCGCCATGTCTGAAAGCTATTACATTAATCTGGAACAGCCATTAGATGATATCGACATCATGCCATCGGGCAAAGCGGTGGCCAAAATGATGGATCGTATTGATGAAATCACCGATGAGATTGGCGTTACGCGCCTGACTGATTTTGTTGCCGGCGACGGTGAAGACATGTCCGAACTGGTCGAGCAGGAAGGCTGGGATCTCGGCGGATTTGCCGCGACCGCCGGAGGTGCCCATTGGTTTGATGCCAGTGATGGTTTGGATTCGGTGCGTGCAGTACTCGGCTACATTGAATCCGATCCGAACTCCATCAAGCGCGCAAAAGCGCTGATGGAAGAGCTGCGGGAATTCGAGAAAGTCCTGGAAATTGCGCAAACGCACAATGTGCGCTTCCGTTTTGAGTCCGATTATTGAGGTGCCTTGATGTCCCATGATTCTGCTGGTGCGCGCTTGCGTGCGGCGATGCTTGCCGAAAAACCTTTGCAACTGCCCGGCGCAATTAATGCGTTCGCGGCAATGCAGGCGCAACGAGCCGGTTTTAAGGCGCTGTATGTGTCTGGCGCCGGTATTGCCAATGCAAGTTATGGTTTGCCGGATTTGGGCATGACGAGCTTGGACAATGTCTGTGAGGACATTCGTCGCATCAGCGGGGCGACGGATTTGCCGCTACTGGTCGATGCCGACACCGGCTGGGGCGCGGTATTCAATATTCAGCGCACTGTTAAAGAATTCATTCGCGCCGGTGCGGGTGCTTGTCACATTGAAGATCAGGTGCAAGCCAAGCGCTGTGGCCATCGACCGGGCAAAGCCGTGGTCGCCAAAGAAGATTTCGCCGACCGTATCAAAGCCGCGGTGGATGGTCGGACTGATGATCAGTTTTTGATTGTCGCGCGCACTGACGCATTAGCAGTGGAGGGCATCGAATCGGCATTAGAGCGCTCGGTGGCGGCGCAAGAAGCGGGCGCCGATGTGATTTTTGCCGAAGCCTGCACGACCATCGCTGAGTATCAGCGTTTTATCTCCACTTTGAGAATTCCGGTGCTTGCCAATCTAACCGAGTTTGGTAAAACCCCGTATTTCAGTGTCGATGAGTTAGGCGCGATTGGTATCGCGATGATTATTTATCCACTGTCGGCGTTTCGTGCGATGGCAAAAGCTGCCGAAGGCATTTACGGCGCTATTCGCGCAGAACGCACGCAAAGCAGTGTGGTCGATCGCATGCAAACCCGTATGGAGTTGTATGAAGTGCTCGGTTACCACGCTTACGAGCAAAAAATCGACAGTTTGTTTGGCAAGGAATGAGCTGCCAGGCTTCAGCTCGGCACGTCTACCAGCGGCTGCAATGCGGCGTTTAACGCGACCCGTTCATCGAAGACGAAACAGCGGTCGCGATAGCCGTATCCGCCGACCGCTTCGAAGTAGCCCAAAATGCCGCCTTCCAGTTGCAAAACACGCTGATATCCAGCCTGTTGCATCCAAATGGCGGCTTTTTCGCAGCGGATTCCGCCGGTGCAAAAGCTGACGATGGTTTTGTCACGCAAATCCTCGCGGCGTGCTTCCAGTGCGTCCGGAAACTCGGTGAATTTGTCGATCGGCAGACTGAGCGCGTTTTCAAAGCTGCCATAGGCCACTTCTTGTTGATTGCGCGTATCCA
>Ga0105048_10007291_pt1 | contig 17779 bp, 12 predicted proteins | sample MAT05_FD_78382 | JGI IMG/M metagenome (GOLD analysis project Ga0105048, IMG submission 78382) | Freshwater microbial communities from Lake Fryxell liftoff mats and glacier meltwater in Antarctica - MAT-05 | ecosystem: Environmental > Aquatic > Freshwater > Ice > Liftoff microbial mat | place...
AGCACCTTGCACCGCGTCGTTGTCGGCGTCGGCTGCGACTGTCACGCGGCTGCGCACCTTGCCGTTGATCTGCACCGGGTACTCCACCGTGTCGGCCACCAGCAGCGCTGGGTTGGCAACCGGGAACGGCTCGTAGGTGACGGAGTCGGCGTGGCCCAGCTTCTGCCACAGCTCTTCGGCAACGTGCGGGGCCAGCGGGGCCAACATCTTGACCAACGGCTCGGCCATGTCGGCAGGGCAGCCGCCCAGCTTGGTGAGGTGGTTGTTGAACTCGATCAGCTTCGCGATGGCGGTGTTGAACCGCAGACTGTCGAGTTCCTCGCGCACACCCGCAATGGTGCGATGCAGCGCCCGCACGGTGTCGGCGTCGGACGCGTCGGACAGCAGCCGCATTGCGCCCGTGTCCTCGTCGATGATGTTGCGCCACACGCGCTGCAGGAAGCGGTGGACGCCGACGACGTCCTTGCTCTCCCACGGGCGAGACGCATCGAGCGGGCCCATGCTCATCAGATACAGCCGCAGCGTGTCGGCCCCGTAGGCCTCGCACAGGTCGCCGGGGTCGATGGCGTTCTTCAGGCTCTTGCCCATCTTCCCGTACTCGCGGGTGACGGGCTGCCCCTCGTAGGAGTAGCCACCGTCGGCTGCCGTCACGTCGGCGGCCTCCACGTACATCCTGCGCTCGTCGAGGTAGGCGGCGGCCAGGATGTAGCCCTGGTTGAACAAGCGGTGGAACGGTTCGACCGAGCTGACATGGCCCAGGTCGAACAGCACCTTGTGCCAGAAGCGGGCATAGAGCAGGTGCAGCACTGCATGTTCGACGCCGCCGACGTACAGGTCGACGCCACCACTTGCGCCGGGCGACGCCGGCCCCATCCAGTACGCCTCGTTCCGCGGGTCGACGAAGTGGGTGTCGTTGGTGGGGTCGATGTAGCGCATCTCGTACCAGCAGCTACCAGCCCACTGCGGCATCACGTTGGTGTCGCGGCGGTACGGCTGCACGCCGTCGCCCAGGTCGAGTTCGACCTGCACCCAGTCCTGCAGGCGATCGAGCGGGCTCTCCGGGTTACTCATCGCATCGTCGGGGTCGAACGTGCGCGGCGAGAACTGATCGGTCTCGGGCAGTACCACTGGCAGCATGTCGGCGGGCAAGGCGTGAGGGTTGCCGTGCACGTCGTACACGATGGGGAACGGTTCGCCCCAGTAACGCTGGCGGCTGAACAGCCAGTCGCGCAGCTTGTAGGTGATGGTGGCCTCGCCATGGCCGTGCGCTGCCAGCCACTCATTGGTGAGACGCTTGCCCTCGGCGACGGTGGCGACACCGTTGAGGTCGAGGCTGTCGTTGCTGCTGTTTGCGTACGGCGCATCACCGACGAACGCGTCGGCCCACGTGCCGCAGTCTGTGCCGCGGCCGTCGGCGGGTTCTTGAATGGCAACGATCGACAAGCCGAACTTGCGGGCGAACTCGAAGTCGCGCTGGTCGCCGCACGGCACTGCCATGATGGCGCCGGTGCCGTAGCCCATCAGCACGTAGTCGGCGATCCACACAGGGGTCGCCTCGCCGCTGAGCGGGTTGGTGGCATACGAACCGGTGAACACGCCAGTCTTGTCCCGCCCTTCGTTCTGGCGATCGAAGTCGTCCTTGGCGGCTGCGGTGGCGCAGTACTCGGCGACCGCCGCAGCCTGCTCAGGCGTGGTGAGCGTGTCGACCAGACCGTGCTCGGGTGCCAGCACCACGAACGTGGCACCGAACAGCGTGTCGGGGCGTGTGGTGAACACGCTGATGGCGCCCGCGGGCGAATCGAAGTGCACCATCGCGCCTTCGCTACGGCCGATCCAGTTGCGCTGCATCGCCTTGATCGCGTCGGTCCAGTCGAGCAGATCGAGGTCGTCGATCAGGCGGTCGGCGTAGGTGGTGATGCGCATCATCCACTGGCGCATGTTGCGCTTGAACACGGGGAAGTTGCCGCGGTCACTGCGACCGTCGGCGGTGACCTCCTCGTTGGCCACCACGGTGCCCAGGCCCGGGCACCAGTTCACCGGCGCATCGCTGACGTAGGCCAGGCGCCAGCCCTCAAGCTCCTGGCGGCGTTCGGGTGGGCTCATTGCGGCCCAGGCTCCGGACTTCGCCGCCCGCGCCCCCGACTCGAACTCGGCCACCAGTTCGGTGATGGGTCGGGCCCTCTTCAGCTCTGGGTCGAACCAACTGTTGAACACCTGCAGGAAAATCCACTGCGTCCAGCGGTAGTAGTCGGGGTCGGTGGTGCTGATGCTGCGTCGCAGGTCGTGGCTGAGACCGAGGCGACGGAGTTGCGTGCGGATGTTGGCGATGTTCTGATTGGTGGTGATGGCCGGGTGTTGCCCGGTCTGCACCGCGAACTGCTCTGCGGGCAGACCGAACGCGTCGAAGCCCATCGTGTACAGCACGTTGTGGCCAGTCATCCGCTGGTAGCGGGCATACATGTCGGTGGCGGTGAAACCCAGCGGGTGGCCCATGTGCAGCCCCGTTCCGCTGGGGTACGGGAACATGTCGAGGATGAACTTCTTCGGACGCCCGGCCACGGCTGCGGAATCGCCCAGGGGCCCTGCGGGGTTGGGCGTGTTGAACGTGCCGTCGGCGTCCCACCGGTCCTGCCAGCGCGCTTCGATCTGCTGCGCGAGCGCGCCCGTGTAGCGAAAGGCGGGTGCGTCGGTGGGCGGAGGCGAGTCGGTGGCATTCATGGCCCGGTGATTCTACGAGTCCCGCCCCGATCAGCGTTTGATCGTTTCCGCCCGGAGAGCGAGCAGAAGTGCACACACGCGGGTGAGGGTTGGCGGGGGCATGGGTCGCGTGTGTGCACTTTTGACCGCATTGCGGACGGCAGTGCACAAACGCGGGACGGGGGCTCGGGCGCGAACTACCGTGGTCGCCATGTCCGAACCCGACTCCATCATCGACCGGCTCGTGGCCGCCACCGCGCATGGCACGGGGGTGCGGTTCGTGGGGCACAGCGTGATGCCTGCGGAGGGCGACTCGTTCGTCTCGTGGGCGCAGATCCACGACGAGGCGCGGGTGGTGGGTGCAGCGCTGCAGGCTCGCGGCCTGGTGCCCGGCGACCACGTGGCCATCCTCGGCCCCACCTCGCGCTCGCTGATCACCATCATCCAGGGCTGCTGGTTGGCCGGCATCGCCAGCATGGTGCTGCCGCTGCCCATGCGCATGGGCTCGCTCGACGTCTTCGTCGACAGCACCCGTGCCCGCATCCGCCACGGTGACGCCAAGCTCATCTTGATCGACGACATGCTCGCCGCGTTCTACGAGGCCGGGCCCGACGACCCGCCCATCGAGCCGATGGCCGCCGTACTACCTGGTGCTCCCGGCGCCGTCAGCGGTGACCGCCTCGAGCTGCCCGGGCCCGACCCCGAGCGCTTGGTCATCCTGCAGTACACCAGCGGCAGCACGAGCGAGCCGAAGGGTGTGATGATTCCCGACCGGGTGTTGCGCGCCAACCTCGACGCCTCCTGCGAGGCGGCCGAGTTGGCACTCGGTGAGGTCATGGTCAGCTGGCTGCCGCTGTATCACGACATGGGCCTGGTGGGCTTCCTGTCGCTGCCGATGACCACCGGCGTGCAGTTGGTGCAGGCCGCTCCGCAGGACTTCATGGCCAAGCCCGCCAATTGGATGCAGTGGATCAGCGACTGGGGTGGCACCGCCACCGCCGGCCCCAACTTCTCGTGGGTCCTGGCTACCCGCGCGCTGGGCCGCATGCAGGGCCTCGACCTGTCTTCGCTGACGCTGGCCCTCAGCGGCGCCGAGCCGGTCGACCCCAACGCCGTCGAGGCGTTCGTCAAGGCCGCCGAGCCGTTCGGCTTCAAGGCCGGCAGCGTCTTCCCCGCTTTCGGTATGGCGGAAGTTGCCATCGGCGGCGCCTTCCCGAAACGTCACCGGGGCATGGTCACCGACTCGGTCGACCGCGAGTTCCTCGAGCGCGAACGGGTGGCCAAGCCGCTGCTGCTGGCCGACGCGCAGGAGGAGCTGGAAGTGCGCAGGCTGCCGCTGCTGGGCAAGGCCGTGCCGGGTCTGGAGATGATGGTGGTGCACCCCGACAGCTATGAGCCGCTGCCCGAACGCCACGTGGGCGAGCTGCTGCTGCGCGGTACCTCGGTAACCCCCGGCTACTACAAGCGACCCGACGCCACGGCTGCGCTGTTCCGCGACGGCTGGCTGTGCACCGGCGACCTCGCCTACCTGGTCGATGGCGAGCTCGTGCTCTGCGGTCGCATCAAGGACGTCATCATCGTCGGCGGTCGCAACGTGTTCCCCGAGGACATCGAGCGAGCCGTAGGCGTCATCAACGGCGTACGCGCCGGCAACGTCATCTCGTTCGGTGTCGAGGGATACAAGGGCAAGGAGAGCGTCGTGGTCGTCTGCGAGGTACGTGCAGACAACCTCGACGAGGTGCGTCACGCCGTTCACCAGCGCACGCTCGACGTGTGTGGGCTTCCCCCGCGCGACGTGATGCTGGTGAAACCCGGCACGTTGCCGAAGACCTCGTCGGGCAAGCTACAGCGAGCCAAGTGCCGCGAGCTCTATCTTGACGAGGCCCTCGAGCTGGCGTGAGGTCAGGGAGTCTGCGCGGTCACAGGTTGGGGTTGGCGAAGTTGAACGAGCCCGTGATCATCGCGTTGCCCTGATTTTCGCCAGTGATGCTGGCAAGGACGTCTGTGATCGGCACGGTGAACGTCCCTGCGATGTTGTCGGCATCGAACTCGGTGATCACCAAGCTGCCGCCCTCGGTGGGCCCCCAGTTGGTGTCGCTGCCGTCGATGCCGACGAGGATGTCGATCTGGTGCGGGATGTCACCACCGCCTAACGCAGTGGTGGCTGGCACGATTGGATACGTTGCCGGCGCCATCGGGATGTCGGCATCGAGTGCGGCGCCGAAGCCGACATAGGTGTCGCCCGGGCCGATGCAGTTCAGTAGGAAGAATCCGCCGTCCAACTCGAAGGGCGTACTGACACCTGGCTCGGGGGGTATCCACGATCCGTAGCCGACAGCCGAGTAGCCCCCACCGCTGGTGAACGACGCGTTGACATCGCCTGTGATCTCGACGCTGCACGAGCCGCCGTCGTCCGCCGTGGCCACGGTGGTCTCCGCCTCCGCACCCACAGTGCTCTCGACAGGGTCGACTCCCGCCGAACCGGTATCCACCATGGTGGGTCCTGATACTGCTGCTGGCGTGTCGCTGCCACAGGCCGCGAGGGGAAGCAGCGATGCGGCGGTGAGTGCGGCGGCGAAGAACGGGCGATGGGACATGGTGAATTCCTCCTGGCACAAGTGTCCGCGTCGCACTGCTCGAGCAGAAGAGTGGCCGATACTCATTGCGTTGCCGGGTGTACTCAACTCCTGGGCCAGACATCATCGACACGATGGAGGTCGGCCCCACACCTGGCCACTTCCCCCACTACCCGCCGGCAAGGCCGAGCCCTCGCAGGTGCACAGCCACTGCGAGGGTCTAGGACTGCTGTAACCGGCCGACCTCAGTTGGGGTTGCCCAGTACGAAGGTGCCGCTGATCACCGCGTCACCCTTGCTGGTGCCGTTCAGCTCCGCGAACGCGTCGGTGATCGGCAGCGTGAACCCGCCGGCGATGTGGTCGCTGTCGAACTCCGTGATCACCAGCTCGCCAGCGCCGTTCAGCTTCCAGTTGGTGTCGGTGCTCTCCAGCGAGATCAACACCCCGATCGGGCCATCGCTGCTGCTGCCGAACAGGCTGTCGCCGGCGGAGATGACGTAGGTGGCCGGTGCCATTGGAATCGGGATCTCGTTCTGGCCGAGGAAGCCCACGTAGTTGCCGCTGTCGCCGTCGCCGTCGCTGTCGCCGTCGCCGTCGCCGCCGTCGCAGTCGAGGATGAAGAACGTCTCGTCGGTGTCGCCGATCAAGGTCGTGATCGCCGGCCCCTCGAACCACGGGCCATAACCCACGGACGCAGCACCACCAGCGGCCACCCACTCGGCGGTCACGTCACCGGTCACGGTCACGGTGCAGCTACCCAGTTCGCTGACCTCCGGCAGACCTGAAAGGTCGACAGGTGCGCTGCCCGTGCCCCCAACGCTGGGCTGGCCGGGCACAGCGAGGGAGCCGTCGTTTCCGCCGCACGCGGCAACCATCGAGAGCAACGCGACGCTGCTGAGGACGAGGTGCAGATGTCGCTTCATGGTCGTTTCCTCCACCTGCAGGTGTGCGTTCACAATCGGGCTTTCGATGGTCCTTGGTCCCCAGATCTCGAAATCTGCCAATCTGTGACCCATGAAGGTCGTCTACACACCTGCCCACCTCCGCCACGACCCGCAGGTCGAGTTCGAGACCTCGCAAGTGCACAGCCCCTTCGAGCACATCGGCCGTGCGGAGAAGATCCGCGAGACGTTGGCCGCCGACCCACGCTTCGAGTTCCTGACGCCCACCGAGTGGGGCACGGCGCCCATCGAAGCGGTGCACAACCCGGGCCTGGTGAAGTTCATCTCCGAAGGGCACCGGCTCTATGCCGCCGAGCACCCTGGCGTGCGTGAGGTGGTGCCCGATGTGTTCTACCGGCCGGCGCTGCGCGACAAGATGAGCCCTGGTCGCGAGCCTCAGTCGATCAACGGGCGCGTCGGCTACTGGTGCTTCGAGACCACCACGCCGCTCACCGAGGGCACTTACGAGGCGGCGCGCGGTGCGGTCGACACGGCACTCACGACCGCCCAGCTCGTGCTGTCCGGCGCGTCTGCTGCCTACGGGTTGTGCCGACCTCCCGGCCACCACGCCACCGCCGACCTGTACGGCGGCTACTGCTTCTTCAACAACGCAGCGGTTGCCGCGCACCACGTCGCCGCCACCACGGGCACGAAGGTCAGCATCCTCGACGTCGATTACCACCACGGCAACGGCACCCAGCAGATCTTCTACGACCGCGACGACGTGCAGTACGTGTCGTTGCACGGTGACCCGGCGCGCGCCTACCCGTACTCCATCGGCTTCGCCGACGAGACCGGCACCGGTCGCGGCCTCGGTCACAACCTCAACATCCCGATGCCGGTACGCGCCGACGACCAGCAATACGTCGCGGCGCTGGCCAGTGCCTGCGAACGCATCGCCGCGTTCGGTCCATCACTACTCATCGTGTCGCTCGGGCTCGACACGTTCATCACCGACCCCATCAGCGACCTCGCCGTCACCACCGACGGCATGCGGATGAGCGGCGAGGTCGTGCGCCAGCTCGGCCTGCCCACCGTTGTGCTGCAGGAGGGCGGCTACGACGTGAATGCGTTGGGGCTGAACGTGCAGGCGTGGCTCACCGGTTTGGGCGCCTGACAGGGTGGGGCGCTTCGCAGCTCGCCCCGCCGCAAGTTGGCGGTGGGGCACCGTCTGTCGGTGTCCAGGGCCCAAGATGCGGCTCGCCTCGCCGCAAGTTGGCGGTGGGGCACCTCATGAGAGTGCGCGAGCACCAACTACGGCAGGCCCTGACCTCGGCGGTCAGGCGCGGTGAGCGGCGACTGCAGCCAGCAGCGCCGCGCCGTACTGCTGCAGCTTTGCCGGCCCGATGCCCTTGATGGCCGCCAACTCGTCGAGCGATGTGGGGTGCAGCGCCGCAATCGCGTGCAGGGCGGTGTCGGGGAGCACGGTGTAGGCCGGCTTGCCCGCGGCGAGGTGTCGGCGCAGCGCGCGCAGCTCCTCGAACAGCGCCGCCTGCGCGGTGGAGAGGCCGTCGCCGGGCTTGTTGGCCGCGGCCGCTGGGCGTGGCGTGGCGGACGGCTCGGGGCGCTGGCTGACGATGCGTTCACGCGGCTCGGTGCTGCAATCGGTGATGAACGGTGACGGACGATCGCTGGGCACCACCAGCACGTCGCGACTGGCGCGGGTGATGGCGACGTGGAACAGCCGCCGTTCCTCTTCGTCGTCTTCCGCCAGGCGATGCGGGAACTGGTCGGCATCGGCGTGGTGCACGACGACGAAGGGCCACTCTTGCCCTTTCACCCGGTGCACAGTGGCGAGGGTGACGCCGCCGGCCTGCCACTTCGTGGAGAGCGCCGAGCGCAGCCACGACTCGAACAACGCAGGGTCGGGCTGCAGAGCTGCCAGCTGCGCAATGGCGGTGAGGTCGTCGTTCTGTGCCGCGCGGTTCATGCCCTTGCGGTGCACATCGAGCTTGGCGATGCTGCTGGCCAGACCCATGGAGTCGCGCAGCGCCGCCAGTGCCTGTGCGGTGGTGCCGCGGCTGGCGACGAGCCGCTGCAACCGCTCGATGTCGGCGGCGAACGCCTCGACGGTCTGCGCGTCGCGGTCGGTGGTGATGCGGCCGACCAGCCGGCGCAGACCTGCCAGGGAGGTCTGCTCGGCGACCCAGGTGGCGATGCGCGGGTGCAGCGGCCGACTAGGGCGGCGCAGCGCTTCTGCGACGTCGATGGTGGAGAACTCGCCCTTTGCCGTGGCAATGCGCAGCCAGGCCAACGCCGCCCGCACCGCGGTGCGCTCGAGGAACTCGCTGCCGACGCCTCCGTTGGTGGGCACGCCGGCCACCTTCAGCGCCACCTGCACCGGGGCGAGTAGCGAGTTGACTCGGGTGAGCACCGCAATGTCGGCGGGGGAGGAGCCGGCGGCCAGGGCAGTGGTGACCGCCTGCACCGTGACATCCACTGGGTCGCCGGTGGCGGGTGCTACCAAGAACCCGTCGCGCTCGTCGTGCGCCGCGCGGATGACCTTCGTGACGCGGCGTTGGTTGTGGCGCAGCAGGGTGTCGGCAGCGCGCACGATGCCTGCCGGGCAGCGGTAGTTGATTTCGAGCGGGTGCTCGCCTGCGCCTGGGAACAGCTGCGCGAAATCGATGAGCCATGCGGGGTCGGCACCGTTGTAGCCGTAGATGGTTTGGTCGTCGTCGCCCACGGCGAACACGGCCGCGTCGGGCCCGGCGAGCAGTCGCACCAACAGCAGGTGGGCAGGGGTGAGGTCTTGGAACTCGTCGACCAGCAATAGCCGGCAGGAACGCTGGGCCGTGGCACGGGCCTGCGGGTCGCTCAGGAGCAGTTCGATGGCCTTGTACACCTGCTCGTCGTAGTCGACGTTGCCCGCCCTTGCCAGCTGGGCGCGGTACTGCGCGAAGGCATCGGCGAACCCATCGACCTCGCCGTCGTAGCGGCTCTCGACCTTGGCGGGGTCGACCAAGCCGAGACGGGCCAGCGACAGCGCTTCGATCCAGGTGGCCACCGGGTCGGCGTTACGCACCCGGGGGAACTTCACCAGCCGGCCGATGATGCGGCGCACCTCGGGCTCGTCGATGGTGTTGAACCGCTGCGGTTGGCGAGCGAACGGCGAGCTGCCGTTGATGACTGCGAGTGCGATGGCGTTGAGCGTGCGCACCTGCAGGCCGGGAAGGTCGGCGGTGCGTACAGAGATTTCCTCCTGCGCGCGTTTGTTGAACGCGATGAGTGTGATGGCCGACGTGGGGATGCGCCACTGCTGCACGAGGTGACGAGCTCGCTCGGTGAGCACGCGGGTCTTGCCAGAGCCGGCCGGCGCGATGATGCGCGCTGCGCCACCCGGGTGAGTGACTGCGGCAAGCTGGTCGGGCGCGAGATCGGCGTCGGTGCGGTTGCTCAGCGGGGGGCGCAACGACCGGTGTTCGACGGCGACGCGATGCAGCACTGCGACACCGTCGATGGGCGGCGTGTAGCGCGGTGGGCCGCCATCGAGCCAGGCGCGAGTGGCGTCGGCCAACTCGACATCGCCGCGGCCGTCGTGCACCGCCCGAGCACCGGCGCATACGGCCTGCTGCAGTAACGGCCACGACGCCTGCGCGCGCACATCGACGGCGTTGCTGAACACCAGGTGGTGTAGCTGCTCGGTGGTGAACTTCACACGCGGCCCGACCGCGTGGGGCGCCAGCGTGGTGGCGAACGGTGTGCCCAACTGCTGCTCGACGGCTGGCGACAACTGGAGCACGCACCCGGTGCGTGCGGCGGCGTGATCGAGCAGTTGCTGCACCAGTTAGGCACTGGCCGCGTCGACCTGTACCCGCGGTGCTCGCGCCCAGTCGGCGGGTGTTGCCTGGCCTGCGGCGATGATGACGTTGCGACCCAGCGCGGCGGGCCCTGCGTGCACGTGCACTGCAGCGACGTCGGCCACCGCGAACTCGCTCGTCACATCAGCGGCTTCAGGATCGGTGTCGAAAGTGGGCGGCGGATCGCCCGGATCGCCCTCGTCGAAGGGGAGCGGTAGTTCGGCGCTGGCCGCTTCCTGGCCCCCGTTGCGCTGCCAGCAGGCCTTGATCTCGTCACCTGCGGCGTGCTCGCCGCCGCAGTACACGCACGCGAGCAGTCGCCGGCGCGGTGCGGAGTCGGTGGAGCTCATCGGCTCACCCTATCGAACGAACGTTCTCACGCGGACCCTTTGCGGCAGCGTGTCGAACGTGTCATCCGCTCGCGCCCACGGGCGCGGAAGTGTGACACTTCGGTGCGGCTTTCGCGCCCGTGGGGGCCGCAGCGGACGCACCTGTCAGGGTTTCGCGCCCAACCAGCGGGTCGGGCTCAGGCGGCGCGCAGGGCGGCCAGCACGGTTGCCCAGCGCTCGGGGTCGCTCTTGTACGGCGCGTAGAAGCTGAGCCGGTGGATGACGTCGCCATAGCGTTGGTGCAGTTCGGGGGCGATGGTCTCGGGCTCGCCGACGACAGCGAACGTGTTGAGGATCTCGTCGGTGATGAGGTTGCCCATCTCCACCCACTGGCCCTGCTTCGAGAGCGAGTTCAGTTCCTCCTGCAAGCCACCCCAGCCGTGCACGTCGAGCACTCCGCGGTAGGCCGGCGTGCTGCCATAGAACGCGATCTGCTGGCGGGTGCCCGCTGCCGCGGCATTCATTTCTTCCTCGGTGGTACCGGTGACCACGAACGACGGGCCGACGATCTCGAAGCCCTCCATGGTCTTGCCGGCCTTGGCGCGACCGCGAGCCAGCGCCGGCAGCGTGACCTCGCGCAGGTACTTCTCGGTGGTGAACCCGTGGCACAGGAAGCCGTCGCACACCTCGCCAGCCACCTCGGTCATCATCTCGCCGACGCCGGCGAGGAAGATCTTGGGGACGCCGAACCCGGCCAGATCGGCGCGGTCGGGCGTGAAAAACGGGGTCATCAGCGTGTGCGTGTAGAAGTCGCCGCGAAAGGCGAGCGGGGTGCCGTTCTCCCACGTGTCCCAGATGGCGCGGATGGCCAGGATCATCTCGCGCATTCGCGGCGCAGGATGGCTCCACTCCATGCTGAACCGCTTGGTGATGTGCGGCTTGATCTGGCTGCCGAGGCCGAGCAAGAAGCGCCCCTTCGAGAACGCCTGTAGGTCCCACCCGATGTTGGCCAGCGTCATCGGGTTGCGGGCGAAGGCAACGGCGATCGACGTGCCGATCTCGAGTGTCTCGGTGTGCTCGGCGGCGAGCAGGAGCGGGAAGAACGGGTCGTGACTGGTCTCCGCCGTCCACACCCCGCTGTACCCGGCTGCTTCCAGTTCCCTCGCCTGCGCGCCTGCCTGGCGCAGATTGCTGCCAATGCCTCCGTCGACCTTCATCCGATACCCCTCTCGTGTCCTCGTCGAACTGTACCCAGCGGTGAGGATCGGCCCGGAGTCCGCCGCGACGATGGGGTACAGTCCCAGCCCATGAAGCGGCTTGTTCCGTTAGTTGCGGCAGTTGCGTTGCTGGCGTCGTGCGGCGGCGATTCGAGCGGTTCGTCCAGCGGGTCGGCAGCCGCTGCCCCCACGTCACTGGCCGGGCTCCTTCAACGTGTCCCCGACTCGGCCGTGGCACGCGACTCCGAGATCTACTATTTCAACTTCGATCGCATCAGAGCTGATGCACCCGACGCTGCGGACGCTGTCTCCGACCTCATCAACCTGTCGGAAGCGTCGTCAATGCAGGCAAACCTGCCGCTCCGCTACAGCAGATGCCTGCCCAGCGAGGAGTGCATCGCCGAGCTCGGATTCGACACCCGCTCGATCGATGCCTTCATCGAGTTCGGTGGGCCCCCTGACCGAACCGAGGTGCTGGTGGGCGAGTTCTCGCTGGCGGCGGTGCAGGCGGCGCTGGAAACAAGCCCTGGCGGAACCGATGCTCGCGTGTCCGCCATCGACGGAGCGACGCTCGTGTCGGTCGGTGCGGAGGGGCAGACGACCATCCAAGACCGGTCGGCCTACCGACCACTTGGCAACTCCGTCACCGTGGGCGTGGGTGAGCCCTGGTTGGTGTCGGCCGACCGGCAGGCGCAGGTCGAGCAGGTGTTCGCTCTTGAAACCGACCAATCGCTGGCAGCAGACGACGCCTACGCAGCGGTCGCCGCAGCACTCGACGCTGCCAAGGTCGACTACGCCGTCATCACGCCGACGATTACCGGCGCGACGTGGCTGCTGGGTGGGTTCGGCGAGGTGGTGACTGCTGACGACGACGGCAATACCCCCGACCCCACCGTGGTGACGTATGCATTCGTGTTCACCGACGAGGCGAGCGCGCAGGCAGGTGCCGCCGCGTTCCGCAGGATCGTGGAGACCGGCGAATCCTCCTCGCTCGGGATGGCCTGGTCGGATGCCCTCACGGTGAGCTCCTCGAGCGTCGACGGTGCCGTACTCGTCGTGACGATGCAGGCGACCAACCCAGGTTGGTGGAACCAACCACTGCTCCGCCAGGACAACCTGCTGGTCTTCTGAACCGGTGCAGACCTATTCGGGCTGGTCACGTAGGAAGCGCTCGAACTCGGCGGCCAACTCGTCGCCGCTGGGCAGCTCGCCCATGGCTCGGTCCATCTCGGCGGTGGCCTCGACGGCCTGGTCGTAAAGGCCTTCGAGCTGCTGCACCATCGTCTGGTGCTCGTCGTTGCCGACCACGAGTTGGTCGATGCGTGAGCGCTGGATCAGGGCCTCGCGTTGCAGTTCACCCTGGTCGATGGTGACGCCGGTGACTTCCTGCAGGCCCTGCAGCAGGGCGGCCGAGGCTGCCGGGTAGCTCATCGCGCTGACGTAGTGCGGCACCTGTACCCACAGCCCGAGCGACGCAATACCGGCCTCGGTGAGGGCGTGTTCGAGGACCGCGCTCATGCCGGCCGGCACGTCGACAGAGCTCTTCAGGTACGGCACGTTGGCGATGACCTCGGCCGACGGTGAGCTGCTGGACAACCGAGGTGGGCGAGTGTGCGGCGATGCGAACGGGTAGGACCCCAACGCCACCATCTGGAATACCCCCAGCTGCAGCGAGAGTTGCGTGACGGCGCTGGCGAACGCGCGCCATTGCGAGTCGGGCTCGGGGCCCACCAGCGTGAGCACCGGATGGCCCTTCACGTCGGCGCCCACCTTCAGCTCGATGTCGCTCCATACCAGGCGGGTGTTGACGCCCTCGCGCAGCTGCATGGTGGGGCGGCGAGCGCGGTAGTCGATGAACGTGTCGCCGTCGAACACCGCAAGCGTCTTCGTCTCGCAGGCGGCGTCGAGGGCCGCCATGGCCGCGGCTGCAGAACCGCTGGCGTCGATCCAGCCATTGAGATGCACCACCAACACCGGCCGGTCGAGCGTGGGAACGGGCCCGGTGAGCTCGTAGCGCGCGTTCACGGCCGCTGCTCCAGCGCGACGAGCGCGGCGGCGGCGGCAGCGTCGACCTGCTGTTGGAACGGCTCGAGCTCGGCTGCGTCGCGCGCGCCCAACGCGCCGCCGAGGTAGCGGGCATAGACACCCTCGAGGATGCACGCCAGCTTCCAGTATGCGAACGACACGTAGAACGGAAGGTTCGTGAGATCGCGCCCGCTGACTTGTGCGTAGCGAGCCGCCAGCTCGGAGCGCTCGTAGAACCCGGGGGCGGTGGTGGCGGAGCCGTTCCAGGCCGACGCTGCGTCGTTGGGGCCGGTCCAGTACACCTGCAGCAGCCCGAGGTCGGCGAGCGGGTCGCCCAACGTGCAGATCTCCCAGTCGAGCACTGCAACCACGCGCCCGCTGGCATCGACCATGCAGTTGTCGAGGCGGTAGTCGCCGTGCACGATGGTGGCTGGGCCCTGCTCCGGGATGCGCTGCGACAACAGCTCGTGTACGCGATCGACGGCGGGCAGCTCACGGGTCTTCTGCTGGTTCCACTGGCCGTACCAGCGCTTCAGTTGGCGGGCGATGTAGCCCTCTTGACGGCCCAGTTCGTGGAGGCCGGTGGCCCGCAGATCGACCGCATGGATCGCTGCCATGGTGTCGACGAGCGACTCGCTGGCGGTGCGCCGTGCCTGTGCGGTGAGGACGGCCTCCGCGGTGGCGCGGTCGCGCAGCACGAAGCCGTCGACGAAGCCCATCACGTAGAAGGGAGGGCCGTTCACGGCGAGGTCGTCGCAGAACCCGAGTGCCGGCGCCACGGGAACAGCCGAGTGCTGGAGGCCGCTGATGATGCGGTGCTCGCGACCCATGTCGTGGGCGCTGGCGAGGACGTGCCCCAACGGAGGCCGGCGCAGTACGAACGCACTGCCGTCGGCGCCGGTGACCTTGAAGGTGAGGTTGGAGTGGCCGCCGGCAATGAGGTCGAACGTGAAGGGCGCCAGCGCGCCGGCGACGTGCGCCTGCAGCCACTGGGACACCGCGGGAACGTTGATGCCGTGCACATCGCTCATGGTGGCCGTACGGTACCGCCGCTCGAAGGAGGCGCGTTGATCGGCCTGGCAATCGGCACCGGTATCGTGCCCCCATGGCCATCGACGTCACCGACGCAACGTTCCAGACCGAAGTCATCGACCGCTCGCACCAGGTGCCGGTCATCATCGACCTGTGGGCGCCGTGGTGTGGGCCGTGCCGAACGCTCGGCCCCATCATCGAGAAGGTGGTCGATGCCACCGCCGGGAAGGTGGTGCTGGTCAAGGTCGACACCGATCAGAACCCGGCCATCTCGCAGGCGTTCGAGGTGCAATCCATCCCCGCCGTGTTCGCGATGAAGGACGGCAAGGTGGTCGATGGTTTCATCGGCGCCCAACCCGAGCACATGGTGCAGCAGTTCGTCGACGGCCTGCTGCCCACCGAGGGCGAGCTGACGCTGGCGTCACTACTGACCGAGGGCACCGAGGGTTCGTTTCGTGCAGCGCTGGAGATCGAGCCGGGGAACGAGGACGCCATCGTCGGGTTGGCCGAGCTGCTCATCGCCCGCGGCGAGAACGAGCAGGCACTGCAGTTCCTGGCGCGCATTCCCGACACCGAGCGCACCCGCCACACCGCAGCCAAGGCTCGTGTGCACATCACCCCCGACGACGACAACGACGCCATCCTCACTGCGCTGCTCGACCAGGTGAAGACCGACGAGGACGCACGCCAGCAGTTCGTCGACCTGCTCGAGCTGATGGGCCCGCTCGACCCGCGCACTGCCAGCTACCGCAAGCAACTCACCGCCCGCCTGTTCTGAGCTGAGCTGAGTCGCTGTCCCGCCAGGTTGGTGCTGACCGCGCCCGCGTCGAGTGGGCGCGAAACCGTGCCATGCATGCCTGCGCGAGCCCCCACGGGCGCGGAACCCGGACAGATGTGTCGCCCTTTCGCGCCCAACCGGCCGGGGTGGCCGAGCGGTGGGGTGTGCTGACACCCTCACGCCGGGTTGGCAGAGCAGACTGAGCGGGTGCGCAGCCTCTCCACCGCCCGAGCAGCGCTCTACAGCCTGACAGCGGTCGTGTGGCTGGCGTTGGCGCGGCTGGCGTGGGCGTTCCTGAACAGCGAACTGCAGTGGCGCTACGTGGCGCAGCAGAGCCGCAGCGATGCACCGTGGTACTACCGGTTGGCAGGGGTGTGGGGCGGCAGTGAAGGTTCGCTGCTGCTGTTCGCAGGCGTGGTTGCCGCGGTTGCGTCCGTGGCCGGGCGCAGGCTGCGCAGGCCGCTCGCCGTGTGGTTCGGCACCGGCATGGTCGCTGCGCTGGTGGCGATCGACCTGTTGTTCGCCAGCCCGTTCGGCACGCTCGACGTGCCGGCGCTGCGCGGGTTCGGGCTCACGCCGATTCTCGAGCACCCTGCGATGGCAGTGCACCCACCGCTGCTCTATGTCGGGCTGGCGTGCAGCTTGGCTGCGGCGATGGTGGTGCTGGATGGTGCGTCTGCGGCGGCGTGGCTGCGGCGCACCGTCGCGCTGACCACGCTGGCCATGGCGTTGGGTGCGCTGTGGAGCTATGTCGAGCAGGGGTGGGGCGGCTACTGGGCGTGGGACCCAGTGGAGAACACCTCGTTGCTGGTCTGGCTGGCTGCGCTCGTTGCCCTGCACGCGCCGCGGGTGCGACGGCTCGCACTACTTCCCTGGCTGTTCACGCTGCTCGGCGCCTGCCTGGTGCGCTCCGGGGCGACCCCTAGCATCCACGGCTTCGCCGAGCAGGCGAGCGTGGGCTGGGCGCTGGTGGCGGTCACCGTGGTAGCGGCACCGATGATGTGGTGGGCTTCACGACCGACCGGCAACAGCGGGGGCGAGGACGCCGAGTCCGTTGTCGACAACCAGCGCGGCGCCGCGGGTGCATCGGTGCCCACTGTCGCCGGGCTGGCGGTACTGGCCGTGGTGGCGCTGGGCACCTTCACGCCGCTGGCCATCGACGTGTTCACCGACCAGCCGGCGGCCGTGCGCGGCGTGTTCTTTTCGCGCACGGTCGGCCCCGTGGCGTTGGTGGTGCTGCCCTTCCTGGTGCTGCGGCTACGCACGCCAACGGCGCGTCTGGTGCACGCCGGCGCCGTGCTGCTGGTGCTCGGCATCGCTGCCACCACGTTCGACCGAGAGGCAACGGTGGGTGTGGGGCTGGGCCAGACCGTACGCGGCGCGGGCCTCACCGTCGTGGGCGCGGGCGTCGTGGTGGAGCCCGGCCCGCGTGTGGATGTGCAGGCGGTGGTGGCCACCGTGGTGGTCGACGGCCACACCATGCGTCCGGCCCTCGTGGCCTACCCCGAGCGCGGCGGCGTGCTGGCCGAAACCGCCATGGTGCCCGGGCTGTGGCGCGACGTGCAGGCCACGTTGGTCAGCGCCAACGATGCCGAGTTCGCCCGCGTGGTGGTGCGTCAGCGACCGCTGATGTGGGCCGTGTGGCTGGGAGCCGCAGTGATCACGGTGGGTTCGCTCACGGCGGGTCGGCCGCGCCGTCGTCGCCCTGCTGCCGAGCCCGCTTCCGAGCCAGCAGCTCGTTGACAGCTGCAGTCTGCTTGCCAGCGGGTTCCTTGCCGCCCGGGCGTGCGGCCAAGGCGGCCGGGGCCGAAGGCGGTGCGGAGGCAGCGGGTCGAGCCGGGCTGGAGAGCCCCGAGCCCTTGGGTGTCGAGTCGGTGTGGTGCGGATCGAGTGAGCCGAGGCGGGGCAGCGCGCGGCGTGCCCGTCGCAACACATTCGACGCACCGGCGCGGGCGCCGGCCGCAGTGGCGCCGCGCAGCGACAAGCGCGACAGGGCAACCGCCAGCGGCCACAGCAGCGCCGCCAGCAGTAGGAACGGCCCGGCGAGCGCCACCCGGCGCAAACCTGCACTGAGGCCCTCGGCGTCCCACGACTGGTCCGGCGAAATCGCTCCTCGGCCGCCGGTGGTGATGGAGATGCGATTCATCAGCGCGGCGTCCGCCTGGCCGGGGGAGTACTCGGCGGGGTAGCTCTCGCTGGCCAGAGTGCTGCTGGCCAGCACCGTCTCGCCGTCGGATGTCACGTGCACGCCCACGGCGTAGGTGCCGGTGCGGTTGGCGGGCAGTTCGGCCTCGAACTCGTTGCCGCCGACGCGGGTGAGGGGCACCTCGAAGCGCTGGCCATCGGGCCCGGCCACGGTTGCCACCGCCACCGAGCCGTCGGGG
>Ga0105048_10007292_pt1 | contig 17777 bp, 15 predicted proteins | sample MAT05_FD_78382 | JGI IMG/M metagenome (GOLD analysis project Ga0105048, IMG submission 78382) | Freshwater microbial communities from Lake Fryxell liftoff mats and glacier meltwater in Antarctica - MAT-05 | ecosystem: Environmental > Aquatic > Freshwater > Ice > Liftoff microbial mat | place...
CACCCAGCTCCTGCGCCAGAGCCTGCGCAGAGTTCAGCAGGGTGAACACCCCTAAGACAATTCCTGCGGCTCGCGTTGTTGCGCTCATTTGTTGCCTTCCTCCACGGGATAACCGGCATTCGTCCATGCCTGCCAGCTTCCGGGCACGTTTCGCACATCGGTAAACCCTTCCTGCTGCAACACACTGGCCGCAACGCTGGCGCGATAACCGCTGTCGCAGTAGGTGACCGTGGTCCTGTCGCGATCCAGTTTGCCGATGTTTTCCCGCAGATCCGGCACAAAGAAATGGCGTGCGCCGGGTATGTGGCCGGCCTTCCACTCCGAGGGCGTCCGTACATCGACGATCTGCACACGGTCGCCAGCCTCCTTCAATGCGTGGACGGTCATCTGGAGGAGGTGCTGCAGCGATAGCCCGGCATTGTCCCACGACTTCATTCCACCTACCAGATAGCCTGCAAATTTTACATAACCGACTCGCCAGAGCAGCCGCACGACTGCCTCCAACTGATCGTCCCTGCTCAGAACCAGCAGGAGCGGATCGTCGAACTTCAGCATCCAGCCGGCCCACGGCGACAGCTCGGTGCGTGCTCCGATGTTGAGAGCACCCTGGATGTGGCCGCCGCCAAACGCCAACATTCCGCGGGTGTCCAGAAGCACGCCTCCCTTCTCCTCCACGGCTTTCTTAAAGTCTTCCACTGGCAGAGCGGGAACTGAAGGGAATCCACGCAGGATTTCTGGCCCTTTCGTGTTCACCTTATTCATCGGCTTGTAATAGGTCGGCTCCGGCGCCGCCGCCTTCAGCAGCTTTTGGATAAACTTTTTCCGGTCCTTGATCTGCAGATATGGGTTGTGCTTCTTTTCGTAGCCGATGGTGGTGCTTTTGAGATCCCCGATATCGGGGCCGCAGGATGACCCTGCGCCGTGGCATGGGAACACCGTCACTGCGTCCTCCAAGCCGCCATAGAATCCGGTGATGGTGTCGTAGAGCTTCTTCGCCAGTTTTTCGGTCAGATTGTCGTCAACGAGATCGGGGCGTCCAACGGAATTGACGAAGAGGCTATCGCCGCTGAACACTGCCCAGGGTGAATCCTTGCGCCCGATTTCCGCCATGAGGTAGGAAACATGCTCGAGAGTGTGGCCCGGGGTGTGTTTTGCAGTCAGAAAGATATCACCTAACTCGAAGCAATCACCATCCCGCACCGGTTCGTGATCGAAGCCGTAACCTTCCGCGCCTCCCTCATGACTTGCGAAAATCTTCGCATTGGGTAAGCGTGCCTGCAGTTCACGTGAACCACTCATGAAATCAACGTGGATGTGGGTCTCGAAAATGTGGGTAATGCCGACCCCATGCGTGCGGGCCAACTCCAGATACACATCCACATCCGACCGGGGATCGATGACAGCGGCCTTCCCAATCGATGGATCTCCCAGCAAGTAAGAGAGTTGCGCGATGCCGGGAGTATGAATCTGCTCAAAGATGATGGACATAAGATACCTCCTGTTGAAACAACGCAGCTAAAGATGTGGCGTGCGATGACTGCATGATTATTTCTCTGTATCTTTCATTAAAACATAATCCATAATACCAGCATGGCGACAATCAACAGCATCACCGTCATCAGCATCAAGGCATACAGCGACTTTTTAGAGAGGCTCTCTTGCGTTAGTCTCAGGCATATACGCCGGTAATCGACAATCGCGTACACAAAGATACTTGCCCCCCAAATCACGAGCAGCACGCCAATCGCCTGCGCCGTCACTTGGTGCGCATAGCTTTGAAAGACAATCGCACGCGCGATCGCCAAGCCGCCGCCCACTCCCGCTAAACCAGTCCTAATCCAGGCGGAGAATGTTCGTTCGGCTGCCAGTAGCGTCCGTTCTGCGGCGAGTGCATCGTTCACCGGGAACGGCAACCTAAAGCCCAAGCTGTTTCATGGTCTCGCGCATGAAAGCGGGTAGATCGGCCGGCTCACGGGACGTAATCAGATTGCCGTCAACAACCACCTCCCGGTCCTCATAGAGCGCGCCAGCCTCTTTCAGCTCATCAGCCACCGACTTGTAGCAGGTGGCGCGTCGCCCTTGCATAAGGCCGGAGCTAATCAAGATCTGAGGCCCGTGACAGATGGCGGCAACCGGTTTGTTCCGCTCAAAAAAAATCCGGGTGATCTCCTGCGCCTTCGGCTCTTTTCTCACCACCCCCGGCGCCTTACCCCCGGGTAAGATCAGAATTGCATAGTCGTCAGGATTGACCTCGTCAAGGGTCTTGTCCACGGCCACTTCGTAGCCGTGCTTGCCTGTAATCGCCTTGCGGTTCAGGGCGGCCACAGTCACTTCAACACCCGCTTCCTTCAGTCGGTAGTAGGGAACCAGCAGCTCTGTATCCTCAAAATTGTCCGCACTTAAAATTAAGGCCTTCATATTTCCTCCGTAAAAGAATTGAGATCTTGTTCCTCGATCCTTGTCCCGGCAAGTAAGTCTGGCCTCTACCGCCGATTGAGAACCAAATTTTGTCAAGGACCTCGAATTGTGGTGCAGGCCTGGGCACGCCGCATCTGATGTCCGCGTCCTGGTCTATCCGGTTTTTAGCCGACGTTCTGAAGGGCAAACTCCCAGTTGATTAACTTGTCGAGCACGGCGGCAACATAGTCGGCACGCCGGTTCTGGTAATCCAGATAATAAGCATGCTCCCACACATCAACCGTCAGCAGAGGCTTCAGGCCTTTTGTCAAGGGTGTTTCAGCGTTGGAAGTTTTCACAACCTTGAGCTTGTCGCCCTCAAGTACGAGCCAGGCCCAGCCACTGCCGAATTGCGCTACGGCCGCAGCGGCAAGTTCTTTCTTGCAGGCGTCCACACTGCCGAATGAGGCCACAATTTTCTGCTTCAGAGCAGCGGGAGGTTCGCCGCCACCCTTCGGTTTCATGCTGTTCCAGTAAAATGTATGGTTCCAGATTTGCGCCGCATTATTGAAAATAGGAGCTTTTTCTGCCTGTCCCGCGGTAGCGGTAATAATCTTCTCCAATGACAATTCTGCATATTCTGTCCCGGCGACAAGCTTGTTCAGGTTGTCGACATAGCCTTTGTGATGCTTCCCGTAATGAAAACCGATCGTTTTGGCAGAGATGAACGGTTCCAGTCTGTTTTCGGCATATGGGAGAGGTGATAAGACATGGGGCTTCGCTGCTGCGGCAGTCTTGGGATGGCCGTTCATCGCCAGCGAAACGATAGCCCCTGCTGAAGCAATGAGAAAACCACGACGGCTTAAAGCAGCTTCGTATCTGTTGATATCTCCATGGATCATTTGGACCTCCTTATTTATGAGCGAACTGTACTGCACCGCAAAAAACGGTTATTTACCAGAAATTGGAGATAATTGCTTGTTTGCCGGACCATTGATAAACTTCCCGAATTTATCGAAACGCGAGCCATGGCAGGGGCAATCCCACGTCTTTTCGGTAGGGTTCCAGACAACGATGCAGCCCAGATGAGGGCAGACTGCGGAGCTCTTATGCAACTCCCCATTCTCGTCACGGTAAACAGCGACCTTGGTCAACCCCTCACGCAGCACGGCCCCACTATCGTTGTCAATATCGTCCACAGAGTTCACGTCGCCCCCGGTTGCCCAGTCGGCATACTGGTCAACCATATTGATAACTTTTTGTGCAAACCCAGGCGCAGCGAGAAGCGTTTTTCGAGAAGGATCATATAGCGTCGCCCAAGGGTTTTCATCGCCTCGGATCAAGTCTGTCAGAAGAATTCCTGCGATAGTTCCATGCGTCATCCCCACACCGCAATCACCGGTCACGACGAAGACATTATCCTTGTCCAGGGGATTTCGACCGATGAACGCAATACCGTCAAGAGTCACCATGCACTGGCCGGACCAGGTGAACTCAACTTGCTCCATCATGGGAAAGTGTTCACGAGCCCAGGCTTCCAGGCGGGCGTGCCGTTCCTGCGTGTCTTCTGCCTGTCCAGTTTTATGGTCTTCCCCGCCAACGATGAGGAGATCGTACTTGCGCTGATCATTCTCGATCGTGCCGACGTTATTCATTTCCTGCAGCCGGATGTAGTGATACGGATTCAGAGTGTCCCAGTAGAGGGCCTTGGCTATTGAGCCGCGCGGCACCTTCGCGCCAATCACATAGGTCATATAGGCGCTCTGTTTAGTGTGAATGACGAGGAAGTCGTTGATGGGTGTGTTGGTTGCAACCACGACCGCACTGGCGGTTACGACATGACTGCCCACTTTGATCCGGGCCTGTGGTCCTCCGGTGATTTGTTCAACATGGCTGTTGGTAAACAGTTTCCCGCCGTTGCGTTCAATCGCCTTGGCTAACGCCGCAAGATACTTCAACGGATGGAACTGCCCCTGGTTGGGAAAACGCAGGCAAGGCCCGGTGACAAAGGACTGCAATGGTGGGGCTTGTATGATCTTTTCGACTTCGTTGAGACCTGCCCGATGAGCGGCAGCCAGTTCACGATCCAGGAGCTCGTCCTTTTCGCCTGGTCCGAGGAACAGGTAACCATCCAGACGCTCAAAATCACAGTCGATCTGCTCTTTTTTGACAATTGCTTCGATGCGGTTGATCGCTGCCGTATGACTCTCAGCCGCGAGGCGTGAGCCTTCCTGGCCGTGCAAGCGTTCAATCAAAAAGTAGCGGTTTTCCAGCGCATTGGACAGATGGGCGGTGGTGACTTCGGTCGCGCCACCAGCCAGGGGTCCGTCGTCGAGGATCACCACGGATTTACCGGCCTGCGTCAGCAGGTACGCAGTGGTCAGACCTGCAATGCCCGCGCCGACTATGCAAACGTCCGCCTCGGTGTCTTCCATGAGCGAGGGGTATGTCGGCATTTTTGCAGTAGCCGCCCAAATGGATTCGTTCTTGACGGCTTCGGTTTTCGGTTCGCTCTTCATTGTGATTTTCTCATCATGCAGCAGGTTTGCTTGCTGAACCTTCGTATCAGTCAAATGGCAACGGCCTGTTATTTGTTGAAACTTTCAGCTCCTGTCGGTTCTTTATGCGGTTTGTCATTATGTGTATGACGAAACTTGGAAAGGTTTCGATATACTTCCTTGCGAACCCGGTTGATATTGCCCAGAGGGCGATGATCAGGAAGGCTGTGCCAGGGTGTGAACGATAAGTTTTCCCCAAAATCCATCTGTGCCTCGGTATCGAATTTTTGGGGAGGAATTGTAATCGTAGCTATCTTGTGAAAAGGAGCGAGTGTTTCATCCCAGACAATGCTCGCATCTTCAATCGGCATTTTTGTTTGATCCATTTGGAATTGAACCATAAAATCAAAACTGGCCCCTTCTATGACTAATTGCTGCTGCATAATCTCGCGCAGGTAATCTGGCGAAGGATTCTTAGGCATCTTGCTGATATTGGTTGATGTGGGCCGCACGGAATATTTTACGGCTCTGGTGCCAAACAGATAGGGAGTGGTGCTCCAATAGCGGATATCTAAAGGATTGGTGTGTTGTTTGGCGGCCTTAGCAAAGAGTATGAGTTCACGAAGATGTGCATCAAACGGATTAAAAAAGAAACGTATCATATGGCCGTTAATCGAAGCATCGACAAGCTTATGGAAGTCAGCCGCCGTACCGACAGGAAGTACGGGATTGCTTATCAAGATAAAATCCTGCGTCTGCGCATCCTTTTCATCCTCCAGCAATTTCTCTCCGCTGACCCCCATGAGCTTAATCGCCATGCCTCGCACGTCCTTTTCCGTATCCGCTTGCACGTCGCCAGAGGCATTGGAAAAGCGAATCCAGGCAGGATAACTGCGCGCCACCTTGAAAACTCCGACTCGCAATTCATTCGGTAGTTGCGGCTCTACGCTGAACTCCGCTTTGATACAGCCGTGCTGTTTCGGGTGTGCATCACGCAGCATTTTCCCTGATGCGTAGTCTTTCTGCATTTTCCCCTTCAACAGTTCAATAAGCTTTTGCACATGTACATCCTCGTCGGGTTGAAGCTGCTCCTGTGCTATTTCAACCGGGGCGACGTTATGTATTCCCACGCACCCTCCAATCACACAGGCTAATGGAAACAATAATAATCCAACAAAAATGATTATATGACGTCTACACATGATAGCCCTCCGACTATGCTCCTTTATTCTTGAATTAAGATTCTGAATCTGCTGCCGCCCGGAAGTCGTGCATTGGCCGTGACGACGCGGCGGTCCCAGGTCTCCGAGCTAAAATAATATAGTTTGTCAAACCATGATCACTATGAAGAAAATACGGGCTTTGCGTAAATTCAATTAACCTGTTTAGTTGCCGGAGTACTAATATTGTCAGGTTTATTTTCCTATTGGCTTGAAGGTATCCAGTCCAAATAGGGGGCTACTCATGCAACGAGAATAAGTTACACGTAACTGTCTGTCTTTAAATCTGTTTGGTCTCATAGTAAGAATGTATTTCCTTCGCCCAGGCAGGATCTGACATGTTGGGCCACTTGTCATTATCAAATCCGGGGGCACGTTCAAGGCGATCCTTCTCCACGTTAAGCACGAAGCGTTTGTTGACTGTATCGAGAGTCAGCGCGCTCCACGGCACCGCGAAAAGCTTTTCTCCCATACCGAGGAAGCCGCCGAAGGACAACACCGCATAACTCACTTTGCCGCTAGACATGTCCAACATGATTTCCTTGATGTCCCCCACATCTTCGTCTTTATGATTGTAGACGTCGTTTCCAATGAGGGTGCCGGCGCCCATAAGTCCTGGTCCGGGTCCACTGCCGTTGTTTCCTTTGTACATGCCATATGTATCGCGATCTTCGTAATTCATGTTTATCTCCGTTCAAAAATGAGGTTAGTTGACTTTCTTAAGGTCAGTTTAAGATCACCACAGCCCACTTGGGGCGTCGGTGTGGTCATTATTAATTGTTAAGATTATTACTCCGGCAATTAAACATGTTAATTAAATCTTAGCTAAGCCCTTGTTTTCATAGTGATCATGGTTTGTGATTCCAGGGCTCATTTGGAGCAGGCCTGGTTCATACAACCGGTATTTTGCAGTGCAAATTCCCAGTTGATCAACTTGTCGAGCACGGCGGCAACATAGTCGGCACGTCGGTTCTGGTAATCCAGATAATAAGCATGTTCCCACACATCGACCGTCAGCAGAGGCTTCAGGTCTTTTGTCAAGGGTGTTTCAGCGTTGGAAGTTTTCACAACCTTGAGATTGTCGCCCTCAAGTACTAGCCAGGCCCAGCCACTGCCGAACTGCGCTACGGCCGCAGCGGCAAGTTCCTTCTTGCAGGCGTCCACACTGCCGAATGAGGCCACAATTTTCTGTTTCAGAGCAGCGGGCGGTTCGCCGCCACCCTTCGGTTTCATGCTGTTCCAGTAAAATGTATGGTTCCAGATTTGCGCCGCATTATTGAAAATAGGAGCTTTTTCTGCCTGTCCTGCGGTAGCGGTAATAATCTTCTCCAAACAAAGGCCGGCATATTCTGTGCCAGCGATAAGTTTGTTCAGGTTATCAAGGTAGGTTTTGTGATGCTTTCCGTAATGAAAACTGAGTGTATTGGCAGAAATAACCGGCTCCAATGCGTTTTCGGCATACGGGAGAGGGGCCAGGACAAGAGGTGATGCTGCGGGTGCAGACGATGAATTGCAGGTTTCATTTTTGTTCATTTCGGTCTCCTTACTGTAAGTGGGTGGTTGATAGTCAAAGCCGCTTTCAATCTCGATTCTTCTTTAAGTGGTGATTGATGCTTTTCTACTTCGCAAACAATGTGCCATAAATTGTTTGCGCATTAAAATAGTGTAATGGTTTGTTTATACAGGTTTATTTGAAATGTGAGCATATGTTGTAATGGAGAACTATCTGGAGGAATCCGTCATTCGTGACATAACTGCTAGATATGATGGGTGTTGAGGCAACGATTAATAAGTGGCTTGACTAACCTGCCACTGATTGGGCGACCACTGTTTCTCCTTACTTGAAAATAGCAACTGACATCAGTTCCGCCAGCCTCTTTCATGTGGATTGCGCCATTCGTTCCAGGTTCGCCACCTTGGCCAGACGACGGCGATGGCGTTCGGCGCCGCTGAAAGTGGCGGCAAGAAAGGTCTGAACCAGTTCCCAGCCATGGGCGTAGCCAACCACTTGACTACCGAGACAGAGGATGTTCATGTCATCGTCTTCTACGCCTTGATGGGCGGAGTAACAGTCGTGGATCAGGGCTGCCCGCACTCCGTAAACCTTGTTGGCGGCAATGGAGGCCCCCACCCCGCTAGCACAGAAGGCGATCCCCCGATCCAGCCTCCCATCTGCAACTGCTGTTGCCAGCGGGAGAACAAAATCTGGGTAATCATCTTCCGGGTTGTATTCGGCAGCGCCAAAGTCTGAAATATCGTGTCCCGATTCCCTGAGATCGGATGCCATTAGTTCTTTCATGTTGAAGCCGCCATGATCGGCGGCGATACCTATTCGCATGATTGTCAATCCTTTCTCCAGTCCAGCAGTTTTAGCGGGCGGCAAGCCACGATTACTTGAATCTCAAAGCAGCTGACTTCAATGCGTTTTCAGTAGTTAGTTGATCAGTTATCATCAGAGCTCGCTGCGAATCGCCTTCTGTTCCTCTCGACGTTTCGCGGTGATTTTTGGATAGGACATATTCAGATCCTTGAACGCATCCATGATGATTTGAGAAATGATCAACCGGGCGTTTTTCTTGTTGTCGGCCGGCTCTTCAGGAGTTGGCCCACCACCAAGGGCACCATGCTCAGGCCGATGACCACGAGCCACCCTTTCGCGCCAGGATGGGACAGTTTCAGCACATTGGACAAACCGGGCATGTAAACCGCCGCCAGGAGCAGCAACACGCAGAGACCTACCGCGCCCCAGACATATGGATTGCGCACCACGTCGTTGTGTAAAAGCGTTGTGCCGCGTCCTCGCAGATTGAAGACATGCCAGATTTGGGCAAACGCCAGCACTAGAAACGAGACTGTGACCGCATGTTCAGCGTTCATGTGTAAAACTTCCAGCGCAATCCAGAACGCTGACAGCACCGAGACCGTGATCAACACACCGTAGCCCACGATGGTCTGCCAATGTCGCTTGGCCAACACCGGTTCACCCGGATCACGAGGCTGCCGCTCCATTACCTGCGGATCGCCTTCACCCATGCCGAGCGCCAGCGCTGGAAAGACATCAGTGACCAGGTTCAGGAAAAGGATTTGCAATGGCAGGATCGGCAGCGGCATCTGGGCCACGGAGGCCACACCGATCACGAGGATTTCGCTAAAGTTGCAGGAAATCAGATAGACGACGAAGCGGCGGATGTTGTCGAAGATGACACGACCATGCCGTACCGCAATGACGATCGAACTGAAGGCGTCATCTTTAAGAATCATATCCGCCGCTTCCCGCGCGACCTCAGTGCCGCGCTGGCCCATGGCCACACCGATATCCGCTTTCTTCAGCGCCGGAGCATCGTTCACGCCGTCGCCGGTCATCGCCACGATCGCACCGGCCTGCTGGTGGATGTTGATCAGGTTGAGTTTCTGTTTCGGGCTGACACGCGCGAAAATGGTGGCCGCGCGAATATCCTTCATTTGTTTTTCGGAAAGACCTTCTGGGTCCTGCAATTCCCGTCCCAGTATGGCATGTGCATCTGCCCCTTGGTCGAGCAATCCGACCTCGCGCGCGACGTTAAGGGCGGTCTCCGGTTGATCGCCGGTGACCATGATGACCCGGATGCCGGATTTTCGACATTGTTCGATGGAGTCGCGCACGTCATGGCGTGGAGGATCCAGCAGGCCTACCAGTCCGATGAGGGCCAGACCTTCGAATGGTTTGTTCTCGGAGCTCTCGACGGTCTTTGTTGCCAGCGCGAGCACCCGCAATCCGTCCTCTGCCATTTTGGTGTTCCGCTCCTGCCAGCGCTGGCGGTCCTCTTCTGTGACTTCGCGCTTTCCTTCCGTGGTCAGGACATGCGACGACACCTTGAGAACCGCTTCGCCCGCTCCCTTGACCGCCACACGAAACTTGCCGTCCTGGCGGTGAAAGGTGGCCATCATCATCACATCTGCATCAAAGGCCTCTTCGCGCTCCTCCGGTTGCTCCCTGGTCAATTCCGAACGAGTCACCTCGGCCAAAGCGGCAGCGCGCAGCAGTGCAACTTCGAGTGGATCGCCCACCTGTTCTTCTTCATCTCCATCTCTGAGCTCCGCATTGTTGCAGAGCGCACCGACCTCAAGGGCCGCACGCAGCACCGGCTCCTTTTCGGGGTCGAGCGTGTTCCCTCCGCCGGTAAATGCGGATTTTTCGCCTTTCGATGACGACTCAACCTGCACATCTCCGCTTTCGAAAGCGTAGCGGACGACGGTGAGGCGGTTCTCCGTGAGCGTGCCGGTCTTGTCGGTGCAGATGATACCGGTCGCGCCCAGTGTTTCGACTGCAGATAGACGGTTGATCAGGACGTTACGTCGAGACATGCGCCACATGCCGCGGGCCAAGGCCATGGTAGCAACAATCGGCAAACCTTCCGGAATGGCCGCCACCGCCAGCGCGATGGCCGTTTCAATCATCAGATAAAAATCCTTGCCGGCGAGAATGCCCGAAATAGCCATCAGCACGACAATACCAAGTGTGACCCATACCAGTTTGTGCCCGAGGCGGTCGAGCCGCTTTTCCAAAGGAGTAATCTCCTCTTCGGCTTCTTCCACCATCGCCGCTATTTCGCCCAACTGACTGCCCATGCCGGTGGCCACCACCACACCTTCACCAGAACCGCGCGTCACGGTGGTTCCTTTGAAAAGCATGCATGTGCGCTGGCTGATTTCGGCGTCGGCTGCCACCGGCTTGATGGATTTGCTTGCCGGCACTGATTCACCCGTCAGTGCTGACTCGTTCGCCTGGAGTTTGGAGGCCTCCAGCAAACGCAGATCCGCCGCCACGATATCACCGCCTTCGAGCAGGACGATATCCCCCGGCACCAAGTCTTCGGCGGGAATGTTTTGTGCCTCCCCGTCACGCCGCACCTTGGCACTGACGCGGCTGAGTTCGCGCAATGCCTCCATCGAACGGACGGCGCGCCATTCCGTGACGAACCCGATGGCGGCGTTGATGAAAATCACCCCCACGATCGCAATGCCTTCGACGACGTCGCCTAACGCTACTGAAACCGCTGCTGCCGCCGCCAGAAGCACAACGATGATGCTCTTGAACTGGGCGAAAATGAGTTTCCAAACCGTGGCTTTGCGCTTCTGGTGCAGCTGATTCGGGCCATGTAGCTCGCGACGCCGGTGGATCTCGGTATCATCGAGACCTGCGTCGCGAGAAACCTTCAGCTCTTCCAGTACTTGCTGAGCATCCTGCGCCCACGGTTCGGCCTTTGGCGCCAGGGTGATCTCTTCGCCCGTCCGGGCGACGGAATTTTTGTTAGCAGACATGTTCATTTTTTGGTCCTAAATTTTTTTCGGATTTTCGCTAGCACTTACTATCTTTTTATATGCCTAACGTTTGAATCCACCGGACCCGAGCGACTTTTCACGCAGGTTCGGTGGAAAGATGGTTAGCCGTTGCCAGATGGATTTTTTGTATTTTCGAGGCGTTCTTCAAATTCACCAATATATGCAGCGAGAGTGTTTCCTGCCTGCTCTATAGTAACGCGAAGATTATTCTCAACCTGTTCAAGTTTTGCAACAGTTTTGGATTCGGATTCCGTATGCAGGTTGGTCAACTTTAATATCTCTGCCTCTAAGAAATTGCGTAGTTCAGTAAAGCGTGAGGCTTCCGCCTGCTCTGCAAGCTCTCGGCTGGCTTGTAACTCACGCGATTGCCGGCGCGTTTCAAGGAGGGCAGAAGTATTTAAGTAGAACGCAAAACCGAGAAATAGGGCTGTAAGGAAAGCCAACAAGCCAAGCATGACAAGCCCTAATGGCATTTGTGCTGTAGTGAAACCAAGCGACAAATGGGTTGGTGTACTTAAAAAATTCCAATTGAGGGTTGCAAGCCCGACGATAGCAGTTAAGATGAGAAGCAACAGTAGGGTAAATAATTTCATTATGAAAACCTCCTATGAGTTGTATTCTGGCGTTACAAAGATAACGCCAGCCGCCGCACTGATAGCAGCTTTCAGCTTCTTGACAGGCTCAGTTGGATTAGCTTCATCGTCTTGGTTATAAGAGGTAGATCTCCTATTTCCAGTTTATCAAACAAGAAATCAAATGGAGCCATCTTCTCAAGGGCACTTGCCAACTTTTTGTTGATTGAATCATTACGAAGACTGCCAACTACTATGGCTATATGATAGTGGCTCATCACGATCTTCTCTGGATTATTAAAGCCTACTTGAACAAGTTGCACCTATTTGGGTAACGCTGCCTCAGGTCCGGGTATATCCATCTGATGCATTGCCGAATCAACTTTATCTTTACAGCTTTTTTTTTCCTTATCAGTAGCCTTTCTCGTACCGGTATTATCTATTCCGCACACGTTTGTTTTTGAGGTGGCGGCATATCTGCCTTGGGGTTGTTTTTTAATGGACTGTTATTTTCACGGCTGTTCTCCTTGTTCCATCGATTGGCTGTTGTGGTAACGAATGTTGTTCTACTTCAACGTATTGATTATTTTTTCAACTTCTTTGGCCCCTTTTGCGTAGAATTTCTCTTCATCCGGAGCCAGTTCATGAAGTAACCGGAGAAATTCTCCAACGTGAACAAGTTCTTCATCTGCTATTTCCTTCAAAACCTTGATGGCAAGCTTGTTGTCGGTTGATTCGGCAAGCTGCATGTATAATTGAGTTGCTTCATACTCAGCAGCGATCGTGAACCGGATCGCCCTGATCAGTTCCTCATCCGTGAGCTTCCGTTCGTTCGCCAACCCTGAAAAAGGTGCTCCAAAATCTGGCATGATTACTCTCCTTTTTAACTAGTGATCCAAGTTCTGATATAACTATCCTCGTTTTTTAAACATAACTTTCGTACGACACAAACTGATCAACCGCATCAGTCAGATCACAAAGAAACCGATCGTGACCAATGTCATAACAAGTGTTGCGAGCCATCCGATGATGATCAGATACCACGGCAAGGTAAACCGGCCCATGATGCGCGCGTTAACTCCGATCACCATCATAACCGCCATCAGCGGTGCCGCGAGTACACCGTTGACAACGGCGCTCCAGTAAAGAGCCCTGATCGGGTCGAGGGCTGTAAAGTTTAAAGCAGCACCGATCATCGTTGCCACGGCGATCGTAGCGTAGAAGGCCTTGGCTTCACGAGGAGGGCGATCGAGTCCTTCCGGCCATTGAAATGCTTCACTCACGGCATAGGCAGCCGAGCCAGCCAGTACGGGAACTGCGAGCATCCCCGTGCCGATTATACCGACCGCAAAAAGTGCAAAGGCGAAGTCGCCGGCGATTGGCCTAAGCGCTTCAGCCGCTTGCGACGACGTTTGGATGTCGATAACACCATGGGCATTCAGCGTCGCGGCCGTAGCAAAGATGATGAATACGGCGATCATATTGGAGATTCCCATACCGAAATAAGTGTCAATCCGAATACGGGAGAACTCGGAATCAGCAGTACGAGGCGTTACGCAGAGCGCCTTAACGTGACGCCGACGCTGTTCTTCCACCTCCTGTCCGGCTTGCCAGAAAAACAGATATGGGCTGATCGTCGTGCCGAGTATCGCTACCATCGCCATGGCATGTGCGCTGTCAAAGACGACAGTTGGGACGATCATATTGTAGAGGGCGTGCCCCCAAGGGACATGGGAGGTGAAGACCACTCCCACATAAGCAAACAGAGAGAGAGTCGTCCATTTGAGCACTTTCGCATAACGGGTATAACCAACGAATACTTCGAGCAGAATACAAACTACCCCGAACAGCACCGCGTAGAGCAGATTCGAACCTCCCATCAGCAAACCGAGAGCCGCGCCCATGGCACCGAGATCCGCACCCAAATTAATCACATTTGCAATTAACAGCAGAATAACGACACCACGCAGCAGCCAGGGAGAGTAGTGGCGGCGAACGTTCTGTGCAATTCCGAAGCCGGTGACGCATCCAATCCGTGCGCTCACCTCTTGAATGACCGCCATCAGCGGGAAGCTGAACAGCATGGTCCACGCCAGACCAAAGCCGAACTGGGCTCCGATCTGGCTGTAGGTGGCGATACCGCTTGGATCATCATCCGCTGCACCGGTTACGAGCCCGGGACCGAGGCGTTTGAGTAAACTTGTTTCCTCAGGAGGAGGGTCGGTCTGATCAGACACGTCTGCCTGCAAAGGCTCAGGGATATTTGTCATAACAAAGGGTCACCGGTGCACAAGAGAAGAAATTAATGCAAATAGATGCTTCATCTAAAGCCGCCCCGTGAGCAGCAAGATGATGACAATCAGCAGAATCAGGCCCAGCCCGCCACTCGGGTAGAACCCCCATTGTTTGCTATGCGACCATGTGGGTAATGCACCCAGCAGCAACAAAATCAAGACTATTAGTAAAACTGTTCCAAGCATATCGATTCTCCCTTTTTGAGTTATCGCCTCTGAAAGAGGCACATCGCCATTACAATTGCGATAACACGCAGAATATGTATCCAGTAATTACTGCCTCGCAAACAATGTGCCATAGGTTATTCACGCATGAGAATAGTGTAATGGTCCGTTAATACGGGTTTATTTGAAAGGTGAGCATATGTTGGGGTGGAGAACTCTCTGGAGGAATCCGTCATTCGTGACATAACTGCTAGATATGATGGGAGGTGAGGCGACGATCAATAAAGGTTTTGACTAGAGTGAGTGCCTACAATCGTCCCACTAAGTCAGAAAGTAGCCAATCAGGGGGATATTCTGCCGCCGTCGGACGCCACAAAACGGTCAACCGTATCCAGCACGGGCGCCAGGCCGCGCAATGGCCAGGATATGGCGGCAATCAACGTGGCATGACTGGTTTTGTCGAAATAAACTTCCTGCACCGCCACACCGGCTGAGCGCAACTTAAGCGCCAGTCCACCGGTGTTGCGAACCGGATCTACCAGATCATCTTTAGTGGACGCAATCAATAACGCTGGTGGCGCATTGGAGCTTGCGTGATTGATCGGTTGTGATTCGAATGGCGTAGCGGGATATAAGAACACGGGACGTGTGACTTTGTTTTCAATCGGGATAAAATCATAGGGACCTGCCAAACCAATCCAGCCGCGAACAGCAGCAGGTGTCACACCATAAGCGGCCAACCAGCGCGGATCGAGGCTCACCATAGCAGCATTGTAGGCGCCGGCACTGTGTCCCATAATAAAGACACGCTTGGGATCACCGCCATGCTGCTGCACTTTCTTGAGAGTCCAGGCCACGGCAAGTGCACAATCCTCAATAAAATCTGGATATCGCACCTGCGGGTAGAGGCGATAATCGGCCAGAACTGCAACCATACCACGTGAAGCGAGTGCTTCACCAATAAACTGGTAATCATTGCGTGTACCGTTGGTCCAGTTGCCACCGTAAAAAAATACAACAACAGGTGCCGGTTTTTTGCTATTGAGCGGCGTGTAGACATCCAGTTTTTGACGTTGATCAGTACCGTAAGCCACATCCGCCACTTTGTGATACGTTGTGCTTGACGTGAATGCATTGATGATTTGCAGGGATGAGCAGGCTGTAACAGAACAAAACACCAGGGCTGCAACGACCCACTTGACAATATAATTTATGAGCAACATCATGGCTTTCCTTATTTGGAACCACTTGCAAAATTACGAGACAATAGCGGCAAGCCGATTGAGGATAGGTAACGAGACCACTATCCGAACCGTCCTCGCAAACAACCGGAAAGTCCAGGCATGTCTTTGGCATGGCAATAAAACGTCTTTGTCGTTGGTATCACGACACCAGTGTCTCGCCCTCAAGAGCTCTCTTCTTCGTTTGGGTCTGGGTTTTAGTAGCTTCCTTGCTTTTTTTGGGCTTGAGGAAGCGCTCGGCGCGCTCCTTTGTGCCGGTATCCTGACCGTCGAGGCTGCGCCGCAACGCCTCCATCAGGTTGATCACCTTGCCGGCGTCCATTTCGACCGGTGGAGCGGTCGTAAACTTCTGCCCCTTTTTCTTTCGGGCGATCAGGTCGCGCACGGCATCTTCGTAACCATCCTTGAAGGTCGTAGGATCGAACTTGCCCTCAAGTTGATCTATGATCTTCTCCGCGATTTCGAGCATGAGAAGGTCTGGTTTAGTCAACTGATCAATACCTCCAGCATCGCTTGCCGGTAGGATATCCTCGTGTGTGCGCAGCGTGGTAAGCAAGATGCGATCATCACGAGGCTCAAGGGCGCAGATACGTTCGCGCATGTTCAGTACAAGCTTGCCGATGCCGATCCGATGCTTTTCGCGCATCGCCTCCAAAAGCACGCTAAACGCCTCGACGCCGCTCTTTTCGGATGGAGTGAGGTAGTAGGGCTCATCCCAGTAGATGCGATCAATACTCGCGGCGTCGACGAACCGTTCGAGCTCTATCACATGTGTGGATTCGATGCGCAACGCTTTCAACTCCTCGGGATCGACTAGAACGTACTGGTTCTTGGTAACTTCGAAGCCTCTCACCAGGGTCTTGCGGTCGAGTTCCTGGCCAGTGGTCGGATCCTTCGCCACCTGCACTATGCGGCTCTTTGTCTTGGGATTGATCAGGTGGAAGCTGACGCCGCCTTTTGAGTTCGTCGCCTTGTAGAGTGCTACCGGACAGGTCACCAGCGACAATCTCAGATGTCCTTCCCAAACAGATTTTGCCATTTGTTTCCTCCTTATTTTGTCTTGAGGAGTTGCTCAATCGCTTGGCGAAACGGCTGCGCTGCTTTGGCATATTCCTCCCAGGGTTGGTTCTGGCGCAATAAATACGGTGCCGTACGCACTGTGAATTTACTTGGATCGAGTCCCGCACACACTTCCGGCCAGTCGACCGGCATCGATACCGGAGCACCCTTGCTGGCACGCGGTGACAGCGGAGCGACGGCCGTCGCCATGCGGTCGTTGCGCAGATAGTCCAGGAAGATGCGCCCGCCGCGATACTTCTTGGCCATTGTCATGCAGTAGCGGTCGGGTTGATCCGCCGCGAGGCGGCGGCAGATTTCCTGGGCGAAGGTTTTTGCGGCTGACCAATCGAGGCTCTTCTTATCGAAAGCCAGGGGAGTGACGACATGCAGGCCCTTGCCGCCGGTCGTCTTGCAAAAAGCGGTCAATCCGACCTTCGCCAGACGCTTGCGTAGCTCGATGGCGGCTTCGATCACCCGGTCAAACGGCACGTCGGGCGCCGGATCGAGGTCGAACACCAACCGGCCGGGGAGGTCGGGCTCGCCAGGCTGGCAATTCCACGGATGCAGTTCGACAGTGCCGAGTTGGGCCACTGCGGCAAGAGCTTCAACCCGATCGATCTGGAGATAGGGCTTGCGATCGCCCGAGACTGTGACGAGTTCGAACAGATTGGAAGATCCCGGCATAGCGTGGCGCTGAAAGAACTTCTCGCCGCCGATTCCGTCCGGTGTGCGCACGATGGAGCAGGGGCGTCCTTTGATATGTTCGATAAGCCAGTCTCCCACCATCTCAAAGTACCGGGCGAGGTCGCCCTTGGTGACCGGCGGCTCCTCGTCCGGCCACAAGGGCTTTTCGGGGTGTGAAATTGAAACGCCCATCACCACCACCGCGCCTCCAGCGGACTTGGCCTCGGGCTTGGCGACCTTGGACCTGGCGGCCTTGTCTGGCTTCTCCGCCTCGACTTCGTCGGCGGGCTTGTCCTCGCGCAGGCCTTTGAAGGCGGCTTGGCGC
>Ga0105048_10007298_pt1 | contig 17770 bp, 17 predicted proteins | sample MAT05_FD_78382 | JGI IMG/M metagenome (GOLD analysis project Ga0105048, IMG submission 78382) | Freshwater microbial communities from Lake Fryxell liftoff mats and glacier meltwater in Antarctica - MAT-05 | ecosystem: Environmental > Aquatic > Freshwater > Ice > Liftoff microbial mat | place...
CCTGTATTGCCTCCAATTTACGGAAGTTGCTCCAGAACTGGATGGCGATTCTCCACCCGCGGGCCCACGGGTGACCCGGATTCTCTTGGGCCACCCTCTTTAACCAAGGGCTCGGGCGGGCGGGCGGCGTCCAACTCCACACGAAAATGGCGAAACACGAGTCATAGACGACGATCTTATGCGCCACGAGATAGTCATCGAAGAGCCGCTCGTTGAATCCGGCGCCGGACCTCACTCGCTGCTGACGCCGCGCTTCCAGGTAGACCTGCGTATGGATCACGATCTCGACCTGCTTGCGCCGGGCGAGGAGGGCGAGCTCACGCAGCTCGACCGCCCCTGTCCTGTGGGTGTCAACCCAGAGGCGCATGCCTTATTTGTCCTTCGCGTCGTCTTCACCGAATCCGAACATCCGGTCCAGCTCGTCGGCCTTCCACGCTTGCCAGCGTCCGTCCGAGCCTCCGCGCAGGAACCATAGGTTGCCTCCCTGCTCGAGGTGCAGATCGCGGCGCATCTCCTCGTGGAGCTGGGTATATCCTTCCGCTGTCACCCATTGCTCTGCGGCTCCGCGCTGCTGGGCGATGACCCGTAGCTGCATATCGAGCGCGGTGGACGAAGGTTGCCTTGCGACCGCAGTCGTTCCTTCCGGCGTTCGATTGAACCGGATCACTTCCGGGCCATCGAAGACGGGGACGTGACTCTCCAGGATGATTTGATCCACGAGGCCGCTCGCCACCTGCTCACTGAGCATTTCGTGAACGAGCTTTTGATTTTTGATTGTCGGGGTGGAGGCTGATCTCGGGCTCCTCGACTGCGACGATGGCAGCTCGTGAGGTGAGCACCGCGGCCATGATGGCGATGGCTTGCCGCTCGCCGGAGCTCAGCTCCGAGAGCTGGAGGATCTGCTTGCCGCGGATCTCAAAGCGAAGGTCCGCGCCTCTGTCGCCGGTACGGATCACCGAGATCTCGCGTCCGCTCAGCGTTCTGAAGCGGCCGACCAGCGAGACGAAGCTCCGCCATCGCTCGGTTTCGTCGGGTTCGAGCGAGGTAGCCATGGCGAGGAGTCGCTCTGCCATTGGCGTCGAAAGGGAGCTTGGAGGTGCGTCTTGTGAAATCGGTCCGTCGCCGATGGCCCGGAAGTCACGGCGTCGCGCAGAAAGAAGGGCTTGCTGCCAGGGCCGATGGGCGCTTCCAGCGTGTTCGCGAGCCATGTCGCGTGTTCCTTCTTGTTCACCAGGACGAGCTCTTGCTTCACGGTCGACCCTGTTTCGAGCCGGGTCGACTGCTCCAGGCGCACCTGGACTTCATTGCCGGAGGGGGCGAGCACGACACGTAAGGCCCCGAGATTCGGATCCGAGAACTGCACTTCGATGATCTAAGAATTGCGGACGCCGGGCGGCCAGCTTCGGTGTGACATGACCAGCCCTGTACGACCCACCCATCCATCCCAAGAGAGCCGCAGATCCATGCCTGCACTCTGGAACATGGGGCTTGCGCCCGAGCTCAGCCAGCTGGAGGCCACACGGAAGAAGAGGTCGATCGCGGCGAGCGCGTTGGACTTCCCACTCCCGTTGGGCCCGTGGAAGACCGGCATCGCGTCCGCGCCGCTTTCCGAAGAGAGCGGGATCTCGGTTCGCTCGCGGAACGTCCGAAAGTTCTCCACGAACAAGCGAGCGATGCGGAGTGACGGGGTGGCGCGGGGGTTCACGCGGCGAAGCAAAGCAAGGGGGGAGGCGCCGGGCAAGAGCAATGCAGTTTGTCACCTCGCTGAGGGCTACATGGCGTCTTTGTCGTCGCTCGCTGACGTGGCTGTAGTGCGCCCCTCGCTGACGCGCGGGGCTTGGGTCCGCTTGCGGACGCGCGCGGTTCCAAGCCTTAGCGAGCGCAGCGGAGCGCGGGCGAGTCGCTCTTTCAGGCCTCGGCGCCGGCTCGGATCCCCGTGCTGACCGCCTCGAGCGCTGTTCGCGGCCGCCCGGCCACCACGTCGCCCGCGGCCATGATCCCCTCCGCCGCGCGCGCGCCCTTGCAGCGGATCCCGGCCGATTCGAGCATCCCTGCGCGGTTGCCCATCGGCCATGCCGTGACGTCGATCGCCGGCCCGTGGAGGGAGCTCGTCGCTTCGCTGGTAAGCGCGTCAGCGCCGAGGTTGGCGGCGAGCTTCACCGGGGCGCGCAGGGACAAGGCGAAGGGGATGCGGACGCCGTCCGGGAGATCGGCCGCGGCGCTGTGGTCCGGGGGATCGTAGACGAGGCCGCCGCCCGCGAGGCCGCCGATCGCGAGGACGAGGCCGTCGGCGAGGAGCGAAGCGCCGTTTTCCAACGTGATCGTGAGGCCGCGGTCGTGGGTGATCGCCGTGACGCGATCGACGATGACGCGCGCATCGATCGCGGCGAGGAGGCGGTCGCGGGCGGCTTCGAAGCGCAGGCCGGCGGGGGAGCCGACGCCGATCAGCGCTTCGCCGACAGGGACGCCGACGCGCGTCGAGAGGGCGGCGGCGTGCGAGGTGTGGGCGCCGAGCCAGGGGCCGAGGAGGACGGCGTTGGCGGCGGTGCGGGAGAGGCCTTCGGTGAGGCGCGCGGCGAGCCAGGTGAGGCGCGGCTCGGCGTCGTGGCGGAGCGCGAGGTCGCCGTCGGCGACGCGGCGCTCTTCGTCGAAGCGCAGCACCGGGACGTCGGCGGCGAGGAAGGTGAGGCGGCGGGCGCGCGCGAAGGGATCGTCGGTGAGGCCGGCGGCGATCGCGTCGGCGTCCCAGTTGGCGCGGTCGGCGCGGGGGACGAGCACGCGCGCGTTGGTGAGCGATCCGAGATCGAGCAAAGCGTGGTCGCGGCCGCGCGCGGGGCGGAGGCGGCCGGCGATCGTGGCGACCCAGGCGAGGCGATCGGCGGCGAGATCCCAGGCGGCGAGATCGTTCGAAAACGCGAGGACGTCGGCGGTGAGCGGGCGCGCGAACGGCTCGATGCCGAGGGCGCGTGAGGCGCGGACGAGCTGCTCCCAGGGGACGTCGTCGACCGCGCCGCCGCCGAGCGCGCTCGCGCCCGGGCCGGCGCTGACGAGCGTGATTTCGTGGCCGTTGCGGTGGGCGCTCCAGGCGGCGGCGAGGCCCGCGAGGCCGGCGCCGACGATGACGATCCGGCGGGTCACGCCGAGGCCTCGACCTTCGCGGTCGTGGTCGCTTCGACCTCTTCGGGATCGTCGACGCCGACGCCGAGCTCGGCGCGCACCGAGGCGATCGCCAGCGCTTCCTGGCGCGCTTGCTCGGGGCCGAGCGCGGGCGCGCGCATCGCCGCCTGGCGGAGCAGGAACGCCGAGGCTTGGCGCAGGCCTTCGCGCGGCGGGAGGCCCTGCTCTTCAGCCACGATCTGACCGCAGCGCATCGCGCAGCGCATGCCACCGCAGGCGCCGAGGCCGAGGCGGGTGCGGCGCGAGACGTCGGCCACCGTGCGCGCCAGCTCGTGCTTCACCGCGTAGCGGACCTCGGCCTCGAGCACCGGCTCGCACGGGCAGACCGTGACGGCCTCGCGCGGGCGCTTCTGGATGCGCTCGGCGATGCGCTCGGCGCGCGATCCATGCCGGTAGACGAGGCGCCGCGCCGCGACCGCGTCGATCGAGAGGCGCGTGGCGAGCTTGAGCGAGTCGCAGACCGCGTCGCCGCCCGGGAGGGGCGAGGTGTGCGTGGCGCACGGCACCCCGAGGCCGAAGCGCGCGGCGAGGACGTCCGTCATTTCCTCGGCGAAGAGGCGGTAGCTCGCGAGCTTGCCGCCCACCATCGAGAAGAGGCCGGGCGCGCCGTCGCGGGTGTGATCGAGGATCGAGTGATCGCGCGAGAGCGCGTCCTCGGTCGGGCCGAAGGCGTAGAGCGTGGGGCGTACGCCGGCGTAGGTGCCGATGGCGCGGGCGCTGCGGATCTGCGGGAAGACGCGGGCGACGCCCTGCATCAGGTAGCGGACCTCTTCGCTGGTGGAGCGGACGTCGTCGAGGTCGCCGTAGTAGTCGTCGTCGGTGGTGCCGACGACCGTCATGTTCTCCCACGGCTCGACGAAGACCTGTCGGCCGTCGATCGTGCGGGCCATGATCGCGTAGTTGGTGAGGCGCCGATCGAAGACGATGTGGATGCCCTTGCCGGGGCGAACGCGGGCGCGAGCCGGGGCGAGGCCGCCGAGGGCCGCGGTGATCGGCGCCCAGGCGCCGGTGGCGTTGACGACGACGCTGGTCTTCATGTGGCCGAGCGCGCCCGTCTGGCGATCGCGGTAGGCGACGCCGACCACCTCGCCCGTGTCCTCGCGGCGCTCGATCCGCTCCACCGTGCAGCCGGTGAAGACCTTGGCGCCGCGCTCGATCGCGTCGACGGCGTTCTCGGTGCAGAGGCGCGCGCCGTCGATGCCCCACTCGTCGAACGTCATCCCGCCGACGAGCTCGCCCGCGATCCCCGGCTCGAGCTTGCGGACCTCGTCGGCGTTGAGGCGGGCGTGCGGCTTGCCGTGCTTGAGCGGCTGGTAGCCGTCGTAGGCCTCGAAGAAGCCGTCCATCAATTCGAAGAGGATCTTGGCGTAGCGGCGGGTCTCGACCGGCACCAAGAAGGGGATGCGGAAGAGCAGGTGCGGCGCGATCGTCTGGATGTGGCCCGAGTCGCGGCACGAGCTCTCGGTGACCTGGGGATCGTGCGTGAGGTAGCGGAGGCCGCCGTGGATCATCCCGCTGGAGTTGCCGCTGGCGCCGAAGGCGAGATCGTTGCGCTCGAAGAGGGCGACCGAGAGGCCGCGCATCGAGGCGTCACGCGCGACGCCGACGCCGTTGACGCCGCCGCCGATCACGATCACGTCCACGTCCACGTCGGGGCGCCGCTTGGGCCGGGTCACGAGGGTGACTGGCGGGGGGAGGGAGGCTTTCGTGAGAAGGACAGGCACGGGCGACCCTATAGCATGCCGCAGTGCGGCGAAAGCCCTTAGGGCCGCGCCCCGTCTCTCCGAGCCGAACTGTCCAGCTCAGCCGCCGGGCAGGACACCTTCAACCCACCGTCGCTCGTCGTCGCGCAGGATGAGCCGCAAGGCACGTTGGAGAGGCACGCGCAGGTCCCGATGCCGCCGCAGGATGACGGGAGAGCGATGCAGGCGTGGGTGCTGGGCATGCTGCTCACGTCGGAGAGCTGGATCTCGCAATACGAGGTCTTCAGATCGCAGAAGTGAGAGCCGCAGGAGAACTGACCCACCGGCGCCTTGCAGTTGCCCCGATCGGCCACGTCCTGCCCTGCGGCGTTGGCGTCGCACTCGTTGCCGTGGGTCTCTCCGTCGCACCCGCACGTGGGGAAGAGGCTCTTGTCACAGGCCATCGTGGCCTCCCGTGCCGGTGGTGGAGCCGACTCCAACGTCGATTCCGCAGCCCATGGAGAACGCGATCGAGGCGAGTCCGAGGAGGCCAGTGGTGGCCAAAGCAACAAAGCGATTCATGGGGTAACCCTTCCTGACGGGCGTCTGTCGCCCTACTGGCCAGTGGGTGTCGCGGCGCTCGGGGGATTATGAACCTCGCTGTCGATTCTTTTGCCGGGCACCAGGGACTCGATCCGACGCAGGTGCGCTGAGCGGGGAAAGCTGGCCGCAAAGGCCGCTGCGCGCGCCCGCGCCTCGTCGGCGCGGCCGAGGCGCACCAGGGCGTCGACGGCGATCACCTCGCGCTCCTGGCCGAGCCCGGCGCCGGGGAAGCGCGCGGCGTGCTGGTTCAGGAGATCGAGGGCGCGCGCGGGCGAGCCGCCGAGGGCGTCCTGCGCGCGCTGAAGGAGCTGGATCTCCGTCTCGCCTGAGAGCACCGGGGCTCGCGCGCCGAGGTCGCCGCTGGGCGATCCAGACGCGGGATCCAGGCCGGATCCCGGGGTGGGCGCGACGGCGGGCGGGGCCGTGGGCTCCGTGCTCGATCCGGCGATCGGCGCGGGCGCGGCGATCGGGCGGGCGGCGATCGGCGCAGGGATCGCGGCGGCCTCGTCGATGCGCGGGCGAGTCGGCGCGGCGATTGGCGCGGGCGCGGCGACGACGATCGCGGCGAGAGCGCGGCGATCGTTGGACGGGGACGGCAAGGGCGGCGTGAGCCACGCGTGGAGGCCAATCACCCCGCCGCTGCGGAGATCGCGCGTGCCGAGCCCGTGGCCGCCCTCGCCCGCGAGGGAGATCGCCGCGCGCCACTCGCCCGCCGGCCCGCGCTCGATCTGCCCTTCGACGGCCACGTCGGCGCGGGCGGCCGAGACGAAGACCGGGCGCCCGAGGCGCGCCTCCACCGCCTCCGCGAGCGCGCGCGTGCCGATGCACTCCACCGCGTTCGAGCCGCGCACCCAGCCGAGCGAGGACGTTCGCGCCTCCGCGGCGTCGGCGTTCGCGGCGGGGAGGCCGAGCGCGACGATCAGGGCCGTCGCGAAGGATCCGCGCGCCACGTCAGGGGCTCTTCGCGAGCCGCGCCCGCGCGGCGGCGGCGACGGGTTCGTCCTTGATGGCCTCGGAGAGCTTCAGCACCTTGGTCCAGATCGGGCGCGCCTCTGTCAGCTTGCCGGCTTGATCGAGCGCGATCGCGAGCTGGAACGTGGCGCCGTAGTGATCGGGGTTGTGCGCGAGGACCTTGCGAAACAGCGCCGCGGCGGCCGTCGGATCGTGCTTCACGCGGAGCGCCTCGAGGGCGAGGCGCATGGTCTCGGCGTCGGGATCGGCGCCCCCGGTTGGGGTCGGGGGCGCGTCGATCGCGGCGAGGCGCGCGTGGGCTCGATCGACCGTGGCGGTGTCCTTGATGGCCTCGGCCATCCCGAGCATCTTCTCCCAAACAGGCTTCGCTTCGGCCGGTTTACCGGCTTGATCGAGCGCGGTCGCGAGCTGGAACGTGGCGCCGTAGTGCTCGGGGTTCTGGGCCAGCACCTCGCGAAATCGCGCCGCCGCCGCGACAGGATCGTGCCGCGTGTGCAGCGCTTCGAGCCCGAGCGCCATCGGATCGGCGAGCCGCGCGCGCGCGGTCTCGACGACGGGCGCGTCCTTGTACCCTTCCGCCAGGCGGAGCACGCGCTCCCAGATCGGCCGAGCCTCGTTGCGGCGGCCCGCGCGATCGAGGGCGCGGGCGAGCTGGAACGAGGCCCCGTAGTGGCCGGGGACGGCCCCGAGCGCCTTCTGAAAATGGACCGCAGCGAGGTTCGGATCGGTGGCGTGGAGGCCCGCGTTCATCTCGTCGGCCGCGGGATCGATCCCCTGCGAGGAGGCGACGCCCGCCTCGCCGTCGACGAGCTTGCGCGGGCCGAAGGGACGCACGACGAGGACCACGGCGAGGATCGCGGCGACGCTCACCACCGCGGCTACGGCGGCGAAGAGTCGCGTACGCCGAGGCGACGCCGGCGATGGGGGCGAAGAGCCTGGGGTGGGCGCTATGGGCTCTGTCACGTCGTCCGGCTCTCGCTCATCCGCCATTCGCGCGAGCATAGCCGAAGCGCGATCCCCTTCGTATCCACGGCACGCATGGAGCGCCTTGACAGTGGTTGCGCCTTCGCGGTCTGCTACGCCCAATGGGCTCGTTGCGCGCGAACATCAGCCGGCCGGCTAGGCGCGCTTTGGCCTTCCTTGCCTCGACGGCGGCTCTGCTGCTCGCGCGTCCTTCGTCGGCGCAATCGACCGGCTCGCCCGGCTCGCTCGAACGATTTCACCCCGCTCCTGCCGGCGACGCGATGTTCGGCGTGGCCTCGCCCTCGGCCTCTGGCCACCTGGTCCCGCGGGCGACGGCGATCGTCGATTACGCCTCCCGGCCGCTGTCGATCCAGTCCGGGACGACCCGCTACGGCATCGTCGAGAGCCAGCTCTTCCTCCACCTCAACGTGTCGTTCGCGCTCTTCGATCGGCTGCTCCTCTCGGTCGACATGCCCTTCGCGCTGGCGCAGAGCGGCGACAGCCCGACGGTGCAGGGCGTGTCGTTCGCGTCGCCGAACGCCGCGCAGGCCGGGGATCTGCGGCTCGGCGCGCGGGCCCGGATCGTCGGCGGCTTCTGGGATCCCTTCCAGGTCGGCGTCGGCGGCTACGTGTACGTGCCCACCGGCGCGAAGGACTCCTACGCGGGTGACGGCGCGGTCCGCGGTGAGCCGCAGCTCCTCGTCGGCGGTCGCTTTCAACACTTCGTGTACAGCGCCTCGCTCGGCACGACGCTGCGCGCCTCGACGCACCCGAGCTCCTTCGACGCGGGCCTCGGCGCCGCGGTGGTGCTCGGCGAGAATCGCCTGCAGATCGGGCCGGAGCTCACCGTGACGACGCCCTTCGCGAAGGACGTGCTCGCGAAGACCAACGAGACCACGATCACCGTCGCGTCGCAGACCGCGGCCGAGCTGCTCCTCGGCGCCAAGCTGCGCCTCCTGCGCTCCCTGGTGGTCGGCGCCGGCGCCGGTCCGGGCCTGACGCAAGGCTGGGGGACGCCGGTGTTCTTCGCCGTCGGGAGCGTGGGCTACGAGCCTTTGCCGCCTCGCGCCGGCAAGGAAGATACCGATAGCGACGGGATCGCCGACGCGGAGGACGCGTGCCCGAAGGTGCGAGGCGTTCACAGCGATATTGCCGAGAAGAATGGCTGCCCTGCGGACAGCGACGGTGACAGCATCCCCGACGCGGAGGATGCCTGTCCCAAGGTGCCTGGCCCCAAGAGCGACGATCTGAAGAAGAACGGCTGTCCGCCCGACGCTGACGGTGACGGCGTCTTCGACGCGGAGGATGCCTGTCCCAGCGTGCCTGGCGCCAGGAGCGACGATCCAAAGAAGAACGGCTGCACCGCGGACAGCGACGGCGACGGTATCCTCGACGCGGAGGATGCCTGTTCCAAGGTGCCTGGCGCCAAGAGCGACGATCCGAAGAAGAATGGCTGTCCGCCCGACACCGACGGTGACGGCATCGCCGACGCTCAGGACGCCTGTCCCAAGGAGCCCGGCGGGCCCGATCCGGATCCGAAGAAGAACGGTTGCCCGCAGGTGACCGTGACGAAGACCGAGATCGTCATCCATCGTCAAGTGCAGTTCCACTTCGGCCAGTCGTCTCTCTCCCAGACGGTGGACCCGGTCTCCAACGATCTCTTGACGGAGGTGCGCGACGCCATGGTCAAGCACCCCGAGATCGAGCTGATCGAGGTGCAGGGTCACGCCGATATCGTCGGCACGGACGAATACAACCAGACGCTCTCGGAGACGCGGGCGGAGGCGGTCCGCGCCTGGCTCGTCAAGCAGGGCATCCCGGCGGAGCGGCTCGTCGCCAAGGGCTATGGCTCGAAGGCGCCCGTCGCCTCGAACGACTCCGAGAAGGGGCGCCGGGAGAACCGCCGCGTCCAGTTCATCATCGTGACGAAGAAGCCGAACCCTTGATGTTTCCCCCGGAAGAGGCGTAACATGGGTGTCATGATCGCTCGTACCTGTGTCCAGCTCGGGAGGCTCGCCATCCTTCTCGGCGCGGGGATCCTGGCGATCGGCTGCAACACCGGCGGCCTGCTCGTCGCCGAGAAGACTTCGGTCGATCCGATCGTGCCGAAGGTGGAAGGCCCTTCGGCGAACGAGCTCGTGAGCGGCGGCACCTACGCGAAGAACGGCAAGTACAAGCTCTTCTACGTCGTCGGGCAGCCCACGCTGAACCAGGGCGTCGCGACTGCGACGGGGCAGCGCGTCAACGGCGGGCTGGCGGGCGCAGTCAACGGCGACTGAGCGGAGAGGCTGCCCACGTTCAGAGACCGGCGATAGCGCTCTTCGCCTCAGTGGCGATCTTCTCGCCACACGTAACGCGGACGTCGTTGAGGATCGAATCGGTGAGCTCGTCAATCCGCGCGGGATCGACGCTGCCTGGAGCGGCCTGCTTCTCTTCGCGGAGCAGGCTGAACACGTGATAGGTGAGGAGCGCCACGATCGATTGCGTTTGACTCTCGTCGAGGCTCAGACGCTTTGCGAGGGCTTCGGCTGTCTTGAAGCCGCGCTCGAGTCGGTCTGCTGAGGGCTTGGGGACCTCGCCATGCTCGTCACCGAGCTGGGCGGCGAGCACCTCGGGATTGAGGTGGAGGCGCTCGGCCAGAGCGACCACGGAGGCCGAAACGGCCACTCCTCCCTTGCTCTGCCGCTGCGGTAGCTGCGCAACGGCTGCAGGGGCGGGGGAGTCGGTGAGGACCTCGTTGCCAGGCGGCGACGCAGCGGCGGGGCCAGGCCCAGGTCTCGGGAAGGGCCGTCGCGGCGGCATCACCAGTTGAGCCGGCGGTCGAGGTATGGCCGCAGATACGGCCTCGCTCGAAGGACCCGGGGTCGCGCCGCTCCGAGGAGGGGCCACCACCCACAAGGCGATGGCCGTGAGGCTAGTGATGGTGTTGAACCCGATGCCGACGAGCATCCAGGTCTCGCGCCCAGCTCTAGCCACGGATCAGACCTCGCACGTCCTCGCGTTGAAGCAGCGTTTTGACCCGCAAGGCCGGGCTCCGTGCCGGCTCATTGAGCCAGCAGGAGCACCGACAGCTCGCCCTGGTTTACGGTCGAGTTGTCACCGCCGACGAGCGCGTTCGAGCCGCCGTTGCCCTTGGTCTGAATGGAGAACGTGTGCGTACCCGCAGTGAGCCCCACCAGGTAGGTGGAGAATGACCAGTAGCTGTTTTGCCCTGTGAGGCCGCCCGTATTCGCCGCAATGATGCGCGTATATGCGCCGTTGGTAGTGGGCGCACCATCGACGTACAGTACGAGCTCGAGGTTGCTGAACCCGGTCGTCGAAGTCGAAGTGGTCGCGATGCCTCCGTACGTCGAGACGAAGACCTTGGTGCTCGCGGGGACCAGCACAGACGTCGAGAGTCCTGGTACGAGCGTGAAAGGGGCGGCGGGGGTGATTGTTACGGAGGCGGTGCTGTAGACGTTGGAAATGTTCTGCCCCGCAGTGCCCTTCGCGCCAGTGGCACCAGTGGCGCCGGTCGCGCCGGCGGCGCCAGTCGGACCGAGGAGGCCTTGCAGCCCCATTGCGCCTGTCGGACCGGTGGCACCGGTGGCGCCCGTCAGACCAATGGAGCCCGTTGCGCCCATCGGACCGGTAGCGCCTGTCAACCCGATTGGACCGATCGCGCCCGTTGCGCCGGTCAGACCGATTGGACCGGTCGCGCCGGTTGCACCGCCCGGCCCGATTGCTCCAGTCGCACCGGTCGCACCCATTGGACCAATGGCGCCCGTAGCGCCGGTGAGGCCGATTGGCCCGATCGCTCCGGTCGCGCCCGTGGCGCCGGTGAGGCCGATTGGCCCGATAGCGCCCGTCGCGCCGATTGGGCCCACAGCACCGGTCACGCCCGTGGCGCCGGTGAGGCCGATTGGCCCGATAGCGCCTGTGGCCCCTGTCAAGCCGATTGGCCCGATGGCGCCAGTCGCGCCGATCGGGCCCACCGCACCGGTAGCGCCGACAGGCCCTGTCAGGCCGATATCACCTTGCGCACCCGTCAAGCCGATTGGCCCGATAGCGCCCGTGGCTCCGATGGGGCCCACAGGACCGATCGCGCCGACTGCGCCTGTGGCTCCGATGGGGCCCACAGGACCGATCGCGCCGACTGCGCCTGTGGCTCCGATGGGGCCCACAGGGCCGATCGCGCCGACTGCGCCTGTGGCTCCGATCGGGCCCACAGGGCCGATCGCGCCGACTGCGCCTGTGGCTCCGATCGGGCCCACAGGGCCGACCGCGCCGACTGCGCCCGTGGCGCCGATTGGGCCCACCGGCCCGGCAGCTCCAGTCGGACCCACGGCGCCGACGGGGCCCGCGACGCCCCCCGGACCGACTGCACCGACGGGCCCAGCGACGCCTGCTGGACCGATCGCGCCCGCCGGTCCCGCCGCGCCGACGGCGCCCGTTGCGCCCGCAGGTCCGACCGGCCCTGTCGGACCGATCAGCCCCAGCGTCGGACCGACCCATTCGCCCTTGTCGTTGATGACCTCGTCGCCCTTGATCGAGACGCTGTTCGGGTGGATGTTGCCGTTCACGTCGTTGGCCATCAGCGCGTAAGGGACGCTCTGCACCGGGGAGCGCGGCTCGAGCTCGGGCGCGTCGCCGATGGTGATTCCAAAGTAGCGGAGCGATCCGTTGAAGACCTGGGGGCCGAAGGGGGTGACCGCTCCAAGCGAGACCGAGTAGTAGCCCTGGTCGAAGAGGACGGTGTCCTTCTCCACCCAGATCGGGGTCGTGGCGTCGGGCGCGTCGTAGATGGCGAAGACGACCGTCAGCGAGCCGTCGATGGGCTTGTCGCTGTCGTCGAAGAGCCGCCCCTGGTTGGTGATCGTCGGCGGCGTGGCCGCGTGCGCGCTCACGGTGCTCGCGGAGATACTTCCGACCAGCATTGCTGCGGCCGCCCATCGCTGGATTGTGCGAACTCTCATGATGCGTTTCGCCTCTTCAAACGTCGGCTACTCGAGCGAGGTGCATCGAAGATCGGCGCACGACCGATGAGGCTACGTTCCAAGCGTGGATGCCGTCAAGATCGATGCGGGTGATCGCCCGATCGTGGCGTCTCTACGCCAGCGGAGACGTGAGCCCGCGCCTCGGATAGGCTGGTCGTCCACCACTGCGGTCAATCGTCGGGGTCCACGGATACGCCGACGGTCGGAGAACAAATTCCATGGACTACATCGCGCGCGATCTCGACCTACGCATCGGCTCCACCAGCACGTGGGTCGGCGTCAACTCCGAGTGTGTCGCCCTCGTGCGGGCATGGACCAACGCTCCCTCGTCGACGACGTGGATCAAGGGCGCGAAGGTTCAGGGGAACACCACCCTCGCCCGCGGCACGGCGATCGCTACCTTCGTCGACGGCCACTATCACGGTCACGCCGCGATCTACCTCGGCGCCACCGCCGACGGGATCCGCGTTTACGACCAGTGGAACTCCCAGAAGCCGCACGAGCGGATCATTCACTCCAGCGGCCGCCACTCCTTCGTCGACGACAGCACCAACTACTACGTCATTCAGTAGGGTCTCGCCTCCGCGGGATCACGCCTGCGCGAGCTGCTCCCGACGATCGGTGAGCGGCTCGACGCGGGACCTCGGGCACCATGAGTGAAGCGAACCTGAAGCCCGCCGTCCTGCGCCCGCTGGTGATCGCCGGGGCCTCCGCGGCGCTCGCGGTCGCCCTCACGCTCGCGCTCCGGCCTTCGTCCAGCGCGCCTGATTTCGTGCAGTTTCTCGGGCGATTTCACACGCTCGCGATTCACCTCCCCATCGGGGTGCTGCTGCTCGTCGCCGCGGCCGAGGCGCTGACGCTCTCGCCGCGCCTGCGCGCGCGGATCGATCCGGCGCTCGATCTCGCGCTCCCGTTCCTCGTCGTCACCTCGGTCGCCGCGTTCGCGCTCGGGCTCTTTCTGGTGCGCGGCGGCGGCTACCCGTCGCGGCTGGTCGCGCTTCATCGCGGCTTCACCCTCGCGGCGGTGATCGGCTCGGCGGTGTGCCTGGTCGTGTGGGTCCTCGGGCGCCGCGCGGCGTACCGTGGGGCGCTCGGCGTCACCGTTCTCCTGCTCACCGTGGGCGCGCATTACGGCGGCTCGATGACGCGCGGAGACGCCTACCTCGTGCGCTATGCGCCGCGGTTCGTGCAAGCGCTGCTGGGCGCGACGCCGGCCGCGCCGACCGCGCCGAGCGATACCGCAAAGGTGATCAGCGCCGAGCCGCTCGTCTTCGCCGACGTCCTGCTCCCGATGCTCACCGAGCGGTGCGTGGAGTGTCACGGCGCCGATCAAGCCAAGGGCGGCCTCCGGCTCGACTCGTTCGCCGCGCTCGCGAAGGGCGGCGAGCACGGCCCCGTCCTGATCGCCGGCCGCGGCGGAGCGAGCTCGCTGGTCGAGCGGATGACGCTCCCCGTTGGCAACGACGAGCGCATGCCGCCCGACAGCAAGCCCGCGCCGAGCACCGATGAGATCCAGCTCGTGCGCTGGTGGATTGATCGCGGCGCCTCCGAGTCCACGCGCGTGCGCGACGGCGTCGTGCCCGACGGCGCGCGCGCCTTGCTGAGCAAAGCTGCGGTGGTGACGTCGTTGCCCGACGTCCCCGCGCCGCCGAAAGCGGCCCCGGTAGCCGCTGTATCAGCGACGCCGACCGCCGCTCCGATCGCGACTCCGTCGGCGCACGCGGGCCCTCGCCTCGTGTGGCGTGACGTCGTTGCCCCGCTCCTCGCGGCGCGCTGCGTGAGCTGCCACGGCGGCGCCAAGCAAAAGGGAAAGCTGCGCGTCGACTCGATCGAAGCGCTCGTCACCGGCGGCAAGGGCGGCGCGGCGATCGTCCCCGGCAGCGCGTCGGGCGGGACGCTGCTGGCGCGCTCGCACCTGGCTCTCGAAGACGAGAAGCACATGCCGCCCGCGAAGGAGCCGCAGCTCGACGCGCCCCAGATCGATCTCATCGCCTGGTGGATCGAAGGCGGCGCGAGCGCGACGCTCACGGCCGAGGCGATGCCCTCGCGCTTCGCCAAGGTCGCCGCCGTCTCACGCGCGGCGACGAAGGTGACGCTCCCGCCCACGCCCTCCGCGAGCCCTTCGGCCGAGCCGACGCCTCTACCGAAGGCCTCCGCGATCACGGGCCCGGTCCTCGTTTACGCCGAGCTGATCGCGCCGATCCTGCGTCGCCGCTGCGGCGAGTGTCACCTCGGCGAGCACGCGATGGGTGACCTCCACGTCGACAACTACGAGAAGATGGTCGCCGAGCTCGACATCGTGCCGGGCAAGCCCGACGAGAGCACGCTCGTGAAGCGCATGCTCCTCCCGATGGGCCACGACGATCGGATGCCCCCTTCGGACAAGCCGCAAGCGACCGCGTCGGAGACAGAGGCCATTCGCGTCTGGATTGCCAAAGGCGCCCGCCGCGATCAAACCCTCGACGCGAAGGAGCTCTCGGCGGACCTGCTCGCCGCCGTCGAGAAGAGCGCGAACACCGGCGACAAGAGCCCTGTCGCGGCCGTCACGCCGCCCGCCTCCGCGACGCCGCCGCCCGCGGCGATCGTGCCCGCCACGCTCCCCCCGGCGCGCGGCTCCGGGTGCGCGACCTGCACCGTCGGCGGCGATCGCGATCGCACCGGCGCGGCGCTCTCGCTCGGCGTCGCGGGGGTGTTGATGATCGCCTACGGGGCGCGTCGCGCGCGGCGCCGTACGCGACGCTGACATCGAGGAGGCTAGAGGCGCATCGAGTAGTACTCGATGACGAGCTGCGTCCGCAGCTCGAACAGGATCGACCCCGGATCAGGCAAGCCGCGCACGACGGCCTGGATCGGAGCGCTCGAGCGCTCGAGCCAGCCCGGGAGCGGGAGAGTCGTGTCTTCGAGGGCGCTCTTCACGTGGGTGTTCTCGAGCCTGCGGGGGAGCATCGAGATCACCTCACCGGGGCGAACCCGGTACGAGGAGATATCGACGCGCTTCCCATCGATGAGGATCTGGCCATGACTGACGAGCTGGCGCGCCGCGGGGATGGTGCGGGCGAAGCCGGCCCGGAACACCACGTTGTCGAGGCGCCGCTCGAGCAGCTCCAGGAGCTTCTGGGTCGTGTCGCCGGCGCGCGCAGCTTCGATGACGAGGTTCCGGAGCTGGCGCTCGCCGAGGCCGTAGTAGTGCCGGAGCTTCTGCTTTTCGTGCAGCCGCACCGCGAAGTCACTGAGCTTGCGGCGGCCCTGACCGTGCTGGCCAGGCGGGTACGGTCGACGCTCGATCTTCTTGCGCGAGAGCCCCGGCAGCTCGACGCCGAGCGCTCGCATTATCCTCATTCGCGGACCGGTATAGCGGCTCATTGGATACTCTCCTTCCTGTGCATGTGGACCAGCGCGGACACGTAAACGGCGCGCATCACGAGGCCTCCAGCAGCGTGCGACCAAGGGCCGCGCGAAGAGCCCGGTCGGAGAGCTGCCCCGCACAGGCGCCGAGTCGCTGCCAGACGTGCTCCGCGAGCGGATCGCGAAAATCCAGCCAGGGGTAGCGCGTGGGAGCAACCGCGGTGGCCGCGAGCGTGAGAACGTTGGTGGGGGGGGACGTCGATCCAGTCGGCGCGCGTGGTGGGATCCGCATCCATCGTGGGTGTCTCCTGGTCCAGAGTCGGAGGGGTAGGCGCGTGCAGAGGCGGCGGCGGGAGGCCCACCACGGCTGCACAGGCACTGGCATCGAGGCGTCGTGCGGCTGGCCCCAACGCAGAAGGGGGCAAGCGGGCTCGCTGGAAGCGCGGGCACGACGGGCTCGGGGTATCGAGAGGGCTACCTTAATGAATGTGATTTTCAACATCAACAAATAAGCGCGGCACGCAAAAAACCCGGCATTTCGCGGGGAAACGCCGGGCGACCGGACGCCGGGATCGGGCTTCAGCGCCCGGAGGTCAGAGCGGAATCTTCGCCGCGATCACGCTGCCCCACGGCCCCGGCTCGCCCTTGGCGTTCTGCCAGCGCAGCAGATAGAACGCCGTCTTCCCCGCGTCCTCGGCGGCGTGCTCCTGGGTGTACGGCGTCCGCGTATCGAGCGCGATGAAGTCGTAGCCGGACGCGTCCAGAGGGGCGGTGTCGCCGACATGGGCCCAGACCTGACAGCCCTGCACGCCCTCGGGCTTGGCGGCGCGCTTCGGCGTCTCCTCGTCGACGAAGTGGGTCACCAGGGTGAGGTGCCCTGTGGCCTCGATGCGACCGAGGGGCCGTGTCGTCGGGGGGCCAATCACCGAACGGGTGCCCGTGCGCGGGGCCAGGCCCACCGAAGCGCGAAGGGCGTTGTCGACGTCGGGGCCTCCGTTGATCTTGCGCGCCGCGCTCCGCATCGAGGCTTCCAGCTTGCTCTGGGCGACGTCCTTGGTTTGCGTGGCGATGCGGGCGTCTTCCTGGGCCTTGATGTGCCCAGCATAGGCGAGCTCCCAGGCTGCCTGGTTGGCCTGGAGCGCCACGACATCGTCTTTGAGCAAGCCGTATTTGGCCGGGTCGGCCGCGACGGCGGTGACGAGCTGCTTCTGGGCCTGATTGAACTCGGCGGCGTTCGACGGAAAGGTCTCTGTGGACATGGATGTGGGTCCCTCTCTCTTTTCTGGCTATCATGCCTGCAGGATCGCGCGCCAGTCTTTTTCGACGGAGCAGGGGAAGGCGGGGAGCAGGACGATGGGGCCAGAGACGCCTCGGCTGCTCGAGGAGGAGATCGGGCGTCCGGAGGCGGAGGGCGGGCGTCGGAAGGAGGAGACTGGAGGAGGGAAGGGGGGAGGATCCATCTCCAGACGATGGATGCCGGCTGCTGAAGAGGAGACGCGGTAGGGAAAGGCGGAAATTCACTTTCCAAGGGAGGCGGAGCGATCTTCGGCGGGTGCGTGATCGCTTACGGGGCGCTCAGAGGGGCGGGTAAAGGCGGTGGGAAGAGTTGCCGAGGAGGCGACGGGAGGTGCTGAGGAGGCGGGGGATTTTTCGACGCCGGAGATTGGATCTCCGGAGGAGGGGCGCGGTGGGGCGGAGGGCGAAGGAGGGCAAGCGGGGAGCGAGAATCTGCGGGGATTGGCGGTGATTTCAGGGCGAAGGGGGGAGGAGGGGCGGGCACCGGAGGCGGCGCGATTTGCGGAAGAGGCGGCGGGGTTTCCGAGCGTTGCGCGGGGGCTTCGGGGAACCATGCGGCGGAGCGGCTGGTGGGCAAGCTCGCCGCGAGCAACGCGGCCCCGAGCCATGCCTCGGCTCCCGCTCGGTTCTCAACCCCGACTGGCGGCACGAGGGGCGTGCCCTCCCACGCGCTATCCTGCACAGCAGTGGCCACCTTCGTGTCACGGACACGGAGCTGCATGGGACTCTCGACCCTCTCGCCTCTCCCTACAAGAC
>Ga0105048_10007301_pt1 | contig 17764 bp, 12 predicted proteins | sample MAT05_FD_78382 | JGI IMG/M metagenome (GOLD analysis project Ga0105048, IMG submission 78382) | Freshwater microbial communities from Lake Fryxell liftoff mats and glacier meltwater in Antarctica - MAT-05 | ecosystem: Environmental > Aquatic > Freshwater > Ice > Liftoff microbial mat | place...
CACCATGGTCGACCAGCTCAACACCTTTGCCGGCGAAGTAACCCGCGTGGCGCGCGAGGTCGGCACCGAAGGCAAGCTCGGCGGCCAGGCCGCCGTGAGCGGCGTGGCCGGCACCTGGAAAGACCTGACCGACAACGTCAACTTCATGGCATCCAACCTGACCGAGCAGGTGCGTGGCATCGTCAAGGTCGTGACAGCGGTTGCCAACGGCAACCTCGCGCAGCGGCTGACGGTGCAGGCGAAGGGTGAGGTGGCGGCGTTGGCCGACACCATCAACGGCATGACCGACACGTTGGCGATCTTCGCCGACCAGGTGACGAACGTCGCCCGCGAGGTCGGCGTCGACGGGCGCCTGGGCGGGCAGGCCAACGTGCCCGGCGCGGCCGGCACCTGGAAGGACCTGACCGGCAACGTGAACCTGCTGGCGAACAACCTCACCACACAGGTGCGCGCCATCGCGGAAGTGGCCACCGCCGTGACCAAGGGCGACCTGACACGCTCGATCCAGGTGGATGCGAAAGGCGAGGTGTCCGAGCTCAAGGACAACATCAACACGATGATCTCGAACCTGCGCGAGACCACCGACAGCAACCGCGAGCAGGACTGGCTGAAGACCAACCTGGCGCGCTTCACGGGCATGTTGCAGGGCCAGCGCGAACTGAGCACGGTCGGGCAGATGCTGCTGTCCGAGCTGGCTCCGCTGGTCACCGCGCACCAGGGTACGGTGTACCACTGCGGCAGCGGCGCGGATGCGCAATCACTGGCGCTGCTGTCGAGCTATGCGCAGGCGGGCGGCATGGTGCTGGCCAAGACCATACTGCTGGGCGAAGGGCTGGTCGGCCAATGCGCGCTCGAGAAGAAGCGCATCCTGCTCAACAACGCGCCGGCCAACTTCGTCCACATCGTCTCGAGCCTGGGCCAGGCCAGCCACGTGAGCGTGGTCGTGCTGCCGGTGCTGTTCGAGAACGAGACCAAGGCGGTGATCGAACTCGCCTCGCTGCACCCCTTCACGGTGGTCAACCTGAACTTCCTCGACCAGCTCGCGCTGGGCATCGGCGCGGTGTTCAACACCATCGAGGCGACCATGCGTACCGAGGGGCTGCTGACCCAGTCGCAGCAGCTCACGGCGGAGCTGCAGTCGCGCCAGAGCGAGCTGCAGCAGAGCAACGAGGAACTCGGTACCAAGGCGCGCCTGCTGGCCGAGCAGAACGCCGAGGTCGAGCGCAAGAACCGCGAGGTGGAGCAGGCGCGCGGCGCGCTCGAAGAAAAGGCTTCCGAGCTCGCGCTGACCTCGAAGTACAAGTCCGAGTTTCTTGCCAACATGTCGCACGAGCTGCGCACGCCGCTCAACTCGATCCTGATCCTGAGCCAGCAGCTGGCCGAGAACGGGCCCGGCAACCTGGCGCCCAAGCAGGTCGAGTTCTCGCGCAACATCAACTCGTCGGGCACCGACCTGTTGCACCTTATCAACGACATCCTCGATCTGTCCAAGATCGAGTCGGGCACCGTGACCGTGGAAATCGAGGAAATCAGTTTCAGTGGCCTGCGCGACACCATCGCCCGCAACTTCCACCATGTGGCAGAGGCAAAGAACCTGCCTTTGCATATCCGCTTCGCCGACGACCTGCCGCGCTCGATGGACAGCGATCCGAAACGGCTGCAGCAGGTGCTCAAGAACCTGTTGTCCAATGCCGTCAAGTTCACCTCCCGCGGCAAGGTCGAGGTGCGCGTGGGCGTGGCCACCGAAGGCTGGAACGTGGACCATCCGGTGCTGAGCTTGGCCCAGCATGTCGTTGCGTTTGCCGTAGAGGACACCGGCATCGGTGTCGCGCCCGAGAAACAGCGGCTGATCTTCGAGGCATTCCAGCAGGCCGACGCGGGCACCTCGCGCAAATACGGCGGTACCGGGCTGGGCCTGGCGATCAGCCGCGAACTCGCCGTGTTGCTGGGTGGCGAGATCCGCCTGGCCAGCATGCATGGACAGGGCAGCATCTTCACGCTGTACCTGCCGCTGCGTTACGCGGGCCCCGCCGCCGCCAATATCGCGCGCAAGGCCGACGGCGCCACGCCGGCGTCCGCGCGGTCGGTCATTGCGCTGCCCCTGGCGCGCGAGGAGCACATCGTCGACGACCGCGACAGCATCGCACCGGGCGAGCCGGTGTTCCTGGTCATCGAGGACGACCCGCATTACGCGCGCATCCTGCTCGGACTGGCACGGGACCGCGGCTTCAAGGGGCTGGTCGCCACCAAGGGCGCCTACGGTCTCGCGTTGGCGCGGAAATACGTCCCGGCCGCCATCTCACTGGACATCTTTCTTCCGGACATGCTGGGCTGGACGGTGTTGAACCAGCTCAAGCTGGACCCGGCGGTGCGCCATATTCCGGTTCAGATCATCACGATGGAACAGGAGCGCCAACACGGCCTGGCGCACGGCGCATTCGCCTATCTTGTGAAGGAGCCCACCACGCAGGGCATAGAAGCCGCGTTTGATCGCATCACCGAGTTCACCGCGCCGCGCACCAAACGCCTGCTGGTGATCGAGGACGACGACATCGAGCGCAATGCGGTGCTGGAGCTGCTGGGCTACGACGACATCGAGATCGTGGCGGCCGGCAGCGGCGCCGAAGGGCTGCGCGCAATGCGCGACAAGCCGTTCGACTGCATCGTGCTCGACCTGCGCCTGCCCGACATGACCGGCTTCGAACTGCTCGAGAAGATGCAGGCCGAACCGAACTTGCTGACGGTGCCGGTGGTGGTCTTCACGGGCAAGGACCTGAGCCTGGACGAGCAGGCCCGGCTCAATTCGATGGCCAAGAGCATCGTGCTCAAGGACGTGCAGTCGCCCGAGCGCCTGCTCGACGAGACCGCGCTGTTCCTGCACCGCGTGGTGACGGATCTGCCGCCCGGAAAGCTGGCCATGCTGGAGCGGCTGCACAATTCTGCCGAGGTACTGCGCGGGCGCAAGATGCTGATCGTCGACGACGACGCACGCAACATCTTCGCGCTGACCTCGGTGCTGGAGAACCACCAGGTCGACGTGATGAGCGCGACCAACGGCCGCCAGGCGATCAAGATCATCCAGCAAACGCCCGATCTGGCGATGGTGCTGATGGACATCATGATGCCCGAGATGGACGGCTACGAAACCATGCGCGAGATCCGCCGCGACCCGAAGTTCCGTACGCTGCCGATCCTCGCGCTGACCGCCAAGGCGATGAAAGGCGACCGCGAAAAATGCCTCGACGCCGGCGCCAGCGATTACATCGCCAAGCCCGTTAACACCGACCAGCTGCTGTCGCTCATGCGCGTATGGCTGTTCCGCTAGGCCGGGGCGCGCACGGCACAGCACACCCCGCCATGAAGAGTCCCGCAATCACGAAGGCGCCCCGCCCAATCCCAAAGGGCTTCGCTGCGAGCGGTCCGGCTCCGCTGGGCGGCGCCGCTGCGGTGGACGCCGTCGTCAACATTCTGGTGGTCGACGACGAGCCGAGGAACCTCACGGTGCTCGAAACCGTGCTCGCCGACGCGGGCTACAACCTGGTGCGCGCGGACTCGGGCGAGCAGGCGCTGCTGGCCCTGATGGCCCACGAGTTCGCGGTGCTCGTGCTGGACGTGCACATGCCCGGCATGAACGGCTTCGAGCTGGCGCAGATCGTCAAGGGACGGCGCAAGACCGCGCACATTCCGATCATTTTCCTGACCGCCTACTACAACGAAGACCAGCACATCCTGGAGGGCTACGGAACCGGCGCGGTCGATTACCTGCACAAGCCGGTCAATGCCGCGATCCTGCGCTCCAAGGTGGCCGTGTTCGCCGAGCTGTACCGGCAGGGCCACGCGCTGCAACTGGCGAACCACGCATTGACAGAGGAGATCGCCGAGCGGCGCCGCGCAGAGGCCCGGCTCAGCGAACTCAACGAGACGCTGGACCGGCGCGTGACCGAGCGCACCGAGGCCCTGCAGGCGAGCGAACTGCAACTGCGCAACGCCGACCGGCGCAAGGACGAGTTCCTGGCGACACTCGCGCACGAACTGCGCAACCCGCTGGCCCCGCTGCGCAACGTGGTGCAGATCCTGCGCCGCAAGGTGCCGGACACGCCGGACATGCAATGGGCGCTGGGGCTCATCGAGCGGCAGGTGCGCACCATGAGCCGCCTGATCGACGACCTGATGGACATCAGCCGCATCAACCGCGGCAAGATCGAACTCAAGAGCGAGCTGGCTGACATCGGCGACGTCATCAAGGATGCGGTCGAGCTGGCCCGGCCGCTGATCGACGAGTTGCGCCACGAGCTGGTGGTGGCGGCTCCCGAAGGCAAGCTGCTGTTGCACGCCGACCGCACGCGCCTCGCGCAGGCGTTCACCAATCTGCTCAACAATGCCGCGAAATACATGGACGCGGGCGGTCGCATCGCGCTCGTGGTGCAGGACCACGGCCACGAGCTGCGCGTGACGGTATCCGATAGCGGCATCGGCATTGCAGAGGATCGCCTGCCGCATGTGTTCGAGATGTTTTCACAGGTCGAAAGCGCGCTGTCGCGCTCTCGCGGCGGGCTGGGAATCGGCCTGTCGCTGACGCAGCGGCTGGTCGAGTTGCACGGCGGCAGCGTGGTGGCGCGCAGCCCCGGTCTGGGCAAGGGCAGCGAGTTCGAGGTGATTTTGCCGCGCGCCCGCCCGGAAACGGTGACAGGGGTGGCGGGTGCACCGCCCGCTGCGGCAGACGGCGCCGCGCACCGTCCGCTGCGCATCCTGGTGGCCGACGACAACCAGGATGCTGCGTCCACCCTGTCGATGCTGCTCGAAGTCCTCGGCCACACGGTTGCCTGCGTGTACGACGGCCGGGCCGCGGTGCAGGCGGCGCGCGAGTTCCAACCAGATGTCGCGCTGCTGGACATCGGCATGCCCCGGCTCAACGGCTACGAAACCTGCCGCCAGCTGCGCGGCCTGCCCGGCGGCGCGGGCCTGCACCTGGTCGCGATCACCGGCTGGGGCCAGCCCGAGGACCGCCGCCTGTCGGATCAGGCGGGGTTCGATCACCATCTCGTCAAGCCGGTCGATACCGACGCACTCGAGGACTTGCTCGCGCTCGTCAGTCGCAAGATCGGCAACGCGACGGCGATCCACGCAAACAAATAGGCAATGCGCCGTTGGCCCGGAGCTGTCGAAGGGCCACTCCGGCTTTCCCGTTGGAGGGGTGGCGAATGGCCGGGCCCATCCGGTCGATCGCGGGGTGATGCGGGCGCGCTGCGCTACCGCGACCGCATCGGCATTGGCCGGTACCGGATCGATCTGCACCCTTGCACCGGCGGCGACAACTGCATCGGCGTGCCGTCCTGCCCCTTCCATATTCCGCTGGGTGCCCTGCTGCCGCGCCGCATGAAAAACCTGCTGGCGGGAAGCCGGAACACAGGCACCACCCACATCACCAACGGTCGTTATCGCCTGCATCCGGTGCAATGGAACGCCGGTGCAGGCGCCGACATGCCGGCTGCGCACGCCTGAACGCGGGGACCACTCCGCACAAGGTTCAGGAGATCGATTCCCGCCGCGCCATTTTCCAGGCACTGCGGGTGCGCGTGCGCGTGGGCGTCGACGTGGGCGTGAAAATCGACTGGCCGGATGTGCGCGGTTATTGAACCTGGAAACCGCAGTTGACCGCTTTCTTGCGCTGGATACGCCTTATGAACTTTAGCTTTCGTGCGCACGGGTGTTAGCGGCGGAGCAAATCCGCGTAAATATGGCGGCGAAGACAAGCAGTTTGACATGGCGATAAGCGCAAAACCGCAGCGCTTGCCGCCATGTCCGACATATGGTTCCTACGCCGCGTCATGGGTGCGCTTCGCCGGGCTGACGACCGCCCTTGCACCGGCTACGGAACGGCAATTTTCATGCCTGCTTTTTTTTGCTCCGCCATGTTTGCACGCTTTCCGACAGTCGTTCACACACGGGCAAGGTCACCTCCAAGGTGACAACGCGGCGCACCCGATTGCGCCGCGCTGGCGCCTGCTTGCGGCGTTGCTTCTCGTTGCGGGCAGGAGCTGGCAGCGTCGTCGCCTTGCAGGCCGCAGTCAAGCCAGAGGCTTGCCTTCTTCGCGCTGTCCAAGTGTGCGCGGGCACACCTGGAGCCGCAGCGCTCACCTTGCAGGCCGCAGGCAAGCCAGAGGCTTGCCTTCTTCGCGCTGTCCAGGTGTGCGCGGGCACACCTGGCGCCGCAGCGCTCGCCTTGCAGGCCGCAGTCAAGCCAGAGGCTTGCCTTCTTCGCGCTGTCCAGGTGTGCGCGGGCACACCTGGAGCCGCACCGCTCAGCCTGGCCAGCGCACCCCATCGCAGCCCCCTCGGGCGCGTCCAACTGGGGCTTCCAGGTCGAATCTTGTCGCTAACCTTGAGAGAGGCCCCATGACTGGCAGCCTGTGCGTCACAGCAGGTCAGGGGTCCACTTCGAGCACCATTTCAGCATTGCGCAACCGGTCTACCAGAACCTGGCCCAGACCACTGGCCGGGGTCAACACGCCGCCACCCGGCGGTAGCCGCTGGCCACCGTAGAGAAGGGCCAATGCCGCCTCACACACCATTTTTGTAGTGGCGCGATTGCCAGGATCGCCGCGGTCCGAGATCCGCCCACGCAGCACATGGCCACTGGCGCTGCGCCCGACCAGTTCGCAACGGTACGACCCGCCGTCCATGCGCGCCACGGAGGGACCTGCGCCGGGCTTGGGCGCAACCCGTGCAGCCAGCGACCGCAGCGCAGCCGATCGCATGGCCTGCTGCGTCGCCAACATACCGGCGCTGATTGAGAAAGCCGCCACACCAGCCAGTGGCCCCGCACCGACCCGCAGAAACTCCTGGTAGCGAAATGTCTCGCCATACTGCAACAGGGCGGCACTGCGCCGCACCACGCGCGTGTTGATCGGTCCCATCACAAAGGGGCCCAGCCAGGCCTTGAAATCCGTATCGAAATGCGGCAACAGCGGGTCGGCATGGCGGGCCGGATCGCGCACGCGCTCACCCTGCGGGTTGAGCAAAAAAACATCGGCCATGGCCTTGCCCTGACCACTGCCCATCATGTTCAACGCCGACGCCAGCGTGCCGCCGTTGAGGCCGCCGCGCATGGAGAAAGCCCCCTTCACATCGATGCAGTCCACCGCGTGGCGTTGCTGCATCGCCTGTACCAGCAACCAGGCTCCCAGGTCCGATGGCACCGAGTCGAAACCGCAGCAGGGAATGATGCGCGTGCCATCGGCGGCGGCCCGTTCGTGGTGTTGCTTGACCAGCTTGGCCACCCAGGGCGTCTCACCCGTGATGTCCACATAGTGGGTACGCTGGCTTGCACAGGCTGCCACCAGTTTGCTGCCATAGAGGTCAAACGGCCCGGCTGTGCTGAGCACCACCGTGGTGCTGCGGGCCAGCGCATTCAGCGCGCGCGGTTCGTCGGCGCCAGCCACCACAATGTCGGCAGCCGCTGCCGCAGCGCCTGCCTCGCGACGCACCTGCTCGAGTTTGTCGCGGTTGCGCCCGGCAATTGCCCAGCGCAAAACCTTGTTGCCAGCGCCGGCCTGCGCAGCGATGTAGGCCACGGTCTGGCGACCGACAAAACCGGTTGCTCCATACAGGACGAGGTCGTAGATGCGCCGGGCCATGGTCGAGTCACCCGTCACAGGGCCGTGCGCGCGAGCATGCCGCCGACGCGGCGCAGCAGCCATTTCGGCGCACTGCGTGACACCAGGGTGGCGGCACGGTTGATTGCACCGGGCACACAGATCACATCGCCGCGCATGCAGGCTTCGAAGCCCTGGCGCGCAACCGCGTCGGCCCGTCCGACCATAAAGGCCGGCAGGCGGCCGAGTTGCTGGTTCGCCGCAGCCGCTGCACTCAGCATGTGGGTGGCGGTGATGCCCGGACACAGGGCCGTCACCGTCACCCCGCTGCCACGCAACTCCTCGGACAGCGACTCGGTGAGCGACAACACATAGGCCTTGCTCGCGGCATAGGTCGCCAGCATGGGAATCGGCTGGAACGCGGCAATCGACGCAACGTTCAGGATGCGCCCGCTGCCACGCTCAAGCATGCCCGGCAGCAAATGGGCCAGCAGGGATGTCAGGGCGGTGATATTGAGGTCAATGATGGCCTGGTGTGCGGCTGGTGCCATCCCTGCAAACGCCTGCTGCTGCAACACGCCGGCACAGTTCACCAACACGTCGGGCAACCGGCGCCGACGCCGCAACCCCGCCAGCAGACCCGCCACGGCTTGCGGCTGCGTCAGGTCCGCGGGCAACGCGGCGGCAAGAATCTGGTGCTGATCCTGCAGGGTGCGGGCCAGGGCGCGCAGCTTGTCGGCGTTGCGGGCGACCAACAGCAGATCGTGGCCGCCAGCAGCAAAACAGTGTGCCAGCGACTCCCCGATTCCCGCCGAAGCGCCGGTAACCAGTGCCAGCGGGCGCTTTGCGGAATGAACTTTTGCAGTTGGCATGGATTCTTGTCTGGTACGAACCCGATTCAAGCACACAACAGGCGGCGTTACCATCCAGCATGGGGCCGCAGTGGACGCCCCGCCCCTATTGACGCCATGCCATGATCCCATTTTCGATTCTCGACCTCTCGCCCATTACTGAAGGCAGCGACGCGGCACAGTCGTTTCGCAACAGCCGCGACCTGGCCCGGCATGCCGAAGCCTGGGGCTACCGGCGCTATTGGGCGGCCGAGCACCACGGCATGCCGGGTATCGCCAGTGCCGCCACCTCGGTTTTGCTGGCCTATATCGCAGGCGGCACGTCCACCATCCGCGTCGGCGCCGGTGGCATCATGCTGCCCAACCACTCGCCACTGGTGATTGCCGAGCAGTTCGGCACGCTGGAGTCGCTTTTTCCCGGCCGCATCGACCTCGGGCTGGGGCGCGCGCCAGGATCAGACCAGCGTACTGCGCAGGCGCTGCGGCGCAACCTCAGTTCGGACGCAGACGAGTTCCCGCAGGACGTGCTGGAGCTGATGGATCTGTTCTCGGCAAACCCGCGTGGCGCCGTACGCGCGGTACCCGGCACCGGCCTGGAAGTGCCGATGTGGATATTGGGCTCCAGCCTGTTTGGCGCCCAACTGGCGGCGGCGCTCGGCCTGCCATTTGCCTTTGCGTCCCACTTTGCGCCCGCGCAGATGATGCAGGCCATCGCCATCTACCGCGCAGGGTTTCGGCCCTCAACGCGGCTCGCCAAACCCTATGTGATGCTGGGCTTCAACGTGTTTGCCGCCGACACACAGGAAGAAGCCGAACTGCGCGCAACCTCGATGCAGCAGGCGTTCGTGAACCTGCGCAGCGGCCGGCCGTCCAAGCTTCCGCCGCCAATGGCCGGTTACCGCGACCGGGTCGGCGCGCAGGAACGTGCCCTGCTCGACTCGGTCTTGTCGTGCTCGGCGATCGGGTCGCCCGAGACAGTGCGCGCCGCGCTGCAAGCCTTTGTCCACCGAACCGGCGCCGATGAACTGATGATCGCCTCGCAAATGTTCGACCATGCACAACGGCTGCGCTCGTTCGAGATCACCTCGACCCTCATGCAGGAAGTTGCGACCGAGGCGGCGGTCGGCTAGCCGTCCGGTGGGCGTTCGGATGGGCCCGATTGGCTGCTGGCGCAGTGTTGCACGCTGCAAGAGACGGTAAAGAGCCGTCCCGTACCACTGGTGTTGTTGCAAGCGTAGCTGTACCTTCGGCAATCGGCGGCAATCGGCGGCAATCGGCAGCAATCGGTGGCAATCGGCGGCAGTGGGCCAGCGTGTCGGGCGTCCACGCTGGGCCGACTCCAATCGCGCAGAGGGTTTTTGTTGTATGCGGTGGGACTGGCGTGACCACCCGATTGGCGCGCGTGGCTGTGCGGCCTGCGCGAATAATTCCGTTGGCCCGGCGCGGCCGCCCGACACGCCCGATTTGATGGCTGCCCGGCGACAAACCAAACCCCAGACCTCCATGGCTGTGGGTGTATGCGGGTGGTTCGGCTTGCTCAATCCGGTGCCATGAAGCGATCTGGTCGGGCGTGGCGGGTGGCTGCGCCGGGGCGCTGGCGCTATTCGCGCATGCCACAGAGTCACGCGCTGCAGCCGCCGTGGTCACGCCAATTGCAACGAGTACCAATCGCATCATCTGCGCGAGTGCGCAAGCGCCATGGCGCGGACGCGCGGCGCGCTGGCCCACCGGCTCCGCCAGCCGAAGGTGAGGCGCACCCTGCACAGGCATGCGATTGGCTGGACGGCGCGGAGCATTCAGCCAAAGTGAAAAACTTTCATCTAAAACCAACTCCGGTTTGAAACCCCGGCCTTCAAGCCGGTGGGTGCCGACCCCGGCCTGAAGGCCGGGGTTTCGGGGGAGACCGTTTTGGGAGGGGATGCAAACCCCTTCCAAAACACGTTTGACCGACCGGCCTGAAGGCCGGTCGCCAACTTCTTGCTGGCCGGTCCAGGCTGGGCCAAAACATGCTGGCTGTCATGAATTCAAATCATTCATAATCGTTCGATTGGATTGAATTGATCAATTGGTTTATACCGTGTGGTATCTTTGCGATCTGTTCTTCAGGAGTTGCGATGCAGACTTTCACAGCCAATCAGGCCAAGACCCATTTTGGTGAGTTTCTGGACATCGCCCAGCGTGAGCCGGTGCGTGTGATGCGGCGCGACCGCGTGGTGGGCGTGATGGTGAGCGCGCAGGATTTCGAGGCGATGCGCGTTTTTTATGCCGACCGCCTGCAACATACCCTGAACCAGAGTGCGGCCCATGCAGCCCGGCAAGGATTGACCGCCAAAGCCCTGAAAGCACTGCTGGCCGATGAAAGCTGAGCATCGATTCAAAGCGGTCATCGACACCAACGTCTGGATCAGCGCGGCGCTCTCGAACGAGGGGCCTCCCGCAACGCTGGTGCGACGCGTTTTGATCGCCGGTGTGCCGGTGTTCAGCACGCCCACGTTTCGCGAACTGGAAACCCGATTGTGGAAACCCAAGTTCGACCGGTACCTGAGTATGGAGGCCCGTCGCGCCCTGCTGGCCGACGCCAGCGGCGCCGCCCTTTGGGTGGACATCCCGGCAGCACTGGCACTGCAGAAATTCAGCCGCGACCCCGACGACGATATCTTCGTCCAGGCGGCCATTGCTTCGGGGGCGCCGTGGCTGGTGACTGGAGACCAGGACTTGCTGGCCGTGGCAGCCATTGATGGCTTGCGCATTGTGACGCCAGCGCAGGCACTTCGCTACCGCGAGTTCACAAGCCAGCCGTAGCGGCGCATGCATCCTCCGCAAGGCGCTGGTTTGTGCCCGTGAAAAGCGCCAGATCTTTGATTCCCGTCAAGCAATGCAAGCCCGCGGGCAAGGCCGTCCATGGCGCGGCTCACCCGCCCCGCCCGGTACGGTAGTTGGCCGACGACAAACCAAACCCCAGACCTCCACGGCTGTGGGTGTATGCGGATGTTTCGGCTTGCTCAATCCGGTGCCATGAAGCGACCCGGTCGGGCGTGGCGGGTGGCTGCGCCGGGGCGCTGGCGCTATTCGCGCATGCCACAGAGTCACACGCTGCCGCCGCCGAGGTAACGCCAATCGCATGGAGTACCAAACACATCATCTGCGCGAGTGCGCAAGCGCCACGGCGCGGACGCCCGGCGCGCTGGCCAACCGGCTCCACGAGCCGAAGGTGGGGCGCACCCTGCACAGGCATGCAATTGCCTGGACGGCGCGGAGCATTCGATTGACGTGAGACAACTTTCATGATGCGGGGTGCTGCGAGGACATCATGAAAGTTCACGTGAAACAACTTTCATGATGCGGGGTGAAGAGTGGGAATCATGAAAGTCAGTGCAACAGTGCCGCACTACACGACCGCGAACGAAAGGCTGGTGACAACGCTCAGGGTGGTTGGCTCGAGGTTGTCTACCGCTGCCGCACCGCACTACTGCGAACGAAAGGCTGGTGACAACCCGGCCCGGTAACGCTCTATGGCTTGCAGCAGCTTCTCAGGCGCGCTGACCCACTGCGCCCTGCCGCTGCGTGAATTGGCGGCGGTATCTCCTTCTTGCAGCAGCTTCTCAGGCGGGCTGACACACTGCGCCCTTACCTTGAACCCAGCGACACTGCCACCGAACACGCTGCAGGCGATGGTGGCCGCCACCCGGGCTTGGTAAGTCGACGCATCCTGGAACGTGATGACAAAACCCAGTGCGCAGAGCGTGCCTTTGCCCGGATCGACGTCGGCCACGACGCCAACACCACTTGCGCTCGGCCATCCGGCGTTCGCAGGGGTCGGTCACACCATGGCGCGCGCCACCGTCAGCGCACGCAAGGTCAGGGCACCCAGATCCTCGACGGTCCAGGCCTTGTTGAGCATGCCGCACACACCCGCCTCGGCGGCGTCGACGATCAAGTCCTCGGTGAGATCGCCGCTGGTAATCACTACGGGCAGGCCAGGGTAGAGGCGGGCGACCTCGCGCGCCACATCGAGGCCCGACTGGCGCGGCATGTTGAAGTCTGTGACCACAATATCGAAACGATCTGGCTGGCTGCGCAAGGCCTCCAGGGCCAGCTCGGCGCTCTGGAAGCATGTGACGCGGAAGCCGACAAGCGGCAACAGACGCTCGACCACCAGTGACATGCATTCGTCATCGTCCAGGTACAGCACGTTCTGGCCATTGGCGCGCGTCGCCAGCGCGGGCTTCGCGTCAGTGTGACTGCTGGCGGAGTTCTCAGACGAATCATCGAGCGCACGGACTGGAAGGTAAATGTGGAAGCAGCTCCCGCGCCCGGGGGCGCTGTCCACCGTAATCTCGCCACCGTGGGCGCAGACGATGCCGCGCACCGTTGACAGTCCCAATCCGGTGCCGACTCCCGTCGGCTTGGTGGTGAAAAACGGCTCGAAGATGGCGGCCAGTGTGGTCTCGTCCATGCCGCTTCCGCTGTCGCGTACCCACAGACGAACCCAGGCCTCGGCCGCCGCACCCGGTTCGGGGCTTGCGCGCACCGCCGGGCCTGGCGATCGGCGATCGCACGCTGCCATGCCGATCTTGATCGAGCCAGGCTGACCCTGCATCGCAGGGGATCGGCGATCGCACGGCGCCAACCCGATCTCGATCCAGCCCGGTTGACCCTGCATCGCATGCCAGGCGTTGGTGCCCAGGTTCATCAGCACCTGGTGCAGCTGGGTCGCATCCAGGCGGGCCGCCAGCGGCTCGTCGCACAAGACACTGCGCAGTGTCACGCCGCTAGGCAGAGTGGCACGCAACAGATCGATGCCTTCCTCGACCAGCGGCCGCAGCAGTTGCACCTGCATGGCCTGCGGCTCGTGCCGGGAGAATGACAGGATATTCTGCACCAGGCTGCGCGCCCGCAGCCCGGCCTTGCGGATTTGCCCCAGGCTGCTCGCCACCGGATGGTCGACGGCGATTTCCTGCCGCGCAAGCTCCACGTTGCCCAGAATCACGCCCATGGTGTTGTTGAAGTCGTGGGCGATGCTGCTGGCCAGCGTGCCCACTGCTTCCATCTTCTGCGACTCGCGCAGTTGCCTCTCGAGCAACACCCGTGCCGCCTCGGCCTGCTTGCGCACAGTGATGTCGGTGTGGGAGATCGTCACGCTCGAGGGGCCGCAGCCTGCCAGCCGGCTGATGCGCGCGGTGAACCAGCGGAGGGTGTCCGGGGCGTCGCAAGGGTACTCGACTTCAAAGCTGCCCAGGCGGCCTTGCAGAACGTCCTGCAAGCCGTCGGCGAACTCGGCTGCTCCGGGTGAGCCGGCCCGCACGCCTTGGGCACACACCGCCAGGTAATTGACACCCTCATTGGTGCGCGATGCCTCGCCGCCGTTGGCGGCGACAAACTGGCGCCAGGCGCGGTTGACGCTGAGAATTGTGCCGCTGGCGTCTACCAGGCAGACGTGCGAGTCCAGGCTGTCGAGCGTGGCTTGGGCGAGCGCCTGCTCTTGCTGTCGCTCGGCTTGCAGCAGGCGCAATGGCGTGATGTCGACCAGCAGGTTGACCGCGCCGGTCACGGCGCCATCGGAGCCAAAGAACGGCTGCGGGTAGGCCAGCACCTGACGGCGTGAGCCGTCCGGCCGTTCGATGTGAATCTCGCAGTCCCGCAAGGCCCGGCGCTCGCGTATGGCTTGCGCCATCGGGCTCTGGTCCGCCGCAATGGTGTGCCCCTTGGCGTCCAGCATGCGCCACCAACCGCACCACCGGTCCTGGTCGAGCACCGGCTCGCGGCCCCAGAGTGCGACCGCAGCGGCGTTGAAGTAGGTGATGCGGCCTTCGGCATCGCAGGTGTAGATCGCAGCGGCCAACGAGTCGGTGAGCTGGAACCCGGCGTCGGGGTTGCCGCACTGCGTTGCGGCATTGATCGCGCTTGCGCGCTCGCCGTGACCAGGGACGCTGCCAGCGTCTGCCGCCGGCTCGGCGGCGCCGATCAGCAGCCGTGGCAGGCGTTCAAAGTCGTTCGACTTCTCCAGGCACTCGTCGGCGCCCATCAGAGTGCATCGGTCGCGCACCTCGGGTGTCGCGAAGTTGGTGACAACTATGACACGGCATTGGGGTTGGCGGCGTTTGACCTGCTCGAGCACGGTGTAACCGGTGCCGTCCTGGAGCTGCAGGTCCAGCACCAGGACGTCGGGCACACAGTCCTCGAACGCGGTCAGCGCCTGTTCGACCGTCGAGGATTCGGCCACGACCTGGCCGATCCCGGACTCGTCGATCAGGCTGCGCAGCCGCTGGCGCAGCGGCAGCGAGTCGTCCACCAGCAGCACGCGCACCGGCGCGGCGGCGGGCAGCTTCGGGCGTGCAAGCGAGGATAACGGGTTCACGGCAGGCGCGCGCGGATTCGGCAGGGAGTGGGGTGATGCAACCATGACCGACTGTAGGCTGCAGGGGCCGGGTCTTGCTGCGCCGCCGACGCGACCGCCTGTCGTGCAGCGCTCAGACTTCGTGTCGGTGATCCACCCGACAGGCCAAACTTACCGATCAGCGATCCAGGCCGTGCTGCAGCGCGTAGCGCGTCAGCTCCACGTTGGTCGAGACGCGCAGCTTGTCGGCAATCCGGCTGCGGTAGGTGCCCACCGTGCTTTCACTGACCGACAACGCGGCGGCGATCTCGCGCGCCGAGCGGCCCTGTGCCACCTGGCGCAGCACCTCCAGCTCGCGCGGCGACAGGGCCTCGTGCAGCGCCTGCCCGTGGCTGTCGCCGAGTGCGGCGGCCAGGTGCTGGGCAAGCGCAGCGCTGACGTACTTGCCGCCGGCCAGCACGCGCCGCACCGCCAGCAGCATCTCGTCGGCCAGGCTCGCCTTGGTCAGGTAACCGGCCGCACCGAGCTTGAAGGCACGGGTCGCAAATTCCTCTTCCGGGTAGGCGCTCAACACCAGCACGGCAGCGCCTGGGCAGCGCTGGCGCGCCTCGGCCAGCAGCTCGAAGCCGTTGCCGCCGGGCAGGTTGATGTCCAGCAGCACCAGGTCCCAGTCGGCCCGCAGCAGCCACTCGCGGCCGGCAGCGACACCCGCCGCCTCGCCAAACTCGGCATCGGGCCAGACTTCGGCCAACAGCTGGCGCACGCCGCGGCGCACGATCTCGTGGTCGTCGATGAGCAGGCAGCGTTTCATGGCGGCGGCTGCGCCAAAGGCACCCGCACCAGCACCCGCGTGCCGTGCGGCTGCGCCGCATCGATCTGCACCGTGCCGCGGCTGAGCAGGGCGCGCTCGCGCATGCCCAGCAGGCCCAGTGAGCGCGTATCAGCCAGCGCGGCCGGGGTTATGCCCACACCGTCGTCTTCGATCTCCAGCCACACGGCAGCGTCCTGGAGGCGCAGGCGGATATCGACATGCTGCGCCTGCGCATGGCGCGCGACATTGGTCAGGGCCTCCTGGGCGATATAGAACAGCTCGCTGGCCATTGCGGCAGGCAGCGGCGGCAAATCATCAGCGCTTGCCACCTTGCAGGTCACGCCGGTGCGTTGCTGAAACTGGCGCGCCCGCTGCGCGAGGGCAGCGCCCAGGCCGAGCTGGTCCAGCGCCGCCGGGCGAAGTTCGGCGGACAGCTTCTGCACGGCGGCGATCGTTTCCTCGTTGAGGGCCGAGGCCGCCACGGCACGGTCCAGCAGCGGCTGCTGGTTGGCCGCCAAGCCGGGTTCGGCCAGTCGGCGCTCGATCCAGCGCAGGTCCATCTTCAGCCCGGTCAGCATCTGGCCCAATTCGTCGTGCACCTCGCGCGCCACCCGCACGCGCTCGTCTTCCTGTGCGCGCTGCAGGCGCTGCAACAGGGCGCGCAGCGACTCACGGGATTCGAGCACCTGCTGCGCGGCGTGGTGGCGTGCCGTGACGTCCTGCGCCTGCACCACGCGCGCCATGCGGCCGCCGAATGCAATCGGCTGCGCGTTCAATTCCACGTCGACCAGGCGGCCGTCCTTCAGGCGGTGTCGGTACAGCACCGCCAGCAGTGGCAAGCCGGCGCGCACGTTGGCCAGTGCGAGGTGCAAAGCGGGCAGCTCTTCGGTCGGCAGGATGTCCTCCAGCGTCATCGCCAGGAACTCGTCGCGCCGCCAGCCGTAGTGCGCCACGGCCGCGTCGTTGACGGCAAGAAAGCGCAGCGTCAGCAGGTCGTAGATCCACATCGGCTGCGGGTTGGCGTCGAACAGCTGGCGGTACTGGCGTGCCGCCTGCTGCAACTGGGCGTCGCTGCCCTGGCGCTCACTGATGTCGCGCAGGATCACGGTGCAGAACGGCTTGCCGGCCACACGGGTCTGCGAGATCGACGCTTCGATCGGGAATTCCGTGCCGTCGGCACGCACGCCCCGCAGCGCACTCAGGGCGCCTACGCGGCGGCTGGTGGTTCCGGTGGCGACGAAGCGCTCGATGTGTGCGTGGTGCGCAGCGCGGGCGCTGACCGGCAGCAAACGGTCCAGCGGCTGGCCGATCACATCACCCTGGCGCCAGCCGAACAGGGCCTCGGCGGCGGGGTTGAACAGCACAATATGGTGCGCTTCGTCGATGCCGATGATGGCGTCCATCGCCGAGCCGACGAGGCCGGCGATGCGCTGCTGCGCTTCGTCGCGCGCCGCCTCGGCAGCTCGGCGGGCATCGATGTCCGCTACCACCGCGATGAAGTAGTCCGGCGCGCCGGATTCGTCCCGCACCAGGGCCGCCGTCAGCTCGATCCACACCACCCGCCCGTCGCCGTGCAGGTAGCGCTTTTCCAGCGTGTAGCTGCCGATGTCGCGGGCTGCCACGCGCTGCGCAAGGTGCAAATCGGCGGCCAGGTCGTCCGGGTGCGTGATGTCCTGGTAAGTCATGCCCCCGAGCTGCGCAGCACTGTAGCCGACGATCTCGCACAACTTGTGGTTGGTGCGCAGCCAGCGTCCATCGGGCGCGACATGGGCGATGCCGACGGCGGCCTGCTCGAAGGTGTCACGAAACCGGCGCTCGCTGGCGGCCAGCTCAGCCTGGCTGGCCTCGACGCGCGCACGCGACGCCACCAGTTCTTCGTTCTGCAGCTCAAGCTCGATCTGGTGCACCTGCAGTTCATGCAGCAGGCGCGCCGTGTCGGATTGCGATGGCGCCTGCGCATCACCCGGGCGGCCCACCCTGCGTTCCGCCCGGCGCCTCAGCTCGTTGCGGTCGTGTGGCGGCGGCTGGCCAGCGGTCATGGGAGCATGCCGGTTTGGGGTGCCATGGGATACCTTGCGCTGTTTCAGGTTAGCCCGGCCGCAGCACGGCCGCGGCCGACGCCGGATTCAATCCGTCCCCACCAGGCCCACGCGCACCGCGAACCGGGTCA
>Ga0105048_10007302_pt1 | contig 17761 bp, 21 predicted proteins | sample MAT05_FD_78382 | JGI IMG/M metagenome (GOLD analysis project Ga0105048, IMG submission 78382) | Freshwater microbial communities from Lake Fryxell liftoff mats and glacier meltwater in Antarctica - MAT-05 | ecosystem: Environmental > Aquatic > Freshwater > Ice > Liftoff microbial mat | place...
TGACTCAGGAGCAATACGAGGTGATCATGGGGACCAATCCTTCGAAATTCAAAGGGCCGAAGAACCCCGTGGAGGAGGTATCGTGGGACAATGCCCAGGAGTTTCTCAAGAAGCTGAACGAGAAGTTCACGGATCGCAAATTGGAATTCCGGCTCCCTAGCGAGGCGGAGTGGGAGTACGCCTGCCGGGCGGGGACAACGACGCCCTTTCACTTCGGTAAAGCGTTGAACGGCACGCAGGCGAATTGCAATGGGACGGGCCCGTATGGCACGGCGATCAAGGGCGCGTACCTGGAAAAAACGACGAGTGTTGGCAAGTACGATCCCAACGCGTTCGGGCTGTATGACATGCATGGGAATGTGCGGGAGTGGTGTGAAGATTATTACGGGCCTTACGGCAAGTCGCCGAAGGATGGGACGGCGCAGAACGTCAAACAATCAAACGAGGTTCGCGTCCTCCGGGGCGGCAGCTGCAACAGCAGTCCCAGGGACTGCCGTTCGGCGTACCGCAACGTCAACTCGCCCGTCGACCGCAACTTTAATGTCGGTTTTCGAGTGGTTGTCTCCCAGGACTGACGTATCTATTTTTTCTTTTACTCTTTGGCTTTTTACTTCTTGGATTTCTCTTCCCTCGCGAAGCGAGCGCGCGGTGAGAGAATATTACCCTGACATTTGCTTGAAGGAACAGAAAAGGCGGAGCGAAAGAACTGCCTGTCTCGATCAATATCAAAACATCGTCAAATCATCATTTCTTCTGGTTTTGTTCGTTTCTTCCGGACATGTTTGTTTCTTCTGGACATGTTCGTTTCTTCTGGCGAGGGGTGTGTGGGTATTGGCCAGAAGAAAACAGAATGGTACGAATGACAAATTGATCAATGCGCATAAACGAGGGAACAGGTCGGACCGTTTTTCGCTGGAGGCTGGCGTCGTCAAACCCGTTCGCTTTCAACAATTCGTCCAACATGTCAACTTCCCGTTCGTTCTTCCACGAGCATGGCTGTCGCTTCGTCGCCTTCGACCCGACATTCATGTCACGTCTGGCCAATTCCGGGTTGGCAGGGCGATTCCAAGCGCCTTGATGCGCGACGCGAGCGTTGTTGGTTTCATGCCCAGAAGTTCGGCAGCGCCGCCGGGCCCCGAGACTTTGCCGTTCGTAGCTTTGAGAGCGGCTCGGATGTTGTCGGCTTCGATCTGTCGAATCTGGGCGTCGGTTCGCACCGCTGGTTCGGCGGCAATGTTCGTCTCGATCACCCGTGAGGCCTTCGCCGGAGAGGGGAGTTCGATGTTCAGTCGGCCTTTCGTTGAGGTGATGACGGCTCGCTCGATGACGTGTTGGAGTTCCCGCACGTTTCCCGGCCAGTCGTACTGCTGGAGTCGCTGGACCGTTGCCAGAGTGAGGGGCGGCGTCGGCCGGCCGACTTTCCGAGCGGAGGCTTCCAGGAAGTGTTCGGTCAGGAGGGGGATATCCTCCTTCCGCTTCCGCAAGGGTGGAACTTCTATAGGGAACACACTGAGCCGGTAGAAAAGGTCTTGTCGGAATCGACCGGCCTCCGCTTCGCCGCGGAGGTCGCGGTTCGTTGCCGCCACCAGTCGCACGTTGACTCGCCGGGTCCGTTCTTCCCCGACCCGTTCCAATTCCCCTTCCTGGAGAACCCGCAGCAGCTTGGCCTGGAGCTCTAGCGGAATTTCCCCGACCTCATCAAGAAAGAGCGTTCCACCTTCCGCTAATTCAAAGCGACCGACTCGATCTCGCAGCGCCCCCGTGAACGCCCCCTTGGCATGGCCAAAGAACTCGCTCTCATAGAGTTCGCGCGGGACCGCCGCACAATTAACCTTGATGAGCGAGCGACCTGATCGCTTGCTGCGGCAGTGAATTTCGCGGGCGACGAGCTCCTTGCCGGTACCGCTCTCGCCGAGGATCAGGACTGCCGAGTCCGTTGGGGCGACCAGGTCGATCTGCCTGGCAACGGCTTTTAACGCGGCACTTTGGCCGATCAGTTCGCCGAATGCTCTGGCCCCGACCGCTTCCTCGCGTAGATATTCGTTCTCGAGTTCCAAGCGCTTTCGCAGAGCCTCGATCTCTTCGAATGCGTGCCCATTGCGGGCGCGGCGCTGGTCACGATGGCCGACTCCGCCAAGGCGTATCTGCGAAAAATCAACTAACACAATCGCTGACCAATCGGTCACGCAATCGCACCCCGAAGTTTTCATCGAACATTCTCAAAAGGAGTCTAAAATGGCCTCGAACATTCTCTCCCAATCCCAGACCGTCATCGCGCCGCCTTTCACACTGGTCACGGCGGTGCGAAAAGTCAGGCTCGCTGAAGATGCCTGGAATTCCCGTGATCCCAAGCGGGTCGCGTTGGCCTACAGCGAAGATTCGGTGTGGCGCAATCGCGACCAATTCATCTCGGGCCGCGATGCCATTCGCCGATTCTTGGCTGGCAAATGGGACCGTGAACTCGATTACCGGCTCGTCAAGGACCTGTGGGCTTTCACCGACGACCGGATCGCGGTGCGCTTTCAATACGAATGGCACGACGCGAACGGCCAATGGCACCGCAGTTACGGAAATGAGCTGTGGGAGTTCGACGAAAACGGCCTGATGCGCCGCCGGGAAGCCAGCATCAACGACATGGCCATTGCCGAAAACGAGCGTAAGTTCTTCTGGCCTGCTCCCGGCGCACGGCCCGAAGATCACGCGGGCATCCCCGACGTTCGCTAACCCTCGATTTCGTTTCGACACCCCTTTTCTGGAGATATGACATGGCCCGAACGATGAACCGTTACCTGGCCTTTGGACTGATTGCCTCTGCCGCGTTAGCCCTGCATCCGGTGCAGTCGACGCGGGCACAGCAACCGGCCGGCATACCCTGGCAAGGTCGAGCGGGCGATCCTGTTCACGGTCGAGGCGTGGGACGTGAACTGCCAGCAGCACGTCCACCAGCGGTTTTCGCAGAGCCAGATTGCCCCGGTGATCGAGAAACTTCAGACACGCATCGCCGATCTGGAGTCTGAAGTCAAACGCCTGAAATCGAATTCGTCCCACAACAACCTTTAAAAGGAGTATCATCATGCAATTCCACAAAAACGACACTGCGCTGGTTATCATCGACCCGCAGAACGACGTGTTGAGCGAAAAGGGCGTCTCCCGGGGTCTGGTTGGCGCCAGCATCAAGGAAAACAACACCGTCGAGAGTCTCGCCCGACTCTTTCAGGTGGCCAAGGAACGAGACTTCAGTGTGTTCATCTCGCCCCACTATCTCTACCCACACGATCAGGCGTGGCAGTTCGGCGGGGCCGTTGAAAAGTCGATGCTGGAGAGCAAGGAGTTCTTTCGCCCCGATCCGCTCGGCCGCAATGGCTTCCTCGGCTCCGGGGCGGACTGGTTGGACCGGTACCTTTATCGAGGACGGAAAAACGGTCGTGGTCAGCCCTCACAGAGTGTGGGGGCCGCAAACTAACGACCTCGTGCTGCAACTGCGCAAGCGCGGTGTCGACAAGGTCATCCTGGCCGGTATGCTCGCGAACTTGTGCGTCGAAAGCCACTTATGGGAACTTGTCGAACAGGGCTTCGAGGTCGCCGTGGTGAAGGACGCGACGTCTGGTCCCCGGCATCCCGTTATTGGCGACGGCTACAAGGCGGCCCTCGTCAATTACGGCTTCATCGCCAATGCGGTCCTCGCGACGGACGACGCCGTGAAGGCCATGAACTAACCCCACAGCGGGGCCGCCCAGATTCAACCGACGTTGGGAGTTGCGGAAGAGTAACAACGGATTCTGATCGTTTCTTTTTACACGGAGTCAATGCGATGAGCACAATTACCACTAAAGACGGCACGCAGATTTTCTACAAGGACTGGGGAACTGGACAGCCCATCGTGTTCAGTCACGGCTGGCCGTTGAGCGCCGACGACTGGGACGCACAGATGATCTTCTTCGCGTCACGCGGCTTCCGGTGTATCGCTCACGACCGTCGTGGCCATGGCCGATCGAGCCAGACGTGGCACGGCAATGACATGGACACCTATGCCGACGATCTGCTGGCCGTCGCTGAACATCTCGATCTCAAGGGTGCCGTCCATGTTGGCCATTCGACGGGCGGCGGCGAGGTGGCACGCTACATCGGCAAATACGGCCAAGGGCGAGCGAAAGATCGCATCGCCAAGGCCGTACTCATCGGCGCGGTGCCGCCGCTGATGGTCAAAACCGCAGCCAACCCCGGTGGTTTGCCGCTTGAGGTCTTCGATGGGTTTCGAGCCGCGCTATTGGCCGACCGGGCGCAGTTTTTCCGAGACATCCCCGCCGGCCCTTTCTATGGCTTCAACCGACCTGGCGCGAAGGTCTCGCAAGGCGTCATCGACAATTGGTGGCGGCAAGGCATGATGTGCGGCATCAAGGCCGCTTACGATTGCATCAAAGCGTTCTCCGAGACGGACTTCACCGAGGATCTCAAGCGCATCGACGTGCCGACGCTCATCATGCACGGCGAAGACGATCAGATTGTGCCAATCGGCGCGGCGGGTCTGATGTCCGCCAAGATCGTGAGGAACGCCATGCTCAAGGCCTATCCAGGATTACCGCATGGGATGTGTACAACCCATGCGGAACTGATCAATAAAGACCTACTGGAGTTTCTGAAAGCATAGACTGACAACATTCACTAACTCAGCCAACCTGTCATTACTGAGGAGCCTTACCATGTTCAAAACAAAGGACGATCTGCCGGAGACTAACCGCGCCAAGTTGGTCGACCTGCTCAATGCTCGCCTGGCTGATTGTGCGGACCTGCAGACACAGTCCAAGTAGGCCCACTGGAACGTCAAGGGGCCGAACTTCATTGCTCTTCACGAGTTGTTCGACAAGATCAATGAGGAGGTGGAGGACTACGTGGACGATATCGCCGAACGAGCGGTTCAACTCGGCGGCGTGGCCGAGGGAACCGCACGCATGGTTGCCAAGCGGAGTTCATTGCCCGAATACCCGCTGACTGCCACGGACGGTCGCAGCCATGTGGAAGCCCTGTCCACGGCGCTCGCGGCATTCGGCAAGTCGGCTCGAAAGGCCATTGACGAGTCCAACGAGTTGGGCGACCTGGACACGGCCGACCTGTTTACGGAGGTGTCACGCGGCATCGACAAATGGCTTTGGTTCGTCGAGGCGCATCTCCAGGCCGAGCGCTGAGGAGCCGCGAACAAATAATCTGGTCAAATTTATCTCTTTCGCGGTTTCATAATGTAGTTCCATTCGCCGTGAAAATCGGACGGCGTAATTCTTATGGTGGCCATTTGTGCGTCGCTGACTTTCAGGCCTGTTTCGTACACATTGGTGTCCAAGGCCGATTGGACAGTCAAGCCGGTGGTCGTTGTTGTGCTTGCGATCAACTCGACAATCGCTTGGCGACTCAGCAACCGTTGGCCCCGCCAGTTGCTGGTGATGTGACTGAACTGCCGATGTTCGATTTTGGTCCACTTGCTGTTGCCAGGCGGAAAATGACAAACGGTCAGTTTCATTTCCAATTGTTCGACCAAGCCTTGCAGAGCCACTCTCCACAAGCGGCTCTGGCAACTATTGCTGCCGCTGCCGTCGGCCGTGATCATCAATTCGCTCGCCCGGGAAAAACGCCGGTTGCCCATGTCGTCCCACCAGCGACGGATGCTGTTGGCCGCGTGATTTCAGCAAGAACGCAAGCGCGGGCAATCGCTCGCCTCATGCTGCCGGTCGTGTAGCAGTCCCCGGCACGACGTCAGCGGATGCGTCGGCGTACCCGTTCCATTCGCGATTTTTGCGAGGGTGTAATCGGTGACTTGCGATTTCGTCTTCTCGACGTCGTCGATGGCGATCGGAAGAACAGGTAGGGCCTCCGGGGCGTTGGAACGGCCACGCTTCAGACCGGGGACGGCAAGCAATTCGTGCCAGACAGCCAGGGGGTGAGTTCTTCGCCGACGGCCCACTTGAAAATGTACTTAACCCGCGACATTTGATGATTGACGTGGAATCGACACCAGCCACGGCGCACCATCTCGCCTATGACGGCCTTCAATTCGAGAGGGCCAAACTTGCTGGCGGGGAGTGAAGCGTAGAGCCGATTGACGATTCCGATCGCCTATTTGAGGTTGATGTAGCTACCCGCCCACTTACTCTTGCTGGAATAACCGTAATGCTTCACCACGAATTGCAGGTAACCAGCAAGCACTTCCTGAATGGTAATGGGATCGTCATCTTTCGGGTTGAAGGGGCCTTCTTTGGCGAGCCATTGAGCTACGAGTCGCCGGTAGGCTTCCCCGGCCTCCGAGCTGCCGAATTTGCCGAGATAATATTCTCGGCCTTCGATGGTGACGCGGGCTTGCCCGGATGAATGCTTCCAGCTTTCGGGATGAGGTTCTTCGGACGGCCCATAAGTACGGTTCCCAGTGTTTTCGGGTAAACTACCCGGAAACTCAGGTCTTCATCCGCACTTCCGACCGTCGGAAGGTAAGCAAAAATGCCGGAAAACAAGGCAATTAAAGGGATGGGCGTTACTGGACTTGAACCAGTGACCCCTACAATGTCAATGTAGTACTCTAGCCAGCTGAGCTAAACGCCCTTCAACCCTTGCTTTTTACTGGATGTTTCGAACCCCGTCAAGGTTCACTGCTCGGGACTCTGCCATGAATGCATTTCCTCCCGTGGCCTCCATTCGCGATTTCTATGCTTTCGAGCAGCATGTCCGCACTTGCCGAAAGCATCGCGGGCTCGAGATGTTGCCGCCGTGGTATCAAGTTCCGGTCTTTTATTTCTCGAATCCGGTCTGCGTGATCGGCGACGGCGATCCTGTCCGGGCGCCTCTGGGGAGCGAGGCGCTTGATTACGAACTTGAACTGGCCTGCGTCGTCGGTCGTCCTGCGCGCGACTTGCCTGACGACGATTCGGCCCTCGACTGCCTGGCCGGCTTCACGATCATGAATGACTGGAGCGCCCGAGACCTGCAACGCGTCGAGATGGCCGTCGGCCTGGGACCGAGCAAGAGCAAGGATTTCGCGACCTCACTCGGGCCCGGCGTCGTTCCGCTGTCAGAGCTTCGAGATTGTTACCGCGATGGGCGATTGCACGTAGAAATGACCGCGAAGGTCAACGGAAAAGAATACTCTCGCGGTAACGGCGGAAGCATGCACTGGACCTGGCCGCAGTTGCTGGCCCATGCCAGCCGGGATACGGAATTGCGGCCGGGCGACATCTTGGGTTCCGGAACGGTGGGGACAGGGTGTATCCTGGAATTGACGCCCGAGGTCGTCGGCGGTTGGCTGAAACCGGGCGACGTGGTGGAATTGACAATCGAGAGATTGGGAACACTCCGCAATCACGTGGTGGGGCGCTGATCGCCCGGAGAGGAAGTGCATCATGCCCTACTACCGACAACTAGGTTCGATCCCCCGGAAACGGCACATCGCCCACCGGGTTGAGCCAGGGTATCGGAATGAAGGTCTCTTTTACGAAGAGGTCGTCACCACTCAGGGGTTCAGCCGGGCTTACAGCATCGTCTATCATCTGCGGCCGCCGACACGGGTGAAGAGAGTTGAACCGGCGGGATCGATCGTGATCGATGTCGTTCCGCAAGATACCCTTCGCCACGTGCATGCGCTTTCGAACAAGTTAGCGCGTGCTGGGGGTCCGATCACGGGGCGCGTGCCGATCTTCGCCAATGCCGATGTCGTTCTCGCTCGTTGCCGGCCGGTCGAAAAACAAACGGAACTCTATCGCAATGCGGCGGCGGATGAGATCCTCTTCGTTCATCGCGGGTCGGGCGTCGTGCGATCCATGTTTGGTGTTCTGCCGTTCAAACCGTTCGATTACGTCGTCATCCCCCGGACGACGACCTACGAGATGGTGTTCGATGCGGGCGAATCCGAACTCCTCATCATCGAAGCGACGGGGAACATTGGCTTCCCGCCGCGGTACATGAATCCCGATGGGCAACTCAAGCTTGGCTCGCCGTTCTCGGAACGCGATCTGCACGGGCCGCGCGATGTTCTCACGATCGATCAGGAGGAAGAGACTCCCGTCTTGATCAAGGACGGTTCGCGGTTGACGCGCTACGTGATGGCTCAGCATCCCTTTGATGTGGTCGGCTGGGACGGTCTGGTCTATCCCTTCACGTTCAATGCCGACGATTTTGAGCCGATCACCGGGACGATTCATCAGCCGCCGCCGATTCAACAGACGTTCGAAACCAACGGCTTCGTTGTTTGCACCTTCGCGCCGCGGATGCTCGATACGCACCCGGAAGCGATCAAGGTGCCGTACGCTCATTCGAATGTGGAATCGGACGAGGTGCTCTACTACGTGCGCGGCAAGTTCGGCAGTCGCCGCGGCGTCGAGGAGGCATCGTTCACCCTGCACCCGCGCGGCATCCCGCACGGACCGCACCCGGGGACAATCGTCGCCAGCCGCGATGTTAAATGGACTGATGAACTGGCCGTGATGGTCGACACGTTCCGTCCGCTCGGCATCACGAAGCAGGCACTCACGATCGATGATCCAAACTATCCGTATAGCTGGTTGGAGTAACGATGCAAATCGACGTTCGCAACGCCAACGTGGTCGATGTCTACCGCGCCCTGATCGGCATCGTGACGCCCCGGCCGATCGCCTGGGTGTCGACAATCGATCGCGAAGGCCGAGTTAACTTGGCGCCGTTCAGCTTCTTTAACGCCTTCGGCGCCAACCCGCCGGTAGTCGTCTTCTCGCCGACGTTGCGGCGTGATGGCACGAAGAAGGACACGCTCCTGAACATCGAGGCTACGGGCGAATTCGTCATCAACGCGGCCGTGGCGTCGCTGGCGGAAGAGGTGAATCGAAGTTCGAAAGAACTGCCGTACGGTGAAAGCGAAGTCGAGTTGGTAGGCTTGACGACGTGTCCATCAATGATCGTGAAGCCACCGCGAATCGTCGAATCGCCCGCTCACCTCGAATGCAAGGTGCGGCAGATCATCCCCATTGGCGACGGACCGATCTCCGCCAATCTGGTCATCGGTGAGGTGGTTTACATTCGAGTGGACGACGCGGTTCTCGACGAAAAGGGCGTCGTTGACCCGCGAAAGCTGGGCACGATCGCCCGGCTGGGGGGCGACTTCTACGCGCGGACGACGGATCTGTTTGAGTTGAAGCGGCCGTGAGCGGAACGAGCGTTTATCCACTCACCAAAGAACACGCACCGGGTTTTGATGAATCACTTGATCCGCTGACACCAAGTCGGCCCTTTCGACTCTCGATTGAGCAATCAGCATGCGGTCGAAGGGATCTTTGTGAATTGCTGGCAAACCTTCCACGCCCAGCGTATGTTCCAGAGTTATTGGGAGGATACGCACTCCGTTTACCTGCTGTTGCTGGATGATGTCTTGGAGCGGCAATCGTAAGGTCAATTTCCCGAGATCAGCCTTGATGACCATCCCCCAAACGCTGGCGATGCTCAGCCATACTTCATTGCCGGGATCAAGTAGAGCGGCCAAAGCTGTGGCTGAAAGTTGCGCCGGGTCGCTGTCCCACCAGATGAAAGTGTGAGTATCCAACAATAGCTTCATGATGCCCCGACCCATAACTCTTCGGAAAGCGGATCGTCGAAATCAGGGGTTGCTTGCATCGCCCCAAGATGTAGCCCGGCACGGCGCGGCGTGGCTACGCGTAGGGGCACAAGGCGAGCACGAGGCGTTGAACCTTCAACTAGAATCACCTCGTCACCGTTCGATGCCAGGGTGACAGCTTCATCAAGTCGAGTAGGCAGTTCGCGAATGTCAATTGTCGTGGACATGAAATGATCTCCCGCGTTATTGTATCGAGAAAGAGACATTCACGCCGCTGGAAGATTCTAACTTTGATTGCGACCGAAATCTAGCGGTCACTCAGGATAACTCGCAAGCACTTTTTCCAGGTGGAAAGGAACTGCATCCCGACAGATGCCGCCAATTGGAAACAGCGTCAGCCGACCGATGAGGTTGGCTGACGCTGTTGGTAAATCGGCGACCGCTTCGTCAAGCATTAGCGCTTGATGATAACCGGCGGGCCGAGGCGGCGAAGCTCACGCGGGGTCAAGCCGTAGTACTTGTAGACCTCGGTTCGGTAGGTCGGGGTGTAGAAACTGGGGTAGGTCGTCGTGGTGTAAGTGGGGATCGCCTTGTACTGATCGGGTGTCAGTGAAATCACGGCCGTCTTCTTCTCCACGTTGAAATTGGCGGCCTCGAACGGGACTGTGAGCAGCTTGCCGTTGCTCTCCACAATCAGGTACTCGAGGTTACCGGCATTGTCGAATACGATGTCATCGACGGTGCCGACACCTGTATTCCCCTGAATGAGAATCTGAGTGCCCAGGACCTGCTTGGCTCGAAAGTGCGTGCTATTCGGGGCAGGCGGTTCGGCCGCGAAGCCGATTGATGCCGTGAATAGGCACGCTGCCAACATGCTTGTGTGCAGAATGGTGCTCATCATCTTTCCATACTCCTAAGATTCATGCGGAATTCGGTAAAACAAAGGCAACCTGTGACGCTATTGACGCCACGAACCGCCCAGTCACGAGCATTTGACGCACATAGCGTACCGAATCGCAAATTCCCAGGAGTAGTAGACGTTGGCAAGCGAACCCATTGCTCGAGCCAAACCGACAAGCCGCTCAAACTTCTTCCCCTTCCAGATAATCTTCCCGATCTTCGAACTCGGCGAACTCCGCTTCGACCTTATTCATGATCCAGCGGTTGATGTCGCGGAACATGTGCGGGTGCATCTGGTTGGCGACGGGATAAGGTTGGAACTGGACATCGACGCCGGCGCCGTAGAGCAGGCGATAGTCGCGGCGGGCGGACTCGAGGGGCACGGTCGGGTTGGCGATGCCGTGGCCGATGAAGACGCGAAGCTGGCGGACATCCGGGAGGCGGAAGAGCGGACCGCCGTTCGACATCGGCATGGTGCCGTTGAGCGAGATGACGCCGGCCACTTTCTCGGGCATCGTCAGGCCGATGCGGTAGGCGAGGGCCGCACCTTCGGAGACGCCGGCGAGATAGATCCGTTCCGAGTGCACATGGTAGCAACGGCGGGTCTGCTCCACGGCCCGCAACAAATACTCTTCAATGAAGGGGTCGTTCTCTTTGTCCCCCCAACTGAAGCCGGGCGTGCCGTCTTCGCTCATACCGACCGATTGAGGTCCTCGCAAACTAATGCAAATGTAATTCCGCCGGCTGATGCGCGGCGCGAGCCGCAGCACCTGTTCATCGCTGCCGGCGACGCCGTGGAAAAATACCACAAGCGGGTAGGGGTAGTTTGGCTCATATCCCGTCGGCAAAAATGTGCGGACGGGTTGAGCCTGCAGCGTCGGCAGTTCCGACGTATAAAAGCCCTCGGTGGGCGGTACCGGCCATGTCATCGAGCTGCGCGGCATGATGGGGGCAACCTGTAACAATTATAACGCCTACCGGCTTCGCCAGCCGGATGAGGAGTCGATTACGTCGAAGTATCGAGGTGTCCGGGACGGGAAAGCCGGCCGGGTCGTCGGCCGCCGGAACATCTGCTTGATACAGGCTCCCGTCGTCGGTCGGAGCCTTTAACTAGCGATTCGCACCAAATCTACTTCGATTGTAAAAAAGTGTCAACGCTCCCCCAAAGGGAACTTGAGGAAAAATGCCGCTTTATGCCGAATGGATGTCCGGTGGTAACGGTAGGGTCAGGTACAGGGGACCGGGCGAGATGGAAAAGGTGGGAAACCCGTGGCGGGCGTTCGGGTTGTGAGCGGAAATAGAAGCCCAGGGACGGCCGTCCCTGGGCTTCGGGATCAATACTGCAATGACAGGCCGGCACTGATGCCCTGCATCCAGAACTGTTCCGAACGGAGGCTGAATTGCGGTCGGTCGCCCGGCAGAGCGCCGGAGCCCAACGAGAAGTTGTTGGTACTTACGCTGGGATCGATCTGCCGTCCGGGGCGGACGAGATTGTTGACGAAGAGGAAGTTATAGCCAACCGTTCCGGTCATCCACGGCGTGAAGCGGTAACCGAAGGTGGCGATGCCTTCCGGGATGAACGTGTTCTGCGTGCGGCTGTACCTGCCGATGTTGGTGGCCTGCGTGAGCACGCCCCCATTGCCCTGGATGCCGCCGCCGTCAGTCTGGGTGACCGACGTTCCACCACTGATGCTGACCCGCTGTTCCATGGGTCCGTAAGCGAATTTGCCGGTCAGGTTCGCGAAGAACCTCTCCCCCTGGTAGGTCCAGCGCATGCCGACCTGACCGCCGAGGAATCGATTGTGCGTGTTGAAGGAGTCATAACCGGTCAAATGAAAACCGTTGACCGTATCGATCGCTTCTTGATCGACACGCAGTCCTTCGCTGAAATCGAGATATTTGAAGCCGGCCAGGAAACTGAACCGACGGCTGCCGAGAATCGGATTGAAGAGGAAATTCGAGTCGCCGCCTTGCAGGTTCATCGTCGTGCGGATGCGGATCGTCCCATCAACGCCATCGGGCGACGAAAGCTGGAAGATGGAAGGCTCTCCGGTCTCGGCATTGATGAACGGTCGGCCGAGGATGACGCTGGGCTTGGATTGGAATTCATCCGTGATGTGATTGCGGCCGAACCACATGTACGTGGCTTCCATGCCAAAGCGTTGCAGGTCGCCCATCCAGAAGCCGAATGTGCCGCGAACGCCGTCGAGGTAGTCCTTGCCTACTGATCCGGCCGGGTAGAGTTCTTGAACCTGTTCGGCGCCATAGCCCGTGTCGCCGGATCGCACGCCGACGATTGATTGGGCCAGTGCGGGCGTCCGCATGGGCTTGGGGAACCAGAACAAATACTCCGCGCTGAGCCACACCGCAGGCTTCTCGGACCCGCTGGGATCGTCCCAGATGATCTGGTCGTTGACTGAATAGTTATTGGCGGGGGTCGGCGCGCCATCAGGTCCGATGACGTTCGTCGCGACGCCCGGCACCGGCGGCAGCGGCGGCAATCCGGGGAGGGCGGGAGCATAGACCGAACGTGCCGGCGGGAGTGTGTTGTCGACCGGGTACGATGGCTTGGGCAGGATAGTGTTGTCGACCGAGAACGTCGGCTTCGGCAGTGTCGGCATCGTCGGCAACGGAAGCGGATTGACTGGCTCGGGCGGCAGTTGGATCAGCGGCGGAACCAATTCCGGTGCGGACGGAGGAACCTGAGAGACCGCATCGAATTTGATCCCAGTCGCGGGCAACGGCTTAACCGGCGGAAGCGAGGGGATCTGAGTCATCGACGCGGGAATCGGCGGCAGCGGCGGAATAACCGGAACCGAGGGGATCTCCAGTTCCGTGACGGGGATGACGACCGGATCGGCCACTGGCTGTGACTTAAGGATGGGCGACTCGGGCAGTATGATCGGAGCCTGGGCATGGACGACCGGCGCCTCAAGCTTCTGAGGCGGCGGCAGCTTCGTCACACCACCGTACGGCGAGGGCGAGGGTGGCGACGACGCTTGCTGAGCAAGCACCCAGCACGCACCGGCGAGCAGCACAACCACCGAGCCAAAGATGCCCTTACGCATGGCTTGCCTCATCCCCCGATTTCTCGGGGCTTGCCATCAATCAAAGTTTCGTTTCCCCAATGGAGCGACATGCCATTTTCTTGAATGAAAATCTAGTCGAAATTGACGGGCGATAATTATCGAGCGGGGTCGCGTCAGCGTCCCGTAAAATCCGCACCTCTCGCTAACTTCCCACTTTCACGGGGTGCTGCCGGAACCCCGCTCGAATGGCAACGCCTCCTGGGGTCGACATCTTCTCTTCACCACGTTATGAACGCCTCCCGAACGCCCTAATCGCCTCGTGGAGTATTGCCATGCGTCGTCATATACTCGGTTGCTTCTCGCTCGTGCTTCTGGCCGGTAGCGGCTGCCAATGGGATGAACTGCAATCGGGCAATTCGTTCTTCGGTCCGATGAAGCAAGCGAAAGTTCCGCCGAGCGGCAAGTTGCCGCAGAGTTCGGTCGATGTGGCGTCGCGCGTCGATGCCCTCGGCGGGCAGATCTTGGCTGCCAATCCCGATGTAACCATCAGGCCGATATTCGTGGCTATCGGTGTGCCGCCCTTGACGGTCTTCCATCGTGGCACGACGGAGATTTACGTCAGTGATGGCGTCGTCCAGAAATGTAAGACGGATGGCGAACTGGCGGCGGTGCTCTGTATGGAATGGGCCAAAATGATCAGTGACGCTCAGGGCGGCGGCCTCGGTCGCCCGCTTGATCGTGATCCACCCCTCGCTCCCGCCTCGTTCAATGACGTCGTCGGCGGGGGCAGCGGTCCCGACCGAACCAACGTCGCGGAGCGAGCACTTTGGGAAAAGAACAATCCTCGACGAATCAACAATAACGACTCACGGGTCAACTCTCCGAACGCGTTGGCACAAGGCTATTTGACCAACGCCGGCTACAAGGTCGATGACCTCGTCCGCGTCGAACCGCTTCTGCGCCAGGCCGCGGCGAACCCCGACTACGAGAAGCAACTCGCCCCGCGGCGATAGGCCGTCTTTCAGAATTCGTTGGCGTTCCTCGCACGCATCGGCCATCATGGATCGCGCTGGGCGACTTGATCACTTTCAACGGCGAGGGCGCGCGATGGCCATTCGATGCTGCTTTCTCCTTTTATCCGGTGTCACACTTCTCGTTCTCCCGTTCAGTCCGCGGTCGATTGCGGTTCCGGTCGCGAAGGATGCGAAAGCAACCGAATGGACGATGTATGGCGGAACGACCCATCGCAACATGATCAACACCGTTGACCGCGGAACTCCCTCGGCCTGGTCCGACGATCCCGACACGCGGTTCAACATCATCTGGAAAGGTGTTCTCGGCTCGCGAACGTATACCTGTCCCGTGGTCGTGGGCGGCCGAGTTTTTGTCGGCGCCAACAATGAGAATCCCCGCAATCGCCGAGATTTAAGAGAAGTTCCCAACGAACTTCCGGAGCCTGTCGACAAAGGCATTCTGATGTGCTTCGGTGCCAAGAATGGCGAATTCCTTTGGCAGGCCGTGCATGACAAGTTGGCCAGCGGTCTGGTGAACGATTGGCCTCGAGAAGGTCTGCCGTGTACGCCGACGGTCGACAGCGGGCGCGTCTACTACGTGAGCAATCGCGGCGAGGTGGTCTGTGCCGACTTCAATGGTTTCCTGGATGGCCGCAACGACGGCGCGACGGATGAGATGTACACCGACAAGACCGATGCCGATTTCATCTGGCGGTTTGACATGCCGAAGGAATTGAAAGTCTTCCCGCATAACATGTCGCACTGTTCGCCGTTGATCGTTGGCGACCGTCTCTTCGTCTGCACCAGCAACGGCGTTGACGAAGGCCATATCAACATTCCGGCGCCCGAAGCCCCCAGTTTCATCGCCCTCGACAAGAACACCGGAAAGTTGCTCTGGAAGAGCAACCTGCCGGGCAAGAACATCATGCATGGTCAATGGGCCAGCCCCGCCTATGGCGTGATCCAGAATGTTCCCCAGGTGATCTTCCCCGCGGGCGACGGCTGGTTGTACGCATTCAAGCCGGAGTCGGGCGAACTACTTTGGAAGTTCGACGCCAACCCCAAGGACGCTAAGTACAACCTTGGCGGACAGGGCACTCGCAGCGACTTCATTGGCGCTCCAGTCATCTACAAGGAGCGCGTGTTCATCGGCGTCGGCTAGGACCCGGAGCACTCCGCGGGCATCGGACACTTCTGGTGCATCGACCCGGCCGGCAAGACCGGCGACCTTTCGCCCGAACTCGTCACGGATGCCAAGATGGACCAGCCCAAGACGAAGCCTAACACGAACTCGGGCGCGGTCTGGACCTACGGCGGCGAAGAAAAACGAGCGTTCGCGCCGAACGACTACGTCTTCGGCCGCACCTTGAGCACCGCCTGTATTGTGGACGACATCATCTACATCCCCGAACTGGCCGGCTTTGTCCATTGCCTCGATGCACGAACCGGCAAGTGCTACTGGCGTTACGACCTCCGGAGCGTGATCTGGAGTTCCGTCATGTACGCTGACGGCAAGGTCTTCGTCGGCAACGAGGACGGCGATGTGTTCGTCTTTCGCCACGACGCCCATCCCCAAACCATTGACGCGGTCGAAATCGCGTCGAAGCAGAAAGACGCAAAGACCGCCAAGCTTGCCTACAGGGCGGCCCAGAAGCAAATCAAAGAGACCTATCTCGTGAACAAGATCGAAATGAACGCCTGCATTCGTAGTACACCGACCGTGGCGGCCGGACGGCTCTGGATCGCCACGGAGTCGATGCTCTATTGCATCGGCGAGCAGAAATAGGCCCGCCTTTCAGTCGGCACTCGTCCCGGAATCACCTTGTCGGCATTCCCCATTCGCGTATCGTGTCCTCACGTCCGCGCCGCTCTCTCCATCATCGAGAACGCACTCATGAAACTCTCCCGTGTGTGGCTGTTCCTGCTTCCCGCATTTCTGTTGGGCATGGTGCCCGCTTGCAAGAAAGACTCGGGGAAGCTCAAGATCGCCTTGGTCACGAACAATCCGGAATCTTTCTGGTCGTTCTGCGATGCCGGGGCCCGCAAAGCCGCCAAGGAGTTCGACGTTGAACTCATCTTCCGCAAACCGGAAAAGGGCGATGTCGGCATCCAACGGCAAATCATCAAGTCGCTCATCGAACAAGGCGTATCCGGGCTCGCGGTCAGCGTGATTGATCCCAAGGAGCAAACGCCCGATCTCAAGCAGTACGCGACCAAAACGAAACTCGTGACGATGGATAACGACGCGGAAGGCAGCAACCGCATCTGCTACGTGGGGACCGACAACTACGCCGCGGGCCGCGAGGTGGGCCGCCTCGTCAAGCAGGTGATGCCGAAGGGCGACATCGCCATCTTCGTCGGCCAGATCACACCCGTGAATGCACGCCTGCGTTACCAGGGCGTCGTCGATGAACTCAACGGCACCGGCGATCGCAACGTCGAGGGCGAGAAAGTCACCATCAAACGGGCCGACAAGGAGTTCCCCGCCCGCAAGTTCGGCGACTTCTACCTATACCAGGGGGAAGCCGTCACCGACAACACGATCAAGGAAGACGCGGTCAAGAACGCCAAACTGGCGCTGGAACTTCTCGGCGATCGCGAGGATGTCTGTATGATCGGCCTCTGGGCCTACAACCCGCCCAAGATCCTGGAAGCCATTGCCTCCAAGACGTTCACCAAGGTGAAGGTCGTCGGTTTCGATGAAGACGAACTGACGTTGCAGGCGATCGATGATGGCAAAATGCACGCGACCGTCGTCCAGGATCCCTTCAACTTCGGTTACAAGTCGGTCGAGATCCTGGCCGCCGAATCCAAGAACGACACGTCGAAACGGGGCATCAAGCCGATCTCCTACCGCATCGTCACCAAGAACGGCGGACCGAGCAAGATGGTCGACGGCGTCGAGATCACGAACTTGAAGGCAATCCCCTTCCGCGATGAACTGCGGGCACTGATTGACTCGGTAAAATGAGCGTCAACGAAACGACACCCCTTCTCGAAGTCCGCGACGTCGTCAAGCAGTTCCCGGGCGTGCGGGCGCTCGACGGCGTCTCGGCCCATTTGCTTGCAGGCGAGGTGCTGGCAGTCGTTGGCGAAAACGGCGCGGGCAAATCGACGCTGATGAAGATCCTTGCCGGCGTCTATTCGCTCGACGCCGGCCAGATGCTGCTTGAGGGATCGCCCGTTCGTTTCTCAAATGTGGCCGACGCGCTGAAGGCCGGGATTAGCCTCATTCACCAGGAACTGAACCTCGCCGAGAA
>Ga0105048_10007303_pt1 | contig 17760 bp, 19 predicted proteins | sample MAT05_FD_78382 | JGI IMG/M metagenome (GOLD analysis project Ga0105048, IMG submission 78382) | Freshwater microbial communities from Lake Fryxell liftoff mats and glacier meltwater in Antarctica - MAT-05 | ecosystem: Environmental > Aquatic > Freshwater > Ice > Liftoff microbial mat | place...
AAGGGGCCAGGCTCGGTTAAAAAAAGGGGCCAGGCTCGATTTAACTTGGGAACAATCTCTCCACAGCGTTGGCTGTAGGCAAGTTAAATCGAGCCTGGCCCCTTTTTTAAACCGAGCCTGGCCCCTTTATTACGCCCTGGCCCCTTTATTACGCCCTGGCCCCTTTTTGCGAGCCTGGCCCCTTTATTAGATGCCCGACAGCCAGCCGTCCAGTGTCGTCGTCACCGCGTCAGGCCGTTCGATGGCGCACATGTGGCCGCATTGCTTGATCACCACCAGTTGGGCCCCGGGAATTCCGGCAGCAATTTCCTGCGCGCGTTCAGGTGGCGTCGCCGTATCCGCGTCACCCACGATCACCAGCGTTGGGCAGCCGATGCCCGCCAGCTCGGCACGCACATCCGGCCGGTTCATGATGGCCGTTTGCTGCCGGATGAAGATGTCGGCGTTGTTGTCGTTCGCCATCGCCGCCATGTAGCTCTGCAGCGCCTTGTCTTGCGCGCGCGACGCATGCACGAACGCGGGAAACTGCAGCGCCGCGATGGTGGCGAACGGGCCGCGGCGCGCCAATGCCATCTGGGCCTTCCGTTTCTCCGTTTGCTCGGGTGCGTCCGCACGCGCTGACGTATCGAGCAGTGCCAACGCGATGACCCGGTCGGCGGCCTGGCGCATGATTTCGAAGGCGATGTATCCCCCCATCGAGTGCCCGGCCAGCACGAAGCGTGGCGGCGCATCGGTGAGGATGCGGCGCGCGATCGCGGCCATCGAATCGTCTCGCGTGTGATCGGCCACCGTCACCGGGCCGCGGCGCCACAACATCGGAATCTGCGCGGCATAGAAGCGGGGCGAGGCGATCAACCCGGGGATCAGCACGAAAGGCACTGGTTGGTTCACGGGGCTCTCCTGGCAAGGCGTGACACCAAGCATACCTGCGCGCTGCGGCGGGCAGTGCTTACGCATTAGGGGTCCCGCGAAAGGGGGCCGGTCGTGGCCGCGCCGATGCGCGCTATCCTGTCGGGACGTTCCGGCCCGCCCTTCCACCCGCCCATGTCCAACTTCCGCGCCACATTCCGCGCGATGGCCTCCGAACACAAGATCGAGCTTGCGGGCGCGGATGACGCCGCCGCGCAACATGCCGCCGATGCCGCCATCGCCGATGTGCAGCGCATCGAGCAGAAGTACACGCGTTACCGCGACGACAGCCTGACCTCGCGCATCAATCAGGCCGCTGGTGGCGCGGCGGTGCCGATCGACGCCGAGACTGCCGCGCTGTTGCGCTACGCCGATGCCTGCCACCGGTTGAGCCACGGCAAGTTCGACATCACGTCCGGCGTGTTACGCCAGGCGTGGAATTTTCGCAGTGATCCACCCATCCGGCCCGCCCAGCAGGCGATCGACCGCGTGCTGCCGCTGATCAATTGGTCCGAAGTTGAATGGGACGATGGGTCGATCCGTTTGCCGCGCATCGGCATGGAGATCGACTTCGGCGGCATCGGCAAGGAGTACGCCGCCGATCGCGTCGCCACGATCCTGCAGGAACAGGGCATGCGCCATGGCCTCGTCAATCTCGGTGGCGATGTCCGGGCCTTTGGCGCGCAGGCCGACGGCACGCCCTGGCGCGTGGGTATCCGGCATCCGCGTCGCGACGGTGCCGCGATTGCCGGTGTCGAGCTGGCCGACGGCGCGTTGGCCACGAGCGGCGACTACGAACGCTTCATCGAAATCGACGGCGTGCGCTTTTGCCACATCCTTGACGCCACCACCGGCATGCCGGTGCGGCATTGGCAGTCGATCAGCGTGATGGCGCCGCTATGCGTGATGGCTGGAAGCTGTTCCACGATTGCGATGCTGTTGCAGGATGAAGCGCCCGCATTCCTGGCCGAGCAGGCGACGTGGTGGCATGGCGTGCGCTCGGATGGGCGGGTGGTGGGCACCGAAAGTGACCTACTCTAGTCCTCCGCTGCGGGCGGATGCTATGGTGCGACCGCATCGTTCGTTTTCATCAGGATATCAATCGTGAACTCAACCCTCAAGCTATCGGTCTTGTGCCTTGCCTTTACTGCATTCGCAGCACTTGCCGCCGACGTCGGTGAACGTCGCTTCATTCAGGACGGCATGAGCGAAGGCCAGGTGCTGATGAAGATCGGCAAGCCCGACAGCGAAAGCGAAGACTCGGGCGGCGGAGCCAAGATCAAGGAGAAGACCTGGGTCTACTTCCCTGCGCCGGGCGACTCGCAGACGTTGACGACCCTGGTGCCTCGCGAGGGCAAGGTGATCAGGGTCACCCGCACGGTCTCGCGGTAGATGGCGCGAGACGTGCTTGCGGCCAACGACATGGCCACGATCGTTCTCGCCATCCCATTGCTAAGTGGGATCTGAAGAAGTGGGCATTTCCTGTGGCGGGCAGCACGCTTGACGAGTTCGGAGTACACGGGATACAAGCGGCCGCGCGACGTGGCGTTCCGCGACGCGCTGCCGAAGACACCGGTCGGGAAGGTGCTGCGAAGGGAGTTACGCGACGCGTGACGCGTCCACGCTCCTCGCCCACACGATGATTCGACTACACTACTAACCCGGCAACGCGATCCTCATCCCGCACATCTTGCTCGAGGACATGCCGCGGCGAGCGCTGTGAACACCCTGACCGCGACGCACGGGGGCGCGCATCCTCACGCGGCGAGCCCGAACGGGCTAAGGATCGATGCGCGTCAGGATACGCACGGTCTTGCTGGCGACCCAGTCGCGGACTTGGCGGTCGAACGCGCGGAAGTGCGCCGACGCGATATGCGCCTCGAACGCCGACGCATCGTCGTAAACCTCGTATAGGAATAACGCGGCCGGATCTTTGGGATCCTCGACCACGTCGAACTGGCGGCATCCTGGCTCGCGTTCGCGCGACGCGCGTGCGTTGACGAGCAATGCTTCCTTGAATGCGCCCTGGTACTCGGCCTTGGGCATGAACTCGACGGTAACGACGTACACCGCTTGCTCCTTGGGCCCCAATCAAGGGGCCGCTGGGTACATTGCAGGGACAGAATCAGGGCAGCGCATCCCAGAACGCGGTCGGGATCGCGCTTCCGCGTGCTGCGAGGTTCTGTTCCACCTCGCGCGGGGACGCCGCGCCGACGACGAGTGAGACCACGCCGGCATGCCGTAACGGGAACTGCAGCGCCGCGCTCGTGACATTCACGCCCGCCAATGACGCCCGCGCGACTAGCCGCGTGTACCGTTCGCGTACCTCGGGCGGTGTCAGGCGATAGTTGAACTGGCTCGCGTCGAGGCCGCCGCGCGCGAGATACCCGCCGTTGAAGGCTCCTGCCGCGATGTAGCCAACCTGTCGCGCGCGGCACTCGGCCAGCACCTGTTCCTCCGCCTCGCGATTGAGCAACGTCAAGCGGCCGGCCAACATGAGCACGTCCAGCTCCGCTTCCGCGAGCCAGCGCAGCGCCCAGCGCGGCTGGTTGAGCCCGACGCCTACCGCGCGAATCACGCCCTGTGATTTGAGCTCCAGCAAGGTCGGCAAAGCGCCCTGCATGGCCTCCCGGAAGGCCGCTTCGGCCGCTTCGTCGGTACCCTGCGAATGTGCGTCGACGTCGTGGATGTACACGATGTCGACGCGCGAGACGCCCAGGCGCAGCAATGACTGTTCGAGCGATCGCAGCGTGCCATCGCGAGTGTAGTCGAGCACAGGATTGAAGGCGATGCCTTCCCCGCGCACGCGCTCCGGGCGTGTCGGCGCACCGGCCGGCACCATGTAGCGCCCGACTTTCGTGGAGAGCACGTAGGTGTCGCGGGGGATGTCACGCAGCGCATGACCTAGCGCAAGCTCCGCCCTGCCATGTCCGTAGAGCGGCGCCACATCGAAATAACGCACGCCAAGTTCGTAAGCCCGGCGCGCCGCCCTGGCGCCTTCCTCCGCCTCCACCGGACCGTAGAAGCCGCCCAGCGGTCCGGCTCCGAAGCCGATCTCGCTGAGTGCGAGTCCGGTTCGACCCACCGTTCGCTCGGGCAAAGGGGCAGCTTCGAGAAGTCTCATGGGTAGAAAATGCCTGGAAGGAACAGCACCAACTGCGGCACATAGGTGATCACGAAGAGCGCGCCCAGCAACGCGAGAAGGAATGGCCAAAGCGCACGCAGGAATTCTTCGAGTTTCAATCCGGTGATCTGCATGACGACAAACATCACGAGCCCGACGGGCGGCGTCACCAGGCCGATCATCAGGTTGAGCGTCACGATGAGGCCGAAGTGCACGAGGTCGATTCCTAGCGTCGTGGCGACCGGCAGCAGGGTCGGTACGACGATAACCATGATGGGAATCGGTTCCATAAACGTTCCGAGCAACAGTAGAAGCACGTTCACGAGCAGCAGGAACATCCATGGTTCGGCGCCCAGCGTCAGAAACCAGGCGGCGAGCGCGTTCGGAATGCCTTCCCGCGCAAGTATCCAGCTGTAGAACGAGGCCGCTGCCACGATGAACATCACGCGCGCCGTGTCGCAGGCGACCTTGACGAGAATGCCTGGAATCACGCGCATCCTGAGTTCGCGCAACACGAACCCTAGGACCAACGCGTAGATCGACGCTACGATGGCCGACTCGGTGGGTGTAAACACGCCGGAGAAGATCCCGCCGAGAATGATAATCGGCAACAGCAGAACGGGCACCGAGCGCACGACGGTGTCGCGAAGCCGCGACCAGCCCACCCAGGCGTCGCGCGGATAATGATGCCGGACGGACATGAAATGCACGGCGATCATCAGCGACAGCGCCATCAACAGACCCGGCAGAAATCCGGCGAGAAACAGCTTGCCGACGGAGACGCCGGCAATGCTTCCGTACACCACCAGCGGGATGCTCGGCGGTATAATCGGCCCGATCGTCGCCGAAGTGGCGGTGACTACCGCCGAGAACGCATGCGGATAACCGCCGCGTCGCATGATCTCGATCTCGACTCGGCCGATGCCTGCGGCATCGGCCACGGCCGACCCACTGATTCCCGCGAAGAATACGCTGCAGACGATGTTCATCTGGCCGAGGCCACCGCGCATGTGTCCGACCAGCGCGCGCGACAGATCGACCAGCCGGCGCATGACGCCGCCCGAACTCATGAACTCCGACGCGAGAAAGAAGAATGGTATCGCCAGGAGCAGGAACTTGTCCGAGCCCGCCGCTACCTGTTGTGCCGCGACAATTATCGGCAGGTCGGCTTTGAGCGACACATACGCCATCGACACCGCAAGCATCGCGTAGGCCACCGGCACGTTGAGCGCCAGCAGGACAATCAGCCCCAGGACGAGCAGCGCGGTCATCGCGACTACTGCGCCTGCCCGGGAGGTGGCTCATCGAAGTGATCCATGGCCACGTCCTGACCCGGAGGCTCGCGCGTCCAGATCGAGTTTAGCGCGAACAAGATCGTGAACACTGCCCCGACCGGTACCGTCAGGTAGAGCAGCGCGCGCGACACCTCCATCGCGGGGTACATAAGGGGCGCCATCTTCAGCGATAGGACGATGCCCTGCCAGAGCAACACCAGGCTGCAGGCGATGATGACCAGCCGCCGCAAGAGATCGAGCGACGCCTGGGCCCGGGGTCCGAGGCGACCGCGCAGCGTATCTACCGACAGATGCGAGTCAGTGCGCTGCACCGCGGCTGCGCCGAGAAAGATGATCCAGGAGAAGAGCAGGGTCGCGAACTCCTCGGCCCACGCCAAGGGCGCGTTGAAGACGTAGCGCGCGATCACCTGGACAAACATGGCGCTGCCCGCCAGTGCCAGCGCAACGGCGGCGGCGAAGCGTAACACCCCATCTGCCAGCGGGACGAGGCGAGCCTTCAATCCTTGCCTCGCGCCGCCAGCGACCGCGGACTTCTACTTGGCGTCACGCACGCGCTCGTAGAAGCCCGCACCCCATGCTTTTTCGAACTTCTTGTACACGTCCGCCGTCGCGGCGCGAAATGCCGCCTTGTCTGGCTGCACCACCTTCATGCCCTTGGACTTGACCAGTTCGAGCTGTCCTTTCTCGTCGTCGAGCAGGAGCTGATTCTGGAAGTCGCCGGCTTCGCGCGCGGCGGCGAGAAGAATCTGCTGTTGCGCCGGCGTGAGTCCCTGAAACGTCTTGTCGCTGATCAGCACCACCTGGTTCTGCGTGATGTGGCCGGTGAGGACCAAGTAACCCTGTACCTCGTAGAACGCGCGTGTTGCGATCACGTTGAGTGGATTCTCCTGGCCGTCGATCACACCGGTCTGCAGCGACATATAGACTTCCTTGAAGTCCATCGGCGTCGGATTGCCGCCCATTGCCTTGATGGTGTCGAGGTACACGCCGGAAGGCTGCACACGAATCTTGAGCTTGGCCATGTCGGCGGGCTTATTCACTTCGGTCTGTTTCGTCGTGAGGTGCCGCTGGCCGAAGATCCACCCCTGGTCGAGGATGCGAATACCCGCCTTCTGTCTTAGTTCCTCGGACAGTTCGTTGCCAATGGGGCCACGCACCACCGCGAGCATATGCGCGTCATCGCGCCAGATGTAGGGATGCGCGAACGCCTCGAGACGCGGCAGGAACCGGCCCACCGACCCCGCGCTGCCCATGAACATGTCGATGGTGCCAATCTGCACGCCTTCGATGGATTCCTGCTCGGTTCCGAGCTGGCCATCGCCGAAGATCGCGATCTTGAGGGTGCCGTTGCTGCGCTGCGCGACCAGGTCGGCCATCTTCACCAGGCCCTTATACGAAGGTTGCGCCGCGCCTTGCAGCGTGGCCACGCGCAGTGTCCGCGGCGTTTGAGCGTCGACACCAGGTGCCGTGAGTGCGCTGGCCGCGAGGACCAGCGTTAACATGATTCGAATGATGTTCATTTCGCATTCCTCCGTATAGTGGCCGACTTCGACGGCCGGTCGTGGGTGATGGCAGTCGGCGCCTTGCCAGCGGCGGAAGTCGAACGCACCTTCCAGTAATAGCGCTCGACTTCGTTGAGGTGATCGATCATGGCCTGCTCCGCACGATCGGGATTGCCTTCGCGGATCGCTTCCAGTACGCGGCGATGCGCGCGCTGTGCAGCCTTGATCGAGCCGCTCGGCTCGATCGAGGACACGCGCTGCTCGCGCAGCCAGTCGAGCACGGCACGGTGCAGCGTGATCAACAGCTGGTTGTGGGTCGCCTGAACGATGGCGAAGTGAAACGCCACGTCGGCATCGACGAACTGCTCGGGCGAGCTTGCGTATTCGTCGCAGGCAGCGAGCGCCTCCGCCATGTTCGTTACGTCCGCCGGCGTGGCATGCGCCGCCGCGAACCGCGCGACTGCGGGTTCGAAGAATCGACGTGCCGCCTGGAACTCGCGGGCGCCGAGTTCCGAAGCGAGGAACATGCGCACCGCACCGGATAGCTCGGCCACGATCGCCTCCGCACGAGGCGCGGTGACCACGGGCCGCAATCCTGCCTGCGCCAATACGATGCCCTTGCGCTGCAGCGCGAAGAGCGCTTCGCGGATCGAAGTGCGACCGACGCCGAACAGCACCATCAGTTCCCGTTCCGACGGCAGCGTGTCGCCCGCCTTGATCTGACCGGATGCAACAAGCTTTTCGAGCTCGGTCGTGATCTGGTCCGACAACCGGCGACGCTCCACCGTATGCAGACGAATGCCATGCGCGATCGCCTCGGCCGTCGTTGTGGGAGGACGTGGGAGCGGGGGCGCGGCAACTTTGGACATAACCTATCATACCATCGTACCATTACACCGAAAAGCGCCTTCGGGCGGAAAGAGGAGACTCGGTTGAAAGCACCGGAGGTGGTGGTAGAAGCGGGCGATCTTTTGGGAGAATCGCCGGTATGGGACGACCGAGGCGACGCATTGTGGTGGGTTGACATCTACGGGCGTTCGCTTCATCGATGGGCTGTACACACCGGTCATTCCGCGTGGCCGATGCCGCAGCAGCGCAGCCTCTTCGCGCGCCTGGATGACACGGTAGGGATGCCCGATGGCGCCACGATCGACGCTGATGGCTGCCTTTGGGTCGTCGGCGGACGCGTGCTGCGCTACACGCCCACCGGGCAGCTTGACCTGACCATCGCACTGCCGGTGTCGCAACCGACAAGCTGCCAGTTCGGAGGGGACGGCCTCGCCCGTCTCTTTGTCACGTCGGCACGCATGCGCCTCGACGACGCCGCGCTCGCGCGCGAGCCGTTGGCCGGGAGTGTGCTTGCGCTCGACCTCGGCATCGCGGGTCTCCCGGTACCGCGCTACCGTTACGGAGTCCACGCATGAACGATCCCTCCGCCGCCACTGTCCTGATCGATGCAACGGCCCTGACTGCGTTCTGCACGGCGCTCTTCGTCGATGCGGGGATGGCCCCGACAGAAGCGCGACTCTGCGCCGACCAGCTGGTCACGGCCGACTTGCGCGGCGTCGAGTCGCATGGCACCGTGCGCATGGCCATCTATCTCGAGCGTCTGCGCCGCGGCATCATTGTGCCGCGCGCCGCAATGACGGTCGTGCGGCAGACCCGCAGTACGGCGGTGTTCGATGGCGGCAACGGTATGGGCCAGGTCGTCGGCCAGGCCGCCATGGAACTCACGGTGGAGAAGGCCAGGACGCACGGTGAACCCGCGTTTGTGTCGGTGCGCAACAGCAATCACTTCGGGGCCGCCGCCTGGTTCGCGGAAATCGGCGCGCGCGCCGGCATGATTGGCTTCGCGTACACGATCGGCGGCATCAATCACATGGTGCCGTGGGGCGGAGCTGAAGGGATGCTCGGAAACAACCCGTTCGCGGTAGCAATGCCGATGCGCGACGAAGCACCGATGGTTCTGGACATGGCGTGCTCGGTGGCGGCGCGCGGCAAGATCATCGTCGCCGCCAAGGAGGGCCGCGTCATTCCGGCGGATTGGGCGGTGGACCGCGACGGGCGTCCGACGACCGACGCGCAGGCTGCGCTCGAAGGCTTCGTCGCTCCGGTCGGCGGACCGAAGGGTTACGCACTCACGTTGACCATCGGCCTCCTGTCCACGATGCTTTCGGGGGCCTTCTTCGGCAGCGAGGTGACTAACATGTACGAGGATCTCGAACATCCGCAGAACATCGGTCATCTATTTGGTGCGTTGCCGATCGCTGCGTTCGAGTTGACCGAGCGGTATTTTGAGCGGATGCACAAGGCAGCAGTCGACATCCGCGGTGTACGACGGGCGCCAGGCGTCGACCGGGTCTACCTGCCTGGAGAACGCGAGGCCCGGCTCGCCGAGTCGCGCCGCCACGACGGACTGCCGTTAGGTGCCGAGACATGGCGGGAACTGGCATCGCTCGGCGCCGCTGCGCGAGTGCCGGTCCCCGCACTGATGCGCGGCGAAGGAGCGACATGACGGTCGCCAACTGGACGATCGAGCATGTCGCAGGCGTTGACGTTCGCATAAACCGCCATCCGGGCAAGTCGTTGCTGCTATTGATCCGCATGGCGGGCGGCATGGTCATCTGGGACGACGGCTACGGCACGTTCTTCTTCATCGAGAATCCTGCGTTGCTGCAGGAGAAGGCCGGAGCGTTCCTGCGCCTGCATGGCGCAAGCACGCCAATGCCATGACCCTGGATGCACATCCCCGCGTTGCGGTGATGGGTGCCGGAGCCGTCGGCGGCTTCTTCGGCGGCATGCTGGCGCTCGCCGGCGTGCCGGTGACGCTCGTTGGCCGCGCACAGCATGTCGATGCCGTGAAGCGCAACGGCCTCGTGATCGAGCGCGAGAGCCACAACGACGTCGTGCAGGTCGACGCCACGACGGACCTCGCGGCGGTGCGCGATGCAGACATCGTGCTGGTCTGCGTGAAGTCGCCCGATACAGCCGCCGCTGCCGCCGCCATCAAGCCTTTCCTGCGCACGGACAGCGTGGTCGTCAGCCTGCAGAACGGCGTCGAGAACGCGCAGACGATTGCGCATAACATCGACCAGGTGGTGCTCGCCGCTGTGGTCTGGGTGGGCGCCTACATGAACGGACCGGGCATCGTGCGGCATGCCGGCGCGGGCCATCTGGTGCTTGGTGTCCCGCGTGCAAGCGCCGGTCGCCATGACGCAGCGGCGCGCGCGCAGCAGGTCGCGGCCATGTTCGAGCGCGCCGGCGTGCCGTGTCCCGTGGCCGCCGACATCGAGGTAGCCCTGTGGTCGAAGCTCACCGTCAACTGCGCGTTCAACGCGATCTCCGCGCTCGGCCGGGCCCGGTACGGGCGCATGGCACGCGAGGGCGCGACGCGCGGCATCATGGAGGCCGCCGTACGCGAAGCGGTGGCGGTGGCGCAAGCGAGCGGCGTGGCACTCGACGAGGCCGCGATGCTCGCATCGGTGTGGCGGACCGCGGAGGCGTTGCCCTCGCAGTATTCGTCGACCGCGCAGGACATCCTGCGCGGCAAGCCGACCGAGATTGACATGCTCAACGGGTTCGTCGCGCGGCGCGCGGAAGCGCTCGGCCTCGCGGCGCCCGTCAACCGGGCGCTGCACGCCTTGGTGAAGCTGCGCGAGGCGGGTGACGATTTCGTCTGACAAGCGCCGATGTCCAAGCCGCTACGCGCGATTGCGCTGCTCTGTTTAAACTCGGCAAGCGGAACCTCATCTTCCTGCTCGCGCACGCCGTGGACTGGCCGCATGCACGTTGGACCAAGCCTTTGTCCAATTTTGTCCAACCTTTGTCCACGATACGGTTCGAAACTGGCAAATTTTGGTGGAGTCGGTTGCATATCGTGCGGTCGCGACGCGTTCGGACGACGCGCGCTTCAACAAACCAACCGGAGATCCCGCCATGCACACGAAGTTCCGCTCCACCATCGTCGCCCTCGGCATTGCCGTGTCCGCCGTCACCGTTGCGCCCGCAAGCGCCTCGCCGACGGACCAGATCAACGGCGGCTACATGCTGGTCGAGTTCCTGCCCGGGTTCGTCGATGCATTGACGAGCCTTGGCATCGCACCGTCGAAGAATCTGCCGCGTTGCCGCTGACGCTGCCGCCTGGTCCACAAATCCTGCTGATCGAAGGTAGCAAGATCACGCTGACACATGAAGCGGCAACAGCAATCAATGGCGCGTTTTCCACCACCGCGTTCACCGCTGGCTTCAACATCGGCATCGCGTCGGTTTACGCCAACTACTAGGCGACAGGATCGCGACCGGAGAACCCTTGCTCGCGGGATCCGGTCGCGCCGAGGCTACGCGCGCGGTCATGCCTATTGGGTTCACTCTTTGGTAGCATCACACCACAGACCACTCTCCTTGCCGAGCAGACCCCATGCGCCCTTATCGCATCGCCTTCGTGCCCGTCGTCAACCGATCCCTGCCCTGCATCGCGTTCGCGCTGCTCTTCGCTGCCTCCACAGCGCTGGCGCAAGGCGGCATGGACCAGCAGGCCCGTACCTTCAAGATCGGCGGCCCCGACGAACTGTGGGACGTCACGATGAAGGTGGAGATGCCGGGCATGCCTATGGCGATGCCGGCGCAGACCATCCAGTCCTGCCTCAAGAAGGATCGCGCCAAGAGCGAAGACGCGATTCCGAAACAGGACAATTGCAAGGTCACCGACGTGAAGACAGTCGGCAACAAGGTTTCGTTCGCCATGGACTGCACAGGCAATGATCCAATGACCGGGCGCGGCGAGATCACGTCGACCCCCACGTCCTACGACGGCAGGATGCAGATGAAGTCGACGCGCCGTGGCCGGGAAATGGAGATGACGCAAACGTTTTCCGGCAAGAAAGTGGGCGCCTGCACCGACGAATCCGAGAAAGTGGTCGCCAACGCCAGGGCCGCGGGCGACGCGCAGATGGCCACGATCTGCGGACAAGGCATCGAAACCCTTCAGTACGAATTGTTCGTCGGCAAGGATGCCGCGTGCCAGGCGCAACGCAAGGCGTTTTGCGACAAGGTGACCGGGCTCGGTCGCGACATGCGCGAACCGGCGACATTCAAGGCTGTGGTGGCGAAGGCGAGCATGGAGGCGGTGCAGGGATCGTTCAAGGCTTGCAACGTCAATCTCGCGGAGATCAGCAAGACAGCGTGCGGCAAGGCGACGTCGACCCGCGACTGGGCATTCGTGGGCAACGGTACCTGCGATGATGACGTGCGGGTGGCGGGCGCCACGTTCTGCAAGGGCCGCGATTACTACCTCGTGGAACGTTCGTTGACGTCGCTGTGCAACCGTTACGCGCGCCTGACCCGCGGGCCTGGGGCTGGCGGCAATGCGGCGGCCGCGGTGGCCGCGCCGGACGCACCTGCCGCGGCGCCAACGTCGGCGCCGGCACCGGCCAAAGCGCCCGAACCGCCCAAGCCGGCAGATTCGGTCCAGAAGGGCGTAGACGCGCTGCGCAAGTTGCTGCCGTTCTAGTGGTGTGTAACCACGCCACTAGCCCCGGCCGCGATGTCGCGTAGCGGGCTGCTCGTCGCGGCAGGGCTCGCGGTCACGCTTTCGCTGTCACCTGCCGCGCGCGCCGCCGGGCCACAGAATCCGTGGCCCGACGCGGCCGCAGCGTACTTGGTCCGCATCGACGGCATCGAGCGCTGGTCGACCAACGCGTCGACGCGGCGAAAACCCGCCAGCCTCACCAAGATCCTGACGGCGCTGTTGGTACTCGAGTCGGTGGTGCCGTCGGCCGAAGTCGTGGTCAGTCCGCGCGCGGCGCGCGCTGATGGCGCACGGATTGGTCTTGGGGCCGGCATGCGCCTCAACGCCGGTGACCTGTTGACGGCAATGTTGCTGCGGTCGGCCAACGACGCGTGCCTCGCGCTGGCCGAACACGTGGCCGCCACCGAGGCCGAGTTCGTGAAGCGGATGAACGCGCGCGGCACCGCGCTGGGGCTCACGGATTCGCATTTCACCAATGCCTGCGGTTTTGATGCGCCCGACCACTACGCCTCGGCCCGCGACCTCGCGCTGCTCGCCGACGCGGCGCTGGCGCAGCGCGCGTTTGCCGACATCGTCGCCCGTGAGAAAGGCACGGCTCGCACGCGCGACGGTCGCGTGTTCCGCTTCGACAATACCAATGTGCTGATCGGCCGCGTCGATGGCACCCGCGGGGTCAAGACCGGCTGGACCAAGGCGGCGGGACGGTGCCTGGTCGGACTGGCGCAGCGCGGCGACACGCGGGTGCTGGTGATCCTGCTGGGGGCGCCGGATCGATGGTGGGATGCGGTGGCGATGATCGAGAGCGCGTTCGACGATGCGCGCGGTGGTGGCCAGCCTGCACCAAGAACCGCCGCGCCGGTTCCGAAGTGACGCAGCGCACCGCGGGTGCGCTGGTCGCGCTGGCGTTGCTCGCGGCCTACGCGGTGGCGCCGTGGACAGCATTCCAGTACGACGACTTTCGCGCCGTCGTCATCGACCGCGACGTGCACACATGGGCCGCGTTGCTCGCATCGATGCCGGGACTGCGCCCGCTGACCAAGGCCAGCTACGTCGCCAATTGGACCTGGTCGCAGGCGCCGGGCGGATTTGCGTTGGTCGGCGTCGCCCTGCATGCCGCGGCCACGCTGCTCGTCCTGGCGCTGGCGCGGCGCTGGATCGCGGCCATGGCGCCGGCGTGTCCGCGGCCCGGATTCGCGGCGCTGGTGTGCGCGCTGCTGTTTGCGTTGCATCCAGCGCAAACGGAGGCCGTGGTCTACATCGCCGGACGGTCTACCGTGCTCTCGGGGCTGGCCACGCTGGCCGGACTGTACGCCTGGGAGCGCGCCCGGGACGGCGCGTCGCGCGCCTGGATGCCGGGCGTGATCCTGTGCCTGGCGGCGGCGTTGGCGGCGCGCGAAGCGGCGTGGACGCTGCCCTTTGCGCTGGTGTTAGTCGAGTGCGCGCGGGGCACGCGATTGCGCGACGCGCTGAAAGCCACAGCACCGGTCTGGATCGCGTTCGCGGTGCTCGTTGCAATCGCATTCGCCGTGGCGGCAAACCGCCGGTTGCTGGCGTCAAGCCTCGCCATTCGTGGCCCGCTCGACAATCTTCTCGCGCAGGTGGACGCCGTCGCGTATCTCGTGACCCATCCGCTGCTCACGCTGCGCCTCAACTTCGATCCGCCGCTGGTGCCGCGCACGGCGTTCGACCTGGAAGGCGTCGCCTTGCTGGCGGCGATCGCGGCCACGTTGATCGTTGGCGTCGTGCAATTGCGCCGCCGGCCGTGGCTGGGCTTTGGCATCCTGTGGTTCGCGTTGGCGCTGCTGCCCACACACGGACCCCTGGCGCGCCTGGAACTGGCCAACGACCGGCAGCTCTACCTGGCGATGCTGGGGCCCGCACTCATTATCGGCGTCGTGCTTGGGTCGTGGTCGCGACGGAACATGGCCACCATCGCGGCGGGGCTGCTTGCGCTGCTGCTGGGCGTTGCGACCTGCGTGCGGGTAACGGACTACGCCAGCGAGTCGCGGCTGTGGGGCGCGACAGTGCGGGCATCGCCGGCCAATCCTCGCGCATGGAACAACCTGGGCCATGCGCTCGAGCAGGACGGAGACCGCGCCGGCGCGCGCGCAGCCTATGAACGAGCGCTCACACTTGACCCCACGCATCGCAAGGCCCGAGGCAATCTCGACGCCCTGCTCCAGCACTGATGGCACCTGCTGCCGTTGCTTCCCGGCGAACAAAAAACTCTGCGCATCGCCGTCCGCCCCGCGCGAGTCAGGGCTGGTGCGGATTGCGCAATTCGCGTCGCAACACTTTGCCGATCGGTGTTTTAGGCAGCGCATCGCGAAACTCCACGTGGCGCGGCAGCTTGTAGCCGGTCAGCTGCGACTTGCAATGCTCGAGCATCGCCTCTTTGGTGAGGCCGGGGTCCTTGCGCACGATCACGATCTTGACCGCCTCGCCCGACTTGTCATCTGGCACCCCCACCGCTCCGCATTCAAGCACCCCCGGATGCGATGCGACGACACCCTCGATTTCATTTGGATAGACGTTGAAGCCCGACACCAGGATCATGTCCTTCTTGCGGTCGGTGATCGTGAAGGAGCCGCCAGTATCGACATGACCGATGTCGCCGGTCTTCAACCACCCATCCTGCATAACCTTGGCGGTTTCAGCGGCGTTGTTCCAGTAGCCCTTCATCACCTGCGGACCGCGGACGCATATCTCGCCGGTGTGGGCTTCGATATCGTCATGACTGGTCCAAGGCGAAAGTTCGATGAAATCTTCGCTGCGGATCGACACCTCCGTCGACGGGATCGGCAATCCGATCGAACCGTTCCATGGTGCCTTGAGCGGCACGGCGCATACCCCCGGGGAGGTCTCCGTCAAGCCATAGGCTTCGGTGATGGCATGTCCGGTCACCTGCTGCCAGCGCTCGGCGATTGCCTTTTGCACGGCGGCACCGCCGCCGACCACGACCTTGATTGCGGAAAAATCCAGTCGGTCGAATCCCGGTGTATGCAAAAGCCCGTTGAACAGCGTATTGACGCCCGTCATCACACTGAACTTCCATTGCCCGAGTTCCTTGACGAAGGCCGGCATGTCGCGCGGATTGGTGATGAGCACGGTGAGGCTGCCCCACTTCATGAACGACAGCGTCGAGCTGAGGCAGAAGATGTGGTACAGCGGCAACGGGGCAATCACGATTTCGGTCGCTTCCTTGAAGCTGCCCGAGACCCACACGCCGACCTGCTCCACGTTGGCGAGTATGTTGCGATGCGTAAGCATCGCGCCCTTCGAGACGCCGGTGGTTCCGCCCGTATATTGAAGGAACGCAATGTCCTCGCGCGCAATCGCCACCGGCGTGAAGGTCGCGCCTGCGCCCCGCGCCAGCGTGGCGGGAAAACTGATGGCGCCGGGGATGTGCCATGCCGGCACCAGCTTTTTCACCCTCTTGATGACCAGATTGACGAGCCAGCGCTTTGGTATCGGCAACATGTCGCCGACCTGGGACGTAATCACGTGCTTGACCGATGTGTCGGCGCATATTTGCTGCAGCGTGTTGGCAAAATTCTCGAGGACGACGATGGCCTTGGCACCGGAGTCAGACAGCTGGTGCTGCAATTCGCGTGGCGTGTAGAGCGGGTTGACGTTGACCACGGTCATCCCGGCGCGAAGGATGCCGAACAATGCCACCGGATACTGCAGCAGGTTGGGCGACATGATGGCAACACGATCGCCTTGCACCATGCCGGGCAGGCTTTGCAGAAACGCTGCGAAATTGCGCGACAGCCGGTCGAGTTCGGCAAAGTCCATCGTATAGCCGAGATTGTGAAACGCCGGCTTGTCGGCAAACTTGACGACGACCTTGTCGAGCAGGTCCGGGATGGACGCGAACAGATCGGGATTGATCTCGGCAGGCATGCCGACCGGATAGTTCTTGAGCCAGATCTTGTCCACGTTGCTTCCTCCTGATGCCACATTTTTATAGTGGTCTACCAGACATACTATTCCACTCCGCACCGCATCGATCGGGAATTGCAGCCGGCGAGGCGGAAGGCGAGGGGGTAGGCGAAGTTGTAGGCGAAGTTGTAGGCGAGGCTTTAGCCTCGCTAATCCTCCCGACCCGAGTCTGAAGCCTCGCCTGCGGATTGGAAACTACCGCCGCCCGAAACGCGCGGCGTACCTCCTTAATGATGCTGGCCCATCACGCCACAAACCGCCAGCGGTCGACGTGCCGCTCAAGGCGTCCGAAGGCAAGATCGGTGACGATCGCCAGCAAACCGACCAGCACGGCGCCTTGCAGGATATAGGCGGTATTGAAGCCGCTGAGTCCAACGATGATCGGCGTACCCAAGGTCTTCGCACCGACGGTTGACGCGATGGTTGCGGTGCCGATGTTGATGATCACCGACGTGCGGACGCCGGCGAGGATGACGGGCAATGCCAGTGGCAGATCGACGCGATTGAGCACCTGGATTGCGTTCATGCCGAGTCCCTTGGCCACCTCGCGGGCGGCATGGGGCACCGCTTCGAGACCTGCAATGGTTTGTTGCACGACAGGCAGCAACCCGTAGAGCGCCAGCGCGATCAGCGCCGGTGTTTCGCCAAACCCGATCAGCGGTACCGCCACCGCCAGGACGGCCACGGGAGGAAACGTTTGCCCGATGGCGACGACCGACTCGACCATTGAACGAAATTCCGCACCGGACGGCCGCGTAACAAAGATACCTGCTGCAACGCCCACCACGATCGCGATACCACTCGATATGGTGACCAGCCCGATGTGGGCAAGCATCAGCGCCGGGAAAGTATCCTGCGTAAAGACCGGACGCTCGAGTGCAGGGAACGCCGCCGCAAACAACGGTCGCAGGCTATCCATCCCGAACGTGAGCAGCACCAGCGCAGTCAGCGCCCACAGTAATGGATCGCGCACCAGCATCCCGAACAAGCCCAGCGGACGAACCGTGTCGGTCATTCGCGCGACTTCACGAGGTCGCTCAAGTGAAGGCAACCAATCGCCTGACCATCGCCGTCCACGACCGCAAGCCGCTCGACCTGGCGTGTCACAAATACCGACAGCGCCTCCCGCAGCGTCAGGGAATCGGCCACTGGCGCGCCTTCGCCGGATTCATTCCGACGGACGCGGCTCGCGACCGTTTGGAGTCCAAGCAACTTGATGCCAACCTCGCTTCGCCCCACAAAATCCGTCACGAACTCGCTGGCCGGATGCGCGAGGATCTGCAACGGCGTGCCGGACTGCACCAGACGGCCATGGTCGAGCAGGACCACACGCGTGGCGAGGTGCAGCGCCTCGTCGATGTCGTGCGTCACCAGCACGATGGTCTTGCCGGATACGATATGGATACGCGCAAGCTCTTTCTGCAAGGCAAGACGCGTGAGCGGGTCGAGTGCGCCGAA
>Ga0105048_10007304_pt1 | contig 17759 bp, 20 predicted proteins | sample MAT05_FD_78382 | JGI IMG/M metagenome (GOLD analysis project Ga0105048, IMG submission 78382) | Freshwater microbial communities from Lake Fryxell liftoff mats and glacier meltwater in Antarctica - MAT-05 | ecosystem: Environmental > Aquatic > Freshwater > Ice > Liftoff microbial mat | place...
AAGGTCAGGCTCACCCCTGGCCGGGTCATCACGGACCGGGTCCGAAGCAGCATCCTCAGGAGGGATCGCGCATGTCATTCAGTCTTCGAACCCACAAGCTGGCCATCATGGCGACGGCATTGTTGGCGGCGACTGCCGCCTGCACCAGCGGCCCGGTGCGGCCGACCGCTCCGCTGTCTAGCAGCGGACAGCGTCCTGATCCAATGCGGCCGCCGCGCCCGGGCGAGCCGCTGCCCTCCGCGCCCGTCAGCGACGTTTACGCTGAAAGCCGCAACGCTTACCAGCCGCGCCATCTTGGAAACGGCCAGCAGGCGTCGCTGAAACGCATCGCCGTGCTGCTCCCCTTCTCGTCGACCAATGCAGAAGTGCGCAAGCAGGTGGCCGGCATCTACAACGGCATCCAGATGGCGCTGTTCCAGGTCGGCGCGACCGACATCGTGCTGCTGCCGCGCGACGCGACCAGCGCCGATCCGCAGATAATTGCCGGCATCACCGAGGATGTGATCCGCGACGGCGCCCTCGCTGTCATTGGCCCGGTGTTCGCCCAGCAGGTCGCCGCCGTCGCCGCCGAAGCAGCCGAGGTGCGCGCGCCGGTTCTTGCCTTCTCCACCGACCTCTCCGCCATTGGACAGGGGGCCTATCTCGTCTCGCTGACGCCGGCGAGCGAAGTGAAGCGCATCGTGGAATGGGCCGCCCGCGATGGCGTCACCCGCTTCGCCATGTTCGGGCCCGACAATGCGAACACACGCGCGATCGAAGTTGCGCTGCGCCAGGAGGCCGCGGCACGCAGCGGCGCGGTGGTGGCCGTCTCGTACTACACGCAGGGCAATTCCTCGCCGCAGGCAGAGGCTCGGACAATCGCGCGCGCCATCGAAGCGGAGAACAGGTCTTATCCCGGCAAGGTCGCCGTGCTGATCCCCGAGGCTGGCGTGCAGCTGCGTTCGGTCGGCGCGCTGCTGCGCTCGATCGCCAACGTCACGCCGCGCGAAGTGCGCTTCATCGGCACGGGCCAGTGGAACGATCCGGACATCTGGCGCGAGACGGGCCTCTATGGCGGCGCCTTCCCCGCGCCGGACCCGCAAGCGGTTGCTGACTTTGATGCGCGTTACCAGGCCACATTCGGCGAAGCGCCTCCGCGCCTTGCCAGCTTCGGCTATGACGCCGGCGCACTCGCCGCCACGCTAGCCGGCGCAGAGCGTCTCGATGCGGCGATGATCCAGCGGCCGCAGGGCTGGGGCGGCGTCAACGGCTTGTTCCGCTTCCTGCCCGACGGCAGCACGGAACGCGCACTCGCCATCATGCAACTGCAGAACCAGGGCGGCGTGAAACAGGTATCGCCGCCGGCGCAGACGTTTGATTCCGGGAGCTGAGTGTCGGGAGCCTGAATCCAGCTTCCGGGACCCATCGGGCCAATACGAGGGGCGGATGAGTGGGTCCCGGCTTTACGTGCTTCGCACTTCGGCCGGGATGAGAATCGTGGGCCTCGGGTCGAGTTTGTCCGCACTCTAAGGCGCAATCTCCGCAGCGATGCGATCAGCCCGCAGGCGGCCCTCTGGGGTCAACACGACACGGCCGTCGCGCACCAGCAGAAAGCCCAGCGCTGCAAGGTGCCCGACATTCTCCGCATTGAGCTTCAGCCGCAACGCTTCGACATCTGAAACAGCGAAGCCCTCTACCACGCGCAGCCCCATCGCCACGCGTTCGCGCGCCTGCCCCACCGTGTCGAGTTCATCGACCACGCTCCAGCCGATGCCTTTGGTGTTCACCTGCTGCAGATACGCGCCCGGCTTCTCCGCCGCCTCGACCGCCCAGCGCTTGGCCCCGATCATCAGGCGCCCATGAGCGCCCGGTCCGACGCCGGCCCAGTCGCCGCACTTCCAGTAGATACCATTGTGCACCGAACGGTGTTCAGGCCCGCGCGCGTGGTTTGAAATCTCGTAGGCGGGCAGGCCGGCACCCTCCGTCATCGCCTGCGTGATCTCGAAGAGATCTGCAGCTTCATCATCGCTCGCGGGCGACCATGATTTGCGTTTCACAGCCTGGAAGAACGCCGCGCCCGGTTCAATAGACAGCTCATACAGCGAGAGATGGTCTGCGCCGAGCGACAGCGCGCGCGCCAGCTCTCTGCGCCATTCGTCCAGCGACTGACCGGGAACGGCGTAGATCATGTCGATCGAAATCGACCGGAATTTCCCGCGCGCCACATCAAGTGCGGCAAGCGCCTGCCCCGCCGAATGTGTGCGGCCGAGAAACTTCAACCGCTCATCGTCGAGGGACTGCACGCCAAGCGACAGGCGATTGACGCCAGCATCTGCGAACTCCGCAAAGCGCGCCACGTCATCGGGATTTGCTTCAAGCGTGATCTCGGCGCCCGGCGCCACGCGCCACAGCGAGCCGATATGCGCGATCAAGCGCGAAACCTGCTCGCCGCTCATCAGCGATGGCGTGCCGCCGCCAAGGAAGATCGAGGCGACCTCGCGCTCGCCCGTACGGGCGCGCCAGCCATCAAGATCCTTCAGGATTGCATCGAACAGCGGCGCGGTGTCGCGCGCCTTGGCCGCGTAGACGTTGAAGTCGCAATACGGACAGATCCGCGCGCAATACGGCCAGTGGACGTAGACGCCAAAACCGCGCTCGGGATCGAACTCGCTCATTGCCGCATCGCAGACGCTGAAATTCCGTGCGGGTCAATCACTCTCAGCTGGCGAGGTAATCCATGAACTTCGCGAACGCGATGGCGCGATGGCTCATGGCATGCTTCCGCGTAGGCTCGATCTCGCCGAAGGTTTCGGTCTCGCCCTCGGGCACAAAGATCGGATCGTAGCCGAAGCCCTTGTCCCCACGCGGCGGGAAAACCAGCTGGCCGCGCACGATGCCCTCGAAGCTTTCGACATGGCCATCGGGCCAGGCCAGCGACAGCACGCAAATGAAGCTCGCTCGCCGGTCGACCTCGCCATCCTCGGTGGTCTCGGCCTTGAGCCCGTCCTCCACCTTCTGCATCGCCATGCGGAAATCCTTCTCCGGACCCGCCCAGCGCGCCGAATAGATGCCAGGGGCGCCCGACAGGCCATCGCAAGCGAGGCCCGAGTCATCCGCCAGCGCCGGCTCGCCGGTGGCCTGGGCCGCCGCCAGCGCCTTGAGTTCGGCATTGCCGCGGAACGTGTCGGCGGTTTCTTCCGGCTCGGGCAGACCATGTTCCGCCGCCGAGACGGCCGTGAAGCCTGCGCCAGCCAGCAGATCAGCCAGTTCCCGCACCTTGCCAGGGTTGTGCGTCGCCGCGATCAGGCGGCCTGGGTTGGGTTTGCGGCGCTCAGTCATTGGGATCAATCCTGCCGTCAGATCTTGCGAAGTCTTGGGGAGATGCGCCTTTTTGGACGTACTGTCAGGGGCCGCTGGACGTTCTTATTGTTTTTCGATATGGTCTGAATCCATCCCGCCAGACAAGCTGGCGTATGGCAAGTCGCTCTCGCGCGCCCGGATATGTCGGGTCAGCGAGCCAAGAGCCGCGTTTGCGGCCCATCTGGTTTGGAGACCCGGTCGGAAATGTTGATCAGCGCGACCGGCCGCGGGTCGATCTCGTCAGTCCTGAAGGTGACCGTTGACGTCGCCTGGGTGATCGCGTGCGCCCTGCTCGGCTTCTTCTGGATCGTCGCCGCCATCTCCGTGATCTTCATCGCCACCGGAGGTCAGGCCATGATGGGCTTTGAGCAGATCGCCATCGAATCCCCCATGAATGTCGCGCTGTGGACGCTCAACGGCTCGATCCTTGCCATCGGAGTCATGATCGTCTGCGCCTACCTGCGCGGCGTCTTCGAAACACTGGTGAAACGCGACCCCTTCGTTCCCGAGAACGCCAAGCGTTTCACCGCCATCGCCATCGTGCTGGCCGCCATGGAAGCGTCCAAGACAGTGGTCAGCGGCTTGGTGAGCTTCATTTTCTCGTCCCTCAACATGACCGCGGGCGAGCCGTTCCAGTTCCAATTTCCCAATGTGAGCTGGCCGGTCTGGATCGCGGTCATCACCCTTTTCGTGCTGGCGCAGGTGTTCCGCGAGGGCGCCGCCATGCGCGAAGAGCAGAAGATGACGATCTAGGCCATTCCACATGCGGGATGGTTCACAGATTGCAAGGAACTCGGGTTAACTCCGTGACTTGGTTAAGGGCTGGCGCGGCCCACGATGCGTTTACGACCCGCCGGTGGTCAGGACCGGCGATAGGACAAGGACTGAAGTCGGCGCCTATGGCGATCCGCGTCACCCTCGATCGTGTTCTGCTGGACAGACGCATGTCGCTCACCGAGCTGGGCGACCGCGTCGGAATCACGCTTGCGAACCTGTCGATCCTGAAGACCGGAAAGGCGAAAGCCATCCGCTTTTCAACGCTTGAGGCCCTGTGCCGCGAGCTGAACTGCCAGCCGGGCGACATCCTGGTCTGGGACCCCGACGTCGCCGCCGAGGCGGACGACGATGACGGCAAGGCCGTCGCCGCCGAATAGCTGCGCCAAGTTTTTGTCCTCATGACCTGACACTGTCTTGACGATGCGCGCGTGCATCGCGATGTCTTCTACTGGTTCGACTGCACGACGACGGGGGCGAACAGCCATGGACGGCGCCACTGCAGCGCAGGGAATGGGGGAGTTTTCCCAGCTTCTTCTCGGCATCTGTGCAGGCGCGCTGCTGGCGATGGCGGCAGCAATGCTGCGAGCGCCGCGTGCCGCAGCACGCTGGACCGGCTTTGCCTTCTTCTTCTGCTCCGCTCTCTTCGCCGTGAAACTATGGAACGACGAGACGCAAGTGCTGCCCGTGGAGTTGCGTTTCGTTATTGGCGTGACGGCGATGATGTCTGTCGGCTGGTTCTGGCTGATGGTGATGGCGCTGTTCGGGGATATTGACCGGTATCGGCCCGTTATGTTCCTGGCCCCGGTCGCCATGATGGGCTGCGGGATCGCGAACATGATCCGCCTCGGGCCGCTCGTTCCCTACGTCTGGATTGTGGGCACGGGGCTGCAATTGACGCTGGCGGTCTGGTCCATCGTGATTGTGGTGCGTAGCTGGAAGGACGATCTGGTCGAATCGCGGCGACGGCTGCGCGGTCCGTTCATGCTTGCCGTCGCGCTCTACATCATCTCGCTCAACGGCTTCGACGTGCTGGAGATGTTTGGGGGAACGCCTGACTGGTACCCGATGCTGAACGCTGCCCTGCTGGCGAGCGTTGTGCTGGGCGGGTCACTCGTCTTTCTCGATCCGCGCGAGGAAATGTTCGGGACGGAGCTGTCGCCGGCCCAGCCATCCCTGCCGCAAGCGACGGTGAAAGCGACGGATCGCGCGTACGTCAACGGAAAGGTGTCACTGGAGATCGCACCCGCCCCTGCACTCGACCGGGCGGCCAAGGCTGATCTTGAGCGTCTCGAAAGCCTGATGTCGAAGGACGAGGTCTGGAAGGAAGAAGGCCTGACCATCGCCAGCCTCGCCCTGCGCGCCGTAATTCCCGAAACGCAGCTCCGGCGGCTGATCAACGATTGCCTCGGCTACCGGAATTTCCCGTCCTATGTGAACGCGCACCGGATCGCCGCCGCCAAGGCGCGACTTGCTGATCCGGGCGAGGCTCGCGTGTCGATCTCCACCATCGCCTACGACATCGGATTCGCCTCGCTGGGCCCGTTCAACAGGGCGTTCAAGGAAGAAGCTGGCGTCTCGCCCTCCGAATGGCGGCGCAAGGCGCTCGAAGAGCCCTCGCCGATTCCTCAAACGGCCTGATCGATTTCCGAAAACCCGTGAGAAATCCGGGCGTGAAATCGGCGCAGCGCACCCGCTCGCCGGATTGCGAAAACCCTTATCGAATTCTGAAGAGCCCCGCCCTTTCCCGAAATCGGCGAGCGGCGCACGGCCACGCACCCCAATGTCAGCTCACCCATGCACAGGAGATGACAATGGGAACGAAGAAGCAGACCTCCCCGAACTACGCCTCCCCGACTTTCGCCCCCTCGGATCTGATGACCACGGTTTTCGCCGTTGTCCTCGCCGTGGGATCTCTCGCCCTGGCGCCGGCAGCCATGGCCGAACCGGACGCCGTCCGGCCGGTCTCCGCCACGGTGTCTTACGCCGACCTCGACCTTTCGACCGAGGCCGGCGCTCGCGCCATGCTGCAGCGGATTCGCGTCACTGCGCGTGAAATGTGCGGCTCCGATCCCGTCCACAGCCCGCTCACCCCGCGCGCGCCCACGCAGTTCCGCAACTGTGTGATCGACGCGGTCGACTCGGCCGTCACAGGCATCGGCGCACCGCTCGTCGCAGCCCTGAACAAAGACGAGGCCGAAAAGGCCCGCACCGTCCTCGCCTCGCGCTAGGCGCGGCGCCAACCGCCTCCCGAGGCGGCTTGCTCCCGCCCGGCGCCTGACGGCGGGCTTTCGGGACCCATCCGATTCCTGGAAAGCCCGCCGGTTTCTTCCGGCGGTTCTATCGCTTCCTTGGCGCGCCCTGCTTTGGCTGCGCCTTAAGCCAGAAGCCGAGCGTCATCACCTTGGCGTCGTCGAAGAAGGCTGCATCGACGCGGTCGAGAAAATCCACGCGCGTGAACTCGACTCGGCGCACATCTTCTTTCTCCGCCGCAACGCCCGAGGCCTTCGGGTCCACCAGGTCATCCGTTTGCACCGGCGCGTAGTAGAGGAAGATCCGCTCTGAGCTTGATCCCGGCGAGGCATAGCCATTGGAGATCAGGTGCAGCTTGTCGGCGCGATAGCCGACCTCCTCCATCATCTCGCGGCGGATGCAATCCTCCGGCTCCTCATCTTCCTCGACTGATCCGGCCATCGCCTCAAGGATATAGCCGGGGCCCTTGTCGTGCGTGGCGATGCGGAACTGTTCGGTGAGCACGATCACATCGCGCTCGATATCGTGGATCAGCGCCGCCGCGCTGTCGCCGCGCTCGAACACCAGACGCGTCACATCGGTGAGCCGTCCCTTGCCGGCTGCGCGATCAAAATCGAAGACATATTCGTCGATCTTGTATCGGCCCTTGAACACCGTCTTCTTCGACTTGATGTCGACCTTCTGCTTGCTGACCGGGCGCTTGCTCGCCGCGCGTTTCTTGACAGCCATCAGCCGAACTCCTTTGCAACGATCCGCGCCACTTCGGCATGAGCCGTGGCCTTCACTCCGTTCGGAGCCGAGCTTTCGCTGATATAGCTGGCGATCACGATTGGCGCGCGGCCCGGCGGGAAGGCAATTGCCACATCATTGTGAGAGCCATTGCCACCCGTGCCTGTCTTGTCGCCGGAATTCCATTCCGCCGGCAGGCCTGCGCGCAGCCGATCAAGCCCGGTGGTCGAGGCGCGCATCCAGCCGATCAGCTTGTCGCGCATCGCGGTGTTGAGCACTGCATCCGTTGTCAGGATACGCGCCGCTGTGCGGGCCATGGCTTCGGGCGTGGTTGTGTCGCGCTCGTCCCCCGGCGCATTCTCATTCAGGTCTGGCTCGTTGCGATCAAGCCGTGTGACGCTGTCGCCCGCTTCGCGAAAGAAACGCGTAAGGCCCTCCGGTCCGAACATGGGCACCAGCCGCAGGTTCGCCGCGCAGTTGTCGCTGACCGTGACAGTCGCCGCGCAAAGTTCTTCCAGCGTCATGCGGCCGATGCCGGTTTCAGGATCGATGCGCGCCTCGCACACCGGCGAATGGCCCACGAGATCGGCGCGCACGAACAGCGCGTGATCGTCGAGGCTCATGCCGTGCTGCGCGCGTTTCAGAATGCCCGCCGCGAGCAGCCATTTGAACGTCGAGGCCATCGCAAACCGCTGGCCCGTCCGATAGCCGGTGCTTCTGCCGCTGCCGGTGTCGATGGCGCAAACGCCCAGCCGCCCGCCGATATGATCGTGCACCCCCCTGAATCGTTCGCCGGCGTCAGACACGCGCTGTGGCTGCACGGACGGCACATTTGTATGTGCCTGCTCGGCCCCCACGCATCCGGACAGCAGCAGACCTGCCCCGCCCGCAATGATCGTCCGCCGCGTTGTCATGTCTGCTCGTCCGTTGCCGGCGACTTAGATCCCAAGCGCCTTCCTCTGCGCCGCGAACAATTCCTCGCAGCCCGATTCGGCCAGATCCATCAGCGCCGTGAATTCGCCGCGAGAGAACGAACGCTGTTCGCCCGTGCCCTGGATCTCGATCAGCTGGCCGCCGGTCGCCATCACGAAATTGGCGTCGACCTGCGCGGCCGAGTCTTCCGGATAGTCGAGGTCGAGCACCGGCACGTCATTGAAGATGCCGCACGAGACGGCCGCCACCTGCGCCGATAGCGGGTTCGTCTTGATGACGCCCTCGTCCACCAGATAGCGGCAGGCGAGCGCGAGCGCGACATAGGCGCCTGTGATCGACGCCGTGCGCGTGCCGCCATCGGCCTGCAGTACGTCGCAATCGAGCGTGATGGTGTTCTCGCCCAGCGCCTTCATGTCGGTGACCGAGCGCAGCGCGCGGCCGATCAGCCGCTGGATTTCCTGCGTGCGACCGGACTGCTTGCCCTCGGTCGCCTCGCGGCGTCCGCGTGTGTGCGTGGCGCGCGGCAGCATGCCGTATTCGCCGGTCACCCAGCCCTCGCCCTTGCCCTTCTTCCAGCGCGGAACCTCGCCCGCCCACGACGCCGTGCACAGCACATGCGTATGGCCGAACTTCACAAGGCAGGAGCCTTCTGCATAGCGGGTAACCCCGACCTCCATCGTGACGGGACGGAGCTGTTGCGGCGTACGGCCGGAAGGACGCATGAAAACCTCTGATCAGGAACAACGCGGCTGGTAGCAGAGGCTGGCCGGAGTTCCTACTGCGCAACCGCCCCGCCAACATCGCATGCAACCGCGAGCGTTGAGAGAGACCCCCACCTGTCCGCCCCCTAAACGGGGCGGGACCATGCTTCCCCGACTTACCCGGCATTGAAGGACGGTGATGCAACGGGGTCCCGCCCCGTTTAGGGGGCGGACAGGTAGGGGTCTGTCTCGGCAAGCTGAACCATGAGACGAGACAAGCCGCTCGCTGGCAATCACCCCTACTCCGGACCCTTCGTCAGCGCCGCGATCGTGCGCGGTTCGGTGATGCGGTCGAGGGAGTAGGCCTCGAGTACATCCTCTGTGCGCAGTGTGTCGCCGGACAGGTAGACAAGAAACACGTCGCCAGGCGTTCCGTAATAGGCATCGTGACCGATAATCTGCCCGCATGGTGGCGGCTGGGTCATGCCGATCTTGAGCTCGCCCGATACTGCCTTGCCCTTGAGCCAGCGGATGGGCTTGAGAATGGCATTGGTTTCGTCGCCCGCCTTGCCTTCGCGATCATAGCGCACCAGCACGAGGCTCCCGGCCTCGTCGAACAGGCGCACCTGCTGTCGCAGGGCCCAGTCGCGGTTTTCAGCGGCGTACTTCAATCCGTGCGCCTTGCCCCACGCCATCGCCAGCGCATCGACACCCGCCTGCGGTGTCCCTGCGGCCGGTGTGGGGGGCGGCGGTGGAGGCATGATCGAGCAGGCAAACGCCGGCGCCGCGAACGCGAGCGCCGCCGCGCTGATGATCCCGATACGCTGAAACCTGTTCATGCCCGTCGCCCCTCAATTCCGCTTTCGCCGACCCTGCATCTGCCGGAAGCGTCCCGCAAGCGACGTCATCAGCGCTTTCCCGAGTGAATTCAGCAACATTACCCGGTTGAACCGTGTCGGCCGCGCCCATACGTTCCCCCCGCAATGGTCACCACCCCGCGCAACCCCTTTGGAGCGAGTTCCGCCCCAAACTCCGCCCTGTCCGCCTTCGCGGCCATGGACAAGCGTAGCCGCGACATCTTCCGCGAGATTGTTCAGTCCTATCTCGATACCGGCGAGCCGGTGGGATCGCGCACGATTTCCCGGCGCGGGGTCGCGCTGTCGCCTGCCTCGATCCGCAACATCATGTCTGACCTTGCCGAGATGGGACTGATCGACAGCCCCCACACATCGGCCGGCCGGGTGCCGACGCATGCAGGCCTGCGCATGTTCGTCGATTCCCTGCTGCAGCTTGGCGAGCCGGGAGAGGCGGACAAGCGCACCATCGAGACACGCCTCGCGGGCTCCGGCCGCAGGATGGAGAATGTCCTGTCGGAAGCCTCCGACCTGCTCTCCGGACTTGTCGGCGGCGCCGGCCTTGTCTCGACGCCGGCCGCGGACGCGCCCATTCGCCATATCGAGTTCGTCCGCATCTCAAGCGAACAGGCGCTCGCCGTGATCGTCGCAGAATCGGGTGATGTCGAGAACCGCGTGCTGGCGCTGCCGCCTGGCCTTCCCGCCTCCTCCCTCATCGAGGCCGGCAATTATCTCAACGCCCGCATGAAGGGCCGCACCCTGGCCGAGGCGCGCGAGGCGGTGCTCGACGAGGTGCGCTCGCGCAAGGCCCTGCTGGACCAGACCGCCGCCAAGCTGGTGGAAGACGGGCTGGCGCAATGGTCTGGCGAGGACCCGGCCCGGGGCCGTTCGCTGATCGTGCGCGGCCGCGCCAACCTGCTGGACGACCCCCGCGCAGGGGAGGATCTCGACCGTGTTCGTGACCTGTTCGCGGAGCTGGAAAAATCCGAAAACCTGCTCAACGTGCTGGATACCGCCAGCGTGGCCGAGGGCGTACGGCTGTTCATTGGCTCGGAAAACCCGCTGTTTTCGCTGTCGGGTTCCGCAATGATCGTGGCTCCCTATATGGACGGGAACAGGAAGATTGTGGGTGCGCTGGGCGTGATCGGGCCGACGCGGCTGAATTATGCTCGCGTCATTCCCATGGTGGACTATACCGCGCAGGTCGTCGGCCGGCTCCTGGGCGGGGCACGTTCGGCACCCGGCAAACGTGAGTAAGGCGTAATGAACCACGATACTTCAAATGGGTCCGCTCCCGGACGTCCTGAGGACGATGCTGTCCTTGCTGCGGAGAATGAAGGCATGGGCGAAGCTGTTGGCCATGCGCCTGACGTGAACCCGCTGGCCGATACGGTCGCGGCGCTCGAGAAGGAGCGCGACCAGCTGAAGGACGCCGTGCTTCGCGCGCTGGCGGAATCCGACAATGTGCGCAAGCGCGCCAACCGGCAGATCGAGGAAGCGCGCCTCTACGCCGTCGAGAAATTTGCGCGCGACCTGCTCAACGTGTCCGACAATCTCGCGCGTTCGGTCGAGACCGTGCCCGAAGGCAGCCGCGGCCTGATGACGGATGCGGTGAAGACCGCGCTCGAAGGCGTCGAGCTGACGCAGAAGGAGCTCGTCTCCGTGCTGTCGCGCCATGGCGTGACGCCGGTCGACGCCTCCCCTGGCTCGGCGTTCGATCCTGCCCTGCACCAGGCGGTGACGCAGATCCCGTCGGAACACCCGGCCGGATCAGTGGCCCAGCTGTTCCAGTCCGGCTGGCGCATCGGCGAGCGCACCCTCCGCGCCGCCATGGTCGCCGTCAGCGCAGGCCCGGGCGGGCTTCAGTAGGCTCTCCGCACAAGCGCTGTCCCCTTTTCCCGCGCGCGTCATCTTCTGGGTTGGGGCGTTCAGCGAGGGACGTACGCCTTTATCCGCCATCCCGGTTACATCCGCCATCCCGGTTACGCCGTGAAAACCTGCCCGGCTATGCCGACTATACAGTGAGCGTGAAATGGCGCTGGCTACCTTGCCTGTGGTAGGAACAAGCCACAGCAGTCCATAGGACATAGGACATGCGGATTACACGCAGAGGCCTGCTTGCGGGGGCTGCCGCATCGGCGGGGGCCTGCGTCAGCGAGCCGGCCCTCGGCCCGTCTGGCGCCGCAGCCAGCGCTGATGCGATCGCCGCCAAGCTCCACGCAGATTTCCCGACGCCGGCGCTCTCCCTTGCCGTTGCGCGCGCCAGCGGCATCGTCTGGGCGAAGTGTCATGGCAAGGCCAATCTCGAACTCGACATTGAGGCCACGCCGCAGCACGCCTTCAAGTTGGGCTCCGTCTCGAAGATTATCACGGCCACGGCTGCGGGCCGTATGGCCATGCGCGGCGCACTCGACCTGGATGCGCCGATCTCCCGCTGGATGACCGACCTGCCCGAGCAGCATCGCGCCACAACGCTGCGCCAGCTGCTCACACATCGCGGCGGCGTGCGCCACTACCGCCCAAAGGATTCAATCGAGAGCCAGCCCGGTGGCAATATCGACAGTCGCGTCTACCCGACATCGGCTGCGATGCTGGCTGTTTTCATCAACGACCCCCTGATCGCCGAACCGGGGACGACGTCGACCTATTCCACGTTCGGCTACACCCTCGCCTCGATCGCGATGGAGGCGGCGGCCGGCAAGCCCTTCCTGCAGCTCATCGCCGACGAGATCGCCACGCCCTGCGCCCTGCCGACGCTTGCAGCTGATGATCCCGTCAGCCTGCGCCCCAATCGCGCGGCAGGCTATGGACGGGCAATTGCCTACGCAAGCGCCTTCCCCCTTGCTGCCGGAGACTGGGTCAATATCCGGCAGGTCAACCCGGCCTACAAATGGGCCGGGGGCGGCCTGCTCTGCACGCCCTCTGATCTGGCCCGCTTCGGCGCCTCCCACTTCGATCCGGCGTTCACGCCTCCCGCCCTTCGGGACATCCTCTTTGCCGTGCAGGTCAAGGGCACGCCGAACTCCCCGCCGCTCGGTCTCGGCTGGCGCGTCGACGCCGATGGCAAGGGCCGCACACGCTGGCACCATGCCGGCAACCAGGATGGCGGACGCTCTGGCCTCGTCGTCTATCCCGATCTGGCTGTGGCGGTCGCCATTTCATCCAATGTCTCGAGCATCCCCGGAGACGTGCTGACGCCAGCCTCGGCGCTCGCCGATGTGTTTGGCTGAGCCTACTCCGACGTCACGCCAAGATCGCGCGCCAGAGACAGCATCGCGCGCGCCGCCAGCTTGCGCGCATCCATCCCCCCATGCAGCAGGCCGGCGAGTTCCAGCATCACCGCGCCATGCATGACCGACCACATCATGTGGCCTGCAAGATCGACATCGCCCTTGAAGCGCCCATCCGCCTTTATGCGCCGCCAGTAGACCGTCATCGTCTCGCGCGAGCGCGCCATCGCCGCCACCAGTTCGGGATAGCTCGAGGCCGTCGGCTGTTGGGTGTCGAACATCAGGCGATAGGCCGCCGGATTGCCGAGCGCCCAGTTCACATAGCCCGAGCCGGTGAACGCGCCTTTCTTTCGGCTGGCGCCTGCCTCAACTGCCTCCATCGCCTCGAAGAAGCGCGTGAACGCACGCGCGCGCACGGCGGCGAGGATCGCGTCCTTGTCCTTGAAGTAGCGGTAGGGCGTCATCGGCGATACGCCCATCGCCTCGGCGAGTTCGCGAAGCGTTACGCCGTCAGGCCCATGTGCGGCGAACTTCTGTTCAGCGACATCGCACAGCCGCTCGCGGAAGGCGGCGATATCGTCAGCTGATAGAACCTTCGGCACACCGCCCTCGCATCGGCTTGTCTTGCGGCGCCCTGCGGAGCGCTGCGCGTCCCCAGATGTGTAGAGTTTACGACTTAAATTTACAACGTAAGGCGTGTGACCTCAGGCCTTGCGGCTAGCGCCCATCGATCAGGCCTTCTCGTGGAGCATGTAGGCAACCGTCTGCACCATCGGCTCGATCACGCCGACGCCGAGTGCGATCCGCCAGTCGCGGGTCAGCGCGTAGGCAACCGTCACCGCCACCATCAGGTGCATGAGCGAATAGGTCAGCGGCTTGAACGCAGTCGGCTTCAGCGTCGCTGGCAGAACCCGAGACCAGCGCCGCCCGGCCCCGCCGGAGGGGGATACTTCGCCTGCCCTGTCGTGCGGGCCGGAAGCGGCGCTGGAATGGGAATGCGGGCACATGGGCTAAATCCTCGACCGACGCAAGATGTATATGCGAATTAGAAGCATTTCAAAATATATCGCGCGCGCGGCTGAGATTTGGCATAACCCTATGATTCCAATGCCGTTATTAAGACCTAACGCCGAGTTGGCAGGGTAAGCTCATTACCAATCGGCCAAATCATGCGGCACGCGCATTGCAACCACCCGGGTTCAATGGGCGGGCGAGTTGCGCCCGACAGACTTCGCACGGACCAACAGCGAGACGCGGCGACACATGCTGTTCCACACCCACCTCTTCATTTTCAGCTTCCTGCCGGTGGCGCTCGCGGCGTTCTTCATCGCGGCGAAGGTGAACAAGCGGTTGCCGATCTTCGTGCTGATCGCGGCCTCGCTGATCTTCTACGCCTACTGGATGCCGGAAGTGACGCTGCTGCTGCTGGGCAGCATCGTGTTCAACTATCTCGCCGGGCTGTTCCTGCAGAGCGACCGGCCGAAATCCGTGCGGCGTCTCGCCATCATCGCGGCGATCACCATCGATCTCGGCCTTCTCGCCTACTTCAAGTACGCGAACTTCTTCATGGGCACGCTGCACAGCCTCACGGGGCTGGGGCCGGGGCCGCTCGACATCATCCTGCCGATCGGCATCTCGTTCTACACCTTCACGCAGATCGCCTACCTGGTGGACTCGTACAAGGGCGAGGTGAAGGAGCGGTCCTTCTCCTCATACGTTCTGTTCGTCACGTTCTTCCCGCACCTCATCGCGGGGCCGGTGCTCCATCATAAAGAGATGATGCCGCAGTTTGCGGACCCGAACACCTATCGCTTCAACTGGCTGCGCATCACGCTGGGCGTCCTGCTGTTCGCCATCGGCCTCTGGAAGAAGGTGGTCTTCGCTGACACCATGGCGCCGTGGGCGAACGAGACGTTCAACGCGGCCGACGCCGGCGTCATCCCCGAATTCTACACGGCCTGGGGCGGTTCGCTCGCCTACACCCTGCAGATCTATTTTGACTTCTCGGGCTATTCCGACATGGCTGTGGGTCTTGGCCTGATGTTCGGCATCGTCCTGCCGATCAACTTCGACTCGCCCTACCGCTCGCTGTCGATCGTGGATTTCTGGCGCCGCTGGCACATGACGCTCAGCCGCTTCCTGCGCGATTATCTGTACATCCCGCTAGGCGGAAACCGTAACGGCGATCTCGCGCGCTATCGCAACCTGTTCCTCACCATGCTGCTGGGCGGCTTGTGGCATGGCGCAAGCTGGCTGTTCGTCGTGTGGGGCGCGCTCCACGGCCTATACCTGATCATCGCCCACCTCTGGGGCCAGGCGGGCCTCAGCCTGCAGCGCTTCGTCGGCAAGACGGCTGCGCCGTTCGCCGGCTGGGCGCTGACCATGCTGGCGGTCATCATCGCCTGGGTGTTCTTCCGCGCCACCACGATCGGCGGCGCCGGCGATATGCTGGGCGGTATGGCCGGCACGAACGGCGCTGACCCTGCCGTGTTCATGAGCTTCCTTGCTGATCCGCGCCTGTGGGGCGTCGGCTCGCCGATCATCGTGATGCTGGCGGCCGTGCTGCTGCCGAACTCGATGTGGATCGTCAAACAGGCCGAGCGCGTGCTGACAGACAACCGCCGCATGGCGATCCTTGGCGGCGGCCTCGTTGCGGGCTTCGCCACTTTCGCCGGACTCATCTTCATCGGAGCGCAGAATGAGTTCCTCTACTTCCAGTTCTAAGGCATCGGTGGATACCGAAGCCCTCGGCGGCGGCGCAGACGCAGTCAGCGGCAAGCGTGGCGGCAAGGGCTCGCGCCTGTTCCTGCTGAGCATGGCGGGCGGCCTTGTCGCGAGCGCAGCTGTCGCTACCGCCCTGCCCGAAAGCTGGGTCCACACCCCGCCAGAATTCGGCATGGCCGAAGCGTTCGAGGATCACGTCACAGCCGCCTGCGCCGCCAAGGCAAGGCCCGAGCTTCTGATCATCGGCGATTCACGCGCCGTTGCAGGCGTCTCCGCGCAGGAGATCGCCAAGGCCGGTATCAGCGTCGAAAAGTTCGCCCTCGGCGGCTCTGGCATCTTCACCGGCTGGGCCGTGCTCGATCGCCTGATCGATTGCGGCGCGCGCCCGGAAAAGGTCGTCATGGCCTATGGCGGCGTCCATGTGCTCGACACCGGCGCGATGATGGACCGCACGACCAATTACGACCTGCTCAAAGGCCCGCGCGCTTCGCACGCCTTCGCCATGGCGTCGGAATGGGAAGAGAGCACGCCGCGCCGCCTTGCCTACAAGGCAATGTCGATCGCGGGATCGGACATCACGCTTGTCGATCTCGTCCTGCTCCAGCCCGCACTCAGGCACATCCTCGAACAGCCGCCTGCCGCCGTCGCAAACAGCTCTGGCAACGAGAAAGAGCGCGCCAGCTTCCTCGCCAGCGCCGGCGACCGCTTCTATGGCCAGGCCAACGGCACATCGGACCTGCCTGACGAGAAGCAATACACGGCCGACAGGACCGTGCCGCGCATCAACCGCGAAGCCTCCGCCGCCATCGCCCAGCTTGGCCGCGACAATGGGTTCGAGGTTCTGTTCTATCTGCTGCCCGTGAGCGAAACGGCCAAGGCAAAGCTGCTGCCGGAACTGTTCGCCACCGTCCAAGGTTTCCGCGGCGAGCTCGATGGACTCGGCATCCGCGCCATGAATGACGTGTGGACCCTGCCCGACGCAGACTTCGGCGATCCCAGCCACGTCAACGCTGCCGGTCGCAAGAAAGTGACGGATGATTTCCTAGCGCGTCTCGCCACTGGCGAGCTGGCGGTGGGTCGGCGCGCCGACGAGACGGGCGATGCTGTATCCCTCGCGGCCCAGGAAGGCGAGAAGGTCGGGCAATAGCCGCGCTGTGTTCGGCTGATTGTCGTGCAGGATGATGATCCCGCGACCAGCCTTACGCAGCTGAGCCTTCAACCGGGCCAGCGTTTCCTCCGGCGGATCACCTTCCCAGTCATGCGGATCGATATCGGCGCCGACGGCCGCCATGCCGTGCTCGCGCAACCACACAAGAAGTTCCGGCGTGTCTTTCAGGTGAGGAAACCGGAACAGGCTTGATTGTCCGCCCGCCACCGCGACAGGCAGTAAGCCGCTCGTGATGTCGCGCGTCGCGTCGTTGAAGGGGATCTCTGTTAGATCTGAATGCGTGTGCGTATGACCGCCGACGGCATGGCCGTCCGCCAGCGCGCGCCGCACCAGAGAAGGGAACTCCTGCGCCGGCTCGCCCAACACGAAGAATGTCGCGGGCGCACAGGCCTGGCGAAGCATGTCGAGAATTTTCGGCGTGGTGTCCGGGTTGGGACCGTCATCGAAGGTGAGCACGACCTCGCGCTCGCGCAGCCCCAGCGGAGCATAGCCCGCAGCGTTGCCGCCGACATTCTGGCCAGGCGCCAGCTCGATCGTGCGATGGCTTGCGCTACAGGCGAAGGCTGCGCCCGGGAACAGCGCCGCAACAGCCACACATGCCGCAACCCCAAGCGCTGACCTTCCCAACCTGCGGCGCATGAATCCCACCCGAAGCATCGCAGGCAAACGTATGCCACAACGCAACTTCACGCTCTCATGATGGACGGATGGCGCCAACACCGCTCGCCGTGTGCGCGAGCGTCAGGATCAAGCGCTATTTCAGGCCGTCACGCCGCCAAGGCCGCCATTCAGCATGAACAGATAGCGCTGCGCGATCTGGTCGACAAAATGCGCGTTCTGCAGCTTGGCGGGGTTCATGCGCTGGTTGATCGCCTTCTCCTGCGCAACCATCGATTGCACGGCGATTTCCTTGGGGATGTTGAAGGCGGTCGTGATCACCTCGCGGCCGAGCGGCGAGCCGAGGATGTCGGTTGTATCCTTGAGATTCTTGGCAATCTGCTTGAACAGCACGGCCGAGCCCAGCCCCGGCAGCTGCTGGTCCAGCATGTCGAGG
>Ga0105048_10007306_pt1 | contig 17757 bp, 20 predicted proteins | sample MAT05_FD_78382 | JGI IMG/M metagenome (GOLD analysis project Ga0105048, IMG submission 78382) | Freshwater microbial communities from Lake Fryxell liftoff mats and glacier meltwater in Antarctica - MAT-05 | ecosystem: Environmental > Aquatic > Freshwater > Ice > Liftoff microbial mat | place...
AAATCGGTGGGGCTGCGGTCGGCGCGCGGATCCTCATCGCGGAAACAAGGTGCTATCTGGAAATAGCGGTCGAACCCCGCCACCATGATCAGCTGCTTGAACTGCTGCGGCGCCTGCGGCAGGGCATAGAACTTGCCCGGGTGCAGACGGCTCGGCACCAGAAAATCGCGCGCGCCCTCGGGGCTCGATGCGGTTATGATCGGCGTCTGAAACTCGTTGAACCCCTGCGTCCACATCCGGTTTCGGATCGATCGCACCACGTTTGACCGCAGCATCATGTTGGCATGCAGCTTTTCCCTTCGCAGATCGAGGAAGCGGTAGGTCAGCCGCGTCTCCTCGGGATAGTCCGCATCGCCAAAGACCGGCATAGGCAGCTCTCCGGCCTCCCCGAGCACGGTCAGCCCCGTGGCATAAACCTCGATGGTGCCCGTGGAAAGCCTGGGGTTCACCAGGCTTGCATCCCGCGCCTTCACCCGCCCGTCAACCCGCACAACCCATTCGGCCCGAACCTTCTCGATATCGGCAAATGCTGGGCTGTCGCTGTCGGCAATCACCTGAGTGATGCCGTAATGGTCGCGCAGGTCCACGAACAGTACGCCGCCATGGTCGCGCACCCGGTGCACCCAGCCCGCCAGCCGCACCTCCGCCCCGACATGGGCCGTGTTCAGATCGGCGCAGGTATGGCTGCGGTAGACATGCATGGCAGAACCCTCAGGCTGGACAGTCGCCCCGATACACCCCGAGGCCCCCGCGAAGTCAACCCCGCCCGCCCTTCACTTTTGTCCAAATATCCCCGCCGGAGGCTTCCGCAGGCGGGGCATGGGCCGCGTCAGACCCTTGCAGGCGGCGCCAGCGCGTAGGTGCCTTCGGGCAGGTTCAGCGCCGCCGCGAGATCGCGCATCTGTGACAACGACAAGGTCAGCCGCAGCACCTCGTCGGTACGGGGATCGAACTGCTCCACCGTCACGCAATCCTCGAAGGCGCAGACGATCACGTCCTCCTGCAACGGCATTTCCACCCCGTCATCGACAAGGGTGATCACGGTCGCGTCGAACTCGTGCTCTATGGTAAACATGGGCCCGAGGCTACCCCGAAGTGCCCCTCGCGGCAACGCCGAAGATCGGCGCATCCGCGGGGGCGCATCTCCTCTGGCACCGCGCGCAGGGTTTGGCTACATGTCGCGCGCGACGCAGCATCAAAGGCGGACCCATGGCACGGATTTTGATCACCTCGGCCATTCCCTATATCAACGGGATCAAGCACCTCGGCAATCTCGTGGGCAGCCAGCTGCCCGCCGACCTCTATGCCCGCTACATGCGCGCCCGGGGGCATGAGGTGATGTTCATCTGCGCGACGGACGAGCATGGAACGCCCGCCGAACTTGCCGCCGCCAAGGCTGGCCAGCCGGTCGAGGCGTTCTGCGCCGAGATGCACGCCGTACAGGCCGAGATTGCGCATGGTTTCCGGCTGTCTTTCGACTATTTCGGCCGCTCATCCAGTGCGCGCAACCACCGCCTTACCCAGCATTTCGCCGGACGCCTAGCCGATGCCGGGCTGATCGAGGAGGTGGCGGAGTCTCAGATCTATTCCATCGACGACGGCCGCTTTCTGCCCGACCGCTACATCACCGGCACCTGCCCGAACTGCGGCTATACCGCCGCGCGGGGTGATCAGTGCGAGAACTGTACCAAGCAGCTTGACCCGACCGACCTGATCAACCCGCGCTCCACCATCTCGGGTTCGACCAATCTTGAGGTGCGGCAGACCAAGCACCTTTACCTGCGCCAGCGCGCACTGCGCGAGAAGCTGCAGGCCTGGATCGGCAGCAAGACCGACTGGCCGATCCTCACCACTTCGATCGCCCGGAAATGGCTGAACGATGGCGACGGGCTGCAAGATCGCGGCATCACCCGCGATCTGCACTGGGGCGTCCCGGTCAAGCGCGGAACCAAGGACTGGCCTGGCATGGAGGGCAAGGTTTTCTACGTCTGGTTCGATGCCCCCATCGAATACATTGCCGCCACCGCCGAATGGGCAGATGCCAAAGGATATGCGGATTCTGCATGGGAACGCTGGTGGCGCACCGACAAAGGCGCCGCAGATGTACGATATGTTCAATTCATGGGCAAGGACAACGTACCCTTTCATACCCTCAGCTTCCCCGCCACGATCATGGGCTCGGGCGAGCCGTGGAAGCTTGTCGACTACATAAAGTCGTTCAACTACCTCAATTACGATGGCGGCCAGTTCTCTACCTCGGCCGGGCGCGGCATCTTCATGGATCAGGCGCTGTCCATCCTTCCGCCCGACTACTGGCGCTGGTGGCTTCTGAGCCACGCGCCTGAAAGCGCGGATTCCGAGTTCACCTGGGAAAACTTCCAGACCTCGGTCAACAAGGACCTCGCGGACGTTTTGGGGAACCTCGTCAGCCGGGTCACGAAGTTCGCCACCGCTAAATTCGGCGCGACGATCCCTGAGGGCGGGCATTTCGGCGCGCAGGAGGCAGCGCTGATCGCCGACCTTGGCAGGCGCATCCATGACTACGCTGCCTGCATGGAAGCGATGGAAGTGCGTAAAGCTGCGGCGGAGCTTCGCGCGGTCTGGGTCATCGGCAACGAATATCTGCAGTCTGCCGCACCGTGGAGTGTGGTCAAGACCGACCCTGATCAGGCGCAGGCGATGGTGCGCCTCGCGCTCAACCTGGTCCGCGTCTACGCAATCCTGTCGCGCCCCTTTATCCCGGATGCGGCAGAGGTGATGATGGCCGCAATGGGCAGCAGGGATTGGTCCTGGCCCGACGATATCAGCGCCGCAATGCGCAGCCTCGCGCCGGGGCATGCGTTCAACGTGCCGGAAAACCTGTTCCGCAAGATAACCGATGAAGAGCGGGTCGACTGGCAACAGCGCTTTGCGGGGGTCCGTACCTGATCCCGCAGCGCTCGTGTCCTGCTTCCGTCCCCTAGCGGATGAAAGGACGCGCTTTCCGGTGGTATTGCATGCCACCCGACAACTGCTGCAGAAATCCTGCGGCCCTCCCCTTTGCCGGGGAAAGAAAATCCAATCGTCGTCGCTCGGTTTGCGACCGGCTCACGAAACCAATCACCATCCCCTCTTGCGCGGACGGGGCCGCGTCCCCGGGTCTTGCCCGGCTTTCCAAATACCTCGAGCGCGCTATCTGACACGGATGAGAGAAGAAACCCATGTTCTTTACAACGATACCTGCCCGGTCTGCCGGACAGAGATTGATGCCTACGCCCGGCGCGCGCTGGCTGAAGGGCTGCCATTGCGGTTTGATCGGCTTGAGCGGGCCGCGGATTGGGGCTTGACCCATGATCAGGCTGCACGGCGCCTGCACGTCAGGCACCGGGGGCAGGTTTTGTCGGGCTTGGCCGCCTTTCGCGCGCTATGGGCCGAGATGCCGCATCTGCGCTGGCTCGCACGCGTTACCGGCTGGCCGATCGTGGCCGAGGCGGCGGCAGGCCTTTATGACTATGTGCTGGCTCCGTTGCTCTACCGGCTGCATTTGCGGCGCCTCAGATCGGGGCGTCAGGAAAAACGCCGGTAGCGGGCTCACGCGAATCGGCTGGCACGGCCGCTCCCTTCGCACACATGCCCGGGCGCCCCAGAGTTGACGGCGGTCCCCCCAAGATTGTTGAAGTTCCTCACCCGCAGGTCTCGCGCAAACAAGATACTGTCCACTATACTTCCAACATCGCATTCATCGGTTCGCGGCCGAGATTTACATGCCAAGTACCAGGCTCCGCTCGCAATCAACGCCGGACCAGCCAGCCGAAAGGCAAACACCGACAAAGCAGGCTGCGCCGTTCATTACCTGAGCGTCTTTTTACTGATACAGGCTGCCTGCCGGATTGCATTTTAACATGTGGCGGATGCGGCAGTACTCCTCCGGGATCATCTCCATGCTTTGCCGCCGCATTCCTCCGCCTGCGTGAATGCACGATCCGGCTAAAGGCCCGCGCGCCATCCCTCAAGCCAGCGGCGCACACAGGTCACGACATGGGCAAAGCGGTCGCCCCCGAGGCGAACCCCGCAATACCATCGCGTGACGACGACAATGTGGTCGCTCAGCCCTTCGCGCTCCAGCATCCGCAGGATCACGGCGCCGGCCCCGGCCTCGCCATCATCGCCTTTCTGCGCGCCGCTGTCCGACAGGATCGCGGCCCAGCTGTTGTGGGTGGCGCGCGCGTACTTCTTGCTTCGCTTGAGGTCGGCCAGAAACTCTTCGACCCCGTCACGCCCCTCCACTGGCCCGCCAGTGACGGCATAGCGCGAGCCGCGGTCGCTGAGCACAGGGTCTATCTGCAGAAGGCGCGTCATGTGGGCAGGCTAGGGGAGGTGCCCGGTCGCCGCAATGGTAGGGTTAACGGCCTTCCACCGCGGCCTGTTCCCGGCCAGTCTGAGCTCTGGCTGCCAGCAGGTGGCGATTCTTTGCGGAAAATACCCGGTGTCGCCCGGTTTGACCCTTCGTATGGCCGCCGCTACCGACGCGGAATTCATGGCGCCGCTGAACAATCAGGCCGGTAAGGGTACGCCGCAGTCGATCTGGGCCTGCCTTGCGGTGGACAATCAGTCCGCGCTGGACAAAGGGCTCGCCCGTACCCGTGGGATGACGTCTCGGATCTGCTGGCGCAACGCCTGGATTGCCGAGGTCTTGGGAATACACGCCGGGGTGCTCAACACCATTCTGAATGGTGCGAAAATGCCAGGTCCAGACGCGGACACCCCGGCCGGTTTCGTGCCCCTGCCAGAATTGGAGGCATAGGCGCCAGACAGTCGCTACATTTTCATTCTTGCAACCGCGGCAGAGTATCAGGGACGCGGGGTCGGCTGCGCGCTGCTGGCCTTTGCTTACGCGCTGGAAGGTCCCGGTCGGATGAGCCTTATCGTTCCGACAGCAACATGCATGCGTCAGGTTCGCGCCACCCTAACGTGCCCCTTCCCGGCGGAGGCTCTCCGGGCTGCATATGAGTGGTGATGGTCAAGATGGCCGCGCTGCGGCGATGGCACGGCCATGGCCCGGACATGACGCAAGACAGGAAGGGGCAGATTGCCCGCCTCGCCTGGTGCAACCGCCGTCAACTGGCAAAGGTCAATGCGTCAGACGCTCGATCTCGGCTGCGTTGGGGCAGGCGGAGGGAAGCTGCGGGCTGCGCATTGCGTCGGCGAGGAAGGTGGTGCACGTGGTCTGCTGCGTGCAGGTGTGGCAGCGCAAAACAAGGGCTGCCAGTTCACTGCGGCTGATCCAGCCGTCCAGAACCGCGCGCGGCAGGTTCAACCCGACCGCACGGGCCATCCCTTGGGTCAGCCACCAGGCGCGGGGCGCTTCAATGCATCCGGTCATTGCGAGCCTCTTGTCAGGAATCTTTGTCCCAGCCTTGCTTACGTGCCCCGGCCCCGCCTTGATCCAGATCAAGCCCCGCTCAGGCGCCGGACGGTCTGCTGTACCACCGCGCGGCGTTCGGCATTCGGCGGGTGTGTGCCCAGGAACTGGTCCCCCGGATCGGGCAGCCGGTCAAAAAAGGCGGCGCCGAGCAGCGGGTCGAACCCCGCCCGGAGTGCGATTTCCGCGCCAAGCGCATCAGCCTCCAGCTCGAACTGCCTGGAGTAGCTTCGCGCGGCAAGCTCTGCCGCGATCTGCTGTGCGGCGCGTACATCGGTGGCGGCTGCGCCATTTGCCCGGGCCAGAGCGCCTGCCAGCACCTCTGCTCTTCGGGCGGTTGCCTCGCGCTTGGGAATGTGGCCCGCGATGTGATGCGCGGCCTCGTGCCCCAGAACGAAGGCAATTTCGTCGGCATTGCGCGCATCCGCAATCAGCGCGAGGGTAAAACCAACGACCGGCCTGCCGCGCGCATCTATGGTCTGAAAGGCATTAGGTGGCTGGTCCAGCCGGTTATCCACCACGATCTGCAGGTCGCATTCCTGCGCTGCCGCGTGCTGTCGGCAGATGGCTTCGGCCACCGGCTCCACCCGGTCGATCACGGAAACGAAGCTTTCGACCTGCGCACGCGCCGCCCGCTGTGCAGGCGTTGCGGCCAGGGGCAGCGGCTCTTGCACCACCGGTGCCCCGGTTGTGCAGCCCGCGAGCAGAGCCAGAAGTACCAGTCCCGTGATCCCCGCCCGCATGCCGGCCCCATCTTTTACCCGTCGCCGCAGAACCTAGCCCGCCCCGCGCCCCTGTGGGAGAGGCCCTCCCCCATCTCGCGCCAAAGTGACCGCGCTGCCGCCATGGGCGCCCTTGCTTCATCTATTCATAAATATCCCGGGGGAGTCCTTGCCCCTGCCGGGGCAAGGGCGGGGGCAGCGCCCCCTCTTCCTTTTCCCCGCGCTCAGCCACATAGCCCGCCCCGCCCGGTCCGCGCCGCAGACTCCAGCGCGCGGGCGGTTCCATGCGGGCGCGCAGCCGTTCCAGCCGCCAGACGGGCAGGTTCGCGCCTTCATGGGCGCGGGTGGGCAGCGCCGCCAGCTGCCAGCGCGTCTCGACCCCCTGCGCGCCGCCTGCCCCGGGGGTCAGCATCACGCCGAGGGGGGCCGGCCGGCCGCGGTGGCGCGCCGCTTCTGCCCCCGCCTCGGCCGCCAGATGCAACCGGCGCACGGGCGTCAGGCCTGGCGGAGCCACCATGTCGCAGATCACCAGCCCGACCGCGCCTGACCGAAGGCTTTCCTCCATCGACCACAAGAGGTCTTCAGGCCGCCGCGCCCGTGCCAGGATCAGCCGCCCGGGGTCGGCAAAGGCGCGCAAGCCGTCGGGATAGAGCCGCTCGGGCAACCAGCTCGGGCCAATCCAGACCACATCGCCCGCGCATTCCCCCATCAGCATCGCGGCCAGCACCCCCCGCGCAGGCCCGCAAAACTCATGCACCCGCCCCCGCGCCAGCGCGAGCCCCCCGCCCGGTCCCCCGGGCAGCGGCTGCAAGGCCTGGGCCTTTCGGCCATGATGATCGGCAAGTGGCAGACTCATGCCGCCCATCCTATGATGTTCCGCAAATGTTCTCAAGCCGTCTGCACCCCCGCGATGTTTGGCCCCCACCTTGCCCGCCTCCTTGCCATGCCCCTTTCCGGTGCCCAAGCTGATCTCGCCACATCCTCTGACAGGAGCCCGATGCCGCAGGTCCACGCACAACGCAGGCTGGCCGCCATCCTTGCCGCGGATGTCGTCGGCTACACCCGGCTGGTCGAAGGCAGTGTGCGAAAGGTCGGAAACCGTATTCGCATCACCGCGCAGCTGAGCGAGGGTGCAACTGGCGGCCATGTCTGGGCAGAGCGTTATGACCGCGAGCTTACCGATGTCTTAAAGATGCAGGACGAGATCACCCGCACCATCGTGGCCCAGCTCGAGGTCAAGCTGCTGCCCGACGAAAGGCGCGCCATCGCAAAAGCGCCGACCAATGTCGTCGATGCCTATACGGCGTATCTGAAGGGACTTGACCTCTTCCGGCTGAAAACCGGGACGTCGCTGATGTGCGCGCGCCAGATGTTCGTTCGCGCCATCGAGCTCGACCCGGATTATGCCGAAGCCTATGCGCAACTGGCGCAGGTCCTGTCAGAGCTGCGCTCGCTTTACGGCGAGAACATTGCGGTTGCCGACATCATTGCCGAGACGGACCGGGCCCTGTGTCCAAATCCGGATCTTGCACAAGCCTTCGTCTCACGCGGTTGCGCCTACATGACGAATGGCCGGAAACCCGATGCACGGCAGGCGCTTGACCGGGCGCTGTCTCTCGACCCGGCCAATCTCGATGCCCATAACCAATTCGGGCGCTATTTTATGCAGACGGGCGACTTCGAAGCCTCGGCGCGTCACTACCGGCGGGCGATGGAGATCCAACCTGAAGAATATGTAGCTCCGGTCATGGTTTTGCAGGCGCTGCAAGCTCTGGGCCGCGGCGACGAAGCCCTTGCCTATGCGCGCATCGCCGTCCGCCGCGCCGAAGACATCCAGCGCCAACAGCCTGAAAACTCGCGTCCGGCGCAGATGCTCTGCGCATCCTATGCCTATCTCGGCGCCACGACAAAGGCGATGGAATGGCTGGATAGAACGATCGCCATCGACCCGGACGACAACGGCGTGCGGTAAAACGCCGCCTGTACCTACGCGATGTTGGGCGATGCGGAGAAGGCCATTGATCTGCTCGAGGTCTGTGTCGGTCAGGTGGCCCATGATATGAAGATGTGGTTCCGCAACGACCCGGATTTCAACGGCATCAAGGACCACCCGAGGTTTCGTGCCCTGATAGAAAGTGTGAATTGGAGCAACTGTGACCGGGCGCAGGAGCCAGACCCCGACAAAAGCGGGATCTTTGCGGCCCCCTCAGCGTGATGGCGAAGGGCCGGGGAGTTTTCCGTCTGGATTGCGAACCGCGACGCCACCCCGCCTGCGGCGACCGCCACCCTTGCCCCTGCCACCCATCCGGCTAATCTGCGGCCCAAACAACAAGCACAGGCAGCGCATGCAAACCCTCCCCCTCGGCCGTACGGGACTGATGGTGTCCGGGCTTTGCCTCGGCACCATGACCTGGGGCAGCCAGATCACCGAAGCCGAGGGCCACGCCCAGGCCGACCTCGCGCTCGACCAAGGCGTGACTTTCTGGGATACGGCCGAGATGTATCCGACGAACCCGATCCGCCCCGAAACCATTGGCCGGACGGAAGAGATCATCGGCTCCTGGCTCGCCGCACGGGGCGGGCGCGCGCGGATCCAGCTCGCCACCAAGATCACCGGCGAAGGCATGGCGGCAGTGCGCGACGGCGCGCCCATCACCGCAGCCACCCTGCGGGTCGCCGTCGAAGGCTCGCTCCGCCGCCTTCGGACCGGCCATATCGACCTCTACCAGCTGCATTGGCCCAACCGCGGCAGCTATCACTTCCGCAAGATGTGGGACTATGCGCCCAAGGGCATCGACCGCGCGGCAGAAACCGCCCACATGGCCGAGGTTCTTGTCGCGGCGCAAGCCCTGATCGCCGAGGGCAAACTTCGTGCCGTGGGTCTGTCCAACGAGTCTGTCTGGGGGGCCGCACGATGGCTGCACCTCGCCGACAGCCTGGGTCTGCCGCGCATGGCCACGGTGCAGAACGAATACTCGCTCCTCTGTAGGCAGTTCGACACCGACTGGGCCGAGCTTTCGCTGATCGAGAACATGCCGCTTCTGGCCTTCTCGCCACTGGCTACGGGGCTGTTGACGGGTAAATACGCAGGCGACGTGACCCCGGCAGACAGTCGCCGCATGTTGAACCCGGGCCTCAGCGGGCGCATCACGCCGCGGGTGTTTCCCGCCATTGCCGCTTATCTCGGCATCGCCGCGCGTCATGGCCTGAACCCCTGCCAGATGGCCATCGCCTTCTGCCAGAGCCGCCCCTTCCCCACCATCCCGATCATCGGCGCCACGACGTTGTCACAGCTTGCCACCAACATTGGTGCCGCGGGCCTGTTTCTTTCGCCCGAGGTGCTGGCCGAGATCGCATCAACCCACCGCACCCATCCGGCCCCCTACTGATGCCCCGGCGTCATCTCCTGGCGCTTCTTGCCGCCCTGAGCCTCGCCGCCTGCCAGATGACGTTGCCTTTCACCGGCGACAAGCCGCCCGCTTCTGCAGCCCTGCCGGGCGGCAAGATCGAGGTGACAGTGCTTGACGCGGCTCCTGCGTCAACCGAGATCCCGGCCGCCGCACCGGCGTCCGCCGCAAACCCCCCGCCCGCTCCGGTCGCAAAGGCAGAAGCCCCCTTGTCCGAACCGGCCGCGGCCCCGCTTCCTGCAGCCGCGATCCCACCGCTGCCCCCGAAATCCGCAACGCAGTTGCGCTGTGAACGACAGGGCGGCGACTGGGCCTCGAACAATCGTTCCGCGCTGAAAACCTGTGTGAAGCCCACGGGAGACGGGGGCAAGCAATGCACGCGCCAGACCGATTGCAAGGGCGAATGCCTCGCCCGCTCCGGCACCTGCGCGCCGATCAAACCGCTTCTGGGCTGCAACGACATTCTTCTGGCCGACGGCACAAGGACCACCCAGTGCATCGAGTGATGCCAGTCCTGCTACTGCTTTGCGCCTGCGCCGCCCCCGACGCGCCGCCGGCAGGCTTTCGGGACCCCAAAGCGCCGATCTATTCCAACGCGTCCTTCTCGCCTGGCCAACTCACCGGGCACTGGCGCCAGGCCGCCGCTATCACCGCACAGCCCACCCCCGGCTGCCCGCCCGGCAGCGCCGACATCACAGCCGGGCCAATGGGCCTCGGCCTGGCCGCCCGGCTTTGCCTCAACGGCCAGCTCATCCGCGCCTCAGGACCCGTCACCTCCATCGGCCCGGGGCGCTTCCTCCTCCCCGGTCTTGGCGAGGCCTGGGTGATCTGGGTCGATGCCGACAACCGCACCCTTGCTTTCGCCACCCCTTCCGGCGCCTGGGGCTTCGTTCTGGACGAGGCCATCATCTCCCCCGACCGCCTTGCCGCCGCCGCCGAGATCTTTTCTTTCAACGGCTACCCACCGGGCAGCCTGAAGCCCTTCTAAGCCTTTCATCTATTCATAAATATCCGGGGGAAGGCCCGGCACGGGCTTGGGGGCCGCGCCCCCTTCTACATCCCCCTAATGCACCCCTTACGCCAGATGCGCCCGCAATCCTGCCAGGTGCTTGGGCACATCGCGGGCGTCGATCTCTGCCTCCCGCACAAGCCAGTCGAAATGCTGCGAGATGCTGTCCACACGGACAGAATCGCGAAACGCAATATAGCTGCGCCCCAGATAGACAACAGCCAGCAGGGGTCCGAACACCGTAACCGGTGCCGAGAACACCCGCCGCGCGTCAAACAGCGATATCCGCAGCGACGGGTACATCTGCTCCGTCAGCGTGATCAGCTGGTCCAGCTGCGCGCGGCGGATGTCGACGTGCAGGCCTTCATAATAGCCGCTTGCCCCGGCAAATGCGGCAATCTCGTGCATCGGCAGAGCGATCTCGTAGTCCGACCGGGCCCGTCGCATCCAGTCGAGCCGGTCCTCAAAGGCTCCAAGCGCCTGCTCGGCCGTCCGGCCCAGTTGTGGCGCATACTCCCAATCCACGACAGCGCGGGTCTTCAGCATGTCCGGCAGGGTCGCAGGCACGTGGCGAATCTTGTAGCCTGCAGCCTCGCGATGCCAGCCGAAAATGGTCTCGTCGATCAACGCTCGCGGCGCTTCGGTGATGCTGAGCGAGGTTGCAAGCAGGTCGGCCAGCGGCTCGGGCCGACCCGAAAGGCCCAAGAGCCAGTCAGCACTGACGCCAAGCGCCATGGCGCAATCGGCCGCCAGCTGGGCATTCGGCAGCCGTGTGCCTTCACCGAGCAGGGCGGAAACGGTGGATCGGTCCACGCCCACCGTGCGGGACAGGGCCGACTGGGTCATCGCTCGCAGGGCCATCGCCTCTGCCAGACGGCTGCGAAACAGGGCGGCGCGATCCCGCTTGTCAATCATTTGCAGCATTTGTTTACTTTACAGGACATGTGCGACAATCCGTTGCGTATCCTCACAGTTCCGTGACATGCTGACAAGTGCTATTCTCGGAAATGAAATCAAGGAGTTCCCGATGAAAGTTCGTAAGCCCACGATTGAATGGCCGACGCTGGCATTGTTGCTGGCGACGTATGGCGCCCTTGCGCTGGCCACGACGTGGGTTTGGCAATGGTCGCCGGTTACGGCTTTCCTTCTTGCTTCAGTTGCGATTGCGCAGTTTTCGTCGCTTCAGCACGAGGTGTTGCACGGCCACCCCTTTGCCAACCGCACGCTGTCCGAGGCGATGGTCTTTCCGGGCGTGACACTCTTTGTGCCCTATCTGCGCTTCAAGGATTTGCATCTGGCGCATCACCACGACCCCAACCTGACCGACCCCTATGACGATCCGGAGTCAAACTTTTTCGACCCGGCGGTCTGGGCGAGAACGGGCATGATCTCGAGGCAACTCCACACTGCGTCCAATACATTGGCGGGGCGCATTGTTCTTGGCCCGCTGATCGGGGCATGGGCGCTTTTGAAGGACGACGCGATCCGGATCGCGCGGGGCGAGTCGCGTGTGATCCTTGCCTGGGCTTTGCACCTTGTGGGGCTTGGTCTGGTGCTGGGTTGGTTGTGGTCGGTGGGTTCAATGCCTGTGTGGGCCTATGTTGCAGCCGCCTACGCTGGCTGGGGGCTCTTGAAGATCCGCACTTATCTGGAGCACCGTGCCCATGATTCCGCCCGGGCGCGGACCGTGATCATCGAAAGCCGCGGGCCGCTGTCCTTGCTGTTCTTGAACAACAATTTCCACGCGGTGCATCACATTCACCCAAAGGCTCCGTGGTATATGCTTCCCAGCCTGTACGCAAAAAACCGCGAGCATTATCTGCGCTGTAACGATGGCTATGTATACAAGGGCTACACGGAAATTTTCCGTCAGCACCTGTTTCGTGCAAAGGATCCGGTACCGCATCCGATGTGGACACCGAAAAAACGGAGCAGCCCGGCCGAATAGCCCGCCTCGTTGGTTGAATAACGCGCCTTGCCGGTGCAGACTTCGCCCTGAAAGGCGGGGGAATGAACCTTTCCGGCAGCGACCTTACCACCCTGCGCGTGTTTGATGCCGTTGCGCGCCACAAAGGCTTTGCCGCGGCGCAAGCCGATCTGAATATTGGCTCCACCACCATCTCCAACCACATTCGCGCACTGGAGGACCGCCTCGGGGTGCGCCTGTGCAGCCGCGGGCGCGAGGGGTTTTGCTTGACCGAACAGGGTGAGGCGGTGCTGGCCGCCGCGCGCCGCCTGTTTGCTGCCCTCGACGGATTTTCCGAAGATGTAGCGGACCTTGGCCGCCAGATCACCGGTACGTTGCGGATCGGGCTGGTGGATTCGGTCGCGTCCGACCCCAACATGCGGCTGCCGGATGCCATCGCCCGGTTCCAGGCGCGCCCCAATGCGGTCAGGCTGGAGGTGACCGAAGACCCGCCGCAGGTCTTGCAGGAAAAGCTGCGTGCCGGGGTTCTGCACCTCGGCATCGGCAGCTTTCCCCACAAGCTGCCCGGCCTGCGGTACGAGCCTTTGTATTCCGAAACCCACAGCCTCTACTGCGCCCCAACGCACGCGCTGTTTTCAGTGCCCGATGCCGACATCTCGATGCGCCGGATCAAGGGGGAGGCGATCGTCGGGCGCGGGTACTGGCGCGAGGAGTTTGCCCGCAACCTCGGGTTCGAAGCGCCGGCTGCGGTGGTCTACCAGATCGAGCCGCAGCTGATCCTGATCCGCTCTGGTGCTTATCTCGGGTTTCTGCCGGACCATGTCGCGGCGCGGTGGGTGGCTGACAGGGCGCTGCGTGCGCTGGCGCCCGGCAAGATCAGCTATCGTTGCACCTTTGATCTGGTGACCCGAAAGGCCGCGCCCCAGTTGCGGGCGGCGGCGGCGATGCTGACGGCTATCCGGGCGGCGCACGGGTTGCCGACAGATTGACATTTCTCAATCCGAACCCGTGCAATATTCCTATTGATCTGCAGGTATTCCGCGCCAAGACTGGTGGCCTGGGAATGCGAGGCAGGGAAGCATGTCGAAACCCCCGATCATCCAACCGCCCTTCAACCAACCGCTTGGCGGCAATGACATGCCGCGCTTTGGCGGGCCTGCCACGATGATGCGCCTGCCGGTGCAGGCGGACGCTGCGGGACTGGACGCTTGTTTCGTTGGGATTCCGTTGGATATCGGCACCTCCAACCGCTCCGGCACCCGGCACGGGCCGCGCCAGATCCGGTCGGAAAGCGTGATGCTGCGGCCCTACAACATGGCGACACGGGCGGCGCCGTTCGAGGCGATGCAGGTGGCCGACATTGGCGATGTGCCGATCAACACCTTCGATCTGAAGAAGACGGTCGATATCATCGCTGCCTGTTACGATGGCATCCTTGCCCACGATTGCATCCCGCTGACGCTAGGCGGGGACCATACGCTGACCTGGCCGATCCTGCGCGCGATGGCGAAAAAGCATGGGCCGGTCGCGCTGATCCATGTGGATGCACATGCCGACATCAACGACACGATGTTTGGCGAGCGGGTGGCCCACGGCACCCCGTTCCGTCGTGCCTGGGAGGACGGCTGCCTGATCAATGACAAGGTCTTCCAGATCGGCCTGCGCGGCACTGGCTATGCAGCGGAGGATTTCGACTGGGGCCGCGCGCAAGGCTGGACCGTCGTGCAGGCGGAGGATTGCTGGCACCGCTCTCTGACGCCGCTGATGGCGGATATCCGGGCGAAGATCGGCGATGCGCCGGTCTACCTTACCTATGACATCGATAGCCTCGACCCTGCCTTCGCCCCCGGTACCGGCACGGTCGAGGTCGGGGGCCTTACGATCTGGCAGGCGCTGGAGATCATTCGCGGGGCCGCAGGGCTGAACATTGTCGGCTGTGATCTCGTGGAGGTATCGCCCCCCTATGACCCTTCGGGCAATACCGGGCTGGTTGCGGCGAACCTGCTTTATGAAATGCTCTGCGTCCTGCCGCCCGTGGTACGCCACCGGCTGGCCGCAAGGGCCTGAACCAACCGCCGGGCCAAACCGGCGACCTCAACAGGGAGACTGAAAATGCGTGACCCTATGAAAGCACTGCTCGGCAGCACGGCGCTGGCGCTTTTGCCACTTCAGGCTCTGGCCGAGGAAATCAACGCGCTGGTCTGGTGCGACCATACCGACCCGGCATTCCTGCAGCCCTTCACCGATGCAACGGGCATCACAGTGAACGTGCGTGACTATGAAGGTACGGGAACTGCGCTGGCCTTGATCGAACAATCGCAGCCGGGCGACTGGGATGTTTTCGTCGTCGATACGACCGATGTAAAGCGTGTGGCTGGAATGGGCATCCTTGCGCCCCTTGACCCTGCGGCCTTTCCGCTGGCCGATGTGTTCCCCGAGGTACGGCTGGACGACTACCACCAGATCGACGGCGTGACCTATGCCGTGCCGGAAAAATTCGGCTACAACGCCATCGCCTTTGACAGCACCAAGGTCACGCTCGAACAGGCCCGCAACATCGACACGCTGATGGACCCGGGGCAGATGGGCAACCTTGCCATCTATGACTACTATCTGCCCATCATCTCGCAGCTGGCGTTGAAGCTGGGCAAGGCCCCGGCCGATCTGGTAGAGGCCGACCTGCCCGCGATCAAGGAGATGTTGCTGGCCATCAACGCCAATTCGACACTCGTCGGCGATGTGGTGACCACCCAGACGGCGCTGGCCACCGGACAGGTGAGCATCCTGGTCGGCGGCGGCGAATACACGGTGGCGGGGCTCCGGGCGGAGATGCCGAACCTAGACTGGGTGCTGCCAGACATTGGCGGCATCCGCTGGCAGCAGGCCATCGGCGTCATGGCCGCCTCGACCAAGCAGGAGGCCGCGACGAAATTCGTGCAATACGTCCTGTCGCCCGAGGGGCAGGTCGCGCTTGCCACGTCTTCGTGCTACTGGGGCATGCCCGCCAACGCCAAGGCGCCCCTGAGCGATGAGCAGAAGGCCATCCTGCGATGGGACGAGCAGCCCACCTTCCTCGCCAAGTCCTACCCTTACCACGCGCCGACCCAAGCGATGGACAAGGCGATGCAGGACCTCTGGGCCGAAGTGCTGCAGCAATAACAGGTGTCGCCAGAAGCCGCACAGGACCGCCAGGCCATGGCGCGGGGGCTGGCGCTCGCCGCCCCCGCGCTGATCTGGACGGCTGCATTCTTTGTCGTGCCGGTGGCGGCGATCTTGTGGCTGAGCCTGTTTCAGGACGGCGAGGGGCCGGGCCTTGCCACCTTTCAGCGGATGATGGCGACCGGCTTTGTCTGGACGGCCCTGTGGAATTCGGTCTGGCTTACGGCGGTTGTCACGGTCTGCGCGCTCCTTCTGGCCTATCCGCTGGCGGCGGCGATCGCGTTTCGCGTGCCCGAACGCTGGCAGCGGCTGGTCCTTATGCTGATCGTGCTGCCGTTCTGGACGTCCTATGTGGTCAGGAGCTACGCGTGGCTGCTTGTGCTGGCGCCGAACGGGGTGGTGAATGCGGCGTTCATGGGGCTGGGGCTGATCGAGGCGCCGCTAAAGCTCTCCTTCACCACGGCGGCGACGGTCATGGGCTTCGTACATTTCTTCACCATGCTCGCCACTCTCACGATCTACGCAAGCCTTGTGCAGATCAATCCGCGGCTGATGATGGCGGCGCGTGACCTTGGGGCGGGGTCCCTGCAGGTGTTTGTCCGCGTGGTGCTGCCGCTTTCCATGCCGGGGGTGGCGGCTGCGGTGTTTCTGATCGTCGTCGTGACGATGGGCGACTACATCACGCCGCAAATTCTGGGGGGAAACAATGACCTCGTGCTGCCGCAGACCATCATGATGCAAATCCTGCGCCGCAATGATCAGGAAATGGCAGCCGTGTTGTCCGTTCTTCTGATGGTCGTGGTGGCGATTGCCTATCTCGCACTGGCGCGCCGGATGCGCGCCGTGCCGACTTGACGCGCGTGCTTCCGTGGGTTTTGATCGCAGCGATGGTCGGGTTCATCTACCTGCCAGTGGTGACCCTGGTGCTGTTTTCCCTGCATGACGGGCGCGTCCCGGTGCCCCCCTTTCGGGGACCCACGCTGGAATGGTATGCCCGCATTCTTGGCAACGCCAAGGTGATCCAGGCCACCGGTATCTCGCTTCTGGTCGCCGCCACCTCGGCTGCCCTCTCGGTGGCGCTGGCCACACTTGCCGCATGGGGTCTCGCCCGCCACCGCCTGCCCGGCAAACCCCTGATCGAGGCGATGATCATGGCGCCCCTCGCCGTCTCCACTCTGGTGATCGGGCTTGGCCTCTCGGTTACCTGGGCAGGCCTGATCGGCAAATCCCCGCTCTTCGTGATCATGGGCCATGTCGCGCTGAACCTGCCCCTGGCATTCGCAATCATCTACGTCCAGCTAGATGCCGCCCAGGCCCGGCTGGAAGCCGCTGCCCGCGACCTTGGCGCGTCAGAGGTGCAGGTGTTCTTCCGCGTCACCCTCCCATCGCTCCGCGTCTCTCTCATCGCGGCGGCGGCGCTCTGCTTCACCTTCTCGTGGGACGAATTCATCGTGGCCTTCTTCCTGTCGGGCTTCGACCCCACCCTGCCGGTCGTGATCTGGGGCCTCCTGCGCACCGGGCTCGACCCGCAGACCAATGCGGCAGGAACACTCGTCTTCCTCGTCTCGATCCTTGCGGTCGTCTGGGTCGAGGCCCTCATTCTGCGGAGGCGCGATGCCCCCCCCCGATGATCTGATCCTGAGCGGCCTGGGCAAGACCTATGGCGCGCAGTCCGTGCTGGCCGATGTCTCGCTGACGGTGGCTGCAGGCAGCTATGTCGTGCTCCTCGGGCCTTCCGGCTCGGGCAAGACGACGTTGCTCTCGATCCTCGGCGGCTTCACGGCCCCCACCACCGGGACCGTGCGGCTCGGCCCCCGAGACATCACCGCAATGCCCCCGGCGCAGCGCCCAACGGCGACGGTGTTTCAGGACTATGCCCTCTTCCCGCATCTCACCATCGCGCAGAACGTGGGCTTCGGCCTCTCTGTCCGCCACCGGCCCAAGACAGAGATCGCGGCGCGGGTCGAGGCGGCGCTTGCGATGGTGGACCTTGCAGGCTACGGCCCCCGCCGCATCTCCGCTACCTCAGGCGGCCAGCGCCAGCGTATAGCCCTTGCCCGCGCGCTGGTGACCGAGCCTGCGATACTGCTGCTCGACGAGCCTTTGGGCGCGCTCGATCTGAACCTGCGCCG
>Ga0105048_10007307_pt1 | contig 17757 bp, 14 predicted proteins | sample MAT05_FD_78382 | JGI IMG/M metagenome (GOLD analysis project Ga0105048, IMG submission 78382) | Freshwater microbial communities from Lake Fryxell liftoff mats and glacier meltwater in Antarctica - MAT-05 | ecosystem: Environmental > Aquatic > Freshwater > Ice > Liftoff microbial mat | place...
GCGACCAGCGCCAGTTGAAGTCGATGTCGCGGCCGTGGTGCGTGCGCATCACCGGGCCGAGCGCGCCGAGCGAGGTCCAGCGGTAGAACAGATCGCGCGACGTGGGTGGGTTGGTCGACGAGATATATCCGCCGATGTCGTGGGTCACGACCGGAAATCCGGTCATGCTCAGCCCGATGAGTATGGGTATCACGGTGGGAAAGCCGTCGTCGGTGTCGAAGCTGGTGCGCTGATCGCCGGCCCAGATCACGTGCGCGGAGGCCTGTGAGCCGGAATATCCGGAGCGATGGAAAATGACGACGTCTTTTCGGTCGCCGACCGCCTCCTGGTTCACTCGGGCCCACTCCACCGGATACATCTGGTGGGCGGCGGTCGGGGTCAGGCCCTCGGGCGCCACCACGTCGCGGCGCTCGGCCGGATACCACTCGGCGAAGTCGGCCATCCAGCCGTCGATGCCGCGATTGAGCGCATTCTCCAGCTCGGTTCGCACCCAGGTGCGAGCGCTCGGATCGAACAGATCGGCCAAGCCGGTGCGCTTGAATGTGACCCCGTCGAAATAGTACGGCTCGCCGTCGGGCTTCTTCACGAGCCGCTGATCGCGCACCGCTTCGGGAAAGACGTCGGCGTCCTCCACGACGAAGGTGTTGAAGTAGGTCATGAAGTGCAGGTTCTTGCCGTGGAGGAGCCCGATCGTGTCGTCGAGCATCGGATAGAGCACGTCGTCGGCGCGCCAGTCCTCGTCGAGCGCGTAGCTGCGGCCCTGTCGCTGTCCGCCGCGCCAGTCCTCGGTCCAGATCGCGCTGAACGGGATGCGCGCGTCCTCGAGGCGCTGCACCTCGTCGCTGACCGCCTGGCGGCCGCCGATCGCCTCCATCCACACGCCGAAGGTCCAGTCGGGGCCGAGCGGCGGGCGGCCGCTGAGCTTGGTCTGCTGCTCGAGCACGTCGAGCGCGGTGGGGCCGGGCGCGATCTGCACGGTGATGCTCGACTCCCAGGCCTCGATCAGCAGCGTGCCCGGGTCGGTCGCGCAGACATCCCAGATCGACCGCTCCAGCGTCGTGGAGCGCAGGCCGTAGCTGTGCTCGGCGCGCGGCGCGACGATCGAGGGGATGGGTAAGTAGCTCGAGTGGCGGGTGCCGACGAGCGGCCACAGCGGAGAATATTCGTTGGTATCGGTCTTTCCGATGCCCTGCTCCTCGACCCACAGCGGGACGATCTGGCCGCGGTGATCGACGTCGTGGGTCTGCGCGCCGAAGCCGAGATAGTCGCCATCCGACGCGGGATCGCAGGCGAAGGCGAGGGCGGTGCGGTCGGCGCCGGGCGCGGCGATGGTGATCTGCAAGCTGCCTTGCAACGCGCTGAAGCTGATCGTGCCCATGCTCTCGCCGGCCGCGTCGAGCAGCGCGGCGCTGCCGTCTTCGAAGTCGCCGATCGTGGTGGCGATGCGGGGCTCGGCGCGCTGCTGCTCCTGGATCTTGAAGGCCCCGAACTGCGCCTCGTAGGTCGCGACCGCGCTCCGGGTGCGGGCGATCTTGCCTGGCGCGGTGCTGAGCGTCAGGCCGGTCTTGGCCTGGGTGATCGTGAGGGTGCTTCCGTCGTGGCGCACGAGGAAGTCGGCGACCTCCAGCTCGCGCGAGTCACCGCCGCAGGCGGCGAAGGTCAAGGCGATGATGATCGCAGCGTGACGCACGAAAAGGGCTGTAGCAGAGTGCGCGCGGTGCGGGGAGCCTCGATCTGTCTGCTCGGGATCACGCTCGGGGCCGCGCTCGGGTGCGAGCGAACGAAGGTCCAGGCGCTGCCCAACCCTGACGCCGAGCCGCCGGTGGTGATCATCGGTCCGAGCGGGAAAAGGCCGGACGCCTCGCGCAAGCTCGACGCGGCGCGGCTCGAGGACGCCGCCGAAGCGCTCGGGGACGCGGGACTCGAAGCGGCGCTCGAGGACGCCGCGCCCGAGGTCGAGGCCGCTCCGACCTTCGATGACGCCGCCGTCGCCGCCCCCGTGGTGCTCGGCCCCACCCGCGGCCCGCTGATCATCGGCACCGCGAACGCCCTCGACGTCCTCTCCCGCAAGGCCGCCGCGATCGGCCGCATCCCGGTCCCCGGCGAGGCGATCCGCGCCGTGTCGCACGATCGCCGCGACGGTGACGGCGTATGGACGCTGGTCGCGAGCAGCCCGGCCCGCATCGCCAAGATCGGCTGGGATGGAAGCACGATCCGCACGCTCACGCTCACCCGCCCGCCGCTCGCCCGCGCCCGCGCGTTCCTCGGCCTCGATCACGTGATGGGCCACAGCGCGGCGTCGGATCTCTTGCTGGTCCTCTACGTGAACATGCTCGGCGTGCCAGTGGTCGAGGGCATCCGCATCCGCGACGGCACCATGCGCTTCAGCATCGGCTTCTCGAAGGAGGCCAACGTGACCGGCGTGCGCGCCGACGGCCTGCGCCACGACACCGTCGACGGGCTCCTGGTGCTCGACTGGTGGACCGTCCGCGACGGCGAGCGCTTCGAGCGCTGGCGGTTCTTCTACGGCTTCGTCGATCGGCTCGAAGATCGCCGGCTCGGCGCTCACCTCGACGCGTTCGACGTGCCGCCGTGGCGGGAGATCTGGGGCGTCGATCGCGCCAAGCACCGCGTGGTGCGCCTGGGGAGCGATGGCGCGCTGGTCGAGGTCATGCCGATCGGCGAGCAAGATCCCCAGTCCCTCGCCATCTCTCCGTAGCGCGCGAGCGCTAGACTTTTCCGCGCGCGCTCGGTAACCCGCCCTCGTGCCCGTCAGCGATCGCCTCGCCCCGCTGCTCGCGTTCCTCCAGCGCTCGGACGCCGACCTCACGCAGGCCTACGATCGGCGCTTCTGCAATTACATGCGCGGGTACGGCCACCCGGTGACGTTCCTCGAGCACCAGCAGGAGTCGTTCGGGCAGGCCCGCATGAGCGGCCAGACGGTGCTCGATCTGGGCTGCGGCTTCGGCATCATCGCCGCGGCGTTCGCGCTGCTCGGCGCGAAGAAGGTGATGGGTGTCGATCTCGACGGATCGATGATCGTCACCGGCAACCGCATCCTCGACCAGATCTTGCCGCCCGAGGTGCGGGCGAACGTCGAGATCAGCGTGCGCGACATCCTGAAGGAGCCGTTTGCGCCGGCGTCCTTCGACGTCGTGGCGACGATCGAGTCGCTCTCGCACATCCAGTCGGTCGAGGCGGCGATCACCGCGGTGCGCGCGATGATCAGGCCGGGCGGCCGGGTCCTGGTCTCCGACGGCAACAACCTCTTCTATCTCCCGGGCGTGATGCGGCGCCGCGCGATCTGGCGCGACGTCGAGGCGGGTGAGTACGGCCCGCTGCGCGAGTCGATCATCAAGGAGCGATTCCCCAACCTCTCGGCCGATCAGATCAAGAAGTACGGTGAGCTCACGCAGGGCCACGTCGCGCGCGACATCATCGGGCTGGTCGAGCACGCGCTGGCGACCGGACAGCAACCCACCCCGATCGCCGCCCGCCGGATGATGAACCCACTCACGCAATACTATGCCGAGCGCGAGCTGGATCCGTTCGAGCTCATGACCTTGTTCCGCGAGGAAGGATTTCTCGCGCAGCTCCTGACGCCGCACTCCAACTATCCGCCGTCGGTGACCCATCCGAAGCGGTGGTTGAAGCGCAGCCTGACTCGCCTTTATCCGCTCACTTTCGCCGCATTTCCGGGCTTCCGGTTGCTGATGACCGAGGTGCGCACCGCGACCAACGCGGCGGTGGGTGAGAGCCCGGTTTATACCGGTCGTTGACGCTGAGGCGCGCGCGCCCCATCGAATCTCGTCCATTCCGCAACCCGCGCGGTGGTGTCAGGCTCCTTCTCGATGCGAGGGCTGGTCTTCATCGCGCTCAGCGCGCTCGCTTGCGGGGCCGAACCGATCGATCCCGCGCCGGTCACGGCCAACCCCACCGGCTTGCTCGCCGAGCCCGCGTCGGGACGACAGGTCGTGACCGAGTCGCGCACCATCGCTGCGGGGCGCGAGCAGACCTACTGTTACTATGTCGACCTCCACGCCGATGCGCCGATCGACGTCGTCGCGTTCGAGACCGCGCACGCCGGGCCGCTGCACCACTTCAACGTGTTCGCCTCGACCCTGGAGCGCCCCGAAGGCTTCGCCGCGTGCCCCGACAGCATCGATCTGTTCGTCGGCGCGCGCCCGATCCTCGACGGCTCGGGCAGCGACGTGCGCTACGTGTTCCCCGGCGACGTCGCGTTCCGACTCGAGCCGGGCACGCGGCTCATCTTCCAGCTCCACTGGATCAACGCCACCCCTGCGCCGCAAGAGTCGAAGTACGTCGTGAACCTGGTGACGCGGCCCGAGCTGGTCGATCCGGTGCTCGCCGACGTCTATGGGTTCTCGCATTTCGGCCTGGAAATACCGGCTCATTCGAAGGCGACGTTCGAGAAGGGCTGCCGCGTAGACGACCCGATGCGCATCCTCTCGATGAGCGCGCACTTCCACGCGCGCGGCACCGAGGCGGTCGGCGTGGTGCAGAGGAAGAGCGGCGAAAACGAGCGCGTCTACAGCACCGATCGCTGGGATGACCCGCTGGTCGCGAGCTTCGACCCGCCGCTCACGGTGAGCCCTGACGACGTGCTCTCGTTCTCCTGCGCGTACGACACCCGCGCCGATCACGTCGTGAAGTACGGACCGAAGGCGGACGACGAGATGTGCTTCATGTTCGGCTACTACACGCCCCGGCGCGGCCTCTGGCCCTGCCTGTGAGCGCGGGCTACGTCACTGCAGCTCGTACGTGAGGTGCCCATCGTTCGAGCCGTCGGGGAGGATCGTGAAGCGATTCCCGACACCGTCAGCCCACGCGGGGTGCTCGCGGGGGTGGGGCACGCCTCAGGAACGCAAGCGCCAGAGCACAGCTTCGATTCATCACACCCGGATCTCACGGCGCGGGGGCCGCCACAACGCGGTCACAGGCGCTGTGGCGGCGATCAAAGTCTCCGCGCATTCTGCTACCGTCGATCGGTGCGCCTTCTCCTCGTCCCGATCGCGTTCGCCGCGGCTTGTTCGGGCGGGGACAACTGGGTGCTCGATGCGCCCGCGGATCTGAAGAGCGTCCTCGCGGTGTACCCGCAGGGCGCGTCGTATGTCATCCACGCCTCTCGCGCGACGGATCCGCTGCGGCTGTTCCAGCTCACCGAGGTGCGCGACGGCGCGCCGATCACGATCCTCTTCTATGCGAGCGAGCTCGTCGCGCTCGGACTCGAGCCAGGGCTCGTTCCGGTGCCCGGGCCGGACGACGAGACGCGCGCGATCCCGCGCCCCGATCGCGGGGCGTTTCGGGCGATCGCAGATGATGGCACGTGCGTTCCGGCTCGTCGACGCCACCACCACTGCATCGGTGAGCGATCTCGCCATCCGCGGCGTGCGCAGCGCGGGGATCGGCGGGAGCGCGATCACCGTGGCTGGGGGCGCGGCGGCCGTGCTCTCGCGGGTGGACGTGCTCGACGCCGAGACTCGCATGATCGAGGATCGGGTGAGCTTCTCCTGGTACGGGCAGCTCTTCGTGGGTTTGTAGTCGTGTCGGGCGGCAGGCCGCCCGACGTGGTCATGATGCACCGCATGGCGAGAGATCTGCTCGAGTACATCCCCGGCTACTTCGACTGAACGTCGCAGACCTCCGCCCGCAGATCGAAGCGCGGCAGGATGTGTCGCACCAGATGGTCGACCGTCTCCCGCTTCCACGGCTTCAGCTTCTGCGGCGGACGACGGGGCGCCATCGGCTCGAGCTGCGGCTCGGCGAACAGCGGGGCGATCATCTTCTCGAAGCGCGCATCGAGGACCTTCACCCGACCCTCGATCCCGTCGGTGAAGATCTCGGCGATCTTCACCGGGCCTTTGCCTTTGCGCTCGCCCGCCCGATGGAAAACGTCGATCCGGCGGGAGGCCTTGAACACGTACCGGAAGGTCTGTCGCAGCATCGGTCTCATCGCGCGGTCTCCTTCGTGGCGGCGAGAGCCGCCTCCTTGCGCGCCTCTTCCATCTCCAGCGTCGCGAACGCGTGCTCGAAGGGCAGGTCGTTCAGCTTCTTCTGCAGCTCGTCGACCTTGGCGCGGCTGTTCGCGATCTCGGCCGGAAGCGCCTGGCGCCGCGCCACCTGGCCGGGAACGTCGTGGTCACCGAGCGCGCGCGCGCCGCCGGACTTCCCGGTCGCGCCGTTCCAGTGCACCGGAGCGTCGGCGGCGCCCGAGAAGCGGTACCAATCGCCGCTGTCTGCCTTGCCCCACCAGACGCGGCCGTTCTGCCCGGGCTCGGGGAGGGCGCTCTCGAATACCTTCTCGGCGTCCTTCGGCAGCGGCGTGGTCATCGACCCCCCGCCCCGGAAGTTCTCGTTCCCCAGCTCGTGGTGGCCCGGATTTTCGTAGGCTGGCTTCTTGGTGCCGACGTGCGGGCTCGACAGCGTTTCGAGCTGCGCCTCCTGCGCCGCGAGCCGATTGTTCGCCGACTCGAGCTTGGCGGGAGTCTGTGCCATATCGGCCTCGATCGCACCGAGCTCCTGCCACGGCCGGGTCTCGGTCCCCGGCCGGACCTTCGGGAGGATCTCGTAATCGAGCGCCTCGGGGGCCTTCGGCGCCTTGTCGCCGTACACGTTGTCGAGGATGAAGCGGAACTTCTTCCCGATGTCGGTGCCGTTGTCGACGTAGAGCTCGGGCGCGCCGGTGATCTGGTCCCACTTCTCGATCAACACCCGGTGGGTCTCGGCGAAGTCTTCGGCCGGGTTGAGGGCGCCATACGCCGACACGCTCTCTCCGTGGCCGAAGACGTCGTCGCTCAGCCCGCCGCCGAGGGTGTCGAGGTTGTGTCCGGTCTCGTGGGCGAGCATGTGGAGCGCCGACTTCGGGTCCTTCAGCGCGTCGCGCGACAGCGTCACGTGCCGGCCGTCGCCCGCCAGCCCGCCGATGCCGTCGGTCTGGTTGCCGGCCGCGTCGGTGATGGCGCCGATCTCGTTGCGCACGTGGACCTCGCTGGGAATGGCGCGATCCCCGCCGATCTCGCGCATCCGTTCGAGCGCGCTCTGCACGTTCGCGACCTCGGCCTGACTTTTTGCGCCGATCACCTTCACCGCGCTGCCGTCGGCGGCGGTCATCGACAGCGTCACCGGGGCCCGATCGAGCGCGCGGTTCACGGTGAGCACGTCGTCGTGGTTGCCGATGGTCTGCCAGTGGTTGTCGCCCTCCGAGAACTTCTTCACCACCTTCGCCTGATCGACGCCGTCGAGGCGGCGGCCGGAGAGATCGCTCACGCCGCCCAGCGAGCCGCCCACCACGCCACCGACCGCTGCGCCGCCCGCCGCACCGGCCGCGACGCGCTGCGCGCCGGTCGCGAGGCCGTCGTCCCAGGTCTTGTCGGAGAGGCCCGTCGACACCGCGCCACCCGCTGCGCCGCCGGCCGCTCCGTCCGCGCCGTTCTTGAGCGCGCCCACCGCCATCCGGCGGGTCACGCTGCGCTCCATCAGATCGCGCCCGGCCAGCTCGAGCACTTCTTCCGAAGCACCTTTGACGCCTCCACGCGCGAGCGCCCGCGTGGCCGAGCCTTGCACGGCTTTGCGCGCCAGCGCGGATCCCGGCCCGGTCACGCCGAACACGCCGTCGACCGCACCGACGGCGCCATCGATCACCGCGTCGCCCGCGCCGTATCCCGCGCCGCCGATCGCCGCCTTTGCCGTGACGTTGGCGGTGCCGCCCGCGAGACCCGCGAGCGCGATCACCGCGGGCGTCGCCGTTCCACCGCTCGCCGCGACCACCCCGATCGTCGCCACCGTCGCCGCACCGGTGCCTGCGACCTCGCCAGCGGTGTCCTTGGCCGCGCGATACGAGGACACGTCCTGCTCGACCCACCCGCCGATCTGCGCGAGCTCCGCCTTCTCCGCCTCGCTCAGCGGGCGCTCGGCGATCGTCGCGTTCTTCACGATCTCGTTCGCGCGCTCCTTGTTGCGATTCAGGGTCTGACCTTTCTCCGGCGACACCTGGTCCATCACCGCCCGGCTCACGCCGTTGATCAGCCCCGACCGCTCGAAGGCGTGGTTCTCGTTGATGCGCTCGACCGTCTCCTCCGCCGACTGCGGCGCGCCCTTCTGGAGCTGCGCGGTGTCGAACTCGAGGCGTCCGGTGACGTCCCACGAGATGTCCGAGCTCATCTCGCGGCCGTACTTGGCCTTGTAATCGGCGCTGATCTGCTCGATCTCGGCCTTGCTCTTGCCCTGGAGCGACTGCACCAGCGCGTCCTCGTCCGTCCCCACGCCCGCGATCGCGAAGCGCACCGCCTCGACGTCGCTCAGCTTGCCGCGCTCGATCAGCGCTTCGGTCTTGCCCAGCGCATGGACGCCCATTTCGCCCCGGAGGTTCTTGCTCAGCGCGCCCGCCCCGTAGCGGGCGTCGTAGGCCTGCACGATGGCCCGTCGCTCGCCGTCGCTCTTGCCCTCGAAGGCGTCCTGCACGCCCTGGACGTCGGTGCCGGCGCCGGTCCATCCGCCGTTCATCGCGTCGCGGACCTTGTGGGCGTCGGCGGTGCTCTGATCGTTGGCGAGCAGCGACAGCGCGCGGTCGCGCGTGGCCGAACCGAGCTCGCTCTTCAGATCGCGCTCGAGCGAGCCTGTGCCGTACAGCTTCCCGTAGGCCTCGACCACCGCGCCGCGCTCGGCGGGTGACTTCTGATCGAGCACCGCGAACACCGCGTCCTCGTCCGTGCCTGCGCCCGTCAGCCCGCCCTTCATGGCGCGCCGGAGCTCGGTGGCCTGCGCCTCGGGCGTCTTCGCCGCGTCGGCCTCGGCCGTCGATCCACCGAGCAGCGCCTGCGCCCGCACCTTCGCCGCCCCGCCCAGCTCGCCGAGCACGTCGGTGTCGAAGTCGCGCTTGTAGTGGGCGTTGTAGTCGCGGCGGACGGCGTCGAGATCCTTCGATTGGAGCACCGAAAACAGCTTGGCCTCGTCGGTGCCCCACCCGGTCATGCCGCCGTTCATCGCTTCGTACGCCTGATGCGCGAGAGACGATGCGGCCTTTGCGCTCGCGGCGAGCGGAGGCAGTGGTGTGGTGGGCGTCGGGTTGAGTCTCACTGTCACCATGTCGCTCTCGACGAGAGCAACCCGCGGGCCAGCGCGCGCGGCTCGTTCCCGTCAACTGCAGGAGACAACTGCGGTGGAATCGATGTCTCCGCCGGTTATCGATCAGAGCAGATCGAGCGACGTTCCGAGCGCGAGACCATCGCGAGCGCGTGTTCCGATTCGATACATCGAGTACCTCTGCATAGCCGATTGGACTGGTGAGTCGCGGAGGCCTGAGATCTGACGCCTGAGACCTGAAGACCTGAAACCTGTCTCTCAAACCTGAAGCCTCATCGCAGGCAAGGGCTTCAGGTTTCAGAGGCAGGTCTCAGGCTTCAGGCATCAGGCCGCAGCATCTCATTCTCTCGCCGCTCCATGAACCGCGCCACCACCGCATTGTCCGCGAGCGCACGCGCCGAAGCATATGCCTCCCGCGCCTCCTCCCGACGCCTCATTCGCCGCAACAGATCGGCGCGCGCCGCGTGGAAGGCCAGATACGTCTCCATCCCCTCGAGCGCATCGAGCAATACGAGGCCCGCCGCAAAGCCGTCGCTCATCGCCACCGCGATCGCGTGGTTCACGCGGACCACCGGAGAGTCGAGGTGGCGCAACAGCGCGGTGTACAGCGCCGCGATCTGGGCCCAGTCGGTCGACGCCGCGTCCTCCGCCTCGTCGTGGATCGCGGCGATCGCAGCCTGGATCTGGTAGGGGCCGGCGCGGCGCAGCGCGAGCGCGCGATCGAGCTCGGCCACGCCGACCGCGATGCGATCGCGATCCCAGCGCGAGCGGTCCTGGTCCTCGAGCAGCACCAGATCACCCGCCGCATCGAAACGCGTCGCGCGGCGGGCGTCGTGCAAGACGATCAGCGCCAGCAGGCCCCGGGCCTCGGGCTCGCTCGGCATCAGATCGACGAGGAGCTTCGCGAGCCGCAGCGCCTCGTCGACCAGCTCGCTGCGCACCAGCGCGTCGCCGGTGGACGCCCAGTAGCCCTCGTTGAAGATGAGATAGACGACCGACAAAGCCGCATCCAGCCGCTCCGGAAGCTCGTCGGCTTCAGGGACGCGATACGGGATGCGCGCCGCCGCGATCTTCTTCTTCGCTCGCACCAGGCGCTGGGCCATCGTCGGCTCGGGCACCAGGAACGCGCGGGCGATCTCCGGCGTCGAGAGACCGCACACCGTGCGCAGCGTCAGCGGGATCTGTACCTCGGGTGCGAGGGCAGGGTGGCAGCAGGTGAAGATGAGGCGCAGCTGGTCGTCGCGCACGGCCGCCGCATCCGGATCCGGCGCGACGGTGAGATCCTCGATGAGCTGCGGCTCGTGTTTCTTGGTGCTCGCGACGCGGCGCAGGCGATCGATCGCCTTGCGCCGCGCCGCCGTCATGATCCAGGCGGCGGGGTTCTGCGGCGTGCCGTCGATCGGCCAGCGATCGATCGCCACCTCGAGCGCGTCGTGGAGCGCGTCCTCGGCGAGCCCGAGATCGCGCGTGAGCCGCGCGAGGGAGGCCAAAACAGCGCCACCCTCGGCCCGAAACACCCGCTCGACCGCGTCCACGCGCGCCAGACTACTCTCAGTACTGCGTCACCGCACGAACCTCGATCGTCCCCCCGCGCGCCCCCGGAATCTCCGCAGCCAGCGCCAGCGCGTCGGTCTCGGTCTCCAGGTCGACGAGAAAGAAGCCACCCAGCTGCTCCTTGGTGTCGGCGAACGGGCCGTCAGTGTGCACCGCTTTCCCTTTTCGCACGCGCACCGTCGTCGCGGTGCCGACGTCGTCGAGTCCCTCGCCCCCGCAGAACACGCCGCGCTGTCGCAGCGCCTCGGCGAACGCCAGGTACTCGGCCAGCGTCGACGACCGATCCCCGCCCGTGGCTTCGCAGGCGTAGATCAGGAGGACGTACTTCATCAGTACTCCATGACCGGACGCACCTCGACCGAACCAGCCTTCGCGTCGGGGATCATCGCTGCAAGCTCGAGCGCCTCTTCGACGGTCCTCACGTCGATCAGATAGAAGCCGCCGAGCTGCTCCTTGGTCTCCGCGAACGGGCCGTCGGTGTGGATCGGCTTGCCGTTGCGCACGCGCACCGTCTTCGCCGTCATGACCGGCTGCAGGCCCTCGCCCGCGATGTGCGCGCCGCGCTTCTTGAGCTCGGCGCCGTACGCCATGTACTCGCCCAGGATCTTCTCACCCATCTCCGGGGTGAGGTCCGCCATGAGGGATTCAGCGTGGTAAATCAGCAGAAGGTATTTCATTTTTAGTACTCCATCACCGGACGCACTTCGACCGAGCCGGTCCGCGCGTCGGGGATCTTTGCGGCGAGCGCGAGGGCCTCGTCGAGGTCCTTCACGTCGACCATGTAAAAGCCGCCCAGCTGCTCCTTCGTCTCCGCGAACGGGCCGTCCGTCTTCACCGACTGCCCGCCGCGCACGCGCACCGTCTTGGCGGTCGTGATCGGCTTCAGACCCTCACCCGCGAGGAACGCGCCGCGCGTCTTGAGGTCCTGCGAGTAGGCCATGTATTCGGCCATCATCTTGGGGTACTTCATGGGTTCGTTCTTCTTTCTGGAGGGCGCTGCCCTTCATCACCCCGACGGGTGAGCGGGCGCCAGATCGACAGCCCCCAAAAAAAAGACCGAACGAGGGGAAGTGCTAGGCGGCGGCCGAGCCGCGTGTCTCGGCGACCAGCGCGTCGATCGACTTCTTCGCGTCGCCGAACAGCATGCGCGTGTTCTCGATGTGGAAGAGCGGGTTCTCGACGCCCGCGTAGCCGGCCGACATGCCGCGCTTCAGCACGACGACCATCGCCGACTTCCAGACCTCGAGCACCGGCATCCCGTAGATCGGTGAGCTGGGATCATCGAGCGCGCCCGGGTTCACGATGTCGTTCGCGCCGATCACCAGCACCACGTCGGTGCGCGGGAAGTCCGCGTTGATGTGCTCCATCTCGAGCACGATGTCGTAGGGCACGCCGGCCTCGGCCAGGAGCACGTTCATGTGGCCCGGCAATCGGCCCGCGACGGGGTGAATCGCGAAGCGGACCTCGATGCCCCGGTCCCGCAGGTTGCGCGTCATCTCGGCGACCGACTGCTGCGCACGCGCGACCGCCATGCCGTAGCCCGGCACGATCACCACCCGTTTGGCCTCGAGCAGCTTGCGCGCGACGTCGGGCGCTTTCATCTCGTGCACCTCGCCGGCGGGCGCGGCCGTGCTGGTCTTGTTTTCGGCGGTGCCGAAGCCGCCGAAGACGACGTTGAGGATCGAGCGGTTCATCGCCCGGCACATGATGATCGAGAGGATCGTGCCGCTCGAGCCGACCAGCGCGCCGGTCACGATCAAGAGATCGTTCGACAGCGTGAAGCCCGCCGCGGCTGCCGCCCACCCCGAGTAGCTGTTGAGCAGCGAGACGACGACCGGCATGTCCGCGCCGCCGATCGCCAGCACCAGGTGCGCGCCGAGGATGCCGGCGAGCCCGGTCATGATGATCAGCCACGGGAAGCCTTCGTCGACGCCCTGGGCCTGCATGAACGGCACCGCGAGCCCGGCGATGCTCAGGACGATCACCGCGTTGAGCGCGTGGCGGGCCGGTAAAAGCAGCGGTTTTCCGCTCAGCGTGCCCTTGAGCTTGGCCCACGCGATGATCGAGCCGGTGAGCGTGATCGCGCCGACCGCGACGCCGACCCAGATCTCGCTGCGGTGCACGATCTCCACGATGATCGGATCGACCAGCGGCTCTGCGCCCTTCTGGCCGAGCGTCTCGGCGCGCGAGGCGCGGTACGACGAGATGCCGACGAACACGGCCGCGAGGCCGACGAAGCTGTGCAGGATCGCCACCAGCTCGGGCATGCCGGTCATCTCGACCTTGCGCGCCATGGTCGCGCCGACGGTGGCGCCGATGAGGATCGCGGCCATCAGCAGCCCAAGGCCGATCGGCGCCGTCATGCGGTACGTGAAGATCCAGCTCGCCGCGGCCACGCCGATCGCGAGCGCCATGCCGGCGATGCCGTACGTGTTGCCGAGCCCGGCGGTCTCCTGCTTCGACAGGCCGCCGAGCGAGCGGATGAACAGCACGCCGGCGAGCAGATAAGCGACGGTGAGAAAGCCGCTCATCGGTGATGACCTCCCGAGGCCTTGGCAGGTGTCGAGGGCGCACCTCGCGCGAACATCTTCAGCATGCGGTGGGTGACCAGGAAGCCGCCGGCGACGTTGATCGCGGCGAACAGCACCGCGAGCGCGCCGAGGATCGAGGCGAGATCGAGGTCGGTGCCGACCTGCAGCATGCCGCCGATGATGATGATGCCGCTGATCGCGTTGGTGACGCTCATCAGCGGCGTGTGTAGCGCCGGCGAGACGCTCCAGATCACCTGCCAGCCGACGAAGCAGGCCAGCACGAACACGGTCGAGTGACGCAGGAAGTCCGGCGGCGCGAAGCGTCCGAGCACGAACAAGAGCACGATCACCACCATGCTCCCGACCGTCGTGCCCCAGGCGCGGCGGGTCGGCTTCATGATGTTGGCCTGCGCGGACTTCGCGTCGGCGGGCGGCGGCAACACGGACTTGCGCGCGGGCGCCGCGGGCGGCGGCACCACGGCGATCGCAGCCTTGGGCGGGGCCTTGGGCGGCGGCGCCGGCAACAGATCGCCGCTGTGCGCGAGCAGCGCGGGGCGGACCACGTCGTCGTCGAGCGGGATCTTGAAGGTGTCGGCCTTGCCGAGCTCGGCGATCAGGTTCGCGACGTTGGTGGAGAAGAAGCGGCTCGCGGTGGTCGCCATCCGGCTCGCGAGGTCGGTGAAGCCGAGGATCACGATGCCGTTGTGCACGATGCGCTCGCCGGGGACGGTGAGCTCGCAGTTGCCGCCTTGCTCGGCCGCCATGTCGACGATCACCGAGCCGGGCTTGAAGCACTCCACGACGTCGCGCGGGAGCAGCGTCGGCGCCTTGGCTCCGGGCACGAGCGCGGTGGTGATCACGATGTCGATGTCCTTGGCTTGCTCGCGAAAGAGCGCCATCTCCGCGGCGATGAAGCTGCTGCTCATCACCTTGGCGTAGCCGCCGGTGCCTTCGCCGGCTTCTTCCATCGCGAGGTGCAGGAACTTCGCGCCGAGCGACTCGACCTGCTCGCGGGCGGCGGCGCGCGTGTCGAAGGCGCGGACTTCGGCGCCGAGCGCGCGTGCGGCGGCCAGCGCTGCGAGACCAGCGACACCGGCGCCGATCACCAGAACGCGCGCGGGCGGGAGCGCTCCAGCGGCGGTGATCGCAGGGCCGAAGAGGCCCTGGTAGTGCTCGGCGGCCTCGATCACCGCGCGATAGCCGGAGAGGTTGGCCATCGAGCTGAGGACGTCCATCTTTTGTGCGCGCGTCACGCGGGGCACGCGCTCGAGCGCCAGGACGGAGAGCTTCTTCGCGTTCATCGCCTCGAGGAGGCCGGGCTCGCGCTCGCCCTGGATCAAGCTCACCCACAGCGCGCCGGGCTTGGGCTTCTCGATCTCGGCGGCGGTCGGCGGCTTGATCTTGATGATGACGTCGGCGCCCCAGGGATCACCGATCGTCGCACCGGCGGCGGCGTAGGCCGGATCCGCGATGCCGGACGCCTCGCCTGCGCCTGCTTCGACGACCACCGTGTGTCCGAGCCCGAGGTACGTCTTCACCGTGTCGGGCGTGGCCGCGACTCGACGCTCGCCGGGCCGCGTCTCCTTTGGGACACCGATCTGCATGGCGCGCGCACGCTACCCAAGGCTGGCCGTGGTGTCACGAACCGTACGGCGAATCGAGGCGATTCGTCACACGTCCGGGGCCGGGTGTCCCGCGCGTAACGCGGCGCGGTTTCTGCAAAACGCTCGGTCGAATGCCCTCGTCCCTCAAAATCACCGTCCTCTGCTACGTCGAGGACCCCCAGGCCGAACCGGACGGCGTGGTGCCTCAGGTGACGGCCGCCCTGAAGTCGCTCGGGCACAAGCCGACGATCCTCAAGGTGTGCTCCGATCTCGACGCGTTCATCGACGGGGTCCGCGATCAGAAGCCGGATCTGGTGTTCAACCTGCTGGAGCAGTTCGGGAGCAAGAGCATCGGCAGCGACATCGGCGCGGTCGGCGTGCTGGATCTCCTCAACGTCCCGTACACCGGCGGCGGGCCCGGCGAGTTCTATCTCAGCGGCGACAAGGGCCTGTCGAAGAAGGTGCTCTCCTACGAGGGGATCCTGTTCCCGAAGTTCGCGGTGTTCTCCAAGAACGCCGACATGGAGACCGGCGGAAACCTGCGGATGCCGCTGTTCGTGAAGCCGCTGCGGATGGACGCCTCGATCGGGATCGATGGGAATGCGATCGTCTCCAGCCTCGCCGAGCTCTCGAAGAAGGTCACCTCGATCCACGAGAAGCTCGACGACGCCGCGCTCGCCGAGGAGTACATCGACGGCCGAGAGTTCTACGTCGGCATCCTCGACCACAACGGCAGCACCGTCGCGTTGCCTCCGATCGAGATGGATTTCACTGGTTTTCCAGAGGGAAAGCCAAAGGTCATGGACGCGCGCGCCAAGTTCGACGAGACCTCCGACGAGTACAAGGGATCCAAGGCGGTCATCGCCGACATCCCGTCCGAGCTCTCCGCGAAGCTGAAGAAGGTGTCGCTCGACGCCGCCCGCGCGCTGCGGGTGCGCGACTACGGCCGCGTCGATCTGCGCTACACCCCGACCGGCGAGATCTACGTGCTCGAGGTGAACGCCAGCTGCTATCTCGAGGAGAAGGGGGAGTTCATCATGGCCGCCAAGGCCCACGGGATCGAGTATCCCGAGGTGCTGCAGAAGATCATCGACTCGGCCCTGGTACGCCAGAAGAAGCCTCGGAAGCGTAAGTTCCGCGGATGACGTGGTTCATCGCGAGCGCGGTCACCAGCGTGGTCACCGCGATCATCACCGACGCCTTTCTCTCGATCGGATAGACCTGCTTCAGCTCCTTGGCGCGCTTCGACAGGAACTGCAGGAGCGCGCGGGTCCGCTCGGGAAAATGCCCGGTCCAGCGGTACACGTTGGCGAGCAGGTCGCGCTCCATCGACTGCAAGAGCTCGCTCGCGGGCGCGGCGCCGGTGGAGCGGAAGTCATCGAAGATCGCGCGGATCGCGCCGTCGAGGCCGCGCGGGAGCTCGTCGGTCGCGAGGCCGCCCTCGTAGAACTGATCGATCGAGGCGTCGATCTCGCCCACGTCCTCGTCGAGCTCGGTGGACGTGACGATCGGCTCCTTGCCGCTCAGCGCGCTCATCACGCGATCGCAGTACGCGAGCTTGGCGATCACCGGAGGCCACGCCTCGTAGCGCTTCTTCCAGTCCACCCCCGGCGTCAGCCACACCGCGAACGTCTCGGCCCAGTCCTCGTCAGGGTGCTTCTGCGCGTACCAGCCGGGGAGGTGAACGACGTAGCGCTCGCTGAAGGGGACCGGCCGGTAATCCTCGACGTACGGCTGGGTGATCGAGCCGAAGCGCTCGATCCATTCGGTGCGCTCGTACAGCTTGTAGCCGTAGTTCACCGCGTGCCCGACCTCGTGACGGAGGTAGCGCGCGATGTCGTGGGGATCGAAGCCCTCGACGTGACCGACGCGATCGCCGTGCACCTCGGTCAGCTCGGTCGAGGCGAGATAGAAAGGGATCGCGACCGCGATCGTGCCGGTGGGCACGCCCCACTCGGTGGAGAGGTAGAAGCGCGGCTTGAGGCGGATCCCGCGCGCTTCCAGCTCCGCGTAGATGCTGTTCACGATCGCTTCGAGCGGGCTGTTCTCGATGGTGAGGCCCAGCTTCCGGATCGGCATCTGTCCGCGGTGGGACTCGTCGAAGGCCACGGGGGAAATCTTCGCAAGCTTCGGTCCCGCGCGCCACGCTGGATGACGCTCCGCGGTGTGTGTCGAAATGTCCCGTTGGGGCTTACTGGCAAAGACGGTTGCAGCCGTCGTCCTCGTCGAGGTTGCCGTCGTCGCAGCGCTCGACGAGAGGGTGGACCTCGCCGTCTCCGCAGCTCGCGACGTAACACTCGAGGGTGCACGCGCCGGTATCGTTGCCCGACGGGCCCTCGTCGCAGCCCTCGTTCGGGTTCTGGATGCCGTCCCCGCAGGTGCGCGCGATGCCGTACGCGCGCCAGGAGACGGCGATGCGGGCGCGCGCCCCGATCGGCCGCTGGGGGTCGAAGATGACGCGGCTGGTCCGGGGCTCGAGCCACCAGCCCCCGTATTGCCGCTGATCGACCTCGACGTGGATCTGGCCTGGGATGGTCTCGCTGGGCAGCAGGATGGCCGGCGCGACGGGCCGTACGAGCTGCGCTGCGAGCGCGACCATCTCGGAGGTGAAGTCGGCCAGGCAGGCCGAGATCGCCGTGCCGCCGGTGTACTCGACGGCGCGCGCGATGCGAGGCGACGGCGCGAGCGCCAGACCGCCCGCGGAGACGCAGCCGGTCGGGCCGGGGCTGATCGCCGAGACGCGCACCGACCAGCCGCGGCCGATCGCCCGGTCGCGCATGCCGTCGAGCGCGGTCCAGACCGTACCGGGCGTGGCGTCGTCGGTCCCCGCGACGAGCACGATCTCGAGCTGGCCTTGGGGTCGCAAAAAGCCCTGGTTTCGGCCGCCGACGTTGGTGGAGTCGGTGGTGGCGAGGCTCGCCAGCTCGAGGAGCGCCGGGTCGGCAGCCTGGTGCACGAGGAGGCGC
>Ga0105048_10007310_pt1 | contig 17751 bp, 14 predicted proteins | sample MAT05_FD_78382 | JGI IMG/M metagenome (GOLD analysis project Ga0105048, IMG submission 78382) | Freshwater microbial communities from Lake Fryxell liftoff mats and glacier meltwater in Antarctica - MAT-05 | ecosystem: Environmental > Aquatic > Freshwater > Ice > Liftoff microbial mat | place...
CCCGCCGCTTCTTCCAGCAGACACGCTTCACTGGTCGCTCCATCGACTCGGCCACGACCGCAACGGACGCAGTCTTCACGAGCGTTCCTGCCGCAACGGTCGTCATCGCCAATGGCGCCACGTTCGACTTCACACCGGTGGCCGCATCGCCGGCGCGTACGGGCGGCCTCACGACCCTGACCGCTCGGATCGCGGCTCGTGCGACGGGCTTCTTCGGCGGCACGCTGGCAGGTACGGCGTATCGTGGTGCGGCAGATCCGGCCATTCCGCTCGCTTCGCAGTGGTGGACCGGCTGGACGTCGTACCGCCGTAACTGATGCCGCGATCGTCCATCGCAGCGTCCTGATGTGAGACGGGCGCCGGAGCCAATGGCTTCGGCGCCCGTCTCACGTCAGCGCGCCTGCGCGGCTAAGCTGCGCTGGGACTATGTACCGATCGCTCAACGCTTCTTCCGAATCGTCATGCGCAGAATCGCTCTTGCAGTCGTCGTGTTTCTCTGTTCCTGTCGCGGCACCGAATCCTCGACTGCACGGGCGGATTCGCTGCGCTCGCCGATGCTGGAACGCCGCTCCGACGGCGTGGTCATCGCATCCGCAGAATCGCTTCGCACGATTCCCGGGTACGTCATCGACAGCATCTTTCCGCCGGTCGAAGCACTTCGACGCTTCCGCGAGGCGTCCGGGACTTCCCGGCCGACGCAGCTCAGCGACGGAGACACGACCATTCTGGCGCTGTTCACGGGATACGTCGATGCCCTGCGAGCCCGTGATTCCATCGCGGTGTTGCGCTTCGCTCTCACGCGTCCGGAATACGCATGGCTGTACTACGACGCATCACCCGAACAGCAATCTGGCCTCGTGCCGCAGGCCGCCTGGGCCCTGATGGAGAGTCGCAGCAACGTCGGACTCGGTCGGGCTGCCGGCCGTGTGAGCGCACTGGGCAATGCGCGCGTCGTGAAGGCCACCTGCGGGCCGACCAGGGTGCGCCTGCCAGCGTCGGAGTTGATGGGACCATGCACCGTGGTACTCGAGGCGGCCAATGGCACACGTACGCCGTTGCCGCTCTCACGCATGGTGATGCGTCGGGACGGTCGCGTGAAGATGGTCAGTTTCGCAAATGACTTTTAGTACGCACGCGCTCACTATCACGGCGCTTGCGCTGCTGGTGGCCTGTTCGCCGGCTCCGGTCGACGCGCCGAAGGCCGACGCTTCGTCGCTCACGCTCAGCGGCGCTGGCGCCACCTTTCCGTATCCGGTCTACACGCGCTGGTTTTCGCACTTCGCGCAGACAGGTGGTGCGCGCATCGACTATCAATCGATCGGTTCCGGTGCCGGCATCCGGGCCCTGCTGGCGGACTCGGTGGACTTCGCCGCCACCGATGTACCGCTGACGGCCGCCGAACGCAGCACACTCGGCGGCCGTGGCATTCGTCAGGTGCCGCTGGTCGTGGGCGGCGCGGCCGTGACATACAACCTGCCCGGCGTGACGCGACAGCTGCGGCTCGACGGGGCGACCCTCGGCGACATCTATCTGGGACGGATCTCGCGCTGGAACGATCCACTGCTCGTCGCACTCAATCCCGACATCTCGCTGCCTGATGCGCCACTCCACGTGATCACGCGCGCCGACACCAGCGGCACCAGCTGGATCCTGACCGAGTACCTCTCGCATCTCAGCCCGGGCTGGGCCCGAGGTCCGGGCCGCAGCCGATTCCCCGCCTGGCCGGTGGGCACACGTGTGCGCGGGAACGAAGGTGTGGCGTCGGAGGTGAAGGTCACGGCGTACGCAATCGGCGTGGTCGAAGCCGTGTATGCGATGCAGAACCGGCTGCCGGTCTCACGGATCCGCAATCATGCCGGATCCTGGGTCACACCACAGACCGGTGGGCTTCGCGCCGCAGCGAGCGCCATGCTCGCATCCATCGATGACACGCTGGAGTTTGCCACCAGCATCAGCGATGCACCGGGCGAGGCGAGCTACCCCATCGCGGCACTCTCCTGGCTGCTCGTGCCCTCGCGTGGTCGCGATTCACTCCACATTCGCGCGACCGGCGATTTCGTGCGATGGGCGCTGGAACATGGCCAGGACGACGCGCTGGCCCTGGGCTATGCACCATTGCCCGACGCGATGCGTCGCACGCTGTTGCGCACCTGGAGCGCCAGCGTGCGCTGAGCGCGTCGCATCGATTCGCAGACTCATTCGCGGATTGCTCGCGGCCCGGTCCCGAGAGGATGACGCCGACGTGCATCCGCCACACGGATGTCGGGCCAGCGCGCGGGTGCCGTGCGTGCAGGCAGACGGTAACTTCCGCAGGTCCCCTTCCCTGCCCCGCCCGCATGTCCTCTCCGTCGCCCAGACGCCGCACGCCCGCAGCGCCCCAGTCCGTGGATCCGGCACGCCGCGCGAAGGCCGGTGGGCCGGCCGCACCGGTCGGTGCGGGCACGCACGGCCAGCCGTCGGATGACTGGCGTCGCATCTGCGCGATCGACATCGGCTCCAATTCGATTCGTGCGATCGTCGCGGATGTCAGCAGCACGGGACAGATCCGCACCATCGATGAGATGAAGGCGGCTCCACGCCTCAGCACCGGTGTCGACGAGACGGGACACCTCTCGGTCGAGAGTGTCTTGTCCGCGATCGAGGCGCTGCAGCGGATGGCGACACTCGCGACACAGCTGGGCGCCGCGCGGATCGAGTGCGTCGCCACCAGCGCGGTGCGCGACGCCACGGATGGTGCCGCATTCGTCCGCCAGGTGAAGAAGTCCACCGGACTGACGGTGCGTGTGATCTCTGGCGAGGACGAGGCGCGGCTCTCGTTCCGCAGCGCGCAGGCACATTTCGATGTCGGCCATGGGCGCGTGGTGACCTGCGACATCGGCGGTGGCTCGGTCGAACTCGCGCTGTCGGCCGACGGACTCGTGGAACGGCTGCTCTCGATGCCGTTCGGCGCCATCCGCGCCACCGAGAACTTCCTCGGCAATGCCACGCGTCGCGGTACGGTCAGCAAGTTGCGCAAGGCATTGCGCGAGGAAATTCGCGAACGCTTTGCCGTGAAGGAATGGCGTGGCGCGGGCATGATCGGCTCCGGTGGCACGTTCACCAACGTCGCCAGCATGCTACTCGCGCAGCAGGGCATCGCCACGGCACGCACGGTGCACGGCAAGGTGGTCCGCCGGGGCGAGTTGGAGCACCTGCTGGACCAGCTGACCGAGATGTCGCCCATCGAGCGCCTGGTGGTGCCGGGCCTCAGTCCGGCGCGCGCCGACATCATCGTCGCCGGCATGGCCGTCGCAGCCGAGGTGATGGCGTTTCTGGACATCCGCGCCTTCCAGACGTCGGCGTACGGCATCAGGGAGGGCCTGCTGCTCGAGGCGGCAGAGGTGTCACCGTCAGCGACCGATCCCGGCGAGGGACGCCGGCGGAGTGTGCAGCAGTTTGCGGAACGCACGCAATACGAGGAGCCACACGCTCGTCACGTGCAGACGCTTGCGCTGCAACTGTTCGATGCAATCGGCGTGCGCATCGGCTGCGCACCTGAGGATCGGGACACATTGCGTGATGCGGCGTTGCTGCACGACACCGGCTATCACATCAGCTACAACGATCACCACAAGCACTCCTATCACCTCATCGTGCATGCCGAATTGCTCGGTGTCGCGCCGGAGGAACAGGTGGTGATGGCGAACGTGGCCCGGTATCATCGCGGCGCGATGCCGAAGGAGAAGCATCCCACGTTTGCGATGCTCACGCCTGACCAGCAGGCGCGCGTGCGTCGTCTCTCGGCGTTGCTGCGTGTGGCCGATGGCTTCGACCGCGGCCACATCGGTGCCGTACAGCAGGTGAAGGTCAGATGGACCGGACGCGCGCTGCGACTCACTCCGGTGGCCGATCCGCGTGCGCGATCGACGCGATTGGAACTCTGGGGCGCGAGCCGCAAGAGCGACCTGCTGGAAAAGCTGCTCGATCTGCCGGTGCTCGTGATCGGACCTGACGGCAAGCCAGTCGAATCGGAGACGACGGACTCGGTGGACTGAGCGCGACGCCACCACGCGACCAGGTCCCCGTGCGAAAGGCCTGGCGGCTGGCGCTCAGCCTGAACACGACGCCGCGTACGTCAGGCGCGCGCGCGTCCCCACGGATCACGCAGCAGCCGCACATGCGTCGCGCGCTCCGGCTCGCCCGCTGCCGGGGTTCGCTGCAGGTACGTGCCATCCGGCTGCAGCACCCAGGCCTGCCGGTTGTCGTCCAGGCACGTGCGCAGCAGCGATTCCAGGCGCAGGTGCAGCACCGGCGACTCGATCGGCACGACCGTCTCGACGCGGTGGTCGAAGTTCCGCGGCATCCAGTCGGCTGAGCCCAGATAGTACTCGGGTTGTCCATCGTTGCCGAAGAAGAACAGGCGGGAATGCTCGAGAAACCGCCCGATGATGCTCTGCACGACGATGTTCTCGCTGATGCCGGGCAAACCGCTCCGCAGGCAGCAGACGCCTCGCACGATGAGGTCGATCTTCGCGCCTGCCGCCGAGGCACGGTAGAGCGCGAGGATCGCATCCGGATCCACCAGCGCGTTCATCTTGGCGATGATGCGGCCAGGACGGCCCGCACGCGCATGCTTCGCCTCACGGTCGATCAGCTCCACGAAGCGGCGACGCATGTTTGCCGGCGCCACGAGCAGCTTCCGGTACAGCTGCTGACGACTGAAGCCGGTCAATGCGTTGAACAGGTCGCTCACATCTGCACCGATGCCCGGGCTGCAGGTGAACAGGCCGATGTCGGTGTAGAGCTTCGCCGTGCGCGAGTGATAGTTGCCGGTGCCGATGTGCACGTATCGACGGATACCATCAGGCTCGCGTCGCACGACCAGCGCCGTCTTGGTGTGCGTCTTGAGTCCTGGCACGCCATACATCACGTGCACGCCGTAATTCTCCAGCGTGCGCGCCCACGCGATGTTGTTCGTCTCATCGAAGCGCGCCTGAAGCTCGATCAGCACGACGACCTGCTTGCCGCGTTCCGCCGCCTCGATCAGTGAGCGCACGATCGCCGTCTCACCTGACGTACGATACAGCGTCAGCTTGATCGCCAGTACGTGCTCATCGGTGGCCGCGCGCTCGATGAAGTGCTCCACCGTCTCACGAAAGCTTTCGAACGGATGGTGCACGAGGACGTCGTGCTCGCGGATCGCATCGAAGATGTTCGTGGTTTCCGCCAGTTCCTCCGGGATGCCCGGCACGAACGGCGGATATCGCAACTCCGGCAGGTCGATGGCGGCAGCCAGTGACATCAGGTCGCCAAGATCCAGCAGCATGCCCGGCTCATCCACGTCGCGCTCGGTGAGCGGCAGCGCGACCACCAGCGCATCCTCCTCGTCCCGCAGCTCTTCCATCAGCAGCGTGCGCAATTCCAGTGGCATGCCGGTCTGCACCTCGAGCCGGACCACCTCGCCGAACTTCCGCTCGAACACCTGGCGCTCGACCACCGACAACAGATCATCGTCCTCCTCGACACCGGTGAGCTCGAAGTCGGAGAAGCGGGTGATCCGGAAGGCGTGCCAGCTCAGCACTTCCATGCCGGGGAACAGCGAGCCGAGGTTCACCCCGATGACATCCTCGATCGGCACGAAGTGCCCGGGCCGACCCGCCGGCACCCAGCGGGCGAGCGACTTCGGTACCTTCACGCGTGCGAAGTGCTCATGCCCATTGTGGGGATCCCGCACGCGGACGGCGAGGGAGAGCGACAGATTCGAGATGTAGGGGAACGGATGTCCCGGGTCCACCGCGAGCGGCGTGAGCACCGGGAAGACCTGCGACTCGAAGAACGCGTCGACGACCAGCCATTCCGCCGGCGTGAGATCGTTCATGCGCACCAGTTGCACGCCATGCGCGACGAGCGCCGGCAGCAGGTCATCGGTGAGGCACGTGCGCTGCCGGTGCACCAGTTCCTCGGCGCACTTGTCGATCGCCGTCAACAGCTCGGTCGGCGAGAGACGCTCCTGCGGGTAGCCCCCCTGCCCGTTCTTCACCTTGCGACGCAGCCCGCCGACACGAACCATGTAGAACTCATCCAGGTTCGAGCTGAAGATGGCCAGGAACTTCAGCCGTTCCAGCAGGGGCGTGCGTGGATCGCGTGCCTCATTCAGGACGCGCGAGTTGAATTCCAGCCAGCTCAGCTCGCGACTGAAGAACAGGTGCGCCTCGCCGGCGGCACCGACGGAGCCCATCGCATCCGCATCGGCGTCACCGCCGCGTCTCTTTTTCGGACGTGTTGCCATCAATTCCCCGCAGGATCAGGCTTGGGCCAGGAACAGGCCGTGCGACCGGTGACGTGATCAGCCCGGACGGCCGATCACGACGACGGCGTTCAGCAACAGCGCACTCAGCGCTGCCAGCAGGGCAGCGGCAGGAATGGTCACGATCCAGGCCCAGACGATGTTGCCAGCCAGGCCCCATCGCACTGCGCGCACCCGGTTCGCCGCACCGACACCGACGATCGATCCCGTGATCGTGTGCGTGGTGCTGACCGGGATACCGAACTGCGACGCCGTCAAGATGACGATAGCTCCGCCCGTCTCGGCACAGAACCCGCCGACCGGACGCAATTTCGTGATTCGGGTACCCATGGTGTGCACGATGCGCCAGCCACCGAACAGCGTGCCGAGCGAGATGGCCGTGTACGCACCGATTTCCACCCAGAGCGGAATCGTGTTCATGTCGGGCACGTACAGGTGGCTCAGCACGCCGGTGGAATGCGGTTCGAACAGCTTCCGCACGCTTGGCGCCGACAGCAGGGAGACGATGATGCCCATCGTCTTCTGCGCATCGTTGCTTCCGTGCGCCAGCGACAGCAACCCCGAACTCGCGAGCTGAGCCGGCCGGAAGAACCGGTCGACCTTGCCCGGCGACATCTTCGCGAAGACACGGTAGACGATTGCCATCAGCGAGAGGCCAAGGAGGGCCCCGAGCGCTGGCGACAGTGCAATCGCGGTGAGCGTCTCGATCCACTTCGGTCCCCAGTTCAGCGCCCCGAACCCCTTGCTCGCGACTGCGGCGCCGGCAAACCCACCGATGAGCGCGTGCGACGAGCTGGAGGGAATGCCGAACCACCAGGTGATCAGGTTCCAGATCACCGCACCGAGCAGTGCCGCCGCGATCACGTTGGCGGAGATGGCGCTCGCATCGACGTATCCCGAGCTGATTGCCTTCGCGACAGCCATCGTCGAGAAGAAAAGCGCCATGAAGTTGAACGTCGCCGCCCAGAGCACCGCCTTGAACGGCGTCAGGACACGCGTGCCGACAATCGTCGCAATCGAGTTGGCCGAATCGTGGAATCCGTTGATGAAGTCGAAGATCAGCGCGACAACGACGATACCGATGACGTACGCGATCACGGCAACTCAGCTGTTCTTGAGCGAAATACTCTCGAGCGCCAGCGACACATAATGGCATTCGTCGATCGCCGTCTCGAGCGAATCGTAGAGGTCCTTCCACTTCATCACGGTCAGCGGATCCGGCGTCCCCGCGAACAGATTGCCCAGTGTCTCGTGATAGATCGCATCGGCTTGCTCTTCGAGGCGCTTGATGCGCACGCCATGCTCGTAGACCATCTGCGGCTTCTTCATCGCGGCCACGGCCTCGCGGATCTGCACGCAGGCTTCCCCGAGGATCGCGCACATCCTGATTGCCGGATCACGTGCTTCCGTGATGCGGTAGATCTGGGCTCGGCGGGCACAGCCGTCGATCAGGTCCACGACGTTGTCCAGACGCGTCACGAGTGTATGGATGTCCTCGCGATCCAGCGGCGTCACGAATGTCGTGTCGACCTTCCGGTTCGCCTCGGCCGTCAACCGATCGGCCTGATGCTCGAGATTCTTGATGTTGGTCGTGAACTCGTCGACGCGAGAGGGATCCGCGAACAGCTGCTGCAGCACATTGGCCGACTGCACGAGCATGCCGGCCATTTCAGCGAAAAGATCGAAGAATCGATCGTCGCGGGGTATCAGACGCACGAAGGAGAAGCTCCAGAGGAAATTGAGCGCCGGGAGCGGAGCCGGCGGGTCGCACCGCGACGAATTTAGAAGATCAGCGCGTCGTTACACGAAAATGACACCGGACTGTTACAAGTATGACCGCACCCGGCCCGCAACCTGCCGCCGGAGTCGCTGCTCGAGACGATCGGGCAGCGCGAATGGGCGGATCAGCAGCACGCCGGCCACGAAGCCGCCCACATGTGCCCACACCGCCACACCACCCGACGGGTCAGCGTGCAGCATGTTCAGCTGGGGCAGACCAGCAAGGACCTGCAGCGCGAACCACCAGAGCAGCACCAGCCACGCCGGAAAGTGAAACAGGAAGAACGGAGGGAAGAACATGCGTACCCGATGCCTGGGGAACAGGACCAGATAACCACCCATCACACCTGAAATCGCGCCGGATGCGCCAACGGTCGGGATCGGTGAACCGGGCTGGAGTGCCACGTGCAGCGCGGCGGCAGCCAGCCCGCACACGATGTAGAAGGCCAGGAATCGCCGCGGCCCGGTGAGGTCCTCGACGTTGTCGCCGAACACCCACAGGAACAGGGCGTTGCCGAGGAGGTGGCCCCACCCACCATGCAGAAACATGGAGGTGAGGGGGGTGAGCCAGTTCACCGCCGAACGGTCCACCAGACAGGCCCAGCCAGAGCCCATCGGAACGGCCAGGCCGACCGGGGCAACGCGGGTGACTTCGCCGGGCACCATGCCGAACTCGCACACGCTCTTGATCAGCGCCGTGCCATTTGCGCCGCCACCCTGCACGAACAGCCACGTGCCAACCATCGCCGCGAGGATGGCCCAGGTCATGATCGCACGGGTGTCGGTCGGATTTTCGTCGCCGATCGGAAACATGGCTCGCGGGTGAGGAGTCGGGAAACCTCGAATTCTAACGCGGCTTCCCGCCGCCAGGTGGCTGACGTTTGCCTCTCGGCAGCTTCGGGCTTCCTGCACTGCCACGCCCACGCCCGACTGCTGCCATTCTGGCGTACATACTGGGTGCCAAACTTGCGCCCTCCCTTGCTGCGTTGGACTGCGTGCACTGGGCTGGCACTGCGACGACGATGAGGGCTCCGGCTTCCTGCCTTGGAGCGCGCTGATTTTTTGACTCGTGAGGACGCATCCGAATGGCTGACAAGGTGATTGGCATCGACCTCGGCACCACGAACTCCGTGGTCGCCGTCATGGAAGGCGGGGATCCGGTCGTGATCCCGAATGCCGAGGGCGGTCGCACGACCCCATCGGTGGTGGGTTTCTCGAAGGATGGCGAGCGCCTCGTCGGGCAGATCGCGAAGCGTCAGGCGGTCACGAACCCGACGAACACGATCTTCTCGATCAAGCGCTTCATGGGCCGCAAGATGTCCGAGGCGACGCAGGAGCGCGGGCGCGTGCCGTACACCATCGCCGCCGGCCAGAACGACCTGGTCAGCGTCGAGATTCAGGGCAAGCGCTACACGCCGCCTGAGATCTCCGCGATGATCCTGCAGAAAATGAAGCAGACCGCCGAGGATTATCTCGGCCATGCCGTCACCAAGGCCGTCGTCACGGTGCCGGCGTACTTCAACGACTCGCAGCGGCAAGCCACCAAGGACGCCGGCAAGATCGCCGGCCTCGACGTCCTCCGCATCATCAACGAGCCGACGGCGGCCGCCCTCGCATACGGTCTCGACAAGAAGAAGGACGAGAAGGTCGCCGTGTTCGACCTGGGCGGCGGCACCTACGACATCTCGGTGCTGGAACTCTACGACGTCGACGGCTCACGCCAGTTCGAGGTCAAGTCCACCAACGGTGACACACACCTCGGCGGCGACGACTTCGACCAGCGCGTGATCGACTGGCTCGTCGCGGAGTTCAAGAAGGATCAGGCCATCGACCTGTCCAAGGATCCGATGGCGCTGCAGCGGTTGAAGGAAGCCGGTGAAAAGGCGAAGATGGAGCTGTCGTCGACTCAGTCCACGGACATCAACCTCCCGTTCATCACGGCAGATGCCAGCGGCCCGAAGCACCTGAATTACTCCTTGACGCGCGCCAAGTTCGAGCAGCTCGTCGACGACCTGATCACGCGCTGCATTCCGCCGATGGAGAAGGCGCTGTCCGACGCTGGCCTCAAGCCGGGTGAGATCGACGAGATCCTGCTCGTCGGCGGGTCGACGCGCATCCCGAAGATTCAGGAGACGGTCAAGAAGTTCTTCGGCAAGGAGCCGAACAAGGGGGTGAACCCCGATGAAGTCGTCGCGATCGGTGCTGCCGTGCAGGGCGCGGTGCTGACCGGCGAGCAGAAGGACGTGCTGCTGCTCGACGTGACACCGCTGTCGCTGGGAATCGAGACGCTGGGTGGCGTGATGACGACGCTGATCCCGCGCAACACCACCATCCCGACCAAGAAGTCCGAGACGTTCAGTACGGCTGACGACAACCAGACCCAGGTAGAGATCCATGTGCTGCAGGGTGAGCGTGACCTGGCTGCGTATAACAAGACGATTGGCAAGTTCCAGCTGACGGGTATCCCGCCGGCAGCGCGCGGCCAGCCGCAGGTCGAGGTGGTGTTCGACATCGACGCCAACGGCATCCTGCACGTGACGGCGAAGGACAAGACGACGGGCAAGGAACAGAAGATCCGCATCGAGGCCTCGAGCGGCCTGTCTGAAGGCGAAGTCGATCGCATGGTCAAGGACGCCGAGAAGAATGCCGAGGAAGACAAGAAGCGTCGCGAGAGCATCGATCTGCGGAACCGCCTCGACAGCATGACGTACGACGTCGAGAAGAACGCGAAGGAATGGTCGGATCGCCTCGCGCCGGAGACGAAGGAGAAGCTCGACGCCTCGGTCGAGCGTGCGCGCAAGGCGCTCCGCGGCGAGGACCTGGCCGAGATCCAGGCGGCCCAGGATGAACTGAGCCGGGTGTACAGCGAGGCCGGTGCGTCACTGTATGCACAGGCCGCACCGGATGCCGGCGCACCGCCGGCCCCGGAACCCGCTGCCGATGACGCCGCGAAGTCCGAGGATGTGGTCGAGGCGGACTACGAAATCGTGGACGAAAAGAAGTAGGTCAGGAGTCCGACGCGCAGTACCGCAGGATCCCGCCCTCATTCCGGAACCGGAGTGAGGGCGCTGCTGTCCGCAGCTCCGGGTTCGGCGTTACGATGCACGTTCGCCGGAACGACGAGGAAACTGTGGTGGTTCTGTTCGTGTACTGACGAATAACTCTTCCCGGATTGGTGAGCACGCTATGAGCATGATGACACGCGCCAAGGTCGCCGGCGCCGTTATGGCGGCATTCGCAGGTGGTCTGGGCATTGCAACGGCGTTCGAGATGCCGCAGTCCAGCTTCGCGCAGACGGCGCGACCGGCAGCCCGCACTGCCAGCGGCCCGCGCGACAACGGCGGGTCACCGGATTTCGCCGATGTCGCCGAGCGCGTCACGCCGGCCGTCGTCTCGATTCAGGTCGAGAAGGACGCGCCACGACGCACCCAGGCGCGCCGTCCGACGAACGTGCCGCCCGGCATGGAGGAGTTCTTCAACCAGTATCAGGGGCGCCAGCCTCGCGAGCCGATGGAGGGCAGCGGCACCGGCTTCCTGATCTCGCCGTCAGGCTACATCCTGACCAACAATCATGTGGTGGGTGACGCGGATCGCATCAAGGTGATCCTCACCGATCATCGCGAATTCAGCGCGAAGGTGATCGGAAAGGATCCGACGACCGACGTGGCCGTGATCAAGATCGAGGGCAGCGGGCTGCCGACGCTCACGTTCGGAGATGACGCCGCCGCGCGCATCGGCAGCTGGGTGCTGGCGATTGGCAATCCGCTCGGCCTGGACTTCACCGTGACCGCCGGCATCATCAGTGCCAAGGGACGTGACGGGCGGGAGCTGTCGCGTCCACTCGCCAATCGGTACGCAATCACGGATTTCATCCAGACAGACGCGGCCATCAATCCGGGCAACTCCGGCGGTCCACTGGTGAACGCCCGCGGCGAGGTGATCGGCATCAACAGCATGATTGCCAGCGAGACGGGCTACTACAGCGGCTACGGGTTCGCGATCCCGATTTCGCTCGCGAAGAACGTGGCGGACGACATCATCTCGCATGGTCGTGTGCGGCGTGCAGTGCTGGGCATCCAGATCAAGGACGTGACGGCCGAAGAAGCAAAGGCCGCGCAGCTGTCGACGATTGCTGGCGTCACGGTTGGCGACTTCTCGACCGACGGCAACATCGCCAGTCCGGCAAAGACAGCCGGCATGGAGCCGGGTGACGTGATCGTGGCGATCGACGGCATGCCGGTCGGCCGAGTGGGCACGCTGCAGCGCATCGTCCGCATGAAGAAGCCGGGCGACGTGGTGTCGGTCGACGTGATGCGCTTCGGCGACAAGAAGTCGTTCCGCGTCAAGCTGATCGAGGCGCCGAGCGAGCCGACCGTGGCATCGGTCACCGAGGAAACGAGGCCATCAGACCCCAACGTCACGACGGGCGTGTCTGCTGAGAAGCTCGGCATCACCGTCGAGCCGCTCACCGAGCTGTTTTCACGCGAGGGACGCGTGCCCGCCACGGTCAAGGGTGTGCGGGTCACCGACGTCGCCGTGACCAGCGGCGCGCGCAGCAAGCTGTTCCCCGGCAGTGACATCATCACCGAAGTGATCTATCCGCGTCCGCGGCGCGCGGTTCGCACGACCGCAGAACTGCAGGCTGCGCTGAGCGGCATGAAGGCCGGTGATGTGATCACGCTCGGTGTGTACAGCGTCCGGGATCAGTCGAATCGCATCGAGACGGTCCGCATCGGCGGCAGGTAGCGCGACGCGTTGCGACGTGTGCGTGGCACGTCAACACGGCGCCACCTGATGGATCAGGTGGCGCCGTTGTGCTGCTGCTGCGCATGGTCGGTCGTCGCACGAGCGACGAGAACAGCGGCGCACCGTCACATCTCGCGCTGCAGGTTGCCTCCGAAACAGGACGACTGCCGCCCCGGATGTCCGGAATTCGCGTGAGCCCGATGACGTGGTAGCTTTTCCGCGACGCGCCGACGTGGTGGAATTGGTAGACACGCCAGACTTAGGATCTGGTACCTCACGGTGTCCGGGTTCGAGTCCCGGCGTTGGCATGGATTGAGAGTTACTCCGGCTCGCCGCAGTGCGGTCACCGCTTGCCACCCGCCAGATCCGCCCTTACGATCGTAAACAGACCCGTCTGACAACGCATACGGGACCGTGCCTCCCCTGCTCTGCCGCCCTCCACAACCGGATCGTTCCATGACTGCTTTCGGCCTCTTCTTCGTACTGGTCCTCATTGCGCTCGTCGCGATCATCAATGACCACTATTCGCGCCTCACGAAGATGAACTGGATGCCGCAGCCCGACCTGTGGCGTCGAGCCGGTTCACCCCTTGATCCCGTCGGCGACGCGCTGGGTGAATTGGGACGAGCCGAGATGCCATACAATGGCGTCGCAGCGGTGCTCGGCGTCATCGGCAAGGTCTCGGAAATGGCTTTCGCGCCGATCGGGGCGGTCCTGAACGCCATCGGGAAGGGGCTGGAGCTCGTCTTCAAGCCGATCGGAGCCGCTTTGAGCCTCGTGGGTGGCGCGAAGAACTGACTGGCGAGGGTCCGGGCATTCGCCCCGGACACCTGATGGGATAGCTTCCATGCTCGGGGCTGAGTGTCGTCGACGGCATTTGGCCCCGTTCCCGTCCCGCAGGGAAACTTCATGCACGTGCCTGCGTTCAGACCGGCAGAGCAGTCCGGCCTTCATCGACCTCACCCCCGACCCGTTGTCCCGCGATGAGTGATCGTGATGCGCAGGTATGCCAGCGCATCGTGCGCCAGCATGCACGCACGTTCCACCTGGCAAGTATTTTCCTGCCTCGACCGAAGCGCCGCGCGGCGTTTGCGCTGTATGCGTTCTGTCGGGTTGCAGATGACATCGTCGATCGCGTCGACCGCGCGCGCGGCGTCGGCGTTCTGGCGGACCCTGGCGTGACCGCTGCGCTGGCTGAGCACGAGCGGAAGCTGCAGGCGACGCTGGCTGGTCGTCCCAGTGATCCGGTCTTTTGCGAACTGCACCGCGTCATGCTCGAGTTTGGCGTCCCGGCTGAGGTCTTGAGCGAGCTCATGGACGGCGTGGCGATGGATCTGAAGCCTGTGCGCTACGAGACGTGGCCCGAGCTCGCCACGTACTGCGAAGGCGTTGCCGCCTCCGTCGGCGAGATGTGCACCTGGGTTTTTGGTGTGCAGGGGGACTCGCAGAGTCGCGCCGCCGCGTTGCGGCACGCCCGCACGCTTGGCCTCGCGATGCAGCTCACGAACATCCTCCGCGACGTGGGTGAGGATGCCCGGCGTGGCCGCTGCTATCTTCCACTGCAGGATCTCGCGGCCTTCGGCCTCTCGGCTTCCGAGATCCTCGACGGCTCGCTGGTTGCAACCGATTCACGTTGGCAGCGCTTCATGACGCAGCAGGTCGGGCGTGCGCATGCATTGTACGAGGCCGCCATGCCGGGCATTGCACTGCTCTCGCTCGACGCGCAGCGATGCGCCTGGGCCTGCGCGATTGGATACAGCGGCATTCTTGGTGCGGTCGAGCGGATCGGATACGACAGCCTCACACAGCGCGCGCGTCTGGGTACGTCGGCGCGTTTGCAGGTGCTCGCGCGTGTCTGGCGTACGCGACTGGTGACCCAGCTGCGCCGACCGCACCCGGTCGATGCCGGCCCGCAGCTCGAGTGGGAGCCGGCGAATTCGGCTCAGTCCGATGAGCTCGTCCGTCTCGCCTGAGCTGGTTCTGCCCGATTGACGCGCGCTGGATTGCGCGACATGCTGATGAATCTCCCGCTGCTTTTACCCGAGGAACTGCACGTGACGGTTGCCACCCAAGTACCCCAGGACGACAACGCGCCCCTGATGCGCGTGGCACTGGCATGCCTGATGGCGCACTGCGCCCTGATGTTCTTCTCCGGCATCGCGTTCGCGACCTTCCTGTCGCCGCCGTTTCCCGAGTGGCTGCAGACGCCGACGAACCAGAGGATCATGATGTTCGGGTTCAAGTGGGGCGGCCAGACGACCGTGGTGTTTGGTGCACTCGCCGGCCTGCTGCACTCCATCGGTCGCCTTGGTGGCCGGACAGCCACATTGGTATTCATCGCGAGCTTCGGCATCTCATTGGGCTCCGAGCTGCTCGGCACCAGCACCGGCCTGCCGTTCGGTCCGTACAGCTACACGAACCAGCTGGGCTGGAAAGTGCTCGGCCTCGTGCCATTCAACATTCCGACGTCCTGGTTCTTCATGCTGTACTGCTCGCTGGCGATCTGTGGCCGCATTCTGCCGGCCAAGGACGACAACACGAGCCGCTGGTGGTGGTCGCTGGTCGCTGGCTTCGTACTGACCGCGTGGGACGTGTCGATGGATCCGGCCATGGTCACCAGCGCGCATTGGCTCTGGCATCTCCCGTCGCTGGAAGGAATGCCGCTGTGGCAGAACATCCTCATCGGCGGGCATTTCTACGGCATGCCGCTCACGAACTGGCTCGGCTGGCTGCTGACCGGCATCATCGTTGCCCGTGTGATGCTCATGATCGTACCGCCGACGCGCTGGGCGCGCGATGTCTCACCGTCGAAGTTCCCGCTTGCGCTATATGCCGTGGCTGCGGTGTTGCCGCTCGGCATCTGCATCGGGCGCGGGCTCTGGGGTGCCTTTTTCCTCGGCACGATCGCGATGGCCGTTCCGCTCTTTCTGGCGTTGCGCAAGGGGCCGCAGGCTGTCGGAAGCGCAACGCGCCCGAACAGTGCGATCGGCGACATCGCCGTCGCCGGTCGATGATGGTCAGCGGGTCGCACGGTGCTTGACTGGCTCCGTGCGCCCGCGCTGTACGACGCCATCCTCGCACTGCTCGTGATCGAGGGCGCGCTGCTTTCCCGCTGGTCACGCGGCACCGGGCGCGGCATGCCGCTGCCCCAGCTCGCGTCGTTCCTCGGCGCCGGCGCCGGCTTCACGCTTGCCTGCCGCGCACTCGCGGCGGACTGGCCCCCATGGACGCTGGCGCTGGCACTCAGCGCCGCGTTCGTCTGCCACCTGATGCACCTGCGCGCGAGCCGCTGACGCACGCGCGCAACTCCTGAGACATCTCGCATGAACATCATCGTCATCGGCAGCGGCTTCGGCGGACTTTCGGCCGCGGTTCGGCTCCAGGCACAGGGACACCAGGTCACGATCGTCGAGAAGCTCGACAAGCCCGGGGGACGCGCGTACGTCTTCGAGCGCGACGGTTTCAAGTTCGATGCGGGCCCCACGATCATCACGGCGCCGTGGATGATCGACGACATCTTTGCCGCCGCCGGTGCGAAGACCAGCGACCATGTGCAGATCGTCCCGATCGACCCGTTTTACAACGTGCGCTTCGAGGACGGCACCGTCTTCCGCTACAACGGCGATCGCGAGCACGTGCTGAACGAGATCCGGCGATTCAACCCCGACGACATCGCCGGCTACGAGAAATTCTTTGCCGAGACGGAGAAGGTGTTCGCCGCCGGCATGTCACTGGTGGACCAGCCATTCGGCTCGGTCGGCAGCATGCTGAAGGTCGCGCCGAAGCTCGCCATGCTGCAGGCGCAGCGGTCCGTCGCCGCGTTCGTGTTCAAGTACATCAAGGATCCGCGACTGCAGCAGGTGTTCAGCTTCCATCCGCTGCTGATCGGCGGCAATCCGTTCCAGGCCAGCTGCCTGTACACGCTGGTGCACACCCTCGAGCAGAAGTGGGGCGTGCACTTCGTGATGGGTGGCACGGGCGCGCTGGTTCGCGGCTTGGTGGACGCGTTCACGAACATCGGCGGCACCGTGCGGCTGAACGCCGAGGTGGCCGAGGTGGCCGTCGATCCGACGAGCCGCCGCACGACGGGCGTGGTGCTGGCCAACGGTGATCGCATGGTGGCCGACGCCGTCGTCTGCAACGGCGATGTCGCGAACAGCTACATGAAGCTGGTGAAGCCGGCGTTCCGCCCGAAGAACACCGATGCGCGCCTCAAGAAGCTGGATTATTCCATGGGCCTGTATGTCAGCTACTTCGGCACACGTGGCACTCGTGACATGTGGCCGGACATCGCGCATCACGAGATCATTCTGGGCCCGCGGTACGAGGGGCTGCTGAGCGACATCTTCGACAGGAAACACCTGTCGGATGATTTCTCGCTCTACCTGCACCGTCCCACGGTCACCGATCCATCGCTCGCGCCCTAGGGCGATGACGCATGGTACGTGCTATCGCCGGTGCCGCATCTCGTCGGCGACACCGACTGGGCTGCGGCGCACCAGAAGTACACCGATCGCATCATGGACTATCTCGACGAGCGTTACATGCCCGGCCTGAAGTCGCGGATCGTCTCGGAGCATCATGTGGATCCGCGTTATTTCCGCGATACGCTGAACAGTCATCTCGGCAGCGCGTTCAGCGTGGAGCCGACGCTGTTCCAGTCGGCCTACATGCGCCCGCACAACGTCAGCGAGGACATCCCGAATCTGTATTTCGCCGGTGCAGGTACACACCCCGGCGCCGGCCTGCCAGGCGTGATGGGCTCCGGGAAGATCGTCGCGGACCTGATTGGACTCGCGCCAGGTGCACGCCTTCGCGGAACCAAGTCGAAATCGGCGCGCGAGGCCGTCGAGGAACTGCTCGGCGTCTGACCGTCCGCAGCTCCTGCAGCTCACGGTGACCGTCGTGCCGCATCGTCCTGATGCGACCGGCGGTCACGA
>Ga0105048_10007311_pt1 | contig 17750 bp, 19 predicted proteins | sample MAT05_FD_78382 | JGI IMG/M metagenome (GOLD analysis project Ga0105048, IMG submission 78382) | Freshwater microbial communities from Lake Fryxell liftoff mats and glacier meltwater in Antarctica - MAT-05 | ecosystem: Environmental > Aquatic > Freshwater > Ice > Liftoff microbial mat | place...
AGCTGTTCGCGGGTGAAGCCACGCGCTTGGCCTACGCCAGCGAAGAAGCGCAAGAAGGCCGCGACGCCTTCGTCGAGAAGCGCCCGCGCGATTTTTCGCGCTTTCCTTGGCACTACTGAATCACGACTGGGCGGGCGGCTCGAGTCGTCGACGCGATCGAAGCCAACTACGCCGCTGGCCGATCTGGCGGCCGCTTCATGCTCGCAGCGTCCTTCCCAAACTCACATGCTACGCTCCGCCTCATGACGGGCGTTTTCCACGACCTGAGCGAACGCAGAAGCTGGGCCTTACATCGGGAGGTGGCCACTCGACTCGCCCGGCATCCCGAGCTGGTCGAGCGCGCACGGGCTCGCGTCCAGGACTGGTCGCGTGACCCGCTACGACATCTCTATGCAGCTGCCTGGCAGGAGCTAGTCCAGGGGACGACGACGAGATCATCGTTGTCGGTAGCCAGGCCGTCCTGGCGCAGTTCCCCAACGCGCCTTTCGACATGCTCATGTCCGACGAGGCCGATGTGTATCCGAAGAACCATCCGGAACGCTGGGAACTCATCGACGGAGCGATCGGCGAACTCTCGTTGTTGAACCGCCCGAAAGACCGCCGCTACTGCCGTGCAGCTGCCGCGGCGCAGATGGCCGAAAGAGGCGTCCTCGTCGAGCGCGCGTGACCAGTTCTATGTCGTCGGCGGCATCGGCGTACCGCAGCTCACGCAGATCATGCGCGTCTCCGTGCCGTACATCGGCGCCGGCGTGCGACTTGGCCCCAGTACCTTCAACGGACGCTTCGGACTTGCGCGTTCCGGTCCGAATGCAGCGTTCGATGGCGCGTTGCGGCTCGATCTATTTTGGACGGTGCCGGTCGATGAGCGCTGGTCGCTTCGAGCCGGCCTCGGAATCGCGGACGGCGTCCCCTTCGATCGCGAGGCTTCGCTTCGGTGTGTTCTGCACCTCTGAGCGCAAGGCCCTGCTCGCGGACCGCCTAGGACCGCCTAAGGACCGCCTAGTACTTGCGTCAGTGAGAACGGCCCATGGGGGGCCCAGCTGCGCACTTGCTGGTGCCTCTTTGGACCAGAATCGAGCCGCTTCTGAGGCCGAACCTGCAGGCCCCTGGGCCGGGGCCCCTCTGGTACGGTTGACCAACGTTCGGTTGGGTGCGCCGCCGTGGTTGTGATACGTCTCTTGGTCGGGCACATGGGGACCAAGAACGCGTACGAGACGATCACCCGCGTGGTGCAAGCATTCACAACTGCTCGAACCTGGAAGCAGGCGGACTTGGCGCGCAGCGTTGAGGTGACGTCCGAGCGAGTAGCCAAGGTGCTCCAGGAGCTCGTGGACGCCGGCATGCCGCTTGACCGCGACGAAGATCCGCCGCAGGTCTACTGGAGCGTCCCCAAACACTGGTTCCCTGGTGGCGTCGTCTTCGCGGAGGACGATTGGGCCGTGCTGGTGCACGCGCTGCTGCGAATCGCTGACGAGCCGCGCAAGAAGCGTTTGCTGGGCCGACTCCTGGAGGGTCGGCTGGGGCGCGGCGTCGAGGTCGGTGGCTTGGAGAGGCTCGAACGGGCGGTGGCTGGCACGCCGTTGAGCGCGCAGGAGCACGCCTTGGTGCTGCAGATTGAAGGCGCCCTCATGGAGGGAAAGGCACTCCGGATCTACTACTTCTCGACCAGCGGCGGCTACCTGAAAGCGCTCGGGGTGCTGCGCCTCGTGGCGGCGTCCTTCCACCGCGTTCGCGCGGTGGCTCCGTTGTAGCACTTGTACCGCTGATTCAGAGAATCGCTCGCCGACACCGGTCGATCTGTCAGTCCGACGCCAGCGCGCCAGCGCACCGTTGAACGGCGTCCACCAACGCAGCGACATAGTGCTGCTCAATGGCGGTGAAGATGCTGGCTGCCACGGTCAAATGATAGACGTGGCTGGTCAAGTTGCGGTCTCGCAGCATGTCGAGCCACACAGGCTCGTCTGCGATCAGGCCCAAACGATGGGCGGCCACCAGCGCGCGCTTTGGCGACTGGGCTTCGAGGCCCTCGGTCTCGGCAACGTGTTTGAAGAGCTTCCAAACGGCCTCGAACGTGAACTCGAAAGCCTGAATGACGCCTGCGCGATCGCGGTCGTCGATGACGGGTGTACTGAGGAAAGCTTCGAGCTGCCCCAGCGCTGCTCTCGCGTTCTCAAGCGCGGTCGTCACGTTGTGCCTCGTAAATCAACCGCGCTCCATCGCGAATCACGTCCGCCAAGCTGGGCGAGCAGGTTCCAAGGTCTACCAGGTCGAGTTCGATGAGAGCCGGGACGCTCTCGGCTGCTTCCAGTACGAAGCGGGACCAGTTCTCGCGAGCCGAAGGCGAGATTTCGAATCCGAAGTCCGCGTCGGAATCGCGTCGGGCCGTGCCAGCGGCCTGCGACCCAAACAGCCAAATGCGCTGCGGCGCCATCAGCGCGATGGCTCTAGCTACGACGTCCGCAATGATGCGCTGAAGACGGTGGTCAGGCTGAAACGGGGCCACGGGGTGAAACTACCATGGGCGACCCGCCGTTTCGAAAGCTGCATTTCCAAGATGAAAAAACGGCCCGAAGCTTCTCGCTTCGGGCCGTCCCCTTGTTCGAGTCGTCTAGCTGGCCTTCAGCCAGCTACGCGCTTCACCAGGTCGACGACCTTGTTCGAGTAGCCCCACTCGTTGTCGTACCAAGCCACGACCTTGACGAAGGTCTTGTCGAGTTGGAGGCCAGCCTCGGCGTCGAACACCGAGGTGTTGACCTCACCGATGAAGTCGGTCGAAACGACCTTCTCGTCGGTGTAACCGAGCACGCCCTTCATCTTGCCTTCGGAAGCAGCCTTCATGGCGGCGCAGATCTCGGCGTAAGACGCTTCTTTGACCAGTTCGACCGTGAGGTCGACCACCGACACGTCGGAGGTCGGCACGCGGAATGCCATGCCCGTCAACTTGCCGTTGAGCTCCGGAATGACCTTGCCCACTGCCTTGGCTGCACCGGTCGAGGACGGGATGATGTTCTCGAGGATGCCGCGACCGCCGCGCCAATCCTTCTTGGAAGGACCGTCCACCGTCTTCTGGGTGGCCGTGGCCGCGTGCACCGTCGTCATGAGGCCACGCTTGATGCCGAAGTTGTCGTGGAGGACCTTGGCGATGGGCGCCAGGCAGTTGGTCGTACAGGACGCGTTCGAGACGATCGTCTCGCCGGCGTACTTGTCGTCGTTCACGCCCATGACGAACATAGGCGTGTCGTCCTTGGAAGGAGCCGACATGACGACCTTCTTGGCGCCTGCATCGATGTGCTTCTGCCCGCCTTCTTTGTCCAGGAAGATGCCGGTCGACTCGACAACTACGTCCACGCCGACGTCGCCCCACTTGAGCTTGGTCGGATCGGTCTCGGCGCTGCACCGGACGGTTTTGCCGTTGACGACGAGCTGGCCGTCCTTGACCTCGATGGTGCCCTTGAAGCGACCGTGAACCGAGTCGTACTTCAGCATGTATGCGAGGTAATCGACGTCGAGCAGATCGTTGATCGCGACGATCTCCACATCACCGCGCTGCACAGCTGCGCGGAAAACCATACGACCGATGCGCCCGAAGCCATTGATACCGACCTTGATCATTTTCCTGGTTTCCTTTTTTTCTCGGGGATTATCCGCGAGCTAGTGAGTGGGCGGCTTATACAGAATCGCGCTGCCGTTTCCCATGCAGTTCGCCGTGCCCAAAACGCGCGATGACGAACGCTGCTCGCTGACTTCTTCCAGCAACGATGGCTCGAGGCCCCGTGCCCGGATTCAGCACGCCGGATCCCTAGCATCGCCCTTGATGCGGGACGAAAGAGGGTAGGAATCCAGCGGTCCAGAGCCGCTTCCATGCGGGGCTGCGGATGGAAACACAGCAAGCGCGTTGAAAGCGGGCGAGATCCGGTGGACGCTCGAACTCACGAACATGGCCAGCTTCACCCGCGAACAGATCGAAAAAGCGCTCGACGCCAAATCCGAACATTTGGGCGACGCCGACCTGCTTCGCATCGTCGAAAACCGCGACACCGTCCTGAAGATGATTCAGGACTTCCCGGACAACTGGCACAAGGCACGCCGCCAGGCGACCGTGCTGTTCGAGCTGCTCGAAGCCAACCTGAAAGGGGCAAAGCCCTGGGCGCCGCTCCGCCCGGCTGCCGGCGCTCTCATCTACCTCGCCTCGCCACTCGATCTGGTGCCCGACGATCAGACGGACGGCTTCGCCGACGACGCGGCCATCGTCGGTCTGGCCATCGAGCGCCTGCGCGCCGAAGTGAAGACGCACTGCGAAGCACTCGGACGTAACGCGGCCGAGTACTTGGATTGAACGCAGGGCTGTTCAGCGCGTGACCGGCGGTTCGAACGCGCCGCAGGGAAAGTCGATGCCGAGTGCGTGCTCGCCATCCTTGATCGTCAAGCATGCGGAGCCGCGCAGCTCGATTTGCCGTGGGTTGTTGACGCGCCAGCCGTCGGCGCCGCCCAGCTCGAGTGCCTTGCCGTCCAAGGTGACTACGCCCTGGCTCTCCCCGCCAGCGGCGATGCTGCCTTCGAGATCAATCTTGCAGGAGCGCGCGCCGTCGATGATCTCTTCGAACGCATTGGCCAGATCGAGGGGGTTGAATCCGGGATAGACGTTGCCGCCACCGGCCTCGGCCACCGCTGCCAAGTGAGTCTGCAGGCCCGCGTTGTTGGGGTTACTGACGTTGATGACGTGCACTGTGATGTCGCGGCCCTGAACCTGGCCCGCGAACGTGACCACGTCGTCTTTGACCGCTTGGGCGGCATCGGCGTCGCACTCGCCACCGTTGAAGTCGGGGCAATCGCAGTCGTCCGGTTCGCCGTCGGTCGCCAGCACGATCACCTTGGGGCCCGGCTGGTCGAAATCTGCCAGCGTGTCGGCTGCGGCCAGCAGCGCGGGACCCGTCGGTGTATCGCCGTTGGCCGTGAAATCGCTGCACTGGAAGGCATCGAGCATGGCGGCGTGGTTGTCGAGCTTCATGCCAACGTCTTCCAGCATCGGACAGGCGTTTCCGTCCAAATCGCCGTCGAGCGACGTGTAGAGGGACAAGCCAAAGCGCACGCGATCTTCGAGCGGTTTGACGACGCCCTTTTCGGTGTTGAGCAGGACGTCCCGCACCACGTTCCAACGCCAGTCGTTGTTGCTGGGGCAGTTGCCGAGCTCGTAGTCACCCGCATTGACCGCGTCGTCGACGGCGTCACCGAAACCCGAGTCCGCGTTCATCGATCCCGAACGATCGATGAGCAAAAGCACGTTGGGGATCTGAGGCGCGAACTTCACCTCGACGTCGATGCAGCCAGCTCCACCTCCAGCGCCTGGCCCACCACCGCCATTGCCGGCGTCCAAATCGCCGGCGCCGATTCCGCCATCGCCCGAGCACCTGCCGTTGGCTTCACACGAGCTGCCTTCGCAGATCGGATCCTTGGTGGCCGCTACGCAGTCCGCCGTGCAAGTGCCGTCGGGACCGCAGTACAGGCCGGAGCCGCAATCGCTCGAACGATCGCAGGGCGCGCCACAGGCCACTTGGATGTCTTTGCTGCAGGCCGCTCCCGTGATCGTGGGCGTCGAGCTGCAGCCGAACGGGAGGGCGCAGGCCAAGGCGGCGCCGAGAGCCAGCACGCCCCAGAGAGGCCGAGAATGGGGAGTGACGCGGCGGGAAAGTGCGGGACGGTGACTCATGGGGCAATCACTCCGGGGAAAGTGAAGAGCGAATCCCCAGCGTACCAGAGAACGCTGGCTTCCAGGCATAATTCACGCGGACTTACGACCGAAAGCAGGCCTCTCACGCGCCCGACTGTATGAATCGCGGCCCCAAACAAACTTTACCTTGCGCAATAATTAACCTAGGTTAAGTGTACCCTGTGGTCCCGACGCACGCTTCCGCGAGTCTCACTCCGCAAGCGATTGCGCTGGGCGCAGTCGAGGTTTTGGGCCGTCTGGCTGCCGTGTTCGCCGAGCGTCGCCGCCAGCTGGCCGAAAGCGTGGGGCTGACGGACCAGCAGTGGCAGGCGCTCGAAGAAATCCAGACCGAGCACTTCATGCCCAGTCTGTTCGCGCGCGAGCGCAAGAGCAGCGCCGCTGCTGTGAGCAAAATCCTACGCCAGCTGCTGGACAAGGGCCTGATCACCGCGCACGTCAGCGACGGCGACGCCCGCAAGCGCGCCTACGTATTGACGGCGCGCGGGCAGGAAGTCATGTCGACGCTGCGCGCCGAGCGCAAACGCGCCATCGAACAAGTGTGGCTCAGCTTTCCCGAAGCCGAGCTGGAACGCTTTCACGAGCTCGGCAGCAAACTGGCCGACCGTCTCGAGACATTCGCTCGAGAGAACAGTCCTCCCGCGTCCGCTACGGCGCGCGCGGCTCACGCAGTCTAGGAAAATCGCCATGGGAAAAACGCTCTACGAAAAGGTCTTCGAACGTCACGCCGTGCGGCAGCTGCCCTCGGGTCAGTACCAGCTCTTCATGGGGCTGCATCTGATCCACGAGGTCACCTCGCCTCAGGCCTTCTCGATGCTCGAGGATCGAAAGCTCTCGGTGATGTTCCCGGAGCGCACCTTCGCGACCGTCGATCACATCATTCCGACCACCAGCCAGCTGCGTCCGTACAAGGACGATTTGTCGGAGCAGATGATGGTGGAGCTAGAGAAAAACACGAAGAAGCACGGCGTGCGCTTCTTTGCGCCCGACAAGGCCGAGCAAGGCATCGTCCACGTCATCGGACCGGAGCGCGGTTTGACTCAACCGGGCATGACCATCTGCTGCGGCGATTCGCACACTTCGACTCACGGCGCTTTCGGTGCGTTGGCGTTCGGCATCGGCACGAGCCAGGTGCGTGACGTCCTGGCCACGCAGACGCTGACGATGGATCGCTTGAAGGTTCGCCGCATCGAGGTGAATGGCAAGCTCGGACCAGGCGTCTACGCCAAGGACGTCATCCTCTACATCATCCAGAAACTGGGTGTGCAGGGCGGCGTCGGCTTTGCCTACGAGTACGCGGGCGACACGTTCGACGCCATGACGATGGATGAGCGCATGACGGTCTGCAACATGAGCATCGAGGGCGGCGCACGCTGTGGCTATGTCCAGCCGGACCAGACCACCTACGACTTTCTGCAGGGACGCGAATACGCGCCAAAGGACGAGAACTGGGAGCGTGCAGTCGCCGACTGGAATTCGCTGCGCAGCGACGCAGACGCCGTCTACGACGACGTCGTCGAGTTCGACGCGGCCCAGATCGAACCGGTGGTCACCTGGGGCATCACGCCCAGCCAATCGACCGGCGTCTCCGGAACCATACCCACGCTCGATCAGTTCTCGGCCGACGAGAAGGGCAGCATCGAGGAAGCCTACCAGTACATGTCGTTCTCGCCCGGCCAGGCCATCCAAGGCACCAAGATTGACGTGGCTTTCATCGGCTCGTGCACCAACGGTCGCATCAGCGATCTGGCCGAAGTGGTGCGCTTGCTCGAGGGCAAGAACCTGAAGGTCAAAGAAGGCGTGCGCGCCTTCGTGGTTCCAGGCTCGCACGAGGTGAAGCGCCAAGCGCTCGCGCTCGGCTACGACAAGGTGTTCACGGACGCGGGCTTCGAGTTCCGCGAGCCGGGCTGCTCGATGTGCCTGGCCATGAATCCCGACAAGCTGAAGGGTCGCGAGCTTTCGGCTTCGACCTCGAACCGCAACTTCAAGGGTCGCCAAGGTTCGCCCCAGGGCCGCACCTTGCTCATGAGTCCGGCCATGGTGGCCGCCGCTGCCATCCGCGGCGAGATCGCCGATTCTCGTGAAGTCTTCGACCAGCACTGAGCGCCCCGAAAGGAACCAATCGAAATGAACAGCACACGCATCGTTCTCAAGGGTCGCGCCATCCCACTGCGCGGCAACGACATCGACACAGACCGCATCATTCCGGCTCGCTTCTTGAAAACCGTCACCTTCGACGGTCTTGGCGACCACGCCTTCGAAGACGACAAGCTCGGTCTCGAAGCCGAAGGCAAGACCCATGTGTTCGAAGATCCGCGCTTCGCCGAAGCGACCGTGCTGATCGTCAACAAGAACTTCGGTTGCGGCTCGAGTCGCGAGCACGCACCGCAGGCCATCGTGCGCTGGGGCAAGGGCATCAACATCATCTTGGGTGAGTCGTTCGCCGAGATTTTTTACGGCAACTGCCAGACCCTGGGCGTGCCCTGCCCGCAGATCACCAGCGACGTGGCCGAGAAGCTGATGAGCGCCGTGGAAGCCGACCCGAGCGCCGAAGTGACCGTCGACTTGGAGCAGCGCGCCGTTCGCGTTGCGGGTCAGACCTACGTTCTGTCCATCCCCGACGGCCCGCGGAAATCGTTCCTCGAAGGCTCCTGGGATTCGACCGGTGAGCTGCTTTCGGCTCGGGATGCCATTCGCGCGACGGCGGCTCGCCTTCCGTACATGAACGGCTACGCAGGCTAACCCCAGTGGCGACTCCTCCCCCCAAGAAGACCATCGAGAAGCGCCCCGCTCAGCCCAAGACGACGGCCGAGCGGATCGCGCCATTCAAGCGTGCCTACGGCGCCGCGCGTCCCAAGACCGAATCGGCAGGTGCGCGTGGTGCAGGCGGTCGCACGGCCGGACGTGGACCACTTTCGCCGCCGCCCGAGGCGCGCCGCGAACGGCGTGCGCTCAGCCACGTGGGAGGCGAGGTGTTCGTCGACGGCGGCACGCCCGAAGAGCAGCAGGTTCTGCGCGAAGCTCTGGCCGTCAACGCCGACGAGTCCGAGGTGATGAGCGACGTGCACGGCTTTCACAGCTATCCAGCGCGCCTTCATCCGCTGACCGCGTCGCGCTTGATCGCGGGCCTGAGCCAAAAAGGCGCGCGCGTGCTCGATCCTTTTTGCGGTAGTGGCACCGTGGTCGTCGAAGCGCGGGCTCTGGGGCGCGAAGCGCTGGGCTCCGACTTGAACCCACTGGCCGTCGAGCTGTCTTGGCTCAAATCCCGCGGGCCGACCGAAAAGTTCGTCAGCGATCTGATTCAGACCGCCTACCACATCGCGGAGGTGGCCGAAGAGCGACGCCTCGACAAGGCCGAGCCGCACAAGCGCTACGACGAGGAGATGCGGAGTCGTTATCCGATCCACATCTTGCTCGAGCTGGACAGCATCATGACCAGCATCGAGCAGCTGCCCAAGAACGAACTGTCGCGCATGTTGCGCTTGGTCGTCTCGTCGACCTTGACCAAGTTGGCCTTTTCCGAGGGTGATACGACGCGCCAGAAGGCACCGCGTCGCCTGCCCGGCGGTTTCGCCATTCAGCTGTTCGCCGACAAGGCCAACGAACTCGGCGAACGGCTCAACGCCTTCAGTGCCCGCGTGCCCGAGCGCACGCCGCGCGCCCACGTCACGCACGCTGACGCGCGCAACGTCGAGTTCGTCGAGGACGAATCGATCGATCTGATCGTCACCTCCCCGCCTTACCCCGGGGTGTACGATTACCTCGAGCACCACATGCACCGGCTGCGTTGGCTCGGGCTCAAGGAAAGCCGCTTGGCCGAGCACGAGATCGGCGCCAAGCGCGAGTACCGCAGGCTGCGACTCGACGAGGCGGCAGAGCGTTGGCAGTACGAGATCGGACACGTGCTGCGGGACATGCGGCGCATGCTGACGCGTGACGGGCGCGCGGTGATGATCATCGCCGACTCGGTTGTCGATCGGCAGGCGCTCTACGCCGACGAGCAGATCCAAAAAGCCGCCGAATTCGCCGGCATGAAGATCACGGCCGTGGCCTCGCAAGAGCGCCCGCTGTTCCTCTACGGCGCGGCTGAAGCCTTCGGCAACACGCCGCGCCAAGAGCACGTGGTGATCTTGCGACCTGGTCCGGCGCCGCGGAAGCCGCGCGTCGGGGACGGCACTAGCCCACAGGACGACAGAGCTAGCCCACAGGACGGCGGAGCCAGGCGAGCACCTGGTTCTCCAGACCGAGGGGGCCCGGCTCGCCCAGATCGAGGCCCTCGGGAAAACCGAGATGCCCCGCGTTTCGGCTCCAAGCCACACGGAGCAGCGGGCTCGGCGCGGCCGACAGGACCGCGGAGAGAGGGATCATCGGATCGGCGGGGGCCCCCACGTAAAGGGCCGGGACCGAAAGACCGCTGAGCTTGGGGCCCGCGCTCACTCGCTGGTAGTAGTCGCTCGCACCATCGAAACCGAAGCGCGGCGCGACCACGCGCTCGTCCCACTCGCGGATGCGCATGATCTTCCGAGCTAGGTGCGGTTCGAGCGCCGTCGGCCGTCGTTGATAGGCCCTGGTATAAATCTCGTGGAGCGAGCGCATGACGTGCCCGCGATAGAGGCTCGAGCGCGGCGAATCGAAGGCCCTGGCCGAAGCGTCCAGATCGAGCGGCGAACCGATGGCCGCCACACGCCGCACGCGCGCATCGACGCTGCCGCAGCCGTAGCTGAGAACCAGGTGCCCGCCGAGCGAATAGCCGAACACGTCGATGTGCCGAACGCCCTCGAACTCGGGGCTGCGGATGGCCGCCTCCAGATCGGCGACCAACCCAGCGTGGTTGAAATCGAAACCGGAACGATCGGCTCCGCGCACGTTGAGCAGCAAGCATTTGCGCCCAGTCGCGTCCGCGGCGGAAAGAACCAAGGCCATGTAGCCGCTGTCCGTGCTGCCGCCGAGACCGTGGACGACAATCAACAGATCGTCGCTCGGATGATCGAGCAAGCGACCCGAGAGCGTCACCGGACCTGCAACAGGGTCCACGAGCTCAGTGTGCCAAGCCCGCGTGGCTGGTCGCCCCATTGGTCTGAGCGAGCGCGAAATGAACGGCCTCAGAGTGTTCGAGTGGCCGCGCAGGCGCTCGGCCCAGCTCGGTACAGCAGGAATCCATTCATGGGGCCAAGGCATCAGACGCGCTCCCATTCCAAGTTCGGATCGAGCCGAAGCAGATCATCCGGATCGGAAGTCAGCACGAGACTCTTGGTCTCACGTGCCAGGAGGACGACGGACGCGTCGATGACATCTCGAGTGCCCGCAGCCCCGCACAACTCTCCGCATGCTTTCGCCGCCTCTCCATCGAGTGAATGGACGGCGACCTCGGGCGTTCGCAAGAAGCGAGCAACGCTCACTTGACGGCTGCCATCACGCCAGGCCTGTCCGACGACTGCGGCCGGCACGTGAAACTTGGCGTTCTTCCGCACCGCCAGCTGCAGGAGCGCAATCATTTGGGGACTTCCCTTGTCGAGAGCGATCAGTGCGCCAGCATCGAGGGTTACGGTCGAGGTCGCCGACCGAGTACGCGTCTTGCCCATGCTTTGTCCTCCTTTGAGGGTTCACCGTGCGCCTCCACCAAGTCTCGAACGAGATCTCGAAGCGAGTCCTCCCGCTCCTGAATCGCAACGGCCCGCGCAATGTACGCAGAAACGGAGGTCGCACGCCCTTGCTTCACTGCCCGACGCACGCGAACGAGCTGTTCTTGCGGCAAGGTGATGGCGATCTTGGCTGCGGTCATACTCCAATCATACCCGGGGTGCGCGCCGGCGCCAGCTGCAGGATCACCCCTTCTACCCTCGCCAAAGCAGCGCGAGGTCGAGTTCGATGGCATCGAAAGGCTCGGCTCGGACCTTTTCGTCTTCGGAGGCTGCAAGGACGATACGGTAGCTGTCTCCGTCCAATCGTTCGACCTCGAGCGTCTTCGCTGCGGGATCGACGATCCAGAAATAGCTCACGGCCTCGCGCGCGTAGATGCCACGCTTGAGCACGCGATCGATGCGACTCGTGCTTGGCGAAAGCACTTCGCAGACCCAGTCGGGACTCAGCTCCAGAAACGGCGTGTCCGGAACTTCGGGCAAACGTTCGCGCCTCCAACCGGCGAGATCGGGGACGACGACGTCACCTCCCAGGTGAATTTCTGGCTCGTCGAGCAACACCCAGCCTCCCGGACCACCACGACCACGGCGAAAGGGCGGGCCGAGTTCTTCTCCGAGACTCGATGCGGCCACCGCGTGCCTCGCGGCAGGGCGCGGTGACGCGTGCAGCTCTCCGGACAGGATCTCGCCCACGACATTCGAGGGCAGGGCAAGCAACTCCTCGTAGGCCGCGACCTTCAGGACTGACGCCGTCACGATTTCGAGCGTAGCACGGCGCAAAGCAACGCCGGAAATGCCCCCCTTCAGGGCCAGCGTGAGTTGGTGTAACACCGCTCCGGAGCAAAGGAATTTCCCATGTCGTTCAACAAGCTGAGCATCACCGATCTCGATCTCACCGGCCAGCGCGTCCTCATGCGCGTCGACTTCAACGTCCCCCTCAAAGAGGGCGCCATCACCAACAACGCGCGCATCGTGGCCGCTTTGCCGTCGATCGAATACGCGCTCGACAAGGGCGCCAGCGTCGTCCTGATGAGCCACCTGGGCCGTCCCGACGGCGAGAAAATCGCCAAATATTCGATGAAGCCGGTGGCCGTCGAGCTGGAGAAGCTGCTCGGCAAGCCCATCACTTTCCTGGATGATTGTGTGGGCCCAGAAGTGGAAGCTGCCTGCGCCAAGCTAGCGCCTGGCACCGTCGTGCTGCTCGAGAACCTGCGCTTCCACATCGAGGAAGAGGGCAAGGCCAAGAAGGAAGACGGCACCAGCGTCGAAGCCGAAGCCGACAAGGTGAAGGCCTTCCGCGAGTCGCTCACCAAGTTGGGCGACGTCTACATCAACGACGCATTCGGCACCGCGCACCGCGCCCACTCTTCGATGGTCGGCGTGCACCACGAGAAGCGCGCAGCCGGTTTGTTGATGCAAAAGGAACTCGAGTACTTCGGCAAGGCCCTGTCGAACCCGGAGCGGCCTTTCTTGGCCATTTTGGGCGGCGCAAAGGTGGCGGACAAGATCCAGCTGATCGAGAACCTGCTCGACAAGGTCAACATCATGATCATCGGCGGCGGCATGGCCTACACCTTCAAGAAGATCGTGTATGGTAAGAAGATTGGCAAATCTCTGTTCGATCCCGAAGGTGCCAAGATCGTCGAAGGCTTGGTCCAGAAGGCCAAAGACAAGGGCGTCGAGCTCGTCTTCCCCGTCGACTACGTGACCGGCGACAAGTTCTCGGCCGAGGCCACCGTGGGTGCTGCCGACGACGAGACGGGCATCCCCGACGAGCTCGAAGGCTTCGATTGCGGCCCCAAGAGCCGCGCACTGTTCGTCGATGCCGTCAAGCGCTCCAAGACGATCGTTTGGAACGGGCCGGTCGGCGTATTCGAGTTCGACATCTTTGCCGAGGGCACCAAGGCCGTCGCGCAGGCCGTCGTCGAAGCCACAAAGGGTGGCGCCATCAGCATCATCGGCGGTGGCGATACGGCTACCGCAGCAGCCAAGTTCGGCGTCGAAGACTTGGTGAGCCACTGCTCGACCGGCGGCGGAGCTTCGCTCGAGTTGCTCGAAGGCAAGAACCTGCCCGGCGTGGCGGCTCTCTCCGACAAGTGAGTCGAGCCAGCGAGTGAGTCGAGCCGACAAGTGAGCCGCGCCGACAAGTGAGCCTGAACGGCTCAGCTGAGGGACGTCCGAAAGGGCGTCCCTTTTTTGCGCGTTTGCCGCAAAACGTTCGCGAAATGAGTGCCGGAAATGACTCGTTCATGACGTGTCCCGCGCTTTTTCGTCCGCTAAATCGTGGGCATGAGTTCCGCTGCACCAGCCCAAAGCGTCAGCGAGCGCGATCCCCTCGAGCGCTTGAACTGGAAGCCATCCATCCCGTTCTTGCTGCTCCACTTGGCGCCGCTCGGCATGCTGTGGTTTCACCCGACCTGGGGTGACGTCGCTCTGTGCATCGGCTTGTACGTCGTGCGTATGTTCTTCATCACTGCCGGCTTTCATCGCTACTTCGCGCACCGCGCTTACAAGCTCGGCCGTGTCATGCAATTTTTGATGGCTTTCGGAGGCGGCACGTCGGGCCAAAAGGGAGCCTTGTGGTGGGCTGGCAATCACCGCGTGCACCATCGCTTCTCGGACACCGAGCGCGATCCCCACAACTCGGCTCGCGGCTTCTGGTGGAGCCACGTGCTCTGGATCCTCTGCGACAAATACAACGCCACCGATTACAAGGGCATCAAGGATTTCGCCAAATACCCGGAGCTGGTGTGGTTGAACGAGCATCACCTCGTACCGCCGGTGCTGCTGGGCGTAGCGGTCTACTGGTGGGGCGGATGGAGCGCGCTGTTCTGCGGCTTCTTCTTGTCGACCGTGCTGCTCTACCACGGCACCTTCAGCATCAACTCGCTGACGCACAAGTGGGGCAAACCCCGCTACCACACGACCGACACCAGCAAGAATTCGCTGATCTTGGCGCTGATCACGCTGGGCGAAGGCTGGCACAACAACCACCACTACTACGCGTCGACCGCCAACCAGGGTTTCTTCTGGTGGGAGATCGATCTCAGCTACTACGTGATCCGCTGTTTCGGTTTCTTGGGTTTGGCGTCCGACATCCGCACGCCCAGTCACCGTGCTCGCTTCAAGAGCTGGCTCGACGTGGACGCGCGTGATCGCCTGCTGCGTGCTCGCGGTCTCGAAGCTCCAGAAGAGCACACGCACGACGAGCCAGAGCCGGACGCGTTGGCTGCGCCCGAACCAACGGAACGATTGTCAGCGGCGCCTTCCTGACCGATGCTGAGGCATGAGCCTCCGGCGCAAGCTCACTCCTTCTTTCGTCGGCTTGCAGCTACTGGCGGGCCTGCTCGGCTGTAGCGGCAAAAGCGACCCTCCCGTAGCGGCACTTGCCCCTGCACTTGCCGACTCGAAAGAGCCAGCTTCAAAGTCCCCGAAGCCGACTACCGATACCGCCCCGGCCCAAAAGTCCCCGGGGCGCGCAGCAGAGCCTGCGCATGTCACCCTCGGTCGTGCGCATATGCTCGCGGGCCCGCACCCACCCTGGGGCGCGACCAACCGCGAGGAGCCGGGACCTGCTCCGGGCGCGAAGTCGCTCGGCACCCAGTGGCACCTCCTTCGCACCATTCAGGTCGGCTTCGGCTACTTGAGTCACGCGGAGCTGTCCGAGGACGGCAGCCAAGTGTTCGTGCTCAGCGACGCCGAGGGAGCGCTGCGTCGCTACGACGTGAAGACCGGGAAGTTGACGGGCAACTACCCGTTCCCCGAGTTCAAGGAGTTCGACTCCGTGGCGTTCACGCTGTTTCCCGGCAGTTCGGTACCCACGCGAGTACTCGTATCCGGACCGCGCGTGAGTGGCGTACTGGATCTGGAGTCGGGCAAGTTCAGCTTCGTCTACCCGTACTCCACCGAGCTGCGTTTCAGTGGCCGCCCGCATCTGCTCGGCTTCGCGGTGCAGCTGATTGAGCCTCAATCCGGCTCGCTCGACCTGGTTTGGTTCGATCGCCCCGACCAACCCGAACTCGCAGCGCGATTCGTGTTCGAAGAGCGACCCGACAACTGGGCGCTGTCCCGCGACGGCAAGACGCTGCTCACGCTCTTCTATCCTTCCAACCAGCTCGAAGTCGTCGACCTACAGAGCCACGCCGTGCGTTTGGTCGTGACCGCGCCCCAGTACGCGCGCGGACTCGCGCTCTCACCCGACGGCAAATGGGTCGCAGTCGGCGGAGCCGTCCTCCGACTCTACGACGCCGCCACCGGCAACCTGGTGGCTGAAGACGCCAGCTTCAAGAACAACATCCACGAGGCACGCTTCACGCCCGACGGCGCACTCTTGCTCGTCAGCGCCTACGATGGTCGCGCGCGGAGCTTCGTCATGAAGGACGGCGAGCTGGGAGCCAAACAGCTGCTCCAGCACAACGGCACGGCCAACGTCTATGCGCTGGGTCTCAACGCGCGGGGCGCACGCTTGGTGACCGCTTCAGGCGACAAAACCATCAAGATCTGGCAGCGCTGAAAGCAAAACGGGCCACCTCGTTGGAGGTGACCCGTCGTCTCGCAGGCTACGAACTCAGCAGCCGCCAGCCGTACCAGCAGCGTCCACCGCCAGCACGCCGAGAGCGGAGTTGTAGTGCTCGAGGCGTCCGGCGATGGCGTCAGGTCGACCACCATTGCACTCCAAGCCATTGATGGCCTGAATGGTCGCTCCCAATCCGCCCTTGAAAATGGTGTGCGGACTACCGCCCACGCCGGGCCTCATCCAGAACCACATCGCGGCCTCCCAGAGGAACGCCGGATCTGTCTCGACCAGGTTGGGGTTGTTGAGCAGATCGACGCCAAGGTAGTCGCCGCATTCTTTGTAATTGTAGTTCCACGAGAGCTGCAGAGCTCCACGACCATAGTAGTTGCTGGCGCCAGCCGGGCAGCCGTACGGCTTGCTCATGTCGCAATAGGTGCCGGGGTTCTGCTCCTTCACGAACTGGAAGTTGCCGGTCTCCCACTTGGCGTTGGCCAAGAACATGGCGATTTCACGCTTGGCCCAGGCTGGATCGCTGTCGCCAGCAAATGCCGGAAAAGCCGCAGACGAAGCCAAGAATCCTTCGTACGTGTACGCGCTCGAGGCGCCGACGATGGCGTTGAATTCGGCCTTGCTCAGCAAGGCAGCCACGCCGCTCTTCACGCCCGTGCCATCGGCCGGAATGAGCGTGATGCCGTCGATCCAAATCTCACCACCGGTGTCGCTCGGCACGGCCCAGCTCAGCAGCAGGATGTCGGAAGGATACAGAACGACGAGGTTGCCAAGGTTGCCGGGCGAGTCCTCGGTGCCGTAGGTCTGGGTCAGTCCGGCCCAGAGCACCGTGACTTCGGTCCACTCGGTCGTCACGGCCAACGCAGGATTCTCGTGAGCGTTCCAGCACGTGTAAACGGCATCGTCACACGAGCCGCCGCCCTCCCCGCTTGGCACCACCAATGCCGACTGCGCCAAGAAGCGAATGGCCAGCGGTGACGCGGCCCTGATGACGAACTTCACACCCTTGGAGCGCGAAACGTCACCGGTCAGCCAGTGCCGTCGTCGACGGGCCCCGCCTCGAAGTCGGTCGCACAGGCCTGATTCGTGGGCCAATGCGACACGTCGACCGTCTCGAGCGCGTCGGTGGTGATCGGGCTGGGCGTCACACCGGAGCCGCCACCCGTGGCAGCTGCAGCGCCGCCGGTACCCGCGCCATCGACCACACCATTGCCTCCTGCGCCCGACAGATCACCCGCAGCGTCGTCGCCACCTGGAGTCGTCGAACAAGCAACCACGGCCGAGACCAAACCCGCCAAAGACAAAGAGCGCAGCAACCACTTCATGGAGACCTCGTTGAAAAGCATTTTGCTTTCCTTGAGGTATCACCCACGTCGCTCTCCGACATTGTGGTTTCTTCTCCGGTTGAAAGCCCAAACGCGTCGAATGGATCATTTCGTTCCACGCTCGCTGCGCTTTTCCCGCACGAACCGAGGCTGCGCTTTCAAGCGCCGCGCGCTCTCGCCCGAGCGCCGCGCGACCCCCCAAACAGCGGGGGACGTAGCGGACCATGGCTTGACCATTCGCTCGTCGTTAAACCGCCGAACCGGCGCTTTTCCATTCTCTTGTTCTTTTTTCGGTGGTCGAAGAGGTAGGTTTTCACGCTTCAGTTGGTCCGATAAATCGAAGCAGGACAGTAAGTCCTCGCTCGGCCCCCATCTTGACGGCGGCCCGAGCTTGTGGCCGCGCAGCGGGCTCGAGAGCCGACGGCGAGTTCGTGCGGCAGAGGGATTGTGCCGCCGCGCAACGCAGAGTCGATCGCTGCACGCAGGTACGTGTGCGGGCCGACACCGGCCAGCTTCGCGCTCTCGATCAAGCTGTA
>Ga0105048_10007312_pt1 | contig 17750 bp, 17 predicted proteins | sample MAT05_FD_78382 | JGI IMG/M metagenome (GOLD analysis project Ga0105048, IMG submission 78382) | Freshwater microbial communities from Lake Fryxell liftoff mats and glacier meltwater in Antarctica - MAT-05 | ecosystem: Environmental > Aquatic > Freshwater > Ice > Liftoff microbial mat | place...
CCGGATCGAACCAGCTCGATCATCTGACGCCGGAACTCCGGCGTGAACGGTTTGGACTTTCTGGCCATTGCGGACTCCTGGAACACAAATGTTCGGGTGTCCACGAAACCGGGGGAACATCAGATCGCGAGAAATTTCTTGCGGCAGGAATGGATGGTTATGTCTCAAAGCCTATCGAGCAAAACGAACTGCTCTCTGCGATGATCTGTGCAATGCAGCGTCGGAAAGCTGCAGCGTAGGGTCCGCGCAGCCTTGCCGCGTCGCGAGTACGTGCAACTACACGCATATCAACGCGATAGCCAACCGACGCCGTCGCTTACCCTGCCTTCACCCCCGCAGCCTGTTCGGCGAGATCGGCGAGTTCCTTGGCGGCGTTGGGCTTGCCCAGCTGCCAGGCCGCCTTGGCGCGTGCCTTCAGGACGCCCGCGTTGGAGACGCGTTCCAGCAGGAGCGGCGTAAACGTTTCGACGGTGAAGACAGGTTCGGGCACGACGTCGGCGGCGGCGCCGGTGACCATGCCTTCGGCGTTGGCGGTCTGGTGATCGTCCATCGCGATGCCGAGCGGGATGAGAATGGACGGACGGCCGGCGATGGCGAGTTCGGTGACTGTTCCGGCGCCGGAGCGCGCGATGACGAGGTGAGCGGCGGCCAGGCGTTCATGCATGTTGGAGAAGAAGGGCTCGACCGTCGCCTTGATGCCGGCGTCGCGGTAGGCGGCGCGGACGGAGTCCAACTGTTCCTCGCGCGCCTGTTGGACGATGTTGAGACGGACGCGCTGCGCTTCCGGCAGGGCGACCATGGATTTCGGGATGACTTCTCCGAACAGACGCGCGCCCTGCGAGCCGCCGGTTATCAGGATGGTCAGCGGGCCGGTATCAGACAGCTCAGGGTAAGGCGTATCGCGCACGGCCTTGATGGCGTTGCGAACCGGATTGCCGACGACTTTCTTGCGGCCTTCCGCGCCGGGCGGCAGGCGATCAAGACGATCAAAGCCACAGGCGACATACTTGGCGGTCTTCGCGAACAGCCGGTTGACGCGGCCTAGCACGGAGTTCTGTTCGTGGATGATGATGGGCACACCCATGGCGCGCGCGGCTGAGAGCGAAGGATATGACGGATAGCCGCCGAAGCCTGCGATGAGTTTCGGCTTGGTCTTCTCGAAATTCCGCCGCGCCTCGGCCGTACCCGCGCGCAATTTGAGTGCGGACGCGAGGAGCTTGTGCGGCATCTTCGAGCCGAAGGTTGCGGCCTCGACTTCGAGGCGCCAGTCGGCGGGGAAGTTGGTTGCGTACTTCTTGCCGCGTTCGTCCGTGACCAGCGCGACCTGCCAGCCACGCGCATGCATCTCGTCCGCGAAGGCCTGCGCCGGGAACATGTGACCGCCTGTGCCGCCGGCGGCGACGACTACCAGTGGTTTTGGAGCGGTCATGCATGCCTCAGATGAGGGAGGGAGGATTCAGGTTGCTTGCGCGTGAGCGCGAGGGCGAGGCCGAGTGTGAGCGCGCTGCCGAGCAGCGAGGAACCGCCGGAAGAAACGAGCGGCAGCGTCATGCCTTTGGGGGGAATGAGCGAGAGATTGACCGACATGTTCACGGCGGCCTGCAACCCGAAGATGGCGTAGAGGCCAACCCCCGCTGCGCGCTGATAAGTGTCCTTCTGGCGCGAAGCGTCCATCACCCCCTTGATCGAGATGACGGCGAACAACAGCGTGAGCAAGGCCAGCAGCATGAGGCCGAATTCCTCGCCCGCCACAGAGTAGATGAAGTCGGTGTGCGCATCGGGTAGCACGCGCTTCACCTGCCCCTCCCCCGGACCAACGCCAAAAAAGCCGCCGCGCTCGATGGCGGCGCGGGCCATGTCGATCTGGTAGGTGTCGTTGGCGTCCGGGTTGAGGAAGGAGTTCACGCGATTGCGGACATGGGGCAGCAGAAAATAAAGACCCGTGCCCAGTAGCGATCCGCCAACGACGAAGCCGGAGGCCCAAAGCCACGGCAGACCGGTGACGAAGAATACGATGACGAAGGCAGCCGTGAGTAGCGCTGCCTGGCCGACATCAGGCTGTAGCAGCAGCAGACCGACAGTGACGGCGTAGAAGGCAAAAGCGATAGGCGCCCATGGGCCGGCCGGGAAGCGTTCACGCTGCGCAAGCAGCCACGCGACCATGACGACAAGTGCGGGCTTGATGATCTCGGATGGCTGGAACGTCGTGCCCCAGAAACGGAACCAGCGCTTTGCGCCTTTCGCCTCGTGGCCGAAGACCAGCAGCCCCGCCATCATCAGGAAGCAGATAAGGAACAGGATGCCACACACGCGCCGCGCCCACATCGGGCTGAGCAGCGATGTGCCGACCATCACGCCGGATGCAGCCACGGCGAAGGCGACCTGACGATAGACGAAGTAGAACGGATCGCCGAGCTTGAGCTTGCTCGCAGCGGCGGGGCCGGCGGCAAGCGAAAGCACCATGCCCGCGCCGAGCAGGATGAGGGCTGCAGCGATGAGCCCCTTGTCGACGGTGCGCCACCATTCGGCGAGGGGCGACCTGTCAGACCTGCGAAACACCTGCATGGCGCGGCCCTAGGCCGGCTCAGTCGTGGTGCGGCGCTTGGCGAGTTTCGCCGCTTCCTGGCGGAAGGCATTCCCGCGTTGTTCGAAGTCGCGGAACTGGTCGAAGCTGGCGCAGGCGGGCGAGAACAGCACGACGGGATTGGCATCGCCCGAGGCGCGCGCATCGTTGAAGGCGGCCTCGACGGCGACATCGATCGTGCGGCACTTCACGTGATCAAGCTTGTCGTTCAGAAAGCGGGCGAATGCCTCGGTCGACTCGCCGATGAGGTAGGCCTTGCGGATCTGATCGAACAGCGGGGCGAGATCGTCGATCCCCTCTTCCTTGGGGCGGCCGCCGACGATCCAGTAGGCGTTCGGGAAGGCGCGGATCGCCTGCTCTGCGGCCTGCGCGTTGGTGGCCTTCGAGTCGTTGATGAAGCGCACGCCCTCGAACGCGCCGATGGTCTCGAGGCGATGCGGCAGGCCCGGGAAGGTCTGGATCGCGGCGATGATGTCGGACGGCTCCAGTCCCAGAGCGCGACAGGCGGCATAGGCGGCAGCGACGTTCTGGTGGTTATGACGGCCGGGCAGCGCCTTTGCGGCGGCGATGCTGATCGGCGGCTCGGCGCGGCCGGTCATGGAATCCTGCAGCATGCCATTGAGAACCGCGACGCCGCGACCAAGACCGTATTCGGCGGACACCGGAATGACGCGGCGCGGGCCCTCGCAGGAGAGTTGCGTCGCCATGACGCCCGAGCGCGTATCATCCACGCCGACGATGGCGAAGTCCTCGGGGCCCTGATTGCGGAAGATACGGCGCTTGGCGCTGACATAGCCTTCCATGCCGCCATGGCGCGACAGGTGATCGGGCGAGAGGTTCAGCATCACCGCGATATCGCAGCGGAGGCTTTCGGCGAGGTCGAGTTGGTAGCTCGAGAGTTCGAGCACGTAGATCGCGGCGCCGTGCAGTTTCTCAAGATCGAGCACGCCGATGCCGATATTGCCGCCGATGCGGACATCCTTGCCGCATGCCTTGAGGATGTGACCGATCAGGGCGGTGGTAGTGGATTTGCCGTTGGTGCCGGTGATGCCGACGATGCGGGGGCGATCAACATCGCGCAGTTCGTTCACGGCGCGGGCGAAAAGCTCCATGTCGCCGATGACGGGCACGCCGAGCATCTGAGCCATGCGTACGAAGCGATGCGGTTCGGGGAAGCGCAGCGGGATGCCGGGCGAGAGCACGAGTGCGGCGAAGGTCTGCCAGTCGCGGCGGTTGAGATCGACCAGCGGCACACCGGCAGCTTCAGCGGCCTTGCGCGCATTCTCGTTGTCGTCCCACGCACAGACGCGGGCGCCGCCGACCATGAGGGCGCGGCACGTCGCGATGCCCGACCTGCCAAGGCCGAACACTGCGATTTCCTTTCCCTCGAATGCGCGGACGGGGATCACGTGTGCCTCACCTCAGACGCAGTGTGGCGAGGCCCGCGAGCGCGAGCAGGAAGGCGATGATCCAGAAGCGGATGACGACAGTGGGCTCCGACCAGCCGAGCTTCTCGAAGTGATGGTGGATGGGCGCCATCTTGAAGAAGCGCTTTCCCGTCGCCTTGAAGTAGAGGACCTGGATGATGACGGAGAGCGCCTCGAACAGGAACAGGCCGCCGACGATCGCCAGCACCATTTCGTGCTTCACGCAAACCGCCATGGCGCCGAGACAGCCGCCGAGGGCGAGCGAGCCGGTGTCGCCCATGAAAATCTTGGCGGGGGGCGCGTTGTACCAGAGGAAGCCCAGGCCGCCGCCGACCAGAGACCCCATCACGACGGAGAGTTCGGCCGTACCGGGGGTCGGCGTCAGCAGCAGGTAGTCAGCAAAGCGCGGCGTACCGGTGGCGTAGGCGATGAACCCGAATGTCGCGCCTGCGATCATGACCGGGCCGATCGCGAGACCATCCAGGCCGTCGGTGAAGTTCACGGCGTTGCCCGCGCCCACGATCACGAATGCGCCAAAGGCGATGAAGCCATAGATCGTGAGATCGAACATGAAGTCCTTGAGGAACGGCAGGGCGAGGCCCGTGGCGTATCCGGGGAGCGGCTCGACCTTCAGCGTGCCGTTGGCGAGGGCCAGCGCTGTCGTCTCCTGAGCGTAGTGCGAGATCCAGAATACGGCGACGCCGGCGATCACGAACTCCATCAGGAGGCGGGCCTTGCCGGACAGGCCGGCCGTGCCCTTCTTGGTGACTTTCTGGTAGTCATCGATGAAGCCGACGGCGCAGAAGCCGACCGTGACGAACATCACGATCCAGACATACTGGTTGGAAAGGTCGGCCCAGAGCAACGTGCCTGACAGGATGCCAAGGAGGATGAGGAAGCCGCCCATTGTGGGCGTGCCCTTCTTCGACTGGTGGCTTTCCGGCCCGTCGCTGCGGATGGGTTGGCCCTTGCCCTGGCGTTTGCGCAGCCAGCCAATCATCGGCGCGCCGAACAGCAACGCGAGCAGCAGGCCAGTTGCTAGACCGAGCGCCACCCGGAAGGTGACGAAACTGAAAAGGTTCAACTCGCCGCCATAGGGCGACAGCAGGTGGTACAGCATTCTAAGCCCCTGACGCCTTCTGCGGTCCTGTGGCGGCCTGGCTCATCTGCCGGAGAGCCAGTCCAACGCGCGCCATCCCCGATGCATTCGAGCCTTTGATCAAGACCACATCACCTGGTTCTAACCAGCTTTTCACTTGTTCCGCCGCTTCTGCGGGACCTGTGACATGAACGACTCTGATGGATGCGTCACGCGCGCGCAGTTCGTCGGCGAGATGCTTCATCTCTGCGCCGGAGAGCACAGCATCCGTCACCTTCGCAGCGAGAATTGCGCTGGCGAGCCCTGCGTGAAGCGCGGCGCTGCCGTCACCGAGTTCCCGCATTTCTCCGAGCGCAACGATCTTGCGTCCGGGGCGACGCCCGAGGCCTTCGATCGCGGCGCGCATCGATTCCGGATTGGCGTTGTAGGCGTCGTCCACCAGCGTCACTTCGCCACCCTGCGTCAGGGTGAGCGGTTCGGCGACACCGCGGCCAGCAGGCGGCGCGTAACCCGACAACGCTTCGGCGGCCTGGCGCGTCGAGACGCCGGCGATCTTTGCGGCGAGCAGCGCGAGCGCGGCGTTGGCGGCCCAGTGTTCGCCGACCGCATTGAGCGTCACGGTCACCTGCTCGCCCAGCACGTCGATGACGATGCGGGAGACGTAGCCGTCCGTGTCGTAGGAGATCGCGGACGCCGCGTTCTTTTCGATCGCGCCGCCATAGGTGAACACCTCAGCGGAAGGCTGAAGCTCCAGCGCGCGGCGCTTCAGGCGCTCGAAGAAATAGTCCCTGGCGGGAAGGATCGCTGCGCCGCCGGGCAGAAGACCCGCGAAAATCTGGGCTTTTTCGTCCGCGACGCCTTCGACCGATCCCATGCCCTGCAGGTGGGCCGGGGCGATGCGGGTGATCATGGCGAGGTGGGGGCGCACCATGTTGGAGCGCGGGGCGATTTCGCCCGGTGTGTTCATGCCGATCTCAAAGATTGCGCGCTCGGTCTCGCGCGGCATGCGGGCGAGCGTGAGCGGCACGCCCCAGTGATTGTTGAACGACTTGTCAGACCAGTGGGCATGACCAGCGGCACGGAAGATGCGCGCCAGCATTTCCTTCACGCTGGTCTTGCCGACCGAACCGGTGACGGCGGCACAGGTTGCGCTGGTGCGCGCGCGCGCCGCGAGGCCGAGCTTTTCGAGCGCAGGCAGAACGTCATCAACCAGCAAGCCCGGATGCGCGCCGAGCACATCGCGCGAGACGAGCGCCGCCTCGGCGCCGGCCGCGAAGGCATTGCCGACGAAGTCGTGACCATCGCGCACATCCTGCAGCGCCACAAAGAGATTGCCGGGCTGCAGCGACCGCGTGTCAATCGACACGCCATTCACCGCCCAGACGCCGAGCGCCTTGCCGCCGGAGGCTTTCTCGGCCTCTTCGGATGTCCAGAGCGGCGAGAGAGTTGGATCAGGCATGCGTGCCTCCCACGTCCTTCAGCGCCGCACGGGCGACGTCGAAATCCGAGAACGGGATCGTGACGCCCTTCACGATCTGGCCTGTCTCGTGACCCTTGCCAGCGATTAGCAGCGCATCGCCCGCTTTAAGGCGACGGATGCCTTCGTTGATGGCGGCAGCCCGGTCGCCGATCTCGCTTGCGTCAGGCGCGCCATTGCGGATGGCGGCGCGTATGAGCGTCGGATCTTCGGAGCGCGGGTTGTCGTCAGTGATGATGACTTCATCCGCGAGGCGGCGGGCGACGTCTCCCATGATCGGGCGCTTGGTGGAGTCGCGATCGCCGCCGCAGCCGAACACGACGATCAGCTTGCCGCGCACATGCGGGCGGGCGGCGCGCAGCAGCACGTTGAGGCCATCCGGCGTGTGGGCGTAGTCAACGAAGACGGGCGCTTTCGCTTCTGTCTGACCGACGAGTTCGAGACGCCCATGGACGCCCTTGAGCGTGGCGAGGCCATCGAGCACGGCGTGAACGTCATCGCCCAGCGCCATGGCGATACCGGCAGCGCACAGCGCGTTGAGTGCCTGGAACTCGCCGATCAGCGGCAGGTGGATGGTGCGCTCGTTGACGGCGCCATCGCCCCACTGGATCACCAAGTCTTGTCCGGTTCCGCGCGGAAGAGCTTCGGAGATGCGCAAGTCGCGGCCGCGCCAGCCGACGGTGAACGTCTTGAGACCGGCCTTCTGCGCCACCGCCTCGAACGCGTCGAGTTCTGGGCTGTCGGCATTGACGATCGCGGGCGCGCCCTTGGGCAGCAGCTCGGAGAACAGCTTCATCTTGGCGCGGCGGTAATCGTCGAAGTCCTTGTGATAATCGAGGTGGTCCTGCGTGAGGTTGGTGAACGCGCCGGCGGCGAGCTTCACGCCATGCAGACGATATTGCGAGAGGCCGTGCGAGGACGCTTCCATCGCGGCGTGCGTGACGCCCTCGCCTGCGAGCTTGTCGAGTGTGGCGTGGATGGCGACGGGATCAGGCGTGGTGTGGCCGAGATCGACCATGCCCGAGGGACCAATCGCGCCGAGCGTGCCCATCGAAGCGGCCTTGCGGCCCATGTGGGTCCAGACCTGACGGAGGAAGTCGACGGTCGAGCTCTTGCCGTTCGTGCCGGTTACGGCGGCAACAATGCCCGGCTGTTGCGGATAGAATGCAGCAGCAGCTTTCGCGAGAACGAGGCGCGGTTCGGTCGCCTGCACCGCCGGCACGCTCCAGGAGCCAGGGCGATCATCGGTAAGCACGGCGACGGCGCCGGACTTGATTGCGGCATCGATATAAGAGCGACCGTCGCTGGCCACGCCCTGCAGTGCGGCGAACAGGTAGCCGGGTTTCACCTTGCGGCTGTCGGCGGTGATGCCTGTGATGTCGATGAAGGCGGCGCCCGGAACGAGGTGGTCGAGTCTCATGGCGTTCCCTCCGTCGTACGCAGGCTGGCCGCTTCCACGATGGGCGCGAAAGGCACAGGATGCACGTCCAGGAGCGGAGCTGCGCGCGCGATCACCTTTCCAGCAATCGTTGCCGCCGTGACGGAGGCCGTGCGCACGACGCCCGTTCTGGGCTGGGCTTCATCCAGGACCACAAGCACGACGAATTGAGGGCGGGATGCGGGGAAGACGGCGCCAAACGACGTGATATTCCTGTTGGGATCGTAACCATCAGGCGTCGGTTTTTCGGCTGTGCCGGTCTTGCCCGCCACTTCGTAGCCCGGCGCCTCGGCCAGCTTGCCCGAGCCTTCAACCACCGTGCGGCGGAGCATGGCGAGCACGGTGTCCGCCGTCTGCTTGCTCATGACGCGTTTGTGCTGGATCGTCGCGGGGTCGATCGGCTCCAGGAAAACCGGCGTGACCATTTCGCCGCCCGTGGCGAAAGGCGTGTACGTCATCGCGAAGGCGAGCGGGCTCACTGAAATGCCGTGGCCGAAGGCCACAGTCGCCATGGATGTCTGGTTCCATTCAGCGGGCGTCAGCGGCGAGGCGGTCTGCGGACCCTTGATCGTCATGCCGCCAAGCAGGCCGACATTGCCGAGGAAAGCCTTCAGCTTTTCGGGACCAATGCGCTGCGCAATCAGCGATGAGCCGATGTTGGAGGAGTGGATGATGATGTCGCTGGCCGTGACGGACGACGCGTTCGGCAGCGGATGCGGATCTCGTACAGTGGCGGAGCCGATCTTGACTGGAGCCGAGACATTAAACCGGTCGGTGGTTTTCAGTGCGCCAGCTTCGAGGGCGGCGGCGACGGTGAGCGGCTTGTAGATCGAGCCAAGTTCCATGCGGACGTTGAGGGCACGGTTGGTCTTGGCGGCTGCCGGTTCATCGCCGCGCTTGCGTGGATCGGAGGACGGCCAAGAGGCGATTGCGCGCACGGCGCCGGTGCTGGCGTCGATTACCATGCCGGTCGCGCCCTTCATGTCGAACTGGGCGAGCGCGCCCTGCAGCTCTTCCTCGAGCACGAACTGCACGCTGGCGTCGATGGTGAGACGGAGGGGTTCGCCGCCCTGCTTCAGGCGTTCGTCAAAAATCTTCTCGATACCTTCGAGGCCATCGCCGTCGACGTTGGTGTACCCCAGAAGGTGACCGGCGAGCGAGCCGTTGGGATAGACGCGCTGGGGCTCCTCGACGAAGCGCAGCGCCTCGACCCCGAGATCCTTTACGGCCTTGCGCTCGCGCTCGGAGACGCCACGGCGGATCCAGACGAAGCGGCGCTTCTTGTCGGACAGCAGATCCGTGACCTGCTTGGTGTTGATAGCGGGGAAGACCGTGACCAACGCATCGACCACTTCGCGCACATCCCAGATGGCGCTGGGATCGGCGGCGAGCGACCAGCCCTGCAGTGTGGTGACCAGCAACTGTCCGTCGCGGTCGACAATGTCGGCGCGGCGCACGGCGACTTCGGCAACAGCGCCGCCGCTGTCATCGCGCGCGGGACTGTTGAACACGACCCAGGCGGACCGACCGACGATAACGACGAAGACCAGCGCCAGCACCACCGCAACGATGCGGGCGCGGCGCGGACTCCAGACGTCCTCGTAAGGGCGGTCGAGTACGCTCATTGATGCGCAGGGCCTGCGGGTGTGGCGGGGGTTTCTGCGGGAACTTCAGCATCCGGCGCAGGCAGCGTGAGACGCTCTTCGCCGAGGCGCTGCTTCAGCGCTTCGCTTGCGGTGTACTGATCAGGCGAGGCCGGCTCGAGGCCAAGACGATCGCGCGCGATGGGGCCGATGCGCTCGGGCCGCGTGAGATAGGCCTCCTCCGCGCGCATGACGGCGATGTCTTTTTCGACCTTCACCGCTTCGGCTTTCAGTCCATCGATGCGGCCTTGCGTTTCTTCCGCGCCGAGCTTGGCGCGATAGACGGCGACGGCGAGACCCGCCACCACGACAAGACCACCGATCATGACCAGACGGTTCATCGGGCGGCTCCTTCAAGCTGAGCGAGATTAGGCAGGCGGAACCCTTCGCCGGGCGCAGCCTTCCAAGGCGAGGCTTCGGTACGGAGCGCCCAGCGCAGGCGCGCAGAGCGTGCACGCGGATTGGCGGCGAGTTCGGCGGCGTCCGCTTCGATGGCTTTGCGCTGGAGAACTTCGAAGGTCGGCGGCGCGCCACGGGGAATTCCGGGAATGTGACGCGACGCGCCAGGCTCGTTGCCCGAGCGGGCGCGGAGGAACAGCTTGACGATGCGATCCTCGATCGAATGGAAGGTGACAATCGCCAGGCGCCCGCCCGGCTTCAGCACGTGTTCGGAGGCGGCGAGTGCGCGTACAAGTTCGCCGGTCTCGTCATTGACCCACATGCGCAGCGCCTGGAAGGCGCGCGTCGCGGGATGGGTCGGCTTTCCACGACGGCCGCCAACGGAGCGTTCGAGTTCATCGGCGAGATCCAGCGTGGTCTGGAAGGGCTGCGAGCGGCGGCGCTGCACGATGAAGCGCGCCATGCGACGGGCGGCGGGCTCTTCGCCAAGCAGGTGGAAGATGTCTGCCAGCTCGCCCTCGGTGAGGCGGTTCACGGCGTCCGCAGCGCTGGGGCCGTTCTTGCCCATGCGCATGTCGAGCGGACCATCGCGCATGAAGGAGAAGCCGCGCTCGGCTTCGTCGATCTGGAACGATGAGACGCCAAGGTCCAGCATTACGCCGTCGACGGTTTCATGGCCGGATGCGCGCACGATCGATTCAAGCTCGCCGAAACGGCCGGGCGCCGGAACAAGTCGCGGGTCTTTGCCCGCATGAGCCCAGGCGCGCTCCATTGCTTCGGGGTCGCGGTCGATTGCGATCAGCTTGATGTTGGCGACGGCAAGCGCCGCACGCGCATAGCCACCGCCGCCATAGGTGCCGTCGACCATCACCGCGCCATCGACCGGGGCGAGCGCATGGATAACCTGCTCCGCGAGGACGGGGACATGCGTGCCGGCGTGGGGTGAGATGGGGCCAGCGGTCATTCTGTTGCCGCCGGATCCTTGCCGCGGCGCCCAGGCTTGGCCTTGAGCAGGCCGAGGCTTTCGAGCGCAAGGGCGCGCATTTCGGCCTTCATCGCGTCGAAGGCCGCAGGCTCCCAGATCTGGAAACGGTCCCCGAGTCCGACAAAGCGAGCCTTGTCGGAGATGCCGGCATTCGAGAGAAGTTCGGCGTCCAGCACGATCCTTCCGCCCTCATCAAACTTCGATTGGCGAGCTTCGCCCATGATGTAGGTCGCCAATGCGAAACGGCGCTTGTCCATCAGGTCGAGGTCGCCCATCGATTCCTCGAACTCGTTCATCAGCGACTGTCCGGCGCCCTCGATGCAGGGTTTGTCCAGCGACGGCCAAAGATACACGGTGTCCGCCCCGCCCAGCGCCTTGCGAAAGGACGCCGGGATCGAGACCCGTTTCTTCAAATCGACGCTGCTCTCGTAGGATGAGAGGAACATGTCCCTGATTGCCCGTTAAACGCTGATCCCGGATGGGATTGCGTACCCAAAACTTAAGCGCCACGGAGCCCCTCCATGGAGTTTTCAGGGATAGCATGGGAGGGTATGGGCAACAACGGGACATTAGTGCGCCGTTAACCATTCAGCAGAACAAACCAAGTAGATCGGTGAGTTGTACGGGCCTGATTGTGGATAAGTGGTTTATCAGGTGTGAATTCCACGCACCTTAGCGCTGCAAATACTGGCGCTTCTGCGGTGAATGACTGTCACCGCTTCTTTCCACAGCTATTGGGTAAACAAGGATCAGGCGGCCTGTAAGCCGGGTTCTGTCCAGGGTCTTGCGACCCGTGGGCGACCATTCCTCTGGGACGCCCCTCGCGGGACGCCTCGCGCGACCAACCCGGACGGAGCGCGAAGGCGCGCCTGTCGAACTTCTCCCGGAGGATTGGCTCGACGCCCGTCCCTATTCGGTCTTGCTCCAGGCGGGGCTTGCCTTGCCATCCCTGTCACCAGGGACGCGGTGGGCTCTTACCCCACCCTTTCACCCTTACCCGGATCGAGATCCGGGCGGTTTGCTTTCTGTGGCGCTATCCCTCGGGTTACGCTTCTCAATCCTTTCGGATCGGGTCGCTTCCCCGGGCGGACGTTATCCGCCGCCTTGCCTACGTGGAGCCCGGACTTTCCTCCAGCAGTTGCCTGCCAGCGGTCGCCCGGCCGCCTGATCAGGGAAAAACCTAGCAGATCGCTCTGGGTTAGGCGATGGACGGGATGGTACTGGCCAGAGATGAGGCCCAAACGCCGCATGGCTGCAATAACTGCTCTTGGTCATGGCCTGTTCAGGTACGGACGTCTAAAAAGCGGTCCTTACGACACTTGGAGGGTATGAATGTTCCGGACTGCTGCTGTTGTTCTCGGTTTCGCGGTTCTTGCCGCTCCGGCTTTCGCTGGCCCCGCTGAAGGCGGCGTCATCTATGAAATGCGCTGCAAGATGTGCCACTCGGGCAGCATCCCGACCGCGCCGGCCAAGGAAAAGCTGGCGCTGCTCGAGAACGACAAGATTGTCGATGTCCTGACCAACCCGACCGGCATGATGGCCTCGGCCGTCAGCGGCATCACCGATGAAGACAAGCGCAACATCGCGGTCTTCCTCACCGGCAAGACGATGCCCGCCAAGGGCAGCCTGGCTGAGGTGAAGGCCGAGTAGGCCTCACACCAACTCTACAATTCACACACTGGACAATCGCGCGAAGGCAGCCACCTTCGCGCGATGATCCTTTTGCGCGCCATAATTGCTTCGCTGACCGTTATCGCCGCTGCGCCTGCATGGGCGCAGGACTACGCCGCGCCGATGAACGCTGCAGGCCAGCCCGACCTTTCCGGCCACTGGACCAATGCAAGCTCGACGCTGCTGGAGCGCGACCCGCGCTTTGGCGATCGCGTCGCGATGAGCGGCGAGGAGGCCGCCGCCCTTCCCCGCAATTCCGATCGGATGACGGTCGGCGGCAAGGTGCGGACCTCTTTCCTGGTGGCTCCAGCGGATGGCCAGTTGCCGGACCTCATGCCGCTAGCACGAGCGAAGCTGGAAGATCGCCGCGCGCAATTTCCACGCGGACTTGGCTATGGTCGTGGCGACAATCCGGAATCGATGACGCTGGCGGAGCGGTGCCTGCGCGATTTCGGATCCTCGCTCGGGCCGCCGATGATGCCGGTGGGTTACAACAACACGTACCAGATCGTGCAGACGGCGGATCATGTGATGATCCTTGTCGAGATGATCCACGACGCGCGGATCATTCCGATCGGGGCCGAGCACCGACCCGGTGTGATCCGCTCTTGGATGGGCGATTCCATCGGGCGCTATGAGGGGGATACGCTTGTGGTCGAGACAACCAACTTCCGCCCTGGCCTCGCCTTTCGTGGCGCCCCGGAGGACATCACACTGATCGAGCGGTTCAAGCGCGTGAGCGACACGCAGATCCTGTACTCGTTCGAGATCAACGAGCCGGATGTGTTTGTGGCGCCGATCCGCGCCGAGGTCGCGATGAACGCGACAAAGGGGCCGGTGCTGGAATACGCGTGCCACGAGGGCAACTATTCCTTCGGCAGCCAGCTGCAGACGCAGCGGCTGGCCGAGGAATAGCGATCACTACATCGCGAAGTAGTCGATCAGTGCATCCGCTGCGGCTGTGCCGAGTGCGCGAGCATCCGCAGGGGCGATGTGGTCCCACAATTCGACGGTGATGCCGGGCGCTTTCAGCGCTTCCAGCGCCCATCCTTTCGATGTGCCGCCGGCGGGATTGTGGGAATAGCTCCACTCCGGCGGGGCCTTGAGCTTGCTGTCGAACGCGGATTTCAGCGCGGGCAGGAAGTTGATCGTGGGCGAGGCTGAGTCCAGCGGCGGCGCGTAGATCACCGTGCGATCGGTTGAATGGAAGTCCATCATCGAGACGACACGGCGCGAACCCGCCTGCTCGCGTATCCATGCAGACAACTCGCGGGTCTCGGGCTGAGTGAAATTTCCCCAATCGCGGTTGAGGTCCATGCCGCCCGCGTTCAGGCGCCAGTGGCCGCCGTCTACGCCATCCGGGTTGGGCATAGGCGCGAGGATGATGCGATGGCGGGCGCGAAAAGCGATAGCCTTGGAATCTTTGCGGCCAATAAGGCGCTCGACAAAACCGCGATAGGCCTCCTGCCCTGACGTTTCTGGCGGATGCTGGCGCGTGATTGCCACGACGACGTCAATGCCGCCGCCGCCCACGAAGCCAGTGAGTGGACGACCCTCAAGCGAGCGGCCGTAGTCCACTTCGCTGAAACCCGCGCCGGCGAGAACGCGGCGCGTCCAGTCGACATTGTCGTGCGAGGCCGAGAGCGGTTGGCCTGCAACCCAGGTGACGCCGGGCTTTGCATTGAAAGTGAGCGTCGCGCGCGTCTTGCGCTCGTTGAGTTTGGTCGCAGTGTCGGGAAGCGCGGTCCAGCGGACGCCGTCGGTGCTGACGTACGGGCGATAGCGATGGGTGTAGTCCGTGTAGTCGAGCGTGACCGTCATGCTGCGTGCAGCTTCAGTCGTGACCCGGAAGGCGAACCACGGACTCGGATTGATCCCTTCGCTTACCGCAGGCTCGTGATCGACCGAGACGACGATCGATTTGTCGGGAGCTATGATGCAGTCATGTCGGCCGGCGGATGGGAAGTCGATGTCGATGGCGAAGCCGGGCGCGGCGCAGATGCCCGCAGGCATGGACTGCCCGAACAGGGATGGCGCTACCATCGAGCAGCCGCTCAACGCCAGTGTTGCCGCAATCAGACCCAGCTGCCTCACGCCTGCCCTCCCGTGACACGTGGCACGCGAAGACGGTTAAGGCCTATTCGCGCGCAGCGATAGGGGAGCCGGTCTATCGATTGAGCGGATCGACGGGCGTGACAGTTTCGGTCACAAAAGCCGCGATCTCGTCGGCAACCTGTTGGGTCGCGAGCGCAAGGGCGGCGGCGCGGGCGCGGGGGGCCCGATCGGATGGCGACGCCGTTGCCTTGAACGATTTCTGGGCGACGGAACGGCGCGTGTCGCTGTTGATCAGGCTGACCTGGACCTCGACGTTTACCGGCCCGGTCTCCCGGCTGACGGACAGGTCAAGGATACGCCACCGCACATCGTAATCCACTTCAGCGCCAAGCTGACCGAGGACGGCGCGTCCGGGACCCTGCGCCTGAGACAGGGCGTTGACGACGGCAGACTGCAGCAGCTGCGGGGCGGCATCGGACCAGCGGACATCGGGGAGATAGATCAGTTCCTGGTCGCTGCGCACCGCGATATCGGCGCCGGCGAAGGCGCGCGAGGACTCCGGCGGATACACGGCGACATCAGCCAGCAATGGCGCGGCGGGAGCCTTCGCCCGATCCGACGGCAGCGAGACAAGCGCAGACGGGATCATCGGCTCGGGCAGGATCGAGACACATGCCGATGCGGAGAGCGTTGCAGCGGCAAGCAGGATGGAGGTCACGAGTCGCATGGTCTAGCGCTCCACCGGCTGGGGTTGCTGATACACGAAGCGGCTGGGGTCCTGCTCGATCTGTGAGACGAGGGACTGCAGCTGCAGGATCATGGTCTGTACGTCCTGCGCAGTGTTGCCGACCTGGCGCAGGGCGCGCGTCGCAGAGGGCGTCAGCTGCGTGTTGACCTGGTTCACCGCGAGGCCAACGCCCGCAAGCGTCGTTTTCGCCTGGTCGAGCAGCGGATCAATCTTGTCGAGCGCGGCAGATGCTTCAGCCGAAAGTGTGCTCACGTCGCCGCTGATCGAGCCAGCAGCCTGTTCGATCGACTTGGCAGCAGCGTCCAGCGCAGCGATAGCGGGGCCAAGCTGTGCGAGGGCTTCACTGGCGTTGTCGAGCACGCCATCGTCCGCGGCGATCTTGGCGGCGGCGAGATCGATGCTGCGAAGCGTCGTGGTGAAGTGCTTCAGGTTGTCTTCCGACAGGAGTTCGTTGAGGCGCTTGATCGTGTCGCCGGAGACGCCGAGCAGATCCTGCCCACCCTGGAAGAGTTCGTCGACCAGCGTGCGGCTGGTCTTGATCTGCGGCGCGACGCCATTGACCGGCACAAGCATCGGGCTGTTGGGATCGCCCGCCAGGATCTGGATGAAAGTGACGCCGGTGATGCCGAGGAAATTGAGCTGCGCAACGCTGTCGGTGCGGACTGGCGTCTGCGCCTCGATACGGATGTGGGCGATGACGTTGTTCGGGTCGTCGCGGTCGAGACGCAGAGAGGTGACTTCACCGACCTTGATGCCGTTGAAGCGGACCTCCCCGCCCTCGGACAGACCGTTCACCGGACCGTTGAAGATGACGTCGTAGTCAGCGTAGCTGCGGTTCAGCGGGTTGCCGGCGATCCAGAGCGTGAACAGCGCAAGCGCGCCCGCCGCCAGAAGGACGAACGCCCCGATGAGTACGTAGTTGGCCTTGGTCTCCATGGCTTATCTCACTGCGGCCCGGCCGCGCGGGCCGGAGAAATATTCCTGAATCCAGGGGTGTGGATTCTTCCGGACCTCATCAAGAGGCCCAATTGCAAGCACCTTGCCGTCGCTGAGCACTGCGATCCGGTCGCAGGTCGCGGCCAGGGTGTCGAGGTCATGGGTTACAAGGAAAACGGTTAATCCCAGTGCGTTGCTCAGTGAACGCACAAGTTCGTCGAACTTCCCCGCGCCGATCGGATCAAGTCCGGCAGTCGGTTCGTCAAGGAAAACCAGTTCGGGATCCAGCGCCAGCGCCCGCGCAAGCGCCGCGCGTTTCCGCATGCCGCCCGAAAGGTCAGCCGGCTTCTTGGCGGCGGCTTCGAGTTCCAGACCTGCCAGGCGAATTTTCAGGTCGGCGAGTTCGCGCATCAGGTGATGCGGAATCTTGGTGTGCTCGACCATGGGCGCCATGACGTTCTCGCGAACGGTCAGCGTCGAGAACAGGGCGCCATCCTGGAACATGACGCCCCAGCGGCGTTCCACCTTCAGCCGCTCCTCGCGCTGGAGGTTTCCAAGCTTCTGGCCGAACACCTCGATCTCGCCTGCGTTTGGCGTGTGCAGGCCGACGATCGAGCGGAGAAGCACGGACTTGCCCGTGCCTGAGCCGCCGATGACCCCGAGGATCTCGCCCTTCTTCATGTCGAGGTCGAGGCCCTCGTGGACCGTCTTCGGACCAAAGCGGTTGACGAGACCGCGCACGCGCACCGCCAGTTCGCCATCTGCAGGCGCATTCGCCTCGGGGGCGGAAGGGGCTTCGGCGAGGCTCATACGTTCAACATGTAGTAGAGGACTGCGAACATCGCATCGATCGCGATGACGAGGAAAATCGCCTGCACCACAGACGAGGTCGTGCGGCGGCCAAGCGAAACGACGTCTTCTTCAACCAGCATGCCTTGCCGGCAGCCGACCATTGCGACGACGAGCGCGAACACCGGCGCCTTGATGATGCCGACCCAGAAGTTGATCGGGGCCACGGACTCCTGGAAGCGCGACAGGAACATGGTGGGTGATATGTCCATGGCGCTCCACGCCGCGACCATGCCGCCCGCGATTCCAGAGAGCGTGGCCGCGAAGGTCAGAAGCGGCGCCATGACCAGGAGAGCGATCAGGCGCGGCGCGACGAGCGCCTCCATCGGATCGAGGCCGATGGTGCGCATCGCATCGATTTCCTGACGCATCTTCATCGCGCCGATCTGTGCGGTGAAGGCGCTATCGGTGCGACCGGCGAGCAGGATGGCGGTAAGCA